>Ga0302184_10000256_pt1 | contig 35018 bp, 35 predicted proteins | sample I_Palsa_N3_3_FD_200233 | JGI IMG/M metagenome (GOLD analysis project Ga0302184, IMG submission 200233) | Peat permafrost microbial communities from Stordalen Mire near Abisko, Sweden - I_Palsa_N3_3 | ecosystem: Environmental > Terrestrial > Soil > Palsa > Peat permafrost | place: Sweden...
CCCTGCGACGCGCTCGCGGCGGAGGCCGTCGGACCAGTCGTCCCGGCCGTCTCGGTGGCGCTGGCTGGGGGGCTCGTGTAGCCCGTCGACTCGGTGGCGCCCGCTGAATTGGTCGCGCCGCTCGCGCCGCTCGTGCCGGTATCGCCGCTTGCTCCGCTGGCGCCGGTCGTTCCGGTCGGCCCGGTGAGGCCACTGGCGCCCGTGACGCCGGCGACGAGCGTCTGGCCTGCCGGTGTGCCGCCGCTACCCGTGGTCGGGCTCGCGAGGCCGGCGTCGACCGCGGCCGACGAGGGTCCGACTGTCGCGCCGGTGATCGCCGTGATCCTGCTTGCATCGGCCGGCACTCCGCTTGCCGCGCCCGTCCGCGAGGATCCGCTGACGAGATTCACGGCGCTCGGACCGGCGGTGCCGATCACGGCCGCGGTTGCCACCACGACGGCGACCTTCGCTGCCGTTGCGGTTGTCAGCCCGAGCAGGCCCGCGCCGGCGCTAGTCGCGCCGCCGCCGACCGCCGCTCCGCTGGCCGCCGCGCCGCCGCCGGCTGCTGCACCACCCGCGGTCACGCTGCCCGCCCCGCCGCCGCCGCCACCGATTCCCAGCAACCCGGCGAGCTTCGCCAGCGGACCAGCCGGCAGCAGCGCGGCGAGTCGCCTCTGCGTACCACGCAGCTGACGATGGTAGGCGCGGCAGCTCGAACACTCGCGCGTGTGGCGCCGGCAGCGCGCGTTCATCCGCACGCCACGGTCGACCGCATCGACGAGCTCGAGTCGAATGTCCTCGCACGGCATCTCGCGCGCGATCTTGATGTCGACCAGCCCGGTGCGAGCGCGCAACAGCAGCGACTTCACCGCGGGCACCGAGACGCCGAGCGTCTCCGACAGCTCGAGGTAGCTGAGCCCCTGGAGCTCGCGCATCAGCAGCGCCGAGCGCTGGGGCGGTGGCAGCGTCTGGACATCGGCGACCAGCGACGCCAGCGCCTGGTTGCGCTCCGCGACCAGCGAGGGGTCCTGAGCCGTCCCGATCGATGGGATCGTCGCAGTCGTTTCGCTGTCGAGCTCGGTTTGAACGATCGGTCGCCGGAGCTCGTCGATGCAGCGGTTGTGGGCGATCCGGTAGAGCCATGCCCGCAGCAGGATCGGTCGGTTGTTCGCGCGCAACGACTTGAATGCGCGGACGAACACGTCCTGCAGCGCGTCCTCGGCATCGCCCCCGCTGCCGCGCAGCATCTGGCGCGCGTAGGCGAGCAGCCGCGCCTGGTAGCGGTCGTGAATCACCCGAAAGGCATCGTCGGAGCCGGCACGGAAAAGCGACACGAGCTGCTCGTCGCTGCGGACGCGCAGGAACGTGGCCGAGAGCGGCACTCGACCGGCTGATCCGGTTCGTGGGAGGGCGGAGGCTTCCACTGGGACTAGTTGACTGGCGTTCCCCTCTTGCGACTGTAACGGCTTTCGGCCCCTGAAGTTCCGGTATCCGCGTTCCACGATAGGCTCGCGCAAGATGCCGCCCGCGCGCCGTCCCAAGCAGTCTGCGTCCGGGTCGCCGAGCTCGCGGCCCACACGTCAGGCGGCTCCCACGCCGCGCCGCCGGCCTCGTAAGGACGCCTCGAAGGAGCCCGACGCGCAGGCACGCTCCCCGGCCGTGGAGGCGCAGGCGCAGGCCCAGTGGAGCGGCTCCTCGCCGTTCCCGCCGATTGCCGAATACGCCTTCCTCTCGGACTGTCACACCGGCGCTCTGGTCGCGCCCGATGGCAGCGTCGAGTGGCTCTGCCTGCCACGCTTCGACGGTCCGAGCGTGTTCGGCGCACTGCTTGACCGCAGCGCCGGCTCGTTCCGCCTCGCTCCTTACGGCGTCGACGTGCCGGCTGGGCGGCGCTACGTCCCCGGGACCAACGTCCTCGAGACGACCTGGATGACGCCGACCGGCTGGGTTGTCGTGCGCGATGCGCTGACGATCGGCGACTGGCACGCGACCGTCCAGACCGGCCTGCACACGCGCCCGCCGACCGACCACGACGCCGACCACCTGCTCGTGCGGACCGTCGAATGCGTCCAGGGCGAGGTGCCGATCGAGCTGATCTGCGCCCCCCCGCTTCAACTACGGCCGCGAGGCTGCGGTCTGGAGCCCCGGCGACGAGCAGGAGCCCGAGTTCGTACTCGACGCAACCGATGGCAAGACCACGCTGCGCCTGATGAGCGACATGCGGATGGGGATCGAAGGATCCGACGCACACGCTCGGCACACGCTGCGCGAGGGTGAGCACCGCTTCTGCTCGATCAGCTGGGACACCCCGCTCGGCGGGCCCTGGACCTTGGCCGAGGCCGATGCGCGCATAACGCGCACCGCTCATTACTGGCGCGAATGGCTCGCGGCGGGCTCCTATCCCGACCACCCGTGGCGGGCCTACCTGCAGCGCTCCGCGCTCGTCCTCAAGGGGCTCACCTACGCGCCGACCGGGGCGATGGTCGCGGCGCTGACGACGTCGCTGCCGGAGACCCCCGGCGGGGAGCGCAACTGGGACTACCGCTACTGCTGGATGCGTGACGCGAGCTTCACGCTGTGGGGCCTGCACGCGCTCGGCCTCGACTGGGAGGCGAACGACTTCATGGAGTACCTCGCCGACCTCCAGCGCAACAAGGATGGCTCGCTCCAGATCATGTACGGGATCGGCGGCGAGCGGAATCTGCGCGAGACGACGCTGCGCCAGCTCAAGGGCTATGAGGGCGCGCGCCCGGTGCGCAAGGGCAACGGCGCCTACGCCCAGCGCCAGAACGACGTCTATGGCGCGGTGCTCGACTCGGTCTACCTGCACACCAAGCGCCACGACCACATTCCCGACCGGCTCTGGCCGGTGCTTGCCGACCAGGTCGAGGGCGCGCGGCGCGTCTGGCGCAAGCCCGACCAGGGGATCTGGGAGGCCCGCGGCGCGCCGCAGCACTACGTCTCCTCGAAGCTGATGTGCTGGGTTGCGCTCGATCGCGGCGCCCGCCTGGCGGAGTTGCGTGGCGAGGCGGACCTCGCGAAGCGTTGGCAGGGATGCGCGGACGAGGTGCGCGACGACATCCTCGCCCACGGCGTCGACGGTCGCGGTGTCTTCGTTCAGCACTACGACACGGTCGCGCTCGACGCCTCGACGCTGCTCGTGCCGCTTGTCCGCTTCCTCCCACCGGAGGATCAGCGGGTGCGGGCGACGGTGCTCGCGATCGCCGACGAGCTCAACGACCACGGCCTGATCCTCCGCTACCGCGTCGACCAGACCGACGACGGTCTGCACGGCGAGGAGGGCACGTTCCTGATCTGTTCGTTCTGGCTCGTCTCGGCACTCTCGGAGATCGGCGAGGCCGATCGGGCGCGCGAGCTCTGTGAGCAGCTTCTCGCCCACGCCTCGCCGCTGCATCTCTATGCCGAGGAGCTCGACGCGCGCAGTGGCCGCCATCTCGGCAACTTCCCGCAGGCCTTCACCCACCTCGCCCTGATCAACGCTGTGACGCACGTGATCGAGGGCGGCTTCTGAATATCTGCCTGCGCGTGATGCGCGGGCGTCACAGGCGTGCAACCCTTTCGGCCCGATGTCCGAGCTCGAAGAATCCGAAACGGCCCCGATCCACACGCCCAACGCCGGAACGCTGCGCCGTGCCGGGGCGATGGATCCGTGGGACCGCGGTCCGCGTCCTGCCGCGACGCCGTTCGACGAGCGCATCGCGCCCGCTTCCGCGTTCCCGCCGATCGCCGACTACGCCTTCCTCTCGGACTGCCACACCGCGGCGCTGGTGGCGCCTGACGGAACGGTCGAATGGCTCTGCCCGCCGCGCTTTGACTCGCCGAGCGTCTTCGCGACGATCCTCGACCGCGGCGCCGGCGGCTTCCGCCTCGGTCCCGCCGGCATGGGCGTTCCCGCGGGACGGCGCTATGACCCGGGCACGAACGTGCTCGAGACGACGTGGCAGACCCCGACCGGCTGGGCGGTCGTCCGCGACGCGCTGATCGTCGGACACTGGCGCGAGCGCGAGATGGGCTCGACGACCGCGCATACCCGTCCGCCGGCAGACCACGACGCCTACCACGCGCTCGTCCGCACGATCGAATGCTTCCACGGGACGATTCAGGTCGAGCTCGTCTGCGAGCCGATGTTCGACTACGGCCGCGTCGCCGCCACCTGGAGCCCCGTGGCGGGTGACCCCCAGGCGTTCGATGCCGCCGGCGCCGGGCGCACGTTGCGACTGGTCAGCGATCTGCGCCTCGGCATCGAGGGCGGATCGGCGCGCGCCCGCCATCGTCTGGTCAAGGGCGACCGCCGCTACTGCACGCTGTCCTGGTCGCGCAAGCTGGACGGCCCACACAGCTATGCCGAGGCAACCGAGAGCCTCGCGGTGACCGCCGAGTACTGGCGCAATTGGCTCGACACCGGCACCTTCCCCGACCACCGTTGGCGCTCGCAGCTGCAGCGCTCGGCGCTGGTGCTGAAGGGGCTCACCTACGCGCCGACCGGGGCCGTCGTCGCCGCGGCGACGACCTCGCTGCCCGAGACGCCGGGTGGGGAACGCAACTGGGACTATCGCTACACCTGGATGCGCGATGCGACGTTCACGCTCTGGGGCCTCAGTGCGCTCGGATTGAGCTGGGAGGCCGACGACTTCATCCAGTATGTCGCCGATCTCGAGCGCAACGCCGACGGCTCGCTCCAGATCATGTACGGGGTCGGCGGCGAGCGCGACCTGCCCGAGGAGACGCTCGACCACCTCACCGGCTACGAGGGCTCGCGCCCGGTGCGAATCGGCAACGCGGCCTACGAGCAGCGCCAGAACGACGTGTTCGGCGCCGTGCTGGACTCGCTCTACGTACACACGAAGCAGTACGGCCACACCTCTCCGCGCCTGTGGCCGGTGATCGAGGCCCAGGCCGAGCGCGCCTCCGCGGTCTGGCGCGAGGCCGACCACGGGATCTGGGAGTCGCGCGGTGAGCGCCTGCACTACGTCTCCTCGAAGCTGATGTGCTGGGTCGCGCTCGACCGCGGCGCCCGCCTCGCGGCGCGGCGCGGGCGCGACGAGATCGCCGACCGCTGGCGCGAGGTCGCCAACGAGATCCACGCCGACGTCTGCGAGCGCGGTGTCGACGAGCGCGGTGTGTTCGTCCAGCACTACGACACCGTTGCGCTCGACGCCTCGAACCTGCTGATCCCACTCGTCCGCTTCCTGCCCGGTGAGGACCCGCGGGTCCGCGCGACGGTGCTCGCGATCGAGCGCGAACTGAGCGAGCAGGGCCTGGTGCTGCGCTACCGCACCGACCAGACCGACGACGGGCTCGGCGGATCGGAGGAGGGCACCTTCCTGATCTGCTCGTTCTGGCTCGTCTCGGCGCTGCTCGAGATCGGCGAGCGGGGACGCGGGCGCGCGCTTTGCGAGCGGCTGCTCTCGCTCGCCTCGCCGCTCGATCTCTTCGCCGAAGAGCTCGAGGCGCGCAGCGGCCGCCACCTCGGCAACTTCCCCCAGGCCTTCACGCACCTCGCGCTGATCAACGCCGTGCTCCACGTGATCCGCGACGAGGAGTCGGCGCCGCTGCTCAGCTGATCCGCGCCGCCCGGCGTGCGAGCCGCCGCTGCGCTTAAACTACGACCCGTGGTGAGCGAGACATTGCAGCGCTGGATGTGCGAGTCGTGCGGTTACGTCTACGACCCGAACGACGGTGACCCGGACGGCGGGATCCCTCCGGGAACGCTGTTCGAGGACATCCCCGACACCTGGTTCTGTCCGGTGTGCGGTGCTCGCAAGCGCGACTTCACGCCGTACGACGACTGAAGCCCGCCCGGACCGGGCTCCTCAGCCGAGCCAGCGCTCGTAGGGCAGCGTCCGCGCCGCGGCGGCGAACCCCGCCCGCGTCAGCGGCCTGATCTCGGCCAGCGTCGCCACCTCCACGCCGGCGAGCCGCTCGATCGTCGCCCGGTTCGATCGCTCGAGCGTCCCGGCGGCCGCAGGCCACGGCGTCAGCACCACCGCGCGGACGTCGAGGCCGCCGCTGCGCGCCGCCTCGATGCTCAGCAGCGTGTGGTTGATCGTGCCGAGCCCCGGGCGCGCGACGATCACGATCGGCCAGGCCAACGCCGCCGCCAGCCGGCGCACGTCCCAGTCCTGGGTCAGCGGCACGAGCAGGCCGCCGATCCCCTCGACGACGAAGGCCTCCGCTTCGCCGGCAGCCTCATTCAGGGCGGCGACGATCGCCGCGACGTCAAGCGGCGCTCCGGCCAGCTCCGCAGCCAGGTGTGGTGAGACCGCAGGCTCGTACGTCGCCCATGCGACGTCCTGCGCCCGCTCGTCGCTGACGGCGGCGAGCAGTTCATGGTCGGGCAGACCGGCGAGATCGGCGTTCTCTTGGGGGACGCTGGGGGCGCCGGGGGCGCCGGGGGCGACGCCGGTCACGACCGGCTTGCGCACGTGCACCGCGAGACCCTGCGCCAGCAGACCGGCGGCGATCGTTGCCGCGACGATCGTTTTGCCGGCACCGGTGTCGGTTGCTGTCACGAAGCAGCGACGCGCCATCGCTGCGCGGCGCTCAGGCGGCGCGCCCCACCGCCGCCTGAGCGCCGCCTCCGCTCCTGGTCTCGACGCACTCGCCGCTGAAGCTGACATTCGTTTCGTCGGCCGCCTCGGCGATCGCCGAGGCGGCGCGAGCGATCTCGCTCGCGCTGTGGGATGCCATCAGCGTCAGGCGCAACCGCGCGCTTCCCGCCGGGACCGTCGGTGGGCGGATCGCCTGCACGAAGACGCCCCGGGCCAGGGCCGCGTCGCTCAGCGCGACGACGTCGCCGGCATCGCCGACGACGAGCGGGATGATCTGCGTCACGCCGTCCGGCGCCGCGATCCCGACTCCCGCCAGGGCCGCGCGCATCAGTGCGCTGTTGGCCTGGAGCTTCCCGACCCGCCGCGGCTGCTCGCACAGCAGCTCGAGCGCCGCCAGCGCCCCGGCGACTGCGGGCGGTGGCGGCGCGGTCGAGAAGATCAGCGTGCGCGCCGCGTTGACGAGGTAGTCGATCATCACGCTCGAGGCGCAGACGTACGCTCCGTAGGAGCCGAGCGCCTTGCCGAGCGTGCCGACGATCACGTCGACCTGGTCCTCGAGGCCGGCGGCCGCAACCGCCCCGCGCCCGCCCGGTCCGAGTGCGCCGGTGGCATGCGCTTCGTCGACGATCACGCGTGCCTCGTGCCGGGCCGCAAGCTCGACGATCTCCGCCAGTGGAGCGATGTCGCCGTCCATCGAGAAGACCGAGTCGGTGACGATCACCGAGCCGCGCGGCGCCTTGCGCAGCCCCCACGCGAGGTGCTCGAGGTCGCAATGCTCGTAGACGAAGGTCTCGGCGCGGGCGAGCCGGCAGCCGTCGACGATCGACGCGTGGTTGAGCTCGTCGGAGAAGACGACGCAGTCGTCGCCGGCAAGCGCGGAGATCACGCCGACGTTCGCCAGGTAGCCGGAGCCGAACAGCACGCAGCTCTCGCTCTGCTCGAACTCCGCGAGGCGCTGCTCGAGGCTGTCGTGGATCGTCATCGTGCCCGAGACGAGTCGCGATGCGCCGGCCCCGACGCCCCAGCGCATCGCGGCGTCTGCCGCCGCCTCGCGTACGCGAGGGTGATCGGCGAAGCCAAGGTAGTTGTTCGAGCAGAGCAGCAGCACGGGCTGTCCGTCGAGCAGGACCTGCGGCCCCTGGGGCCCGCTGATCAGGCGGGTCGCGCGATGCAGCCCGAGCCGATGCAACTCGGCCAGCTGCGCTTCGACGTCGCTCACTTGCGCTGCTCCGCGCCGGCGCCGGCAGGGCTGCCGCGGCGCGGCTTGCCGCGCTTCCCCTCGCCGGCACGCCGGTAGCGCAGCTGCGCCGAAGGGTCCCAGAGCCGCACATTGAGCTCCATCGGCGCGTTGGCGTTGACGTGCCCATCGACCACGTCCGGCGTCTCGCCCTCGAGCCAGCCGGAGCGATTGTCGGGCCGCGGGTTGCTGCCGTTGTCGGACTGGCGCGCGACGTTCAGGCCGAGCTCCTCGAACATCGCCCGATCCTCCTCGGGCGTCGCGCCGAGCGCCGTCAGGAAGTTGCCCATCATCACGCCGTTCAGTCCGGCCTTGACGGCGAGCGGCTGCAGCTCCCCCAGGTTCTCGATCCGCCCACCGCAGAGGCGGAACAGCGCCTCGGGCAGGATCAGGCGGAAGATCGCGACCCACTTGACGGCCTCCCATGGCTCCATCACCTCGCGCTCGCCGAACTTCGTCCCCTCGCGCGGGATCAACAGGTTGATCGGAACGCTGGTCGGGTTGATCGCCGAGAGCTCGAACGCCATCTCGACGCGCTGCTCCTCGCTTTCGCCAAGGTTGAGGATCCCGCCGACGCAGGTCTCGAGCCCGGCCTCGCGGACCGCCGCGATCGTCCGCAGGCGGCCCTCGTAGCGCACCGTCTGCGAGACCTCCGGGTAGAAGCTCGACGAGCTCTCGACGTTGTGATGGACGCGCTGGATGCCGGCCTCTCGCAGCAGCTTTGCTCGCTCGACCGACATGTGGCCGATCGAAGCGCAGCGCTTGAGATTGGTGTGCTCAGCCACCAGCCGGGCACCCTCGAGCACCTTCTCGAAGTCGCGCTTCGAGAGTCCCTGACCCTGCGCGACCATGCAGAAGCGGTGGGCGCCGGCCTCCTCCGCCGCGAGCGCATGGGCAAGCATCTGCTCGGGCTCCATCATCGCGTGCAGCGGGGTGTCGGCCTCCGCATGCCGCGACTGGGCGCAGAAGCCGCAGTCCTCGGCGCAGCCGCCTGACTTGGCGTTGACGAGCGAGCACATGTCGGTCGAGTCGCCGAAGCGCTCGACGCGCGCCTGCCAGGCCCGCTCGACGAGCGCCTCGATCTCGACCTGGTCCGAGAGTCCGCCCAGGTGCAGCGCCTCTTCGCGTGTGATCAGTGGCGGCATCGCTGAAACCTGCACCCTATGGCTTGCCGGCGACGTACGCCGTGCGCCGCCGCTGAGCGACGGACCGGCTACTCGAGGACGATCAGTGTGTCGCCCTCGTTGACCTTGTCCCCTTCGGCGCAGAGGATCTCCTTGACCCGTCCGGGCTCCTCGGCCTCGACCGGCATCTCCATCTTCATCGACTCGAGTACCGCTACGGTGTCACCGGGTGCGACCTCGTCGCCGATCGCGCACTCGATCTTCCACACGACACCGCTGATATGAGCCTGGATCTCGACCATCTGCTCCGGGGCGCACAATAGCTTCCGATTCCGACACGCCCTCGACCACGCTGGTCGTGGTCACGGCGCGCGATGAGGCGCCGCTGCTGGCCGGAACGCTCGCAGGGCTGGCGATCGCGTTTCCGGACGCTCGGATCGTGCTCGCCGACGACGGATCGCGTGACGCGACCGCGGCGATCGCGCGTGACCGCGGCGTCGAGGTGATCGGCGACGGGCGCCGCCGCGGCAAGGGCGCCGCGAGCGCGGGCGGCGCCGTCCGCGCGCTCGAGCTCGCCGGTCCGACCGCCGTCTACGTGCTCTGCGACGCTGACCTCGGGGCCAGCGCGGCGCGGCTTGCGCCGTTGCGCGACGCCGTCGCCGCCGGCGATGCCGACCTCGCGCTTGCCGCCTTCACCCGCCGTGGCGGCGGCGGCTTCGGCTTCGCCCTCGGCTTCGCCCGCTGGGCGGTGCGTCGATCCACCGGCGTCGCAATGTCGGCGCCGATCTCCGGCCAGCGCGCGCTGAGTGCGGCGTCGCTCGCCGCTTCACTGCCGTTTGCCGACGGGTTCGGTCTCGAGCTCGCGATGACGATCGACGCGCTGCGCCGTGGCGAGCGCGTGCTCGAGCTGCCGCTCGACCTCGAGCACCGCCGCACCGGCCGCACGCCATCGGGATTCCTTCACCGCGCCCGCCAGCTGCTCGCCTTCGTCGCCGTCTATCGCGACCGCACGGGCAACGCCGCGATCACACGCCGTACAGGCATAGGCTCTAAGCTCAAAGGACCCCGTGCGGAGGTGCGGCGATGAGCGCTGATCTAGCCCAGATGAAGGAACAGGTTTACGCCGATCCGCGCCCGAAGGAGTACTTCGATCGCTTCCACACGCATGCACGGACGCGCGACCCGAGCTTCGTCTACGAGACCGTCAGGTTCGTCAGCTCGGTCTACTCCTACGTCTTCCTGCGCGCCCGCGCGGTCGGCGCGCAGAACGTGCCGGAGTCCGGTCCCGCGATCCTCGCGCCGAACCACTTCTCGTTCATGGACCACTTCCTGCTCGGCTGCCATATCCGGCGCAAGGTCCGCTTCATGGGCAAGTCGCAGCTCTTCAAGGCCCCGCTCGCCTCGGTGTTCGTCCGCGGCGGCGTCTTTCCGGTACGCCGCGGCGCCCGCGACGACGACACGTTCATCACCGCTGAGACGATCCTTGGCCGCGGCGGCGTCGTCGCGATGTACTGCGAGGGTGGCCGCTCGCGCACCGGCCAGCTGGCGGAGCGCGCCAAGCCCGGGATCGGGCGCCTCGCGCTCGAGACGGGCGTCCCCGTCGTCCCGGTTGCGATCGCCGGCTCGTCGCGGATCCGCAACTGGAAGCAGCTGCGCTTTCCCGCGGTGACGGTCGAGTACGGCACGCCGCTGCAGTTTGCGGTTGAGTCGGAGCCGAGTCGTGAACGCCAGCAGGCGGTCGCCGATGCGATCTTTGCCGAGATCAAGGTGATCTACGGCCGCCGGCTGAGCGAGGACGGGGCGCGCGGCGCGACGCGCCGCGGCGGTGGGCCGGGCAGCTCCGGACGGGAGCTGCACGCCGAGCCCCTCCACGCCGATGAGTGAGGAGACCCCGACGCTGCGCGTCGCCGCGGTCCAGCTCAATTCGCGCGGTGACTTCGACGCCAACCTTGCTGCGGCCGATCGCCTGACGCGTGCGGCGGCCGCCGACGGCGCGAGCCTGGTGCTGCTGCCGGAGAAGTGGAGCGTGCTTGGCAGCGGCGAGCAGCTGCGCAGCGGCGCGCAGGCGCTTGACGGGCCGGCGATCTCGTGGGCGCGCGCGATCGCCCACGAGCTGCAGATCGATCTCGTCGCCGGTTCGATCTCCGAGCTCGCGCCCGGTGGGGGCGAGCGCCTGGGCAACACCTCCGTCCACATCTCGCCGGACGGCGAGATCAGTGCGATCTACCGCAAGATCCACATGTTCGACGTGACGGTCGACGGCGTCGAGTACCGCGAGTCCGAGCACGAGGAACCCGGCGATGCTGTCGTCCTCTCGAGCACGGCGGCTGGCGTGGAGCTCGGAATGACCGTCTGCTACGACCTGCGCTTCCCCGAGCTCTACCGGATCCTCGCGCTGCGTGGGGCCCGCGTGCTGCTCGTCCCGGCCGCGTTCACGCTCGCGACGACGCGCGATCACTGGGAGGTCCTGCTGCGCGCGCGGGCGATCGAGAACCAGGCGTTCGTGATCGCCGCCAACCAGATCGGCGAGAACGCTCCCGGGCGGCGCAGCGGCGGCCGCTCGCTGATCGTCGATCCGTGGGGGATCGTGCTCGCGCAGGCGGCCGACTCCGTCACCCAGATCACCGCCGATCTCGACCTCGACCTGCTGGCTCGAGTACGGGCGGAGCTCCCGTCACTCGCCAACCGGCGAGCGACGGCCTATGCCTGGCCGCCGGGCGGCTGATCGCCATCGTGGCTCAGCTTTGCGCGATCTGATTGACTGGTTGGCATGGAAGGTGAACCGGTGAAGAGCGATCCCGTGAAGAAGCTGATGTGGTCAGGGTTGCTGGCGGGCGTCAGCGCGCTGGTGTCCGTCGTGGCTTCTCGTGCAGCCTCGGAGGTCTGGCGTCGCGTGTTCGACGAGGAGCCGCCGGAGTGAGTCCGCTGTTCCGTACCCCTGGCGCGACGCGCAGCGCCAGCGAAGCCTCAGCATTCGAAGCAGCGGGAACCAACGGTGGTCCGCCGCAGCCCAGCGCTTCGTCCTCGAGATTGCAGGGCGTTTCCGGCCTCGCGACGGCCCGTCCGGAGTTCGTCGTCGCGGCAGCGTTTGCCGGTGGTATCGCACTCGCGATTTTCGCGAGGCGCCTTGGCCGCTGAGCAGGACGAGCCGCAGAACCTCGCGCAGGCGATCACCGAGATCTCTGAGCGCGCGTCGTTGCTCGTGCGCGAGGAGATCGAGCTCGCGAAGGCCGAGATCGCGACGAAGCTAACGCGCCTCGTCACCGGCGCGCTCGTCGGCATCGCTGCCGGCTTCTTCGTCGTGATCGCGATGTTCTTCATCCTCGTAGGTCTCGCCTGGCTTCTCTGGTACGAGCTCTTCCCGAAGGGCGAGATCTTCCTCGGATTCTTCGTCGTCGCCGGCGGCCTGCTCGTGCTCGCCATCGTCTCGGGCCTGCTCGCGGCGCTCGCCCTGCGCCGGGGCAGCCCGCCCACCCCGACGATGGCGATCGACGAGGCCCGCAAGATCCGCGAGACCGTCGCGGCCAAGGACGCCCAGGTCTGATGGGGGAGCGCAGTCCGGAGGAGATCCGGCGCTCGATCGAGGCCAACCGGCAGGCGCTCGCCGTCTCGATTGACCGCCTTCGCGGCGAGGTGGCCGAGATCACCGACTGGCGCAAGCAGCTTTCGCAGCACCGTCGACCAGCGGTGCTCAGCGCCGTGCTCGCGGGCTTCGTGCTCGGCGGCGGCCTGCTCGGCCGCCCGCGCAAGAAGAAGCGCTAGTGGCCCACTAGTCGCTCAGGCCCCCAGCAGGCGCGCCGGCAGGCCGCCGACGCCGATCAGCCCGGGCCCGGTGTAGGTGCCGATCACCGGGCCGACCTCGGAGATCCAGATCGGCTCGCTGCCGAACAGCTCACGCCCGCGCTCGACCAGGGCCATCGCCTTCTCCTCGGCCTGAATGTGCTGCACGACCCAGCCGTCGGCTCCGTCGCCGTGCAGTGTGCGCATGTACTCGACCATCCGCTCGAATGCCCGTCCGCTCGTGCGTACGCGCTCGATCGCCGTCACCTCGGACTCGATCGAGAGGATCGGCTTGATCTGCAGCGCGCCGCCGATCCAGGCCTGCGCGCGGCCGAGGCGCCCGCCGCGCTGCAGGTACTCGAGCGTGTCGACGCAGAACCACAGGCGCATCGCGTCGCTCGCCTCGTCAGCCCGCGTCACGACGTCCTCGAGGCTGCCGCCGGCGTTTGCGACCGCGGCCGCGCAGAGCACGACGCAGCCCAGGCCGCCGGCGGCGGTGCGCGAATCGACGACCGCGATCTGTCCCTCGCCACCGCGCTCGTCGTGCATCGCCTTGGCGGCGGCCGCGGCGTCGTGCGTGCCGGAGACCCCCGCCGAGAGGTGGATCGAAACGACGTCCCGGCCCGCCGCCAGCAGTGGCTCGTAGCAGCTCATGAAGTCGCCGATCGACGGCTGCGAGGTGCTCGGCAGCTCGCTCACCTCCGCCAGGCCGGTGTAGAACGCGCCGTAGTCGGTGATGTCGGACTCCCGCTCCTGGCGCTCGCCACTGCGCACGTACAGGCTGACCTCGTTGATCCCGGCCTGTTCGACCAACTCGCGCGTCAGGTAGTGGGTCGAGTCGGTGACGATCGCAACTGGGCGCATCCGCGGCGGACACTACTCGCGGGCCACCCCGCGACGGGTCTAGCCGGGAGGGAAGGCCGTCGCGCGCACGCTCCAGCCGAGCGGCAGCTTCGGTAGCCGCCCCTGCGCCCGCTCCTCGGCCTGCGGTGAGGTTGCTGCGAAGACCTGTGTGTGCAGCCGGTAGGCCGGGGGATAGAGACCGGCGAGGCCGATGTTCGGAGCCTCGGCCGCTCCGTGCCCATCGAGGAAGACGTTCAGCGGCTCGGCGTCCCAGTGCGTCGCGCCGACCTCGCCCGCCGCCGCCTCGACAAGCCGGTCGGCCTCCCAGCGCTTTGTCGTGCGCATCTGCTCCGGGTTGGGCGGCGTCAGCAGCAGCTCGATCCGCCATTCGATCGGCGGATCGCCCTCGCTGCGCTCGCGCCAGCCCTGCTCCGGCGGGCGTCGCCGACCCAGCCGCGCCGGCAGGCCGGCAGGAGGCCATTCCGGCAGTTGGCTCGGGTTGCTCTCGCCGGCGCTGTGAAACTCCCCGCGGCCGTAGCGGATCTGCACCTCGGGGGCCCGTGCGCGGGCCCAGATCAGCGCCCGGTCGAGTGTCAGCCCGCTGAACGACTGGCCGTCGATGTCGCGTGGTTGGCGCGTCCAGCGCCCGCCGAAGGTCCCGCACAGGTAGGACCCGTCGGGGCGCTGGCGTTCAACGTCGAACGACGCCTCTTCCTCTTCGTATATGTGCACCACGCCGGTGCGCCGGCGTGTAGCCCCCTGGAGCGTCTCGAGCACTTACAGTCGATTCTCGATCTGCAGAGCACCACCGCCGGCCACCGCCGGGGCCGAGACCTCGGCCGCGTCGCTGACGCCGAGCAACTCGGCCAGTTCGCCGGTCTCGAGCATCTCGCAGACGATGTCGCAACCACCGACCAGCTCGCCGCCAACGAACAGCTGCGGAATCGTCGGCCACTGCGAGATCTCCGACAGCTCCTGGCGGATCCGCGGGTCCGGCAGGATGTCGACGGCCGCGAACGGCACGCCGAGCGACTGCAGAGCGCCGACGGTCCGCGCCGAGAAGCCGCACGCCGGGGCCTCCGGCGAGCCCTTCATGAACAGGATCACTTGGTTTTCCGCGATCGCGCCGGTAATCGCCTCGCGAATCGGGTTGTCTTGCTCGCTCATTGCATTCCTCACTCGCTGTGCGTCGTCAGTGACAGTGCGTGGATCGGTCCCCCGATCTCCTCCCCAAAGACTCCATAGACCAGGCGGTGCTGCTCGATTCGCGACAGCCCGGCGAAGGCCGGGGCGTGCACGGTCGCGCGGAAGTGGTCGCCGCCGCCGGTCCAGTCCTCGACCTCGGCGCGGGCGCCGGGGATCGCCGCTTCGATTCGCGACTTGATATCCGCTGCTTCAGGCATTTAAGTTCTTAAAAGATTAGACGACAAATGCCCTGGGTCCTGCTCGCTATACTTTGGAAAGCAATGATCACGATCACCGACAAAGGCGCCGAGAAGGTTCGCGAGTACCTTGCCTCGCAGGGCGCGGACGTGACCGCTGCCGGCCTACGCGTCGGGGTCCGCGGCGGCGGCTGCTCCGGCTTCCAGTACCAGCTTGCTTTTGACGAGCCGCAGGACGGCGACGAGATCTTCGAGGACCACGGTCTGCGGCTGCTCGTCGCCCCCCAGGCACTCGAGTACGTCGACGGTTCCCAGATCGACTACGTCGACGCGCTTACCGGCGCCGGCTTCAAGGTCGAGAACCCGAACGTCGTCGCGGCCTGCGGCTGCGGCTCCTCGTTCCGGGTCGCCGGCCAGGAGTCCTGCTCCCCCGTCTAGCCGCGCGAGGCGTCCCCGCCCTTTTTGGGGTGTCTCGATGACGCGAACGGCTGGTTCTTCACGGCCCAGCGCCTGACCTTCTTCCGCTAGACGGGCTTGACGTCGATCGCGCCCCAGATGTAGTGGCAGGCGATCGTGCGGTAGGGGCGCCACGGCTCGGCGCGGGCGATCACCTCCGCCGGCTTGGGCATCTCGTCGAGCTCGTAGACGATCTGGATCCCCTTGCGGATGCCGAGGTCGCCGGGGGCGAGGATGTCGGGCCGTCCGAGCTGGAACATCAGGAACATGTGCGCGCTCCACTCGCCGAGGCCCTTGACCGCGACCAGCTCGGCCAGCACCGTCTCGTCGTCGAGCTGTTCCAGCCGTTCGAGCTCCAGCGCGCCGGACGTGACGTGCTCGGCAAGCGAGCGCAGGTAGCCGGTCTTCGCCCGCGACAATCCGCCCGCGGCGCGCAGGGCGTCGGGGTCGGCGTCGAGGATCGCCTCCGGCGTCGGCAGTTCGCCGGCGAAAAAGTCGAGCACCCGCAGCCAGATCGCGTTCGCCGCGCGGGTCGACAGCTGCTGGCCGACGATCGTACGGACCAGCCCCGCGTAGTAGTCCTCGGGCCGGCGGTGGCGTCGCAGTTCGAGCGGCGGCAGCGTCGGCGCGAGCCGCTCGATCAGCGCGCCGAGCACCGGGTCGGCGGTGCTCAGGTGCGCGACCGCGGCGTCGTCGCTCATTTCCGCTTCGCCGCCGCGAGCATCTCCTGCACACGCGTCAGCTTGATCCGCGGTCGCCCGCTGGCCTCGCCGAGCTTGCGCTCGTGCCGGTCGATTCGCGACCACTGGTCGTAGTCGACGGCGGCGGGCTGGCGTTCGTGGATGTAGGCGGCGAGCCCCGCGTCGGTGATCTGTGCGGGCTCCAGCAGCCGGCCGCCGCCGAGGTCCTCGAGCAGGCGATCGACGGTGTCGTTGGCGTCCTTCTTGTTCGTGCCGATCACGCCGCTCGGCCCGCGCTTGGCCCAGCCGACGACATATTCGCCGCGGCGGACCCCGTCTTCGTCGACGACCCGCCCGCCGGCGTTCGCGATCACGCCGCGACGCTCGTCGAAGGGAACGTCGGGCAGCGGCGTGCCGCGGTAGCCGATCGCGCGGAAGACGCTGTCGGCGGCGATGTTGATCCGCTCGTCGGTGGCGCGCGCCCGCAGGCTGCCATCGCCTTCGTTGACCAGCTCGTTGCGCGTCAGCGTGACCGACTCGACGGCGCCGTGGCCCTCGATCGCGACCGGCGAAAGCAGGAAGCGCAGGGTGATCCGCCGCGGCTTGCCACTCGGCTTGCGCTGCGCGTACTCCTCGAGAATCTCGACGTTGCGCCGCGCCGTCACGTCGGCCTCGGGATCGGTGGAGCCGCCGGCAAGCGCGAGCTCGTGCTGCGCGATCTGGACGTCCGCGGCGCTCAGCTCACCGAGCTCGAGCAGCTCCGGGTTGGTGAAGGCGGCCTGCGCCGGACCGCGGCGCGCGATCACGAGCACCTCGTTGATCTTGCTCGCCGCGAGCACCTCCAGCGCATGGTCGGCGACATCGGTGCTCGCCAGTTCGTGGCGCGTCAGCATCAGCATCCGTGCCACGTCGAGCGCGACGTTGCCGGCGCCGATCACGATCGCCCGCTCGCCGCTGAGGTCGAACTCGTGGTCGCGGAAGTCCGGGTGGCCGTTGTACCAGCCGACGAAGTCGGTCGCCGCATAGCTGCGCTTGAGGTCTTCGCCCGGGATCCCGAGCGCGCGATCGACGGGTGTCCCGACCGCGTAGATGATCGCGTTGTAGTGCGCGCGCAGGTCCTCGAGCGACAGGTCGCGGCCGAATTCGACGTTGCCGAAGTAGCGCAGGCGCTGGTGCTCGGCCGTCCGCTCGAAGATCCGGTCCACCGACTTGATCTTGGGGTGGTCGGGCGCGACGCCGGCGCGGACGAGGCCCCACGGCGTCGGCAGCCGCTCGAACAGGTCGACGTGCAGCTCCGTCGCGCTGTGACGGAGGAGGTGCCCTGCGGCGTAGCTGCCGGCGGGGCCGGAGCCGATGATCGCGACGCGGACCCGGGCGTCGCCCGAGTCGCTGGTCTTTTGCGTCATGCGAGCGTTGAGAGCGCTTCGACGGCGACGGCTTCGCCATCGAGTGCGGCGAGTGCGCGCGGCACCGGCATCGAGATGCAGCTGAAGGTCGGCGTATCGCGCTTCGTGTAGAGCGAGGACTCCGTCGTGCGCAGGCGTTGGACGAGGTCGAGGAAGTCCGACGGCTCGTCGGTCTCGAACGCGACGACGAACTCCTGATCGTCGAGGCCGAAGGAGTAGGAGGTGTTGAGGTCGATGTCCGGGTACTCGCGCCCGATCTTGATGTGCTCCTGCATGATCCGGTAGCGCTCCTCGGCCGGCAGCGTGTACCACTCTCGCGTCTTGACGAACGGGTAGACGAAGAGGTATTTCGAGTGTGCCGGACGCACCTCGAGGCGGGACTCGTCCGAGTATTCCGAGGGCTTCGTCATCGCCAGGTAGGAGTAGGGGGTGCTCGCCCATTTCATCAGCCCCGTCTGCGCCAGGACGACGTGGAATTCGTGGATGCGCTCGAGGTTCACGGACTGCGAGAGCAGCAGCAGATCGGTGTCTCCGCGCGTGCCAACGGTCGAGAAGGAGCGCAGCAGGTGGTCGGTCGCGAAGTCCTCGCAGGCCGCGATGAACTCCCGCTTGTCCGCCGCCCGCGACTCGGCGTCCAGCCTCAGCCACTCGGGCGCGAGCTTGAGGAAGGTGTATTTGACGAAATGGCGAGAGGGCATCGGGTGATCGCGCTTGGAGCCTGCTTGTGATACCGATTATACGCGGGGCCGGTGGCCTTCCACGGTGGCGGCGCGCACCCCGTGGCGCCCGTCGCGACGCTAGGATTGAGGCAATGCGAGTTGCGCTTGTCTCCCCGTATTCGTGGACTTATCCGGGGGGTGTGACGCGTCACATCGAGTCGCTCGCGCTGCAACTGCAGCTCGCCGGACACGAGGTCTCGGTGCTCACGCCCTCCGACCCCGTCGATCGCCTCAGCGCTCGACTGCACCGTGGCGCGCGCCCGCAGGTGCGCGAGCTGGACGATCACGTCGTCGCGCTCGGGCGCACCGTCGGCTTCCCGGCCAACGGAGCGGTTTCGAACCTCGCGATCTCGCCGGCGGCGGTGTGGACGCTGCGCGAGGAGCTGCGCCGCGGCGATTACGACGTTGTCCACATCCACGAGCCGATCGCACCGACGCTCAGCTGGGACGCCCTCGGGACCGCACGCGCACCGCTCGTCGGCACCTTCCATTGCTATTCCACGAACCGCCTGACCAACGGCATCGGCAATCTCGCCGGTGCCGCCCGCCGGATGAACCACCTCGCGGTTCGGATCGCCGTCTCCGAGGCGGCGGCGTGGACCGGCAAGCGCTTCTTCGGCGGCAGCTATCGCGTGATCCCCAACGGCGTCGAGGTGCCCGTCCAGCTGGACCTGCTTGAACCGGTCGCTCCGAGCGCCGAGCGTCCGCTGCGGCTCGTCTTCGTTGGTCAGGCGGTCGAGCGGAAGGGTCTGCCGGTCGCGCTGCGCGCCTTCGAGGCGCTGCGCGAGCACATTCCCGTCACGCTCGAACTGGTCGGCGCCGACCAGGACCAGGTGGCCTCGCTGCTGCTCGATCCGGCCGGAGTCAGCGCACGCGGCAAGCTCTCCGACGAGGACAAGGTCGCCGTGCTGCGCTCCGCCGACCTCCTGCTTGCACCTTCGCTTGGCGGCGAGAGCTTTGGCATGGTGCTGACAGAGGCGTTTGCGGCGGGCACGCCGGTGATCGCCTCGGACATTCCCGGCTATGCGGGCGTAGTGCGCAACGGAACCGATGGCGTGCTCGTGCCTCCCGGCGATGCGACCGCACTCGCCGGCGCGGTCCTCGACCTGGCATACGACCTGCCCCGGCGCCGGACGCTTTCGCATGCGGCCTATCAGGCATCGGCGCGTTTCGCCTGGCCGCTCGTTGCCGAGCAGGTGCTGAAGGCCTACGAGGACGCGATCGCGATGCCGGCGCCGGACGGTTCACGCCAGCGCGTGTGCGCGCGCCTCGGCCTGCGCTCCGCCGACCCGACGCAGGTGGCGTCGCTGCGCAGCCGGCGCCTGCCCGGGCTCGAGCCGCGCTGGCGTGGTCCGCACGCGCGCCTGCACTCCCTGGGCCGCCGCGCTGCGGTTGGCGTTGCCGCGCTCGGCGGGATCGCCGCGGCGTTCTTTGCCGTCCGCCAGATCGGACCGGGGCTGATCATCAGCAGCCTTGTCACCTCACAGCCGTCATGGGTCGTGCTCGGTCTCGCCTTGATGTGCGCGGCGATGGCCGCTCGCGGCGTCGCTTGGTACGCGATCCTCCGCGCCGCACTGCCCGACGCCCGCGTCAGGCGATCCGACGCGATGCAGGGAACGTTCATCGGCGTGCTGATGAGTGCGACGCTGCCGGCTCGCCTCGGCGAGCCCGCCCGGTCGCTGATCGTCGCCCGTCGTATCGGCAGGCCGGTGGAGACGCTGCCGATCGTGCTCGGCACGATCGTCTCGCAGACCCTGATGAACCTGCTTGCGCTCGCCGTCCTCGGCACGGTCATGTTCTCGAGCGCCGACATCCTCAACGGCCATCACAGTGCGCTGCTCGCGGTCGCCGCGACACCCGCCGCGCTCGTCGCCGCGATCGTGATCGCCCCGCTACTCGTCGGCCGTTCCGGATCTGCGGCGCTCTCGCGCCGGCGTGCGGCGCTGATCGCGCGCCTGCACGCAGCGCTTGTGCGCGTGCGTGCCGGTATGCGCGTCTTTCGTGAGCCCCGCCTCGCGGCGGTCGCCGTAACCGCGCAGCTCGGCGCCTGGGCGCTCCAGTGCGCATCCTGCTACGTCCTGCTGCTGGCCTTCGGCCTCGGTGGGCGCGCCGGGCTTGCGGCGGCGGCCGGCGTGCTGTTCGCCGTCAACGTCACCGCGGTCCTGCCGGCGGCGCCCTCCAACATCGGCGTCTTCCAGGCGGCCTGCGTCGCGGTCCTCTCGGGCGGCTTCCATGTCTCGGCGGCCGACGCGATCGCCTACGGCATCATCCTCCAGGCCGTCGAGATCACGACGGCGATCGTGATGGGCCTGCCGGCACTGCTGCGCGAGGGACTCTCCTGGCGCGACGTGCGGCTGCGAACGATGCACGCCGCACCCGTGTGCCTCGTCGTGCCGGAGTCCCATCCCGCCGGCTTGCACGGCGTGATCGGCGGCGCCTCCAGTGCGGTGCTCGCCCAGAGCGGTGCGGGCGAGCGCTGAGGGAGGCGCGCGCGTGAGCGTTGTGGCGTGGGTCTACATGCTGCGCTGCGCCGACGGCTCGCTCTACACCGGCTGGACCGTCGATCTTGAGCGCCGCTTCGCGGCGCACGCCGCGGGACGGGGCAGCCGCTACACGCGCAGCCGGCTGCCGGTCGCGCTCGTCGCGACGCTGCCGATGCCCGACAGCGGTGCCGCGCGTCGCGAGGAGGCCCGCATCAAGCGCCTGCCGCGTGCGGCGAAGCTGGCGCTGCTCGAGACGATCGCCCTCCCGGGATAGACGCTTGGCGTCTGCTCAGCCGTCGCGGGCGGGCAGCGGAGCGCCGCTCTCGTCTTCGATCACGAGCCGAGGCTCGCCGGCATCGATCGCCTCGGCCGGAGCGCTGCCGGACGGATCGCGCGGCGAGCCCGCGATCACGTCGTCGGGCGGCGGCTCGCCCTTCGGCAGGAAGCCGGACTTCATCCCGAAGTAGACCGCCTGCGGATGGTGGGCGATGATCGCGACGGTCGACTGCTCGGGTTCGATCGCCCAGCCGCTGGACAGGCGCAGACCGATCTGGCCCGCGTCGAGTAGCCGAAAGACCTTCTCGTGCTCGGACTGGTCCGGGCACGCCGGGTAGCCCCAGGAGTAGCGCCGCCCCTGCGTCGGCGCGAGCCCAAGCTCCTGGCGCACACGGGCATGCAGCCATTCGGCCGTCCCCTCGGCGGCCTGCACGCCGAGGCCGTGGGTGAAGAGCTGTTCGGCGAACTCGCCCTCCTGCTCGAGTCGCGTGATGACCTCCGTGACCTCGTCGCCGACCGTCACCGCCTGCAGCGCGACGACGTCGAGCTCGCCCGTCGCGCGCGGATGGAAGAAGTCGGCGAGGCAGATCCGGTCGTGCTTCGGCTGGCGCGGGAAGACGAGTCGCTCGAGTACGCGCGAATGATCGCCGGGATCGAGCACGACCATCTCGTTGCCCTCGCTGTAGCAGGGGTAGTAGCCGAGCACCGCCCGCGGATGGAGGTAGGTCTGCTCGCGCCACATCCGCGCCAGGCGCGGCTGGAAGTTCTCCTCGACGAGCTCGCGCCAGGCCTCGTCCTTGACGCCGCGCCCACCCCAGTGGAGCTTGAACAGCACATGCGTGTCGAGGTGCGGGAAGACGTCGGCGAGATCGACCCGGACCTCGCGCGCGCCCCAGAAGGGCGGGGTCGGCACGGCCGTGTCCGTCGTGGCAGCCGAGCGCACGCTCGCGTCGTCGGTCGGCAGCTCGGGCGCCGCCGGCTTGCGCGAGCGCAGCGCGAGCGCCGCAGCTCTGGTTCGCGTCACGAGCTCGGCGCGCGCCGACGCGTCGGTCAGCTCGTCCATCCGTGCCAGGCCTTCGAAGGCGTCCTTGCAGTAGAAGACGCCGGGCTCGTAGAGCTCCTCGGAGTCGGCGCCCTTGGGGTAGAGGATCCGCAGGCCGAAGTCGCGATTGATCGCCGCGCCGCCAACCAGCACTGGATAATCCAATCCCCGCTCGTGCAGCTCGGCTACGCACAGCGGCATCTGCTTCGACGTTGAGACGAGCAGCGCCGACAGGCCGATTGCGGTCGCGTCATGCTCCTGGGCGGCGTCGAGGATCGCCGAGATCGGCACCTGCTTGCCGAGGTCGACGACGGTGTAGCCGTTGTTCGTCAGGATCGTGTTGACCAGCGACTTGCCGATGTCGTGGACGTCGCCGAAGACGGTCGCGATCACGACGGTCCCCTTCGTGTAGCCCTCGATCCGGTCGAGGTAGAGCTCGAGCCGGGCGACGGCGCGCTTCATCACCTCGGCCGACTGGAGCACGAACGGCAGGATCAGCTCGCCGGCGCCGAACTTGTCGCCGACCTCCTTCATCGCCGGCAGCAGCACGTCGTTGAGCGTCGGCACGGCGCCGATCTTCTCGACTGACCGGTCGATCCAGTCCTCGACGCCGTCCTTGCGCCGGCGCAGGATGTGGAAGTGCAGCGCCTGCTCGGGTTCCATCCCCGCTGTTGGGTCGGCGACCTCGGGTCCCTGGTCCTCGGGGCGGGCTTCGAAGTGCTCGATGAACCGCTGGGTGGCGTCCTCGCGGCGGTTGAAGACGAGGTCGTCGGCGAGCTCGCGCTCGGTCTGCTCGATCTCGCTGTAGGGGGTGATGTCGGCGGGGTGGACCATCGCCAGATCGAGGCCGGCCTCGACGCAGTGGTGCAGGAAGACCGAGTTGAGGACTGCGCGCGCCGCCTTGCCGAAGCCGAACGAGACGTTCGATACTCCGAGCGATGTCTTGGTCTGGGGGAGGGCCGCCTTGATCCTGCGGATCCCTTCGAGTGTCTCGACCGCCGAGTCCTTGAACTCGTCCGAGCCGGTTGCGAGCGTGAAGGTCAGCGCGTCGAAGATCAGCAGCTCGGGACTCATGCCGTGCTCGTCGACGACATAGCTGTGGATCCGCTGCGCGACCTCGAGCTTGCGCTCGGCGGTCTTTGCCATCGACTCCTCGTCGATCGTCAGAGCGATCAGCGCCGCGCCGTGCTCGAGGCACAGCGGCACGACGCTGTCGAGCTTGGCGCGGCCGGCCTCGAGGTTGACCGAGTTGACGATCGCCCGTCCCGGGATCTGCTCGAGCGCAGCGCGCATCACGTCAGGCTCGGTCGAATCGACCTGCAGCGGGGCCGGCGTTGCCAGCGAAACGCGCTTGACGAGCGTGCTCATCTGCTCCGCCTCGTCCTGGCGCTCGGTCAGCGCGACGCAGAGGTCGAGCACGTGCGCGCCGCCCTCGACCTGACTCTCGGCGATCTGGACGAGCCCGTCGTAGTCGTCTGCCAGCAGCATCTCCTTGGCGCGCCGCGAACCCTGCGAGTTGACCCGTTCGCCGACGATCGTCGGCGCCGGCAGCTGGGCCAGCGGCGTCGCGGCGATCATCGACGAGAGCTGCGCCGTGCGCGGCGCCGGACGCGCCGTGACGCCGTCGCCACGCACCCGTTCGGCAAGCGCCTCGATGTGCGTCGGCAGCGTGCCGCAGCAGCCGCCGACGATGCTGACCCCGTAGCGCTCGACGAACTCGCCGAGCGCCTGCGCAAACGGCTCCGGCGTCATCGGGAAGATCGTCTCGCCGTTGGGGCCCTGGATCGGCAGCCCGGCATTGGGGATGCAGGCGACCGGCCTCGGCGAGAGCTCGCCGAGGAAGCGCACCGCGTCGCGCATGTCCTCCGGCCCGGTCGAGCAGTTGAGGCCGATGACGTCGACGTCGAGCGCTTCGAGCGTCGCCAAAACGGAGGAGATGTCGGTGCCGAGCAGCATCTTGCCGCCGTTGGGCAGCAGCGAGACCGAGGCGTGGATCGGCAGCGGGCGCCCGGCGATCTTGAACGCCTCGCGCGCACCGAAGATCGCAGCCTTGACCTCGAGGATGTCTTGCGCCGTTTCGATGATCAACAGGTCGGCGCCGCCGGCGACGAGCCCCTGGGCCTGCTCGCTGAACACATCGACCAGCTCGCGGAAGCTGATCTGCCCGAGCGTCGGATCATCGGAGGCCGGGAGGTACCCGGTCGGGCCGATCGAGCCGGCGACGAAGCGCTCCGAGCCGGCCGCTGCGCGAGCGATCTGCGCGGCCCGCGTGTTGACCTCGAGCGTCTCGTCCTCGAGACCCCATTCGCCGAGCTTGATCCGCGACGCCTGAAAGGTGCAGGTTTCGAGCACCTCGGCACCGGCGTCGAGCATCGAGCTGTGGAGCCCTTCGATGACGTCCGGGCGGTTCAGCACCAGCGCTTCGTGGCAGCGTCCGGCCAGGCCGCCGTAATCGGCAGCGCTCAGATCAAGCTGCTCGAGCGTCGCCCCCATCGCGCCGTCGTAGATGACGACGCGAGACCGGATCGCCTCTACGAAGTCGCGCATCGTCTGGCAATGCTAGCAGCGAACGCGCCCAACCTTGACAAATCTATGGCAAGGTTGGGCGCGTCCCGCGGCCACCGCTGAAGGCGGCGGCCTCTACTTGATGAAGAGCATCTCCTGGTACTTCGGCAGCGGCCAGAGGTCGTCGGCGACGATCTTCTCGAGCCTGTCGGCCGCGGCGCGGACTCCGTCCATCGCCGGGAGGACCGTGTCGCGCATGTACGTCGCGAGCTCGATCCCCTCGACCTCGGGATGCTCGGCATTGGCCTCCTCGAGCACGTGGATCGCTGCGACCAGCGCGTCAACCAGGCCCTGGGTCTCGACGACGAGACTCTCGACCCCAGCCTGCTTGAGCTCAGTGAGGTGGCGCAGCGCCGCCGGCAACAGCAGCGTCCGGGCCATCGACGCGGCTGTCTCGGCCTCGATGTTGACCTTCGTCGAGTACTGCTCGACGTAGACCTCGAAGCGTGCGTCGAGCTCACGCTTGGTCAGCACCTTGTGCTTCTTGAACAGGTCGATCGTCGACTTACTGACCATCGATGGCAGCGCATCGACGGTCGAGCGCAGGTTGGCCAGGCCGCGCTTCGCGGCCTCCTCGTGCCAGGCCTCTGAATAGCCGTCGCCGTTGAAGACGACCCGACCATGCTCGCCGTAGGACTCCTTGATGACCGCGAGGATCCCCTTCTCGAGCGTCGCCCCGCCCTTGATCTGGGCCTCGAGCTCGCCCGCGAGCCGGTCGATCGCCTCGGCGGCGATCGTGTTCAGCACGGTGTTCGGCCAGCCCGGTGACATGCTCGAGCCGAGCGCGCGGAACTCGAACTTGTTGCCGGTGAAGGCAAACGGGCTAGTGCGGTTGCGGTCACCCGAGTGCAGCGGCAGCGGCGGCAGCACCGGCGTGCCGAGGCCGAGGAACGACCCGGGCTTCGATGCGCTGGCCTTGCCGGCGGCGATCGCATCGAAGATCTCCTCGAGCTCAGTGCCGAGGAAGATCGAGATGATCGCCGGCGGCGCCTCGTTGGCACCGAGCCTGAAGTCCTGACCCGGGCTCGCGACCGACGCGCGCAGCAGTTCCTGGTAGATGTCGACAGCCTCGATCACCGCGGCTGCGAAGAACAGGAACGCCAGGTTCTCGTTCGGCGTGTCGCCGGGCTCGAACAGGTTCTCGCCGGTGTCGGTGCCGATCGACCAGTTGTTGTGCTTGCCCGAGCCGTTGACGCCGGCGAACGGCTTCTCGTGCAGCAGGCAGACGAGGCCGTAGTTGCGGGCCACGTTCTGCAGGATCTGCATCGTCAGCATCTGGTGGTCGCAGCCGACGTTGGTGCCCTCGTAGACCGGTGCGAGCTCGAACTGATTCGGCGCGACCTCGTTGTGGCGCGTCTTCACCGGCACGCCGAGCTTGCTCAGTTCGCTCTCGGATTCCATCATGTAGGCGAGGATCCGCTCGGGGATCGAGCCGAAGTAGTGATCGTCGAGCTCGTGACCCTTCGGCGGCTTGGCGCCGAACAGCGTGCGTCCCGTCGTGACGAGATCGGGACGCTCGAAGAAGTACTGCTCGTCGATCAGGAAGTACTCCTGCTCCGGGCCAACCGTCGTGAAGACGCGCTGGGCCTCCTCGTCGCCAAGCAGGCGCAGGGCCCGGATCGCCGACTTTGACAGCGCGTCCATCGAGCGCAGCAGCGGGATCTTCGTGTCGAGCGCTTCGCCGGTCCACGACGCGAAGGCGGTCGGGATGCAGAGCAGGGCGCCGTTGGGATTCTCGAGGATGAACGCCGGCGAGGTCGGGTCCCAGGCGGTGTAGCCACGGGCCTCGAAGGTCGCGCGGATGCCGCCGGTCGGGAAGCTCGAGGCGTCCGGCTCGCCCTGGATCAGCTCCTTGCCGGAGAAGTCGGCGATCGCGGTGCCGTCACCGGCCGGGTTGTAGAACGAGTCATGCTTCTCGGCCGTCAGGCCGGTGAGCGGCTGAAACCAGTGCGTGTAGTGCGTCGCGCCGCGCTCCAGCGCCCACTCCTTCATCGCCTGCGCGACCATGTCGGCGAGCGAGGTGTCGAGTTCCTCGCCGCGCGCCAGCGTGGCGCGGAGCTGCGAGTAGACGTGCTTCGGCAGGCGCTTGCGCTGCTCGCTCAGGCTGAAGACGTTGGAGCCAAACTCCTGGTTGGTCAGCTCGGTGAGATCGCGCGTTCCAAGGGCGTCGCCGTTCGCGCTCCATTGGGCCGCGGAGACGTTGTGAATGCGGGTTCTCGGCATTACGTTAGGTCCTCCTAGCGGGGTGATTGGTGCCTATCCGGCGGCCGACCCAACGCTCAAAGCGTGCAGCAACTAAGGGCGTAACAGTCGCCGTCCAGAGCGTATCCCGTTGTCCTCTATCCCCGTGTCCAAACTGCGGCCCGCGATGTTGGACAGCGGGAGGGTTCGTGGCGCGCCGAGGACTCAGCGCGCCACGCGACGCCGATCAGGCGACCTGCACCGCTCCGTTCGCGTGCTGCTCCCGCTGCTCGCCCGGGCGAGTGCTCCGCGGTGTGACAGCCGTCAGCATGCTCGCGAGCGTGTCGCGCTGACGATCGGTCATCGAGCCGATCGTCTTGGTCTCGGCCATCGGGATGCCGGCGAGGAAGCGGCGCGCGCGGGTGTGGCCCCAGCGGCGCTGGCTCATCAGCAGCTCTGCGACCGCCATCGTCTGGACCTCCCACGGAGCCGAGCGGATGACCTCGGCGGCGTTCAGCTGGCCGACGGCGATCCGCCGCTTGAGTTCCGCGCGGGCGAGGCGAACCTCATTCGCGCGCTGCAGGGCCTGCATGTGCTGAGGCCCCTGAGGGTCACCGTCGCGGCCCTCGCGGTGTGCTTCTGCGCGCGTCGGGGCTTGCATCTGCTGTGGCCCACGAATCATTAGTGCTGTCGCGTTCATCTGGACTCCCCGGACCCGCTCGTCGGCGGGCTACCGCTCTCGTAGTTGCATTCAAAAACCAATCCCGTACGCGGCCGCACACCAACACCGGCTGTCGCATAGTCGACCAGACCACGACAACCCGAACCGGCGGAGAGAAAGCTGCTTTCACCTCCCCGTGCGCCTCTCGCGCGCGCTCTAAGAAGCTACGCCCAAGTCCTGCCGATGGTCAACGAGCAAGTACTCACGGCGTCCGCTCCGAGCGAGTTTTTCTTGCTCGCGCCGGCCAAGTGCCGAATTGGACAATCGTTGGACGCTCTCGCGGGCCGCGAGCGCGACGCCCCTCGAGTCACTCTGCGCGACGCGCTACGCGGGGCCCGGCAGCGGCCCGTGCTCGGCCTCGAAGTCGCGCTTGACGGTGGCGAAGATCTCGAGCGCGCGGTCCAGCACCGCGTCGTCGTGCGTGGCCATCACGCTGGTGCGCAGCAGCGCGCCGTCGAGCGGTACCGCCGGGTGCAGCGCGACGTTCGTGAAGATGCCCGCGTCGTAGAGCGCACGCCACAGCAACACGCACTTCCAGTCCTCACCGACCCGCACCGGGACGATCGGCGTGATGACCGATTCCTCGTTGCCATCCGCGCCGGTGATCGGCAGCCCCTCGACGACGCTGAATCCCAGCTCGTGCAGCCCGCGGTTGAGTCGCCGGCCGTTGGCGAGCACGTTGGCCATCAGCTCGAGTCCATCGTCGGAGCGGATCACCCGCAGCGCCGCGAGCGCTGCGCCGACCGCCGCCGGAACGCCCGACGCGGTGAAGACGAACGCGCGCGCCTGCAGCCGCAGGAACTCGACGACATCCTCGCTCGCCGCGATGAAGCCGCCGCACGAGGCGAGCGACTTCGAGAACGTTCCCATCCGCAGGTCCACCTGATCCTCGATCCCGAGCAGTTCGCAGGTGCCGGCGCCGCGGGCGCCGAGTACTCCGACCGCGTGCGCCTCGTCGACCATCAGACGCGCTCCGTAGCGCCGGCAGAGCTCGGCCGTCTCGCGCAGCGGGGCGATGTCGCCCTCCATCGAGAAGACGCCGTCGACGACGACGAGCACGCCGCTGTCGTCGCGTGCCGCCTTCTGCAGCGCCTGCTCCAGCTTCTCGGGCTGGTTGTGGTTGAAGGCGCGGAGCTTCGCGCGCGACTGGATCGCGCCGTCGAGCAGGGAGGCGTGATCGCCTTTGTCGACGATCACCGTCTCCCCGGGTCCCAGCAGCGTGCTGATCGTCGCGAGGTTCGTCTGGTGGCCGGTCGTGAAAACGATCGCCGCCTCCGTCTCCATCCACTCGGCGAGCTCGCGCTCGAGCTCGAGATGCAGCGCGGTGGTGCCGTTGAGGAAGCGCGAGCCCGTCAATCCGGTGCCGTAGCGCTCGAGCGCATCCCGCGCGCCCTGCATCACGCGCTCGTCGCCGGTCAGCCCGAGGTAGTTGTTCGAGCCGAGCATGATCCGCGGCCTGCCCTCCATCTCGACGACCGGCCGGGCCGGCGACTGCACCTCGCGGAAGAACGGCAGCAGCCCCGCCGAGCGCGCCGCGGCGGCCTGCGCCATGCGCTCGTTGTCGCGGATCTTCGCGAAGACGTCGATGGAGGTCGGCATATAGGCTGGGCTCGATGAGTGTGGAGATCCGGCCGGTCGCCGGTAAGCGCGACCTCAGGCGCTTCATCCGCCTGCCCTTCGCGCTCTATCGTAACGAGCCGCACTGGATCCCGGCCTTGCTAACGGACCTGCGCGCGCAGTTCGATCGCGAGCGCAACCCGTTCTTCGAGCACGCCGAGGCCGAGTTCTTCATCGCCTGGCGCGACGGCGCGGCGGTCGGGCGTATCAGCGCGCACATCGACCATCGCTTCAACGAGTTTCAGGACAATCTGTGGGGCTTCTTCGGCTTCTTCGAGTGCGAGAACGACGCCGAGACGGCGCACGCGTTACTGCGCGCGGCAGAGGCCTGGCTGCGCGAGCGCGGCCGCGATCGGATGGTCGGCCCGATGGACTACACGACCAACGACGAGGTTGGCCTGATGATCGAGGGCTTCGAGCGTCCGCCGATCATCCTCTCGGCCTGGCACCACCCCTATTACCGAGAGCTGATCGAGGGCTACGGGTTCGAGAAGGCGGTCGACTGGCTGATGTGGAGCCTGCACATCAGCGGGCGCTCGCGCGTGCGCGACGCGATCTGGCGGATGGCCGATCGGGTCGAGTCAGAGCACGGGATCGTCTGCCGGCCGATGCGCAAGCGTGACCTCGACGCCGAGATCTCCCGCTTCCTCGAGGTCTACAACGCCGCCTGGGAGCGCAACTGGGGCGCCGTGCCGCTCTCCGAGCAGGAGGTCCGCCACTACGCCAAGCAGCTGAAGCCGATCCTCGACGAGAACTGGGCTTTCATCGCCGAGCGCAGCGACACCGGTGAGGTCGTCGGTGCCGCGCTGACGCTGCCCGATTACAACCAGGTCCTCGCGCACCTGGGCGGCCGGCTGCTCCCATTCGGCTGGGCCAAGGCGCTCTACTGGCGGCGCAAGATCGACGCGGTCCGCGTCTTCGCGCTCGGCGTCAAGCCCGACTACCAGCACACGGGCGTCGCCGCGCGCTTCTACCAGCTGCACTTCGAGGCCGCCGAGCGCACGCCGCAGAGGGGCGGCGAGATGGGCTATATCCTCGAAACCAACCGTCCGATGAACCGTGCGATGGAGGGCATGGGCGGCGAGATCGTTCGCCGTTTCAGGGTCTACGAGCGGCGCTGGCAGTTGGGATCTACACTTGACGGCGGTGACTAGGTGAGCCCAGCCGGCGAGCAACACGAGGGCGAAGATCTGCGCTCCCAGATCTTTGGCGAGACGGACCTCGACGCTCCCGACTCGCGTGAGCGATTCGAGCGTGAGCCACTCGAGGAGATCGCCCTGATCGAGAGCGTGCGCGTGATCGAGCCTGCGCGCAGCAGCCCGCCGGCGATCGTGCAGGCGGCGGCGGTTGCCGCAACGGGCTTCGTTGCCGGTGCCGCGACCGCGGTCGCGCTCAGTCGCCGGCGCAGCCGCCAGGCGCTGCCGGTGCCGCGCAGCCTGCGCCAGCCGCTGCTGCCCGGCCCCGGTTCACGGCCCGCGGCCGGCGATAGCCAGACCTTCCTGGTTCACGTGCAGACGCTGCGGCGTCCGTAGGCGCGGCGCGCCTCGCATCCGCTGCGGTCGCGAGAATCGCGTGCCGTGACCATCGAAGCGAACGCCGAGTTGCGGATCGAGTTGGTGCCGCGCTCGCCGCTCGCGCTGCCGGGTGCCGGCGCCGACGGTGTCCTGCGCCGGCGGGGCGGCGTGCTCGAGCGACTGCTGCACGTCGACGAGCATCCGGTGCTGGTCCGGGCCGCATCCGGTGCCGGGCGCAGCAGTGTGCTGCTCGGCGCCTGGGGCCCCTCGCGCGGGCTGTGCGAGACGGCGCTCGAGCGGATGCGCTTCGCCTTCGGGGTCGACGACGACCTCAGCGATTTTCACCGCCGCTTCCGCGGCGATCCGTTGATCGGCCGCGCGATCCGGGCGTCGCCGGGGCTGCGCCCGCCGCGCCGGCCGGAGCCGTTCGAGGCACTGGTGTGGGCGATCTGCGAGCAGCTGATCGAGTTCACGCGGGCCGCGGCGATCGAACGGCGGATCGTTGCGAGGCTCGGTCGTCGCGCGCCGGGGACCCAGCTTCGTGACCTGCCGACGCCGCGCACGCTCGCCGCCGCGGCGCCGGCCCTGCTGCAGTCGTTCGACCTTGCCGGCCGTCGGGCGCTGGCGCTGCGACGCGTCGCACGCGAGATCGCGAGCGGCCGGATCGACCTGTCGGCTCCTGATCACGATCGCGGCTGGCGCGCGCTGCGCGCGATCCCCGAGATTGGCTCGTGGACCGTCGAGGCGCTTGCCCTGCACGGCCAGGGACGGTTCGACCAGATCCCGGCTGGCGATCTCGGACTACGCAAGTTCGTCGGCCGTCAGCTCAGCGGCGATCCGCAGGCCCGTGCCGACGAAGCGCAGGTTCGTGGGTTCTTCGCCCGCTTCGCCCCCTGGAGCGGGCTTGCGGCGAGCTACGCGCTGCGCGGGGCCCTGCGGGGCCATCCCGGGTAGTGGATTGGATCGCGAAGTCGGCCGCATCCGGCGAGCGACCTGTCCTGCCGGGACACGCCCCTACTCGCCCTGGCCCGGCAGGAACTCGTTGGTGATCGAGACCCCGGCGTCACTAGTGTGGCTGAGCAGCCCGTGGGCGGTCATCCAGTTGCCGAACGTCCGCCACTGATACGGGCTCTGGAAGCCGAATGGCTGACCGGCGCCGGTCGGTTGCGTCACCGGATCCGTCGCGTTCAGCACGGCGAGCTCGAACTTCCGGCTGAGCTGCGGATTGATCGTCGTCAGCAGGCTGGCGACGGTGGCGGGATTGGCGCGCGTCGCGGCTTCGCCGCGGGTCAGCGACTGCAGGAAGGCCCGCAGCAGCGGGCCTTCGTAACGCGCCTCGCTGACGCGGACCGCGATCACCAGCTCGCTGTAGGTCGGCACTCCGGCGCTGGTCAGCTGGATCACGCTTGGCGGGTGATGGGCCTGCGCAAGCGCGATCGCGTCGTAGTTCCACAGCCCGCCGAGCGTCGCGATCGCCTTATGGCTCCTCAGCGCCCCATTCAGGTTGCTGGCGGCGTCGATCGTGTGGACGCGCACCGGACTGACCGCGGCGGTCGCGAGATAGCTGGCCAACTCGGCGGCGGCGAGCGGCGTGCCGTCTGTCGCGACCGTTCGTCCGACGAGTCCAGTCGGGCTCGAGATCGGCTTCAGCGAGATGATCGATTGGAGTGGTCCGCGGACGAGCGCGCCGATCGCGACGAGCGGCTCACCGGCGTCACGGGCTGCCAGGAGCGCCGGCTCGGAGACGATCGCCACGGACGCCCGGTCCTGCGTGAGCTCGCTCAGCGGCTGTTCGGTTGGGGTTGGCGCCGTCACGCTGACCGAGAGCGCGCCTCGCGCGAAGTCGCCGTTTGCGAGCGCTTCGTAGATTGGGGCGAAGAGCGCACTCGGCTGTGAATCGATGGCGATCACCAGCTTGCGCGTCGGGCCGAGTGCGGTGCCCGTGTGCACCACGCCGCAGCCGGCGCACGCGGCGAGGGCGATCAGGCTTGTGGCGAGCAGCGCGCCGCGCCCGCGAAGGGTTCGCGTGAGCATCGGACCGGCCGGATCGTAGAGGAAGCGCGTCCGGTGCCGTCCCTCTACGCCGGGACCGCAGCGCTGAGCGAGCGAACGAAGTCTTCGAGCTGGCGCGCCGTCCAGCACTCGAAGACCTCGCAGAACGGGGCGTACGCGGAGATCACGGAATCGCCGTAGTTCCAATAGAGCCGTGGCTCCGGGTTCAGCCAGAACGTCCTACCGGCGTGTGCCGCCAGGGCCGCGAACTCTCCCGCGCGCGGGTCGCGGCCGTTGGTCCGTGCGTCGCCGAGGACGATCACCGTCGCGCGCGGATCGAGGTCATCCTCGACGAGCGCGCGGAACTCTGACCAGACGCGGCCGTAGTCGGTGTAGCCGGACACGTCGGCGACGCCGGCGTCGCGTGAGATCGCGTCGCTGACCGCCTTGAACGCCCGCTCACGCGCGAAGACCTCGGTGACCTCCGAGACGCGCTCGATGAACACGAACGAGCGCATCCGGCGAAACGAGTCATGTAGGGCGTGCAGCACGGAGAGAAAGAACACCGACGCCGAGGTGACGCTCGTCGAGACGTCGCAGAGGACATACAGCTCGGGCCGTCGCGGCCGTCGCGGGCGCAGCTTGATGACGATCGGCACGCCGCCGGTCTGGAGCGACGAGCGCATCGTCCGCCGGATGTCGATGTGGTCGTGGCGGCGGCGTCCGCGTTGCTCGCCGCCGTGCGAGGCGAGACGGCGGCGCAGCTGGGCGACGACGCGATGCACGGCCGCGAGGTCGGCCGCCGGCCCGCTCGGCAACGCCCGGTCAAGCTCGCCCAGCGGGCGAGCCGGGGCAAGCTGCTCGGTGCGCTCGATCTGGGCCCGCTCGAGCTCCAGCCGCAGCAGCGCCTCGAAATGGCGGAGGGCCTCACGCGGCAACCCCTCGCGTCGCGGGTCGCCCTCGCCGAGCTGGGGCTGTGCGTCGCTGCGCAGACCGAGTGCGCGGCGGATTCGCTGAACATCGACGCCGATCACACCCGAGGGCGACTCGTTCGCCCGCCCGAACGCGGCTATTGCGAGTCGCGCGAGGTCGCGCATCGCGCCCTCGTCGAAGTCGGCGAGCGCCTGTGCGATCTGCGCGCGAAGCTCGTCCAGGTCGAGTCGAGCCGCCTCGCCTGCGTCGAGCTGCTGCCCCTCGGCGCCGCGCCACTCCGTGACGCCTTCGCGCAGCGCCGCCGCTTCGACGGCGCGGAACAGGAAGCGCTCGAACACGAGGTCGAACACACGGCGATCCTCCGGCGACTTCGCGAGCGTCGCGGCAAGCGCCCCCTGGAAGGCCGAGCGCTCGCTCCAGCCGACCTCGCCGAGGGCGTCGAACGCGTCGAGCAGCTCCGATGTGCCGACCGCCAGCCCCTCGGCGCGGAGCTGCTCGCCGAACTCGAGCAGCCGAGCGTCGATGCCGCGCGGGGCGGGCGGACCGTTCACTCGCCGCTCGCCGGCGCCAGCGCGACGCCGACGCGCGCGGCGACGATCTCGAGATCGGTGCGGTGCTTGACGATCACCGACATCGTCTGCGCAAATGTCTCCTCGTCGATGTCGCGCGCGCCGAGCAGCAGCAGCGCCCTCGCCCAGTCGATCGACTCGGCGATCGACGGCGGCTTCTTCAGGTCGAGCTCGCGCACCATGCCGACGACCTCGACGAGCTTGCGTGCCACGGTGTCGGCAAGCTCCGGCGCGTGCATGCGGACGATCGCGAGCTCATGCTCGAGCGTCGGGTAGTCGAGCCAGAGATAGAGGCAGCGGCGCTTCAGCGCCTCGGTCAACTCGCGCGAGTTGTTCGAGGTCAGGACGACGACCGGCTGCGAGGTTGCACTGATCCGCCCGAGCTCGGGAATCGTGATCTGGAAGTCCGACAGCAGCTCGAGCAGCAGCGCTTCGAACTCCTGGTCGGTCTTGTCGATCTCGTCGATCAGCAGGACCACCGGCGAGGTCGCCGAGATTGCGCTCAGCAGCGGTCGCGCGAGCAGGAACTCCTCGCCGAAGATGTCGTCCTGGACCTCGTTCCAGCCTGCCCCCTGGGCCTCGGCCTGGATCCGCAGCAGTTGCTTGCGGTAGTTCCACTCGTAGAGCGCCTTAGCCTCGTCGAGGCCCTCGTAGCACTGCAGTCGCACGAGCTCGCGCCCGAGGCACGAAGCCAGCGCCTTCGCCAGCTCCGTCTTGCCGACGCCTGCCGGTCCTTCGACGAGCACCGGCTTGCCCAGCCGGACCGCGAGATAGGCGACCAGCGCCGTTGCCGGGCCCGGCAGGTAGCCGGCGCGGCTCAGTCCGTCGCCGAGCTCGGCAATCGATTCAGGTAGCTCATCCACTGGGGCAATCATAGGAGCGCCTCTCGCGGGGCTCCAGCGCCACCGGGCGCCGAGCTCGCCGCCGCGGCGCTCAGCCGGCCGGAG
>Ga0302184_10000257_pt1 | contig 34997 bp, 36 predicted proteins | sample I_Palsa_N3_3_FD_200233 | JGI IMG/M metagenome (GOLD analysis project Ga0302184, IMG submission 200233) | Peat permafrost microbial communities from Stordalen Mire near Abisko, Sweden - I_Palsa_N3_3 | ecosystem: Environmental > Terrestrial > Soil > Palsa > Peat permafrost | place: Sweden...
GAGGCCCCAGCAAGGGGTACGGTTCTCACTCGCAATCTTTGCCACGAACGGATATGTTCCGCCGTGACGGGAGTGAGAGCGATGGCCTAGAGCAGCGTCGGCGCCGACGCTGCTCTAACCATCGAATTCGATCGAGGGTGCGTCGTAGTGATGGCATCCGCCCGGGTCCGGCTCGCGTAGACCGGCGCCAACACCGCTCGCGGCTTCCCAAGCCATGGCACTCGTCACGATCTCAGCCTCCTACGGTGCCCAGGGCAGCGAGGTTGGCCAAATGCTCGCCGATCGACTCGGCGTGCCGTTCCTCGACCGTGCGATTCCGGTTGCGGTTGCCGAGCGCCTCGCGATCCCGCTCGAGGAGGCCGAGGGTCGCGACGAAACGGTCGCCAGCTTCTTCGAGCGCTTTCTCGCGAGCTTCGTACAGATGGGGGGCGTGTACGGCGGCGCCACGATCGCCCCACTCAACGAGATCCCCGACGACGCGGCGTTCCGCGCTGCCACGGAGCAGATCATCCGCGAGCATGCCGCATCGGGTTCCGCGGTGATCGTTGGGCGTGCGGGGATGATCGTGCTTGCCGACCATCCTCACGTTGTGCGGGTGCGCCTCAGCGGGCCGCTCGAGCAACGGATCGAGCAGGCCGTCCGGCTCCACGGGCTGAGCCAGGAGGAGGCGGGCCGGCAGGCGAGGGAGAATGACAGCGTGCGCGAGGCGTGGGTCCAGCGCTTCTACGGTCGCGACGTCAAGGATCCCTCGCTCTATGACCTCGTGATCAATTCGACGCGATTCGAAGCTGCAAGCTGCGTGGAGCTGATTGCCGCGGCGGTGGCCGCCCAGGCCGGACCCGCGGCGCTATAGCGAAATCGGCGCTGACTGGCCGAGCGTATTGCCGTTCTCGTCGATCGCCCGCACGGCGATCACCCGTGCTTTGCTACGAACCGTGAGCGCGGTCTCGAAGCCGATCCGCGGCTTCGCGGCGGCTGGGTTGAGCGAGTGGGCGTCCGGACCGGCCAGGACGACCCAGAACTTGGCGGTGGTGTTGCCATTCCAGCTCGCCCAGACGTCGATCCGCTTGCCGCTCCGCGTTGCCGCGGCGCGGGGCTTGTCGGCGCCGACTCCGCTCCATGGGAGTCGGAACGCCCGGTAGGAGACGTAGTCGTCGCCGAGCTGGGCGTCGAACAGGAGCTCGCCGGACGGCGAGAACTCGGACACGTAGGGCTCCGCGCCCCAGCCGACGAAGACATTGCCGTTCGGGAGGATCTGCACGCTGCCCTGGCTCGTCGCCAGTAGTGGTGAGGGATGGCGATACTCCTGCGCGAGGCTGACCGTGCGTTGCTCCTCGTCGACGGCCAACACGATCGCGCGCGACTCGGCAGCGCCACCGGGCGGGCCCTCGTTGTCAAAGATCGTCAGCGTCCCGTCTGGCTGGCGGCGCACGTCGTGCTGCCACGCGAACGCGGCGTCGGCGCCGATCGTGAACTGGTTGCTCTTCCCGCCGAGACGCCAGATGATCGCGCCTGAGTGTCGGTCGATCTTGTAGACGGTGTGGGTGTTGCGCGACGAGACGAGCAGGTTGCCGTCGAGGTCGACGTCGATCGAGTTGATGTGTACGTAGTCCCACGGTTCGTAGACCGGCCAGTAGGACTCGCTCAACGGGATGTGGTCGAGGCTGTGCCACTCAAGCAGCACGCGGCCGGAGCTCAGGTCGAGCTCCTGGAAGATCGCGTCCTGGATCGTGCCCGTCTTCGATCCCCCGACGCTGCTCAGATCCATCGGGCCGATCACGTAGGAGGTCAGCAGCACGGTTCCGCGGTCGGTCAGCAGGAACTCGTGCAGATCGCCCTGGAGGCCGTTGCCCGCCTGGATGTGGCGAAGCGGCGCGTAGTCCTCGCCGGCGATCGTGTAGGCGCCGATGCCGTGGCCGTTGCGGATCACTCCGTCCCACCAGGTCAGCACGGGCCGGCCGTTGAGTGTCTGAACCTGCAGGTTCGTCGTGACCAGGCCGGGCAGCGGGTTCTCCCAGATCGGCTCACCGCTGTTGTCGGTGATGACCCCACCCGCCTGCTGGCCTGTGGGGGCGTTGTACGGCGCGACGAAGATCGGCGCCGAGGAGGCTCCGCCGCGGATCGTCGCGACGCTCAGGCCGGGAATCCTCAGGTCAGGCCGGGAGTGTAACTGGGGATCCGCTGGCGCGACGCTCGACAGCACCTCATTGATCGGCGCGACGACCAGACCGGTCCGCAGCTCGTCGCCGGCGAACGCGCCACCGAGCACCACAGCGCCGGCTGCTGCGCCGCCAGCGCGCAGCAACTCGCGGCGGGTCAGGCCATGCCCGACCCCGGCTGCCAGGGAATCGCCTGGGGAGATCATGTTCACAATCAAGCACTCACTACTAACAAGCCCGTAAGCGTCCAGCGCTCACGGCGTACCGGTTGCGAGCGGATCGCCCGAATCGATTGGGAGCGTGCCACGCAGCCAGTCGGCGGCCGCGAGGGCATTGGGTGACTCGATCTGGTGGGTACCGGCCGATTCGTGGTATTCGACGGCGATCCGGGCGCCGTCGAGCAGCGCGCGCGCCTGCTCTGCGAATGCGAACGCGATGATCGGGTCGGCGCGTCCGTGGGCGATGAACACCCGCAGCCTGGAGCGACTTGCGAGGTCCGCCTCCCACCCGGGAACGCTCGGGATAAAGCCGGAGAAGGCGAGAATGCCCGCCGGTGCCGGACGATCGCCGCCGAGGCCGAGCGCGTAGCTCATCACGCTGCCCTGGGAAAAGCCGCCGAGCACCGTGCGCTCAGGACCGATGCCGGTCCGCTGCCACAGCTCGTCATGAAAGGCGCCGAGCTCGCTGTAGCCCGCGGCGAACGTCTCCGGATCGGGATAGCCGACGCGTGGGACCACGTACCAGTGGTAGCCGGGCGAGCCCGGCAGGCGCAGCGGCGCGCGCGGGGTGACGACGTGCAGTGCTCGGCTCGGATCGAGCACGTCGGCGAGGCTCAGCAGATCGAGCTCGTCGGATCCACGGCCGTGATGGAGCACCAGCAGGCCGGCGGGGGTGCCACTGGCTGGGCGCTCGCGATAGACGAGGGCACTCACATGTCCATCTTTGCAACTAAAGAAGTCCGCCCCTGTCGCTCGCGTGACCTTGCTCGTGCGCGCGAGCGACAGTAGTTCGTACGGAGTCGTTGCGGGCCACGCTGCGGATGGCGGCGTGGCGTGGCGCTGCGAGCCTGTTGGAAAGCGAACATCAGTGCCCGTGGACCGCGCCACGGCCGGCGGGCACAACGAGGACGGAGGAAGACGATGGCCCTGCTCCCGAAGGATCCAGCAGATTTCGCACTCGCCCCGGTTGCGGTCCATATCGACCAGAACCTGGCTCGCATCCGCGACATGACGAAGACGCAGATCGGCGACGACCTTGTGCTTCAGCTCAATGACCTGCCCGATGGCGACGACCCCGACGAGCGCGCTGAGCGCGTACGCGCGGTGGCACTCCGGCTGGTCGATATGCACGGCTGGGAGGCCGAGATCACTCACGACTATGCGCGGCTGCGACTGACCGGCGGCTCAGTGCCGGTCGAGCTCGGGCTGAGCGCGACAATCCACGACTACATCGTCGGCTGAACCCTGGTCAAGGCCCGGCGACGGCCGCGATCTCGCGGGCGTCCGCTGCTAACGTCATCCTGCAATGGGGCCTGGGGGCATGAGCAGACGGCGCCAGCGCGGGACAGCCGCGTTGCTGGTCGCCTTGGTTGCGGGCCTCGGACTGGCGAGCGTGAGCTCGTCAGCCAGGAGCGGCGTGCCAACCTGTTCTGCAGCCGAGCTCGGGGCCTGGGGTGGGCCGTCCAGTGGCGCCGCCGGCACGATCCTGACCGAGTTCGCGTTCGTCAACACGGGCACCAGGAAATGCTCCTTGATCGGCTACCCAAGGCTCCAGATGGAGAACTCTGCCGGCGGTGACATATCGACGACCGACGAGCATGCCCCAGCGGGCTTCGACGGCATCAGGCGCAAGCTGGTGATAATCGCGCCCGGCAAGCGCGCCTACTTCGGCGCCGCCTACCCAGACTCCACGGGTGCCGGCAACAAGGTCTGCCCAACGTCGACGCAGCTCGCGCTGACCCCGCCGGACGCCAGCGCGCCCGTCACGCTGGCCGGGTCCGCCGCCGCGATCACGCCGTTCGCCGGTTCAAGGACGGGGATCGGCTGCGGGATCGTGCAGCTGACGCTGGTCAGCGCGAAGCGTTTGTTCTAGGGCCGCTACGCCCCGCCAAGCGGCACCGGCGTCGCGCTGGTCGGTGCGTCCAGGTAGCCGGGCCGGCTGCCGGGGACATGCGTGTGTCCGTATTGCCACACGATCATCTTCGTCCTGGGGGCGATGACGATCACGCGATCGTTACCGGTGTCGGCGACCAGCACGTCGCCGTTGGCGAGGACCCGCGCGATCGTCGGCCTGTCGAGCTCGCCCGGACCCGCCCGCGGGCCGTAGCTCCAGAGCACGCGTCCACTGCGCGCGCTCAGCTCGATGACGTCGCCCGGGTCGGTCTGCTCGGCGACCACTATGTCGTCTGCGCCGTAGCCGTTCGCGTCGGACGGCGCTCGGATCCCGTGCAACTCGAGTGCGGTGCGCAGCGCGCCCGACGCGCCGAATACGTCGATCCACGCCGGTCGACGCTCGGTGACCACGAGCGCCCCGCCGGCAACCGGGAGCGCGGCGTCGGGGTGTGCAAGCGTGATTGGGGGAGAGTTGACGTGATGGACGCAGATGCCGCGCTCGCCGAGCGTCTCGCGCGGCCGGTTCGATGACGGCGTGACGAGCAACACGCGACAGTTGCCGAGGTCGGCAATCGCGATCAGGCCATTCGCCGTCTCGGCTGCCGTCTGCGGGTCGTCCAGGTGGTTGTTGCGTGCTCCGGCTTGATCCGCTCGTCCGTAGACGTAGCTGACCGCGCCGCTGTCGACGCGCCGCATCGTCATCACCGAACGATCGGCCTCGGTGACCAGGAGCGTGCGCCCCGTTCGGGTGACGAACACCTGGGTCGGGTCGATCTGACGCTTACGCCATACGACCTGTCCGCGGGGCGATACGGAGACGAGCCTGCCGTCGGACTGCGCAATCAGCACGTTCAGTGCGAGCACGCTGGTGCTGGTCGCGACGCTGAGGTGACCCGGACCTCGGCCCGGGTGGGTCGCTGCCGAACCTGGCCAGACCGTTCGCCGGGACGGCTGCGCGCCACCGCAGCTGGCGAGTGCCACGGCGAGTCCGAGCGCGAGCGGGACTCCTTTGGCGAGTAGCACGTGCTCAGCCTGGCGGCGAGTTGGCGCCGGCCGCGAGTGCCTGCTTCCAGGTGTAGGCAAAGCGCGGCGTCCGGCCGCTGACCGAGGTGAAGATCGCGGTCCAGTTTCCCTGCGGGCCGCCGGCCCCATCGGGCTGCAGAGTGCCGGCACCCATCACCGGCACGGCGCGCCGGGACGAGACGGCCGTCACTGGCGCGCCCCATTGAGCCGAGATGAACCGCGTCTTCGTCGGATAGCTGCCGAGGATGTTGTCGCGGTGCCCCCAGCACCCCCTGGCGGTCGGCGACGTGCAGTCGTAGTTCGAGCCGCCCGGTCCGTCGTCGTACATCCAGCCATAGTCGGCATCGAGCGCGCTGATCTGGTTTCCGGCGGCGATCGCTGCGCCCGGTTGCCCGGAACCGTCGCAGCTGTAGCTGTCGGCTCCGCTCGAATGACAGCGGTAGGCGAATGTGGTCTCGGGGCCGGCAACGAAACCGGTCGGGAACGAGGGGTCTTCGAACGTCCCGGCGGCATCGCCACGGACCTGGGTGCCGGTCTGGGCGACGCTGTCGAGTGACGCGACCAGGCCGGCAAACGGCGGCAGTCCGCGTGCGACACGCTCGAGATCGACCACGACGAGCAGCTGCTCGTCCCCGGTCAGCGAGTTGAAGTCGCCCGGCAGGTACATCGGACCCACGCCCTCCTTCGCGTGAGCGTTGTCGATCGCCTCGAGCTCTGCCTGCTCGCAGGCGGTCGAGGAGAAGAGCGCCGCGAAGCTCTCACGCGAGTAGCAGGGCGGACCCTCTCTGCAGCTACCGCTCGAGTTACAGCCAGCGAAGTTCGGCGATGGTGCGACGTTGGCGGGCGGATTGCGCGGCGGCAGGATCCCGTGCAGCTTTGCGCTAGCGGCAGCGTTCGCAAGTGGCGTCAGTGTGGCGAGCAGCGCGAGTGGGGCAAGCGCTGCGGCGAGGGTCAGCCGCGCCGTCCGCGCTGGCGCGCAGTGCGCGCTCGATGGTCGTGGTCGTGCGTGCATCGGCTCGAGTGCCTGGGTCGCGAGCCTAGCAACGCCGGCTGGCCCGAGTGGCAGGTTTTGCTCGCTAGACTCGCTCACCGCAACTGCGACGCCGACCCCGGAGCGTCGACGACGGGACCGCCCTGCCGGCCCGGCGGAGACACCGGCTTCGCCGCACGCAACTGGGCCACGATCCCGTGAAGCGCTCACACCAACGCGTCCGCCTGCTTGCCCTGCTCGTAGGGGTCATCGTCGTGGTCGGGCCGGCGACGCTCGGCGTGGCGCGGCCAGGAGGGAGTCCCGGTCACGGGCTGGTCTTCAGGCCCGTGGTGGCGCGCGCCGACGCACCGGCGATCCTCGTCCATTCGGGCGCCGGGGACCGCGGGCCCCGCGTCCTCTTCTTTGCCGCCACGCCGGCTACCCTGCCGGCAGCCGGCGGGGTGGTACGGCTCCGTGCGGTCGTCGAGAACGCGACGAGCTGCCGCTTCACCTCCGCGCAGGGCCTACAGCCGTTGCCAGCTGCCGTCGGCTGCCATTCGGGCACTGCTTCGATTCGTGTCACGCTCGCCCAGAACACCAGCGCCGCGGCGCGCAGCTACAGCTTCGGACTCTCGATCAGCGGTCAGCGCGGCAAGCGCACGGCTCGACGCGTCGAGATCCTCGAAAGCGGAGCCCAGCCGTCGAGTACCGCGCCCGCTGCGACCACGCCGACCGCCAGCACGCCGCCGTCAACCACGACCGCCGCCGCCACGCCTGCTGAGACGGTCCCGGAGGTGACGGCTGTGCCGGCGAGCGAGACTGTGGTGGAGGGCGACGTGGTGAGCCTGACCGCCGCAGCGATGGGCAGCCCTACACCCACGGTGCAATGGATGTACTCGACCGATGCCGGATCGACGTGGGCGCCGGCGCCGGGTGCGAGCGCAACGTCAACGACCTACTCGTTCGCAGCAAGCCTCGCCGACAATGGCTATGAGTACGAGGCGATCTTCACCAACAGCGCCGGCAGCGCGAAGACGGATCCCCCGGCGACGATCAACGTCACGGCTCAGCCGGGTGCGCCGCAGGTCACGGCCGAGCCTGCCAGCGACAGCGTCGCCCCTCCGGCCGTTGCTAGCTTCGTGGCGCTCGCGTCGGGCAGCCCGACGCCGAGCGTGCAGTGGCAGGTCTCGATCGACGGCGGCACCAGCTGGGGCAACGTCGCCGGTGCGACCTCGACCACCTACGCGTTTGCGACGAGTGGACAGGAGGACGGCTACGAGTATCGCGCCGTCTTCACGAACGAGGTCGGCAGCACGACAACCAGTACTGCCACATTGACGATCCTCGATCAACCGAGCTCGAACTGGTCGGGCTATGTCGCGACCGGTGGCACCTTCTCCGCCGTCAGCGCGTCGTGGATCGTACCGACCACCGTCTGCAGCGAGCGGACAACGTACTCGGCACAGTGGATCGGCATCGACGGCGATCCGAGCGACAGCGTCGAGCAGGACGGTACGGAGGCCGATTGCTTCGGCGGCACCGCCTCCTACGACGCCTGGTACGAGATCTACGGAGACGATGCCCTCGACGACGGTGACGAGGTTGAGTTGTCGCCCGCCTCCTACCCGGTGGCGCCCGGTGACGCGATCAGCGCCTCGGTCAACTTCAGCAACGGGGTCTGGACTCTCGCTGTCGCCGATGGCACCGAGAACTGGCAGTTCAGCACGCCGGTGGCGTGGCCCGGGGCGGCACAGTCCTCGGCCGAGTGGATCGCCGAGCGGCCCGAGGTCGGCTCGCGGCTCAGCTCGCTGGCTGACTTCGGCAGCGTCACATTCAATGCGGCCACCGCGACCGATGCGGCTGCCAGCGGCCCGATCTCAGACTTCTCCAACGTGCCGATCGAAATGACCGGTGCGGGCGATGTGCTCGCCGCTCCGGGTCAGCTCGACCCGGCCGGCTCGAGCTTCACGGACACCTGGCTCGCATCGAGCTGACGCCGCGGCCCACGGGCCGACGAGCGGCGAGGCTAAGGTTGGGCGCGAACAGCAGCAGCTGATCGATCGATGCCAAAGGAGGCCCGATGTCCCGCTTCGCCGCCGTAAATCTGTTGGAAGTCGAGGATTCGGTGGGTGGGCGCGCGCCCGGGGTGGCGGGCCACTTCGGCCGCAAGCACCTCGACTCACGCGATCTCGGCGTCAGCTACTTCCGCTACGCGCCGAACGTGCGCAGTCCGATGGCTCACAGTCACCGCGAACAGGAAGAGGCCTACGTGGTTGTCTCCGGGTCGGGGCGCGTGCTGCTCGACGACGAGGTTGTCGAGCTGCGTCAGTGGGACGTCGTCCGTGTCGCCCCCGAGGTGGTGCGCGCGTTCGAGGCCGGGGCCGACGGCCTCGACATCATCGCCGTCGGCGGGCCCAAGCCCCCAGAGGGCGACGGCGTGCTGGGCACTGCCAACTGGCCCGACAGCAGTACTTGATCGGGTTCCGTGCTGCGCCATCGCAAACTCTGACGTCATGGTGGTCGCCGGCTACTTGAGCCGGTGATCGCCTGGATGCCGAGGTCTTCCGCGTTCGATCTGCAATAGTTAAGCAAGTGCTTAAGCAACGTGACGCGACGGACCACGATATCGACGTCCTGTTTCAGGCCCTCGCCGATTCCAGCCGGCGGGCGATGGTCGACCGCCTCACTCGCGGTCCGGCGTCGGTGAGCGAGCTGGCACGTCCGCTCGCGATGTCGCTTCCCGCCGTCGTCCAGCACCTCCACGTGCTCGAGGCCAGCGGCCTCGTTCGCTCGCAGAAGCTCGGCCGGGTTCGCACGTGCTCGATCGAGCCGGCGGCATTGCGGGCGGCCGAGCGGTGGGTCGTCGACCGCCGAACCGCCTGGGAACGCAACCTTGATCGCCTCGGCGAGTTCCTCGCCGAGCAACAACACCCACCAGCAGAGGGGAGCACGCAGTGAGCCAGACAGAGCAGGCCCTGAGTGAACGCTCGACACTCCATTCCACGTTCGTGATCGAGCGGAAGTACGCCGCCTCGCCGCAGCGCGTCTTCGACGCCTGGGCAGATCCGGCCGCCAAGACGCAATGGTTCGGCCCGCCGCAAAAGCCTGCGGGGACCTACTCCGCGAAGGGGGCGGCGAGCACCTTACGATGGCGATGCCGGACAGCGGGCCGGTCTACACGTTCGACGCCGTGTACCAGGACATCGTGCCCGGCAAGCGGATCGTCTACGCCTACGACATGCACCAGGACGAGCACCGCATCTCGGTCTCGCTCGCGACCGTCGAAATCGAGGCGGACGGCGGGGGCACGCGCCTGACGCTGACCGAGCACGGCGTATTCCTCGACGGACGCGACCAGCCAGACCAGCGCGAGCACGGTACGAGGGCGCTGATGGACACGCTTGGCGCCCACCTTGATGGCGGCGGATCTGGCGTTTGAGCGCGGCGAGGGTCGGGGGCGATCGCCGAAAGCCTGTGACACTCTCCAGTTGCAAGGGCACGGGACCCAGTCAGTGATGTGGATACGTGCGGCGCTTAGTGGATGGGTATTCGATCGAGCCTAATCCCCGGCGACGAAACGGGCTACGGCAGCCTTGGTTAGGAGCCCGTGGGTGACGCTGACGCACGCATCGGCGGCCTGTAACAGACCTGGCTGACGCTCGCGACCAGCGAGGTCGGCACTTCAGCCGGGGAGGCGATTGATCTCGCCACGGCCGCCGAGGACGCGCTCGACGCGATGCGCGCGGCGGTTGATCAGCGCCACATCAGCGTCGAAGCCGCGCTGGAGCCCGCGCTCGCCCGCGGCGACCCGGTGCTGCTCGAGCGCATGATCGCCAACCTCGTCGAGAACGCGGCGCGCCACAACCTCGCCGGTGGCTGGATCGGGATCCGCACGCTCCAGCAAGCCGACGGCGCGACCCTCGAGATCGCCAACACTGGCCCGAGCATCCCTCTCGAGCAGATTTCAGTCCTGTTCGAGCCTTTCTCCCGCGCCAAGCAACGTCTCAACGACGATGACGGCGTCGGGCTTGGCCTCTCGATCGCCAACGCTATCGCCAACGCTCACAACGCCACAATCACCGGCCGCCCGCGGCCTGGCGGTGGACTCGAGATGTCGGTCACGATCGCCACAAGCCCGAACTGATCGTGTGCCGCCTGATTGGGCCTGGGGACCAAGCCCCTAGCCCCGAGCTCGCCGCCGACGAGGCGTGCCTGCGGAGTGCTTTCGTGCGCCGGTTCATCAGCGCTACTCGAGCAGGCCGAGGTCGCGCAGGCTCTCGGCGGTCTCGATGATCGTCGTCTCGGCTGGGCGTGGTTGCCAGCCGAGTTCCTGTTTGGCGCGGTCGTTGTGGATGATCAGCGGCGCCGGGTCCTCGCCGGGTGCCTCATCGGTCGTGACGTGCTCGCCTCCAGGTCCGAGGTGGTCGCGGAGGATCTGTGCCAGACCCAGCCAGGTGATCGTCGGGCCGTCCGCCAGCAGTAGGTAGCGCCTGCCGGCCGCGGCCGGAGTGGCCATCGCCTTGATGTGCGCGTCGGCGACATCGCGGACGTCGACGACGCCGAAGCGCTGGCGTGGCAGCGCCGGCATCGTGCCCTCGATAATCGCCTTGAAGCCGCTCAGCGTCGAGCGCAGTGTCGCCACCAGCGACGGGCCGGCGATGAATGTCGGGTTCAGCGCCACCAGTTGGGTGTCGCCTCCCTCGGTCTCGATGAAGTCCCAGGCGGCACGCTCGGCGATCGCCTTGGAGCGCGGGTAGGGCGCCAGTCCTGGCGTATCCGGGTCGGTCCAGTCCGCCTCGGTGTAGTCGCGGACCGCCTTGGGCGAGTAACCGACCGCCGCGAACGACGAGGTCAGCACCACCCTGCGCGCACCGGCATCCCGCGCTGCCCGCAGCACACGCACTGTGCCCTCGCGGGCGGGGACGATCAGTTCGTCCGGGTCCTTGGGCTGGGCGGACGGTATCGGCGAGGCGACGTGGTGGACTTCGTCCACACCCTCAAGCGCGGCAGGCCAGCCGTCGTCGACGGTCAGATCTGCTGCCACCAGCTCGAGGCCGCTGTGATCCGCATCGCCGCGACGTACGGCGCCGCGCACACCCGCCTCATCATCCAGCGAGCGCACCGTCGCGCGCACCTCACGCCCATCACGGAGCAGCGCCGCAACCAGCCGCGTGCCCAGATATCCGGACCCGCCTGTCACCAGCACGCGACTCATCGCAGCACCTCTTCCAGTCGGGGAACGATTTCCTGCACCTGCAAGCTCGCCTCGGTCTCCGCGTCGCCGTCACCGCGGTCGCGGGCGTCCCACAGCGCCGACTTCGCTCGCAGGTAGTCGAGGTGGATCCGTAGCGTCTCGATTTCGGCCTCGATGCGCTGGGCGTGCCGCAGCAGCAGATCGCGCTGCTCACCCGCCTTCGCGTGACCGAGCTCGCGGTTGGCCTGGTAGGCGCGCATGTCCCCGATCCCGACGCCCATGGCGCGCAGGCAGGCCAGCGCCTGCAACGTATCGAGGTCCTCCTCGCGGTAGCGGCGGTGCCGGCTGCTCGCGTCTCGCCCGATCGGACCAATCAGCCCGACCTCCTCGTAATAGCGCAGCGTCGGCCCGCTCAGCCCGCTACGCCGGGAAACATCCTGGATCGTGAGAGTTGCCATGAGGCCACCATGACAGACCTCAAGCGCTTGAAGTCAAGGAATGGAGTGACTGGGCTCGCCGAGCTTGCGGATGAAGTCCGCGAACTGCGCGCCGGTGACAGCAGCGCATTCGTCCTCGTCGTCGAGATCCCGCCGGGGGATGACCTCGACGGCTGGGAGAGCGCGGGAGCGACGTGGATCCTCACGGCCTTTGGATCGACGCCCCGCGAGGCCGAGGTGCGCGCGGCAATCCACGCGGGCCCCCGCTAGAGCTCGCCGCAGCAGCGATGCCCGCAGCCTTCCGTGGATGCGCCGTCCGCTATTCGAGCCTGAAGCCGATCTTCGTCGTGACCTGAAAGTGCTCCACGGCGCCGTCGACGACGTGCCCGCGAATCGACTCGATTTCGAACCACTCGATATTGCGCAGGGTTTCGGCGGCCTTGGCCACCGCGTTGCGGGCACCGTCGGCAATGCTCTCGGTCGAGCTGCCAACGACCTCCACGACCTTGTAGACGTTCTCTGCCACGGGTCACTCCTCGCTTTCGGTTACTCGGACGGCGAGGCCGCCGCCAATATCGACGATACCCCGTCACGCCGCGGTGCTACACCGGAGATGCCGCGCGCGGGCGCGGCGACTCATGCCACTCCGACGCTGCGTTGCAGCCGGGGCCGGCAGGCGCATGAGCCTATGCGTGTGTTCGCAGCCAGTCGGCGATCAGTCTCGATGCTGCCTCGGGATCCTGCAGGATCGGGTTGTGGCCCCACGTCTCGGCGACGTGTAGATCGATCTGCGGCGAGGCGCCGGCGAATCTCTGCCATGCGCTCTCGGCCAGCGCACGATGCTCTAGTTGTTGTTTCGCGCATGCGATCAGCAGCGTCGGGATCGCAATGTACCGCGCCAGCGAAGGAACGTCGCGGCTGCGAGCCGCGATCAGCAGGTCGGCCATTCGCTCCGGCGATGCCGGGTCCCAGATCTCGCCGTCGACCTCGACGAGCTCCGCCCGCAGGTAGGCCTCCAACTCGGGTGTGACATTGCTGGCGAAGATCATCTCGGCTACCGCGCGGATCGCCGTCTCCCAGTCCGGGAAGCGCAGGCGGTGCTGCCTCAGCCACGCGATCAACTCGCTCCTGCCGGCGCTAGTTGGCGGCTGACCGAGCGCGACCATCTCGTCCACGTTCAGGTAGCCACCGTCGATCAGGACAATTGCGCGCAACCCGGCGGGCGGGTCGGCCGCGACAGCGACCGCGAGATACGCGCCCAGCGAATGGCCCACCATTGCCTGGCAGCCACATGCACCGATGACCGAGTCGGCCAGCTCGACGAGTCGCTCAGTCGTGCACGGCTCCAACGGTGAGGACCCGCCGAAGCCCGGCGGATCGACCGCGACAGCGCGGCCTGGCATCGCCTCGGCGACCGCATCGAAGTACGCACTCGTCGAGCCGAGGCCCGGCCACATGAGCACCCCGGGCGCGGCAGGATCGCCGTGCTCGCGGACCGCAACGCCCTCGACCAGCCGCCGCTCCACGCTATAGACGTATAGACAACGCAAGCCCGGCTGTCCAGCGGCAGGGCCCAGGCTGGGGCGCTGTGCGCGTCCGGCGAGGATCAGGTAGCCGCTGAGTGGGAGGATGGCACGCGTGAAGCTGATAGCACTCGAAGAGCACTACTGGACGCCGGCAATCCGCGACGCCAACCTGCGGCTGGGCGAGGGTCACTCGGCCCCGCTACCCGATCGGTTTGCGGTCCTGCTCGAGGACGTCGGCGATGAGCGGCTGGCGGCGATGGACGCCGCCGGTGTTGACATGCAGGTGCTGTCCCAGACCAGTCCGGCGACGCAGCGATTGCCGCCGGACCAGGCGGTTCCGCTGGCGCGGGACGCCAACGACGAGCTCGCCCGAACGATCGCCCGCACTCCCGATCGGTTGCAGGGGTTTGCCACGCTCCCGGTTACTGACCCATCGGCCGCGGCGGCGGAGCTGACGCGCAGCGTCGTCGATCTCGGGCTCAGAGGGGCGATGCTCCATGGCGCGAGTGGCGGCGTCTTCCTCGACGATCTGCGATTCGATCCGATCCTCCGCGCTGCGAGTGACCTCGACGTCCCGATCTATCTGCATCCCGTTGAGCCCCTGCCTGCCGTCAGGGAGGCTTACTACGGCGAGCTTCCCGGTGCTGACGCCTCCACGTCGGCGCTGCTGCATCACATGTTCGCGACTTCCGGCTGGGGCTGGCACGTCGAGACCGGTACGCATGCGCTGCGGATGATTCTCGGCGGCGTCTTCGACCGCCATCCGACGCTGCAGATCATCCTCGGGCACTGGGGCGAGCTGGTCCCGTTCTACCTCGCGCGTGCCGACGGGGTTCTCTCGCCGCTCGCCAAGCATCTGGACCGGCGCGTCGCCGCGTACTTCACCCAGAACTTCCACGTCACGCCCGGAGGGCTCGAGACGGTGGCGCCGCTGCGCCTGTGCCTCGAGGTCCTCGGCGTCGATCGCATCATGTACTCGGCCGACTACCCGTACAGCAGCGGCCGCACTCAGGGCCGCCGCTTCCTTGATGGCGCGCCGCTCAGCGACGACGAGCGGGCAAAGATCTCCCACCTGAACGCGGAGAAGCTGCTCAAGTTGCAACGCTGAGAGCGGCTGTCTGGCAGAGCCGATCGGTTGCTGCACGGGAGATCGAAATCCTCCCGGCGCCGGGGGGAGTTTCGGCCGCATGGACGATCGGCGATCGCGGGCGTTCGTCTGAGCCGGGCTCTCGACTCAAGCCACGGGATCTGGATGTCGATCCAGACCGGACATCAGAGCATCTTCTTGACTAGGCACCCTCGTCGTGAGACGTGTCCGCAGCGCCAGGGGGCTCCACCGGGGTTCGCCTGGCCACGAAGGAGTGCCGCCCCTGATCGCACTCATCGGCGTTCCCTGGCGACCAAAGCAACGTTGCAGGGGCTGCTCGCCGATCAGGGGAGGACTAGATGTCCCACCATGCCCGTCTCAAGCTCGCCGGGCGTATCGGCGTGGCGTTGGCTGTCGCGTGTGCGCCCGTCACCCTCCTCGCAGCCGGCGCGCAGGCCTCCTCCACGACGACGCTCTATGTTGCGGCCGCCGCGTCGGGTGGCAGCGACACCAACGCCTGCACGCAGTCTGCTCCCTGCCTCACGATCACCCACGCACTGACCGTTGGGGCGTCTGACTACAGCGCCAGCAACGCGGTCACGATCTCGGTTGGGGCGGGAACATTCGGCGGCCAGCTTGTCCCCACCTACCCGGTCAACATCGAGGGTGCGGGACCCGCCGCCACCGTGATCGACGTCACGACAACGAGCGACGGGTGCACGAAGCCCATTGCCATCTACATCAGCACTGTCGCCCACTCGTGTGGCTCCGGCAGCACCGATGCAGCAATCATCGCGGGTGCTTACGCGGTCAGCGGGGCGACGGTGGAGGGCGTTGCCGGGGTTGCGACTGGCTCGGCGCCGTCGACGACTGAGCCATTCATCGTCGACATCGCGGGCTTGCCCGCGGGAACCTCTGTCGCGCTCACGAACGACCACTTCGTCGCCAGCTCGTCGATCGACGCGAACCTCGCGACCGATCAGACCTACGGCATCTATGCCCAGCCAGGCCCGGTGAGCAGCACCACTTCTTCGCTCACGATCGAGGGCGACAGCTTCAGCGGGATGTCGGTCGGGGCGATCTTCAACCCATACGCCGGGCAGCTGACCGTCGCAGATAACGACTTCGCCGGACTGCTCACGAGCGACACATCGGGCAGTGCCAACTATCAGACGGCGACCGGTGTGCTCGAGCTCGACGCCGTACAGAGCACAGTGCCGATGGAAAGCCCCCAGGTCATCAGCGGCAATACCTTCCGGGGTTACACCGGCGACGGAATCAAGCTCGACTCGGGCTACACCACCAGTCCGGGCACGATCGAAAACGTCGCGGTCACCGGCAACACCTTTGATCTCGCGGCCGGGACTGACCCCGGCGGCCACACGACTGTGCCGATCTACCTCGGTGACGGTAGCGGCAGCTCGACCGGCACGAGCATCCTGTCGAACATCAGCATCACCGGGAACTCGATGACCGCAACGGGCACCGGCGCAATGGACGTCCAGGTCGACGTCGTTGCCGGGCAGACCTTCTCGGGGAACCTGGTCGAGGGCAATGACCTCCTCGGCAGTAGCGGTGCGATCGGGGTGAACGAGACAACCGCCCCGACGGTAACCGCAACCGGTAACTACTGGGGCGATCCGTCGGGCCCCTCGGGCCAGGGTCCAGGTGACGGCACCGCGGCATCGACAGGCGTCGCCTTCTCTCCGTGGTGGACCACCTCGAATGGCGCCCCCACGGCGCCGACCAGCGTGACTGCGAGCCCCGGTGTCGACAACGCCGTCGTCAGCTGGAGCGCGCCCGCGCTCAGCGGCACCAGCAACGGCTCGATCGCCTCCTACACGGTGAGCGCGTCGCCCGGTGGAGCAAGCACGACTGTGGCGGGATCGGCGACGAGCGCGACGGTGCCCGGCCTGACGCCTGGCGACAGCTACCAATTCGCCGTCAGCGCGACCGGTGCTGTGGCCACGGGACCGTCGGCAACATCGAACAGCGTGACAGTGCTGGCAACAACGGCCGCACCGCCGCCGCCCGGCATTTCGCCGACGGCGCTCGGGACCCCAGTGACCGCGACCGTCCAGCCGGGTTCAACCACGACGCTGGACCAGACCTCGGGCAGCGCGAGCGCAACGGTGTCGATCCCTGCGGGTGCGCTCCCAAGCGGCTCGGTCGTAAGCGTCTATCCGGTCACGAACGCGACGACGCTCACCAGCGCCATCCGTACCGGCCAGGCGTACGTGACGTCGTTCGCGGTCTCCTGGCAGGCTCCGAACGGGACCTCCCCAACCGCGCTGGCCCCGATCACGATGACGATCGACGATCACGGTATCGCCGCTGGCGACACCGTCTACCAGCTCACCACGGCCGGGAGACTCACACCGGTCGGCGTCGCCAAGGCAAACGGTGTCGTGACGATCACCTTCGACAGCGATCCGCTGTTCGTCATCGCCGCCGTACCGAAGCTGACGCTCGAGTCGACACCCGCGAAAGCCACGAAGCAGGCAATCAAACTCAAGCTCCATTGCTCCGCGGCCGCTTCGTGCCACGGCACAGCCACGCTCAGCCTGACCGTCAAGGCGAGACGCGGCCACAAGATGGTCGCTACCCACGTCAAGGTCGCCAGCGCACGCTTCGTGATCTCGAAGAGCAGGACCGCCACGATCGATCTGCGGATGACGAAGTTCGGCCGCGCCGTCTTGGCACGCCGGACTCCGGACCAACGCCTACACCTGAACCTGGCAACGACGGTGACCGGCGCCCCGATGGGGGTCCGGGGCGTTCTGCTGCCGCGCGCAGCGCGGCGCTAGTCGACCGGCAGGCCAAGAGGAAGAGCAGGAGGGACGCTCGGAAACAGCCCCTGAGCAGCCAAAAGATCTGCAGGCTCAGCCGCGCCTGAACGCCGGCCCTCGGGTTGCTTGACACCCATTTGCCGCATGTCTAGGATGCGCCGCATCTAATTGGTTCGGTCGTCGGACCAATAACTGCGAAGGGGAGGCCGACGTGTCCAGCACGCCGTCATCGAGCGCTCACGCGGGCAGTGACGAGAGCCGTCTTGCCGAGCTCGGCTACAAGCAGGAGCTCAACCGCGGGTGGAGCGGCTTCTCCAACTTCGCGATCTCGCTCACGATCATCTGTGTCCTCAGCGGCTGCTTCACGACCTACGGTCAGGCGTGGAACTACGGCGGTCCGATCGCGATCTCGATCGGCTGGCCGGTGATCAGCATTCTCGTCCTCCTGGTCGGTCTCTCAATGGCCGAGCTCGCCTCCAAGTACCCGACGGCCGGAGGGATCTACTACTGGGCCTACAGCCTCGGCGGCGTCCGCTGGGCATGGTTCACCGGCTGGTTCAATCTGCTCGGCCTCGTCGCGATCGTGGCTGCGGTCGACTACGGCGCGGCGGGGTTCCTCAACTCGGTGCTGGCCATCTATGGGCTCCACTTCATCCTCAACTTCACGACGACGAGCCACTCCGCCACGCTTGACCACACCTTCGTGCTGTTCTTCATCATCCTCGCGGCTCACTCGCTGATCAACGTGTTCTCCTCGCCGCTCGTTGCTCTCCTGAACCGGGTTTCGGCGTGGTGGATGCTGTTCGGCGTCGTTGTGATCGTGCTCGTCCTGGTCATCGAGCCCGCAGCGCACCAGAGCGCTTCGTTCGTGTTCGGGCACCGAGCCGACAACAGCACCCTCAACAGCGGCCTGGCCTCTGGCGGCTTGTACTGGATCATGATCCTGCCGATCGGCTTCCTGCTGACGATGTACACCTTCACGGGGTACGACGCCTCGGCCCACCTCAGCGAGGAGACCCACGACGCCGAGCGGGCTGCGCCTCGCGGGCTCTGGCGGGCGATCGCGTACTCGGCCGTCGGCGGCTGGGCCGTGCTCCTCGCGATCACGTTCGCTGCCAAGCACGTTGCGGTGATCAATGCCGGCGGCGGCGGCGCCATTCCAGTGATCGAGTCGGCACTGAGCACCGGCTGGGCCAAGCTGGTCCTGGACCTATCGACCGTCGGCCAGCTGTTCTGCGGGATGGGCTGCGTTGCGGCCGCCTCGCGAATGGTATTTGCCTTCTCGCGTGACGGCGCCGTTCCCGGACACAGCCTGTGGCGGCGGCTGAACGCGCACCGCACCCCGACCTGGGCGGTGCTTTTCGTCGTCGTCTTCGCGCTCGTGATCACGATCCCCGCTCTCTTCGGCAACAGCGCTGGCTTCCCGGTCGCCTTCTTCGCAGTGACCTCGATCACGACGATCGGTCTCTACATCGCCTACATCCTTCCCGTCTTCCTCCGCTTCCGGATGGGCAGCAAGTTCGAGCCTGGCGTGTGGAACCTCGGCAAGCACTACCGCTGGATCAACGCGATCGCGATCGTCTGGGTCACTCTCTGCGTGATCATCTTCAGCCTGCCGACGTCGCTTGCCGGGATTCCCTGGAACAGCACGTTCAGCTGGAGTGACTTCAACTACGCGCCGCTAGTCACGATCGCGCTGGTCCTTGCGGTCTGGATCGCATGGGAGCTCGGCGCCAAGAACACGTTCAAGGGGCCGGTCCGGACCGTCGACGAGCCGGATACCGACACGCCCGCAGATCCGGCGCTGATGCCCGCATAGCGGTGCGGTCGGCAACGTCGCGGCGATGATCGAGCCGGCCGGGCGCTGCGCCGGCTCGATCGACTGGCCGAGCGCCCGCGTTGGTCGTCACCGCCGCGATGCCGGGCCCACGCGCTGATGAATCGCATCGAGGGGAAGGCCTGCCTCGTGACGGGCGCGGCCTCGGGAATCGGGTTGGCGACGGCCCAGCGCCTGGCGGCCGAGGGCGGTCAAGTGCTCTGCGTCGACATCGATCCCGCCGGGGCCGAGCGCTGTGCGGCCGCGATCCGGGAGTCGAACGGCGAGGCCGAGGCGTTCGCGGCGGATGTCGCCGAGCGCCACGCCGTGTCGGGGGCTGTCACGCGCTGCGTCGAGCTCTACGGCGCAATCGACGTGCTCGTCAACAATGCCGGCGTCAATCTCCCCGGTGTATTCCACGAAGCCGACGACAGCGTGATCGACAGAACCCTCGCTGTGAACCTCAAGGGCCAGATCTACTCCTGCCAGGCAGCGATACCGCACATGCTGAACGCCGGCAGCGGCAGCATCATCAACGTGTCGTCCGTCAACGGCGTCGTCGCTGAGCCTTACCTCTCTCTGTATGCCGCCTCAAAGGGCGGTGTCGTGATGCTCTCGCGCGGGATCGCGCTTGACTACGCCAAGACGGGCATCCGCTGCAACGTCGTCTGCCCCGGCTGGGTGGACACGCCGATCAACCACGCACACGCGGCGCTGCTCGGAGGCTTGGAGCACGTTTACGCGACGATCGACTCCTTCCAACCGATCGGTCGTCCCGGAACTCCGGAGGAGATCGCCAACCTCATTCTCTTTCTGGCCTCCGACGAGGCGAGCTTCATGACCGGGTCCGTCCTGCTGATCGACGGCGGCATGACCGCCCAGTAGTCGCCGACCGCCGCGGGACGCCCTGCCGCGGAGAGCCCTCTATCGGACTCGAACCGATGACCCCTTCCTTACCATGGAAGTGCTCTACCAGCTGAGCTAAGAGGGCGGGCGTGGGCAATGCTAGCCGACGGCAAAGTCGCCGCGATAGCCTGGCGTCGCGCTCAGTCGCTCGGTTGGTCGAGCGGCGCCACGTTCGCTGCGGGCGACGGCGTGGTTGCCGTCGGCGTGGCGGATGCCGTGTCGGCTGCGAACGCGAAGACGCCGAGGCCGCCCGAGAGCGCGGCTGCGAGGAAGCGCCGAAATGGCGGTCTGGCGCCGGGTTGCGTGGGCATCTCGTTCTGCATCGGCATAGCAAGTGTCGCGCCCAAGAGTTAGAGCTGTCTAAGCGTCCACAGCCACGCCGCACTGGCGTCAGCGGCTGCGCGGTGGCAGCGGGAAGAACCCGCTTGTCCGCTCGATGTACCCCCTGTAGCCGGGCCGCCGCTGTTCGATATCGCGCTCGAGGATCGGCTTGCCGCTGACGCGGGTCAGGATCAACGTATCGAGCGCCGAGCCGACCAGGCCCCAGGCGGCCCCGAGTCCGGCCCCGAGCGCGATGATGCCGAGTCCCCACCAGAGCGTCGCGTCACCGAAGTAGTTCGGGTGGCGGGTGTAGCGCCAGAGGCCATGATCCATGACCTTCCCCTTGCTCGTCGGGTCGGCCTTGAAGCGGTCGAGCTGAAGATCGCCAAGCGCTTCAAAGGAGAATCCGACCAGCCAGACCGCGCCGCCGACGAAGTCGAGCACCCCGAGGCCATGGTCGGCGCCGAACGCGCCGGCGGCCTGCAGCGGCAGCGAGATGAGCCACAGCGTCACCGCCTGGACGAGGTAGACGCGGTAGAGGCTTGTCAGCCAGAACCGTCCGCCATCGCGCGCGCGCATCGCCGCATAGCGCGGATCCTCGCCGCGACCGTGATTGCGCCGCGTGATGTGCGTGGCGAGCCGCAGGCCCCAGACCGTCACGAGCGCGGCGACCAGCAGGCGCCGACTCTCGTCGCCATGCCCGACGGCGACGCAGACCCAGGCGACCACGACGAACCCGAGCCCCCAAAAGCTGTCGACGATCGACGCGTCACGCAATGGCAGGCTCGCGAGCCAGACCAGGAGGAACAGCGCGAACGCGCCTCCCGCACTCGCCAGCAGTACGGTCGCGGTCATCTGTGTGCGTGCTTACTACTCACACTGCTGTCTACGCTCGGCCGCGGGGTCCGGCCTCGCGGTCACGTGCACGGGCATGGACGATACATCGCGCCGCACGAAAAGGCGCGTGCGTTATACCTTCTGTGGGGATGAACCTCGATGAGCTGCGGGAGGAGGTTGCGAAGGGCGCGGTCGACACCGTCCTGCTCGCGATCACCGACATGCAGGGTCGCCTGATGGGCAAGCGGCTCGTCGCGCAGTATTTCGTCGATGAGGTGGCCGAGCACGGGGCCGAGGGCTGCAACTACCTGCTCGCGGTCGATGTCGACATGACGCCGGTCGCGGGGTACGAGATGGCCTCGTGGGAGCGTGGCTACGGCGATTTTCTGATGCGTCCCGATCTTGCGACCCTCCGGCCCGTGCCCTGGCAGGAGGGGACTGTCGTCTGCATCGCCGACCTCGCATGGCTCGACGGCTCGGACGTGCGCCCCTCGCCGCGGCAGATTCTGCGCGGTCAGCTGGCGCGCCTCGCGGAGCGTGGCTGGACAGCGTTCGCGGGTACCGAACTCGAATTCATCGTTCACCGTGACAGTTATGAGAGCGCCTGGCAGAAGGGCTATCGCGACCTCGAGCCGGCGAACCTCTACAACGTCGACTACTCGCTACTTGGCACGGCTCGGGTCGAGCCGCTGATTCGGCGAATCCGCAACTCGATGCTGCAGGCCGGCATGGCGGTCGAGGACTCGAAGGGCGAATGCAACTTCGGCCAGCACGAGATCAACTTCCACTTTGCCGATGCACTGCGTACCGCCGATCAGCACGTCATCTACAAGAATGGTGCGAAGGAGATCGCCGCAGATCAGGGCATGTCGATCACCTTCATGGCGAAGCTCAACGAGCGCGAGGGCAACTCCTGCCACATCCACTTCTCGCTCGCTGACGATGACGGGCCGCTATTTGCCCGCGAACCTGCAGTCTTCGAGTCGTTTCTCGCCGGTCAGCTCGCGGCGCTGCGCGAGCTGACACTGCTGCTCGCGCCGAACATCAACTCCTACAAGCGCTACGCGGCCGGGTCGTTTGCGCCGACCGCAGTCGCCTGGGGCCGCGACAACCGAACCTGCTCGCTGCGCGTCGTCGGCGAGGGTCGCTCTTTGCGCTTTGAGAACCGCGTCGGTGGCGCCGACCTCAACCCCTACCTTGCACTCGCCGCGATCATCGCTGCGGGGTTGGGTGGCGTCGAAGCGGGACTCGAGCTCGAGGCGGTCTTCGAGGGCGACGCCTACAGCGCCGCCGACCTGCCGCGCGTTCCGGGCTCGCTGCGTGACGCCCGTGATCTGTTCGCCGATTCGCGGCTCGCCCGTGCCGCGTTCGGCGAGGACGTCGTCGCGCATTACGTCCACGCCGCCGACGTCGAGCTGGAGGCCTTCGCCCGCACCGTTACCGACTGGGAGCGCTACCGGGGCTTCGAGCGGCTATGAACGTCCCCTCACCGAGCGCGGCGCCACCGCAGTTCCCCGCGGACGTGGTCTTTGCGCCGGTCCGCTCGCAGACCGCATTCGAGGAGACCGTCGAGCGCCTCGGTACAGCGATCAAGCTCGGCCTGCTCGCGCCGGGGACGCGACTGCCGGCCGAGCGCGAGCTGTGTGCACGACTCGGGATCGCCCGCTCGACGCTGCGCCAGGCGCTGACCGCGCTGGCGCAGGGCGGTCTGCTGCGAGCGACGCGGGGGCGCGGCGGGGGAACGTTCGTCGCCGATCCTCAACCGCCCGTCGAGCCGCCGTCAGCCGACGTCCTCTCCAACTGGCGCGAGGTGGCCGACTGTCGTCTCGCGGTCGAGGTCGGGATCGTCGTGCTCGCCGCTGAGCGGGCGGACGACGAGGCGCTGACGACGCTCGATGCGCTTGTCGATCTGATGGAGGGCGAGCTCGATGACTACCCGTCCTACCGCTACCACGACGTGCTGTTCCATGTTGGCCTGGCCGAGAGCACCGGCAGCGCGCGACTCGTTGCGGCGATGACCGCGACCCAGGGCGAGATGACCGGGCTGATCCAGCTGATCACCCATCCGCAAGAGGTGCTGCGCTCCGCCAATCACCAGCACCGACGGCTCGTCGCCGCGCTGCGCGCCCACGACGGACCCCGCGCCGCACGGCTGATGACCGAGCAGGCAAGAGGCACTGAACATGTCCTCGCGGGGCTGCTGCCGCCAGGCTGAACGTCCGGGGTTGACTTCGGGGGCGATCGCGAAATACAGTCCTGTGGCTAAGGACGGACCTTCACACCATTTTCTCTGGGAGCGGCAGGATGGCGGCGGAAGCCCCAGGTGCAGGCGAGCGGACCCTCGCAGCGCTTGGCTACAAGCAGCACCACCCCACAGTCGAGGGCACCGGGCCCGCGGTAGCGCCGGCCAGTGCCTGACGCTCTCCATGTGATCGAGCCGGCCACGGAGGCGGTGCTCGAGACGATTCCCCGCGCGGGTGTGGCAGAGATCGATGAAGCCGTCGCCCGCGCGAAGGGGGCCTTCCCCGCCTGGAGCGCGCTTGCCCCTGCTGCGCGCGCCGAGCGGCTGCGCGCGCTTGTTGTCGTTCTCGAAAGCCACCACGAGGAGCTCGCGCTGCTCGAGGCGCGCAACGCCGGCAAGCCGATCGGCGACGCCCGCGGCGAGATCGGGATGGTCATCGAGACTTTCCGCTACTACGCCGCGGCGCCCGAGCGCCTGCTCGGCGACACGATCCCCGTCGCCGGCGGTCAGGCCTTCACCGTGCGCGAGCCGCTCGGGGTCGTCGGGCTGATCGTACCCTGGAATTTCCCGCTGACGATCGCGGCGTGGAAACTCGCGCCCGCGCTCGCAGCCGGCAACACCGCGGTCCTCAAGCCGGCCGAGCTGACGCCGCTCAGCGCGCTGCGCTTCGCCGAGCTGGTCGAGGAGGCCGGGCTCCCGGACGGCGTCGTCACCGTTGTTGCTGGTCCTGGCAACACCTGCGGCAGGCGATTGGTCGAACATCCGGACGTCGCCAAGATCGCCTTCACGGGCTCGACCGAGGTCGGGCGGTCGATCGCGGCCGGGGCCGCAGCGACGATCAAGCGTGTCACGCTCGAGCTCGGTGGCAAGTCGGCCAACGTGGTGTTCGCCGATGCGGACCTCGAACGGGCGGCGGCCGAGGCGCCGGGCGCGGTCTTCGGCAACGCCGGCCAGGACTGCTGCGCGCGCTCGCGCATCCTCGTTGAGGAATCGGTGCTCGAGCGCTTCATGGCACTGCTCGAGGAACACGTCGTGGCGATCCGCGTCGGCGATCCGCTCGACCCGGCGACGCAGATGGGACCGCTGATCTCCGAAGCACAGCGGGCAAGCGTCGCTTCCTTTCTCGAGGACGGCGAGCCGGTCGCGTTTCGCGGCAGCGCGCCGGACGGACCGGGGTACTGGTTTGCGCCGACCGTACTCGGCCCGGTCGCGCCCGACGCTCGGGTTGCCCGCGAGGAGGTCTTCGGCCCGATCGTCGCCGTCATACCCTTCCGCGACGAGGCGGATGCGGTGGCACTTGCAAACGACACGATCTACGGGCTCTCGGGTTCGATCTGGACGCGCGACGGCGCGCGCGCCCTGCGCGTCGCCCGCGCGATCGACAGCGGTGTGCTCTCGATCAACTCCAACACCTCGGTTCGGGTGTCGACGCCCTTCGGTGGCTTCAAGCAGTCGGGCTATGGCCGCGAGCTTGGACCGCACGCGCTCGATGCGTACACCGAGGTGAAGACGATCTACTACTCGACGACATGAGACTCGCGGGCAAGGTCTGCGTGGTGACCGGCGCCTGCGGCGGGATCGGCGCTGCGAGCGTCGAGGTGTTCCGGCGCGAGGGCGCGAAGGTGGTCGGCGTTGATCTGCGTCCCGGCTCGCCTGGCGACCTCGCGCTCGAGGCTGACCTGACGGACGAGCAGCAGGTGAGCGAGATGTTCGCCGCAGCCAAGTCGCGGTTCGGCCGGATCGACGTGCTCTTCAACAACGCGGGCATCTCCCCGACCGATGACGGCTCCGTGCTCGACACGACGCTCGAGGCCTATGAGCGCGTCCAGAATGCGAACCTCAAGAGCGTCTTCCTCTGCTGCAAGCACGGCATCCCACACCTGCTCGCGAACGACCCAAAGGGCGGCTCTGTGATCAACACCGCCTCGTTCGTTGCGGTGATGGGCGCGGCGACCTCGCAGATCTCCTACACCGCCTCGAAGGGCGGCGTGCTCGCGCTGACGCGCGAGCTCGGCGTCGAGTTCGCGCGCAGCGGTGTGCGCGTCAATGCGCTCTGCCCGGGACCGGTCGACACGCCGCTGCTGCAGGAGCTGTTCGCCAAGGATCCCGAGCGCGCCGCGCGGCGGCTCGTGCATGTGCCGATGGGTCGCTTCGGCAGCGCCGAGGAGATCGCCAACGGCGCGCTGTTCCTGGCGAGCGACGAGTCGAGCTACGTCACGGCAACCACGTTCCTGATCGACGGCGGTCTCAGCGGCGCCTACACGACGCCGCTTTAGACGCTGCCTGCCGCGGCCGCTGGCCCGGGTTACAGCGCGCCGGCCGGCGACAGCACGGTTGCGAAGGCCTCGTTCAACTGGAGCACCAGGTTTCCGAGCCTGATCATCATCGGTAGCGCGTCTGACGCGCGTGCGGCACGCTTGAGTCAGGCGGCGCAGTCTCTCAGAAGAGCGCCTGCTGAAGTGCGGGCGCAGGAGCCGCGACCTGCTCGGGTTCGGCCAGCCGCCAGGAGCCACGCGTGCGGACCAGCCCCGCGAGGCGCTGGCGCTCCTCCTTTGGCGCATAGGCGCCGCGCCGATAGAGCTCCTCGTAGCGCACGAGCAGGTCCGGACGGTGCTCGCGCAGCCAATCCATGAAGACGTCCTTGACGGCTCCGCGCAGATGCAGCGCGAGGCCGCCGATATGCGTCGCACCGGCTTCGGCTGCCGCCTCGAGCAACGGACCGAGCTGGGCGGGCGCATCGTTGATGCCGGGCATCAGCGGCGCGATCAGCACGCCCGTCGGGATCCCGGCCCGGTTGAGCTCGGCCACCGCCTCGAGACGCGCTCGCGGGTGCGGAGTGTGCGGCTCCGTCGCCCGCCAGGCGCGCTCGTCGAGCGTCGGGATCGAGAGGCTCGCGCTGACCTGCGTGCGCGCCGCGATCTCGAGCAGCAACGGCAGGTCGCGCAGCAGCAGCGGCGACTTCGTCAGCACCGAGCAGGGGTTGGCGGCGTCGCGCAGCGCCGCCCAGATTCCCTCCATCAGCCTGTAGCGGCCTTCGACCCACTGGTAGGGGTCGGTGTTGGTTCCGAGGGCGACGTGCTCGTGTTTCCATGAGCGGCGTGCGAGCTCTGCGCGCAGGACCTCCGGCGCGTTGACCTTGACGACGATCTCGCGCTCGAAGTCGCGTCCGGCGTCGAACCCCAGATAGCTGTGGGTCGGTCGCGCGAAGCAGTACACGCACGCGTGGGAGCAGCCCCGGTAGGGGTTGACGGTCCAGCGGAACGGCATCCGCGATGCCGCCGGAACGCGGTTGAGCACCGAGCGGGCCTGGACTTCGTGGAAGCGCATGTCGAGCGCCTCCGGCGCGTCGAAGTGGCGCACTGTGGTCTCGCTGTATCCGGGCAGGCGGCCCTGTGACTCGCTGCTGTCGACAAGGCTATCCCAGCGCACGAACATATGTTCGCACACGCCGGCGACGACCGAGAAGCCGGTCGCCCGGGATCGACCGGTCGAGTGTGGTACCCCTAACGCATGCACGCCCCGGTGGTCGTCGGTCGAGGTTTCTCGGCGATCCTCTGCCTGCTCACGCTTGCCGGCGCGACCGGGCGCAGCTCGGCTGCGACCGGATCCGGCGTCTCGCAGCTGATCGTCGTAAGCGCGCGGTCATACCGCACGACTGTCGCAACGCTGACGGTCTACGACCTTCACGGCGGACTCGCTCACGTCACCTTTGGCCCGTGGCCCGCGCGACTGGGCTACGACGGCTTCGCTCGCCCTGGGCTCAAGCGCGAGGGCGACGGGCACACGCCGAGCGGAACCTACGGCTTGGCCTTCATGTTCGGCGTCGAGCCGAACCCCGGCGTCCTCTTCCCCTACCGCCGGATCCACCACGACGACGTCTGGGACGACGATCCGAGCAGCCCGCGCTACAACGAGTGGGTCGACGATCGTGCCGCCAATCCGGGCGCTTCGCCCGAGCCGATGTACGACACGCCGGCCTACGACTACGGCGTCGTGATCGACTACAACACCGCACGTGTCCCGGGACGCGGGAGTGCCGTGTTTCTGCACGTCGACGTCGGCGGTCCAACCGGCGGCTGCGTGTCGCTCCCCAAGCGCGATCTGGCCGCGCTGCTTCGCTGGTTGGACCCAGCCGACTCGCCGCGGATCGCGATGGGCGTTGGCATCGCAGCACCGCCGCTTGGCTCGACCGGCCCGACCGGCGCGAGCGGTCTGACCGGCCAAACCGGCACAAGCGGTCCGACCGGCACAAGCGGATCGGCCTGAGCCACCCAGCCGCTTGGTGAGCGAGACTGCGGCGGCCGGCGATGGCGGGGTAAGGATTCGAACCTTCGAAGGCAGAGCCAACGGATTTACAGGTGCAACAAAACGCCTGCTCTCAAGTGTTTTCAGGTGCCTTCAGGTCGCTCAAGCACGCTGAAATGCACTGAAAATGCGCCGAGTTTGGAACACGCGAGAAACAGGCCTGGCACGCCTCGGCTGTACGCCGAAACGACGCCAGCAAGCTCGACTGGCGCTGCCGCTCCGGCCGAAATCCCGGACCGAGCGCTGTCGTTAACGCGCGGGAGCAGGAGCGTGGTGTGGTTTGGGTCGCGCGACTCCTTTGGCCCGGCAATGCGAAAGTCTGGCGGCCGGCGATCGATCTCTAGCTATCGTTGCGGTGGTGGCCGGCGCGTCGGATTCGGAGGCTCGGGAGTTCGCGGCGGCGTTTCGGTCGTTTTTGGAGTGGGTGCATTCTGAGGACGGGGCGCGTAGGCGCAACGAGGTAGCGGCGCTGGTGAGCGACTTCCTCGGCGCAGGGGCGTCGGGTCTGTCGGTGGTGGCGCGCTCCCTGCCTGTGTTCGAGCAGGTCAACCTGCAGACGGCTTTGAACGCCTGGTCGGTGGAGCCGGGTCGCGAGGTAGCCGTTCATGGCATCTCGATCCCGCCGCACCACCCGCCGGTGTCGCTGCAACAGCTGATCACCGGGGAGGGAATGTCGCCGTTGCGCTTGTCGGCACCGGCGCTGGTTGATCTGCCGAACGGGCCAAAGTCGACGCTTGCCTGTCTGCGACTGGCGGTGCTGCTGGTCAACGACGAGCACGGACGGTACGTCGTGATGGTGATTGGCCCGAGCGAGCACCACCCGGGCCTGGCTGTTGAGATCGCCGGGTTGTCGGTTGACGCCGCGCAAGCCGTCCACGCCCGGCTCGGGGAGCTGCGCCGCGCTCTGAACGTGTACCGCGGGCGCGTGATCGAGGTCGGCCTGTCGCCGATGGGCGCAGTCACGCTTGACTTCGGAGAGGTCCCTGCGACCGCGCGCGAGGACGTCGTGCTGCCCGAGGCGGTCCTCGCGCGGGTGGAGCGTCACGCGCTCGGTGTGGCTGCTCACCGCGAAGCGCTACTCGCGGCCGGTCAGCACCTCAAGCGTGGGCTGCTGCTGTACGGACCGCCTGGGACCGGCAAGACACACACGACCCGCTACCTGATCGGGCAGCTGCACGGCTACACCCGGTTGCTGCTCACGGGCCGGGCGCTGCACGCGATCGGCTCCGCCGCGGAGCTCGCGCGCGATCTGCAACCAGCGGTTCTGGTCCTTGAGGACGTCGACCTTGTTGCCGAGGATCGCAGCTTCGGACCGGGCTCGAGCCCGGTCCTGTTTGACCTGCTCGACGCGATGGACGGGGCCGCAGCGGACGCCGACCTGCTGTTCGTTCTCACCACCAACCGCGCCGACCTGCTCGAGCCGGCGCTGGCAGCCAGGCCCGGCCGGGTCGACATCGCAATCGAGATCGACCTCCCAGACCCCGACGCGCGCAAACGACTGCTCGCCCTCTACGGGCACTCCGTCCCGCTACAGCTCTCCGACGCCGACACGCTCGAGATCGTCGAGCGCACCGACGGCGTGACCGCATCATTCATCAAAGAGCTGCTGCGTCGCGCGATGCTCGAATCACTGCACGATGATCCCTCAGCAGCATTGGTAACCGCTGCACACACTTCGCGAGCACTCGACGACCTGCTTGACGGCAGCCAGCGACTCACTCGCAGCCTGCTCGGCGTCGGTAACGACCCCGAGACCCTTCCCGCCGGCGGCGGCCTCGGCTCGCTGCCACCACAGCGGCCCGGCCGGATGAGCGTCAATCAGGCGCGCGCAAGCGTACGACGCATCGATAGGTAAGCCATCGATGCCGCGGCACTTCAAGCCCTCAGTCGCTGAAGAGCCGGTCGAGGAAGCGCTCACGAGCTTCGAGGAAACTCTGGGTCAGACGGACCGGATCGGTGTCCTCGTAAGCGACCGTCTCGACGCCGCCAGGGTGGCAGCTGTAGATCGTCGCCTGCGGGTAGGCGAGTACGAGCGGCGAGTGCGTCGCGATGATGAACTGCGAATCCTGGTTGACCAGTTCGTGGACGCGTCGCAGCAACGTCAGGCAATTCTGGGTAGAGAGCGCCGCCTCCGGCTCGTCAAGCAGGTAGAAGCCGCCGGGCCCGAAGCGGTTGATCATCAGCGCGAGAAACGACTCGCCGTGGGACTGCTCATGCAGCGACACGCCACCGTAGGACCCGAGCGAATCGCCTGGCAACCCCTCGAGGTAGGTGGCTGCGGTGAACAGGCTCTCGGCCCGCAGGAAGAAGTCGGTTCGAGGTCGGCGGCCTCCCCGCACGATACGCAGCATCTGGCCGAGCTCGGAGTGCGACGCACGAGTCGAGAAGCTGAAGTTCGACGATCCGCCTTCCGCGTTCATGCCCGCCGCAACCGCGATCGCCTCGAGCACCGTCGATTTGCCGCTGCCGTTCTCGCCCACCAGATACGTCACCTTCGGATGCAGCTCAAGCCCGTCCGCCAACCGCGCGACCGCGGGCAGATCCCACGGATAGCCAACGCGCTCCTCACCCTCCGCCGGCGGCAGCAGCTGGACCAACCTCACGAGCGGCTCGGCCATGAGCGGACCCTATCCACACACGTCTGAAACGCTCGCGGCAACCCGTCCGAGCAGCCCAGCCCGTGGCTGCTTCACACGAACCCGACGGTGCCACCGGCACATCAGCTGACGCGTGCCTCGCGCGACGAGCGGTCGCGTATCAATGCACGTAGTAGAGCAGGGTGCGGCCGCGACGGTTGATGAAGAGCAGCTGTGTTCTGCAGGCTTCGCAGCGTGCGTTTCGCGTGCCGACGGTCACTTCGAGCGATTTCGAGACGAGCGAGCTGCCACACGAGAATCGGACGATCATCGAGTAGTCGCTGCGCGTTAGCGGCTCGGAGCTGTCTACGACCTCGTTCGCTGAAGCTGGGACGCGGCGTATCAGCGGCCACCATGCGCGATCGGACCCGCGCAGGTCAAACGCGCGGGATGTGGGGCTGTAGCGGGTTGCGGATTTGACTGCCGCGGTCCTCGCTCCGGCGGTGATCGGCTGGAGTCCCACTGGGTTGGGGCAGGCCGCGAGCGCCCCGCCGCGTGAGCGTACCGGCGGCGGGTAGATCGAGCGAGGAAAGCCGCTCGAGGCGGCGGCCGTTGCCACGCTGACGGTGACGGTCGCGGCGAGCAGCAGAGCCAGGATCGACAGCCTGCCGCGAGGGTGTGTCTGTCTCATCGTGATCCGCCCCCACGGCCAGCGGCGCTCACGGTGATCGCAAACGTCGCGATCTTGACGTTCCCGGGATGGTCGACGCCGAGACGGTTCATCCCAGGAACGTGGAGGTTCCAGCGTGGTGCGCGGTGGAGGTCGAGGCGTACGGCGTAGCGTCCGGCGCACCCTGGCTGGAGGGGAATGGGAAGCCGGACTGTTTGGTCAGCGCGGATCGTGCCGCGAGTGGTGTTCTGGAGTGCGATCTCTCCGTCTGTCTTTGCGGGCGCTTGCCTGCAGGCACGCGTGGCGGGCGGCGTGAGCCGCGTCGTGTAGCTGTACCGGCTGTTGGTGATCGCGAACCGGGCGGTGAACGTGATGATGATTGTCGGCCCGGGCGCGAGCAGGCCGACGGTAGCGGCCGGGGTGTAGCTCGCGCGCACGGGTGTCGCGAGCTCACCGTGGGAAGGTAGATCGAGGGGACCTTCCGCGTAGCCGACTGCCTGGCATCGACTCTGGGTGCTCGTGTCGGGACTGGTCTCTTGGAGCGTGCACGTGCGGCCACTGTTATAGGTGCCGTCCACGCTGACTGGGGCCGGGATGTCGCCGTATTTGGCGGCGCGACCGCGTGTGCCTCCGGCTGGAGCTGGCACGACGACGAGGTAGCCGCCGTCGGGGCCGCTGGCGTCTTCGACGTGGCGCACGCCGTTGTAGGTGTAGGCGACGGTGCGGGCATCCGGGCCGAGGAAGCCGTAGAGCACCGTGCGTAGATCGCTCTGCGAGCAGCGCACCCCGGGCGACTGGTCACCGGGCAACCGGCACGACGGGCGCTGCCTGATCGCCGCGGCGGGCGCCACCTCGCCGCTGGCGCTCTCGAGCCAGCCAGAGCCGGTGAGAAAGATGGCGCCGCGAGCGTCCGGCGGTGCGCAATCGAGACCGATGCCCGCGGCGGGCAGCAGCGCGTGGAAGCGCCCGTCATCGGCGAACGCGTAGTCGATGCCGAGCGCGCCGAGCCGCCCGTTGACAACGCGTCCGGTCACCGCGCAAGCAAGGCCCTGGGTTGTCTCGAACGTCCCCAGCCCCCACGGTGGTCCGCCCGCCGGATCAGCCACGCGCAGCGCGAGCAGCCGCATGCTGCCCGCAACCGGAGCGCCCCAGCCGATGGTCGCTACCGGCGCATACCCCGGCTGCGTGACGATCGGTACGCCAGTCTGGAAGACGCCGGCCGCAGCGAGCGCTGCCGATGTGCCTCCAAGCACGAGCACCGCGATCAGCGCGAGCGGGCGCCACCGCGCGCCACCGATCAGGCTGCGGCGACGCCGCTTCAACGCGATCCGCTCAAACTCGCAGCCGAGCTCCTCTAGAACGCGAATCTCGTGCCTCATAGCTCCCACCCCTCGCTAGCCAGCACCGGCTCGAGCGCCACCGACAGCGCACGAAGGCCGCGCGACACGCGCGCCCGCGCCGTCGCCTCGGAAACGCCGAGCTGACGCGCAACCTCGACATAAGGCAGCTCATCAACCACGCGCAACTGCAACGCCTCGCGCTGCTCGTCGCTCAAAGCCGCCAGCCCCTCCCCAATCAGGCCGCGCACCGAGCCGAGCTGCGCGGCACGCTCGATTTGTACGGTGTCGTCCTGATGAACGCTTGGCGTGCGGATCCGCAGCAAGCGCAGCGCACGCTGCTCGACACGGCCGCGACGGTAATAGCGGCCCAACTGACGACGCGCGATCGTGAACAACCACGCGCGCACCTCCTCGCGACTGTCCAGACGCACACGACTCCAACCGCGCCACGCCTGAGCGAACGTCTCAGCCGTCAAATCAAGCGCGACCTGCGCATCAAACGTCCGGCGCGCAAAGAACACGAGGACCCCCTTCGCCTCAGCCTCATACAGCGCCACGAAGGCCTCGCCACGCGTCATACCCGAAGATTGCCGCCACCGCCAAATCTGTGACGGAACGGCAGGCGGTCACAGTTAGGGGTGGAGGCCGTATACGTAGGTAGATGAGTGCGACGGAGTCCGACGGGGTGCTGCTGTCGAGTCTGGACGGCGTGGCCTTCGGCGTTTTCTACGAGCGTCACGCTGGCGCGGTCACGTCATATGTCGCCTCGCGCGTGGGCGCGCCGGATCTGACGTTTGACATCGTCGCCGAGACGTTCGCGCGTGCCCTCGAGCGCCGGGCGAGCTACAACGAGAACCGTGGACCGGCGATCGCGTGGCTAATCGGGATCGCGAGGAATCTGATTGCGGACGCTGGGCGGCGTGGCCGTGTGGACGCTGCGGCGCGACGACGGTTGGGAATCGGGCGCATCGCACTCGATGACGATCAGCTCGCGCTGATCGAGGAGCGCGGCCGGACCGATTTTCGCGAGGCGTTGGCGGCGTTGCCGGCCGAGCAGCGGGAGGCAGTTGTTCGGCGTGTGCTCGCGGATGAGTCGTATCCGCTGATTGCCGCGAGCGTTGGGTGCTCAGAGCAGGTCGTGCGCAAGCGCGTGTCGCGCGGGCTCGCGCGGCTGCGACGCAATCTGGAGGAACAGCGACCATGATCGATCCGTTCGACTTCCTGCGTGACGAGCTGATTCGGGCATCCGCGCGGCATGGCGCGCCGCGACGTATTTGGCGCCCAGCCAGGCGTCCCTCGCACCCGTTCGCCATCGCGCTCGCGATCTGTGTCGTGGGCGGATCAGCCGCGGCGGCAGCCGTGTCGCTGCTCGGATCGCCGTCGAAGCCGCTCGCTGGGACCGTGCCGGGGAAGTACCACGGTCCGTCGTTCACGTTTCCCGAGGCGGGACTGCGCTACCGGGTGGTCTTCGCACCGATCCTCAACGCCGGCCAAGCCGGCTGGAGCGCCGCAGTACTCGTCGGCAATTACACGAGCCAGTCGGCGGGTCTCGGGTTCGTCGGCGGCGGCTACCCGTCAGCGAGCACGCCGGTCATCGCAGCCAACAGCTACGGGTTTCGGCGCGGTGTCACCCCACGCGGCAAAGTCGTTGACTGGCTGCTCACGGCCGGGAATGTAGCGGCAGTACGCGTCGCCAACCAGACGATCCAAACACGCACGACACGCGATATTCCGGCCGGCGACCGTGTCGCCGTGTTCTACGGATCGGCCAGCTCGCCACCGATCATCGTTCCGCCACCCGGCACCAAGCTGCCCTACTACGTCAGCGCCCCAATCGTTGGACGGCACTTCCCCACCAAGCGCACCCACCCGACTCGGAGTGCCGGCGGCCAGCACGGTTTCATCACCGAACACGTTGCGAGCCTCCATTTGCGAACGATCACGCCGATCCCGCTTGATGCGTCAGGACACGTCGTCGCCTCTAAGCCAGCCCTGCCCTCGCCGCTCTCACCGCCGATCCTTGCATGGAGTACGCACCCCGCCGGCCCGGGCAACCCAACCCGTATTCCGACCCATCCGCGATCAGGGGCGTGCGAACTCTCGCGGCACGGCCAGCCAACGCTGACGGCCGAGTCGGGAGCCACGGTTGAAGCCGTCGAGCCGGTCGCCGCCACGGGCGGCGAGCTGCTGCTGTCCTGCAACGACACCGAATACAAGTTCGACCACTGGCCACTGACGGTCGCGATCCTCCTCAACGCCCAGCACCCCGGCACAGCCCCCGGACCGATCCCCGGCACGACCCCTGTCCCAGGACAGCCGGGCATCGTCGTCGGCAACGGCGAGGCCGCCCGGCGGATCGGCAACGCCTGGCTACTCGTCAACGGCGGCCGCGACCTACACGACCAAATCGAAGTACTCGACGCGCTTGGGATCGCAAAGCTGGCCGTCGGCCGGTCGTTGCCGGTCCCGGCCGAAGCGCTGGCCGCCAAGGCCCGCAACTGCCTGCTGGTCTCCGGCTACCAGGCACTCGTAGGCGAAGCACCATTCGGTCCATACGCCTACGTCATCGACGTACCGTCACGCGACGTAGCGCCACCAATCAGATCCGGTGCAGAGGTCTACATCTTCAACAGCGAACATGCCGCGAACGTCGGCAATCACGCCGTGCGCTCGATCAACACCAACGGC
>Ga0302184_10000259_pt1 | contig 34742 bp, 34 predicted proteins | sample I_Palsa_N3_3_FD_200233 | JGI IMG/M metagenome (GOLD analysis project Ga0302184, IMG submission 200233) | Peat permafrost microbial communities from Stordalen Mire near Abisko, Sweden - I_Palsa_N3_3 | ecosystem: Environmental > Terrestrial > Soil > Palsa > Peat permafrost | place: Sweden...
GTCGCTGATGTGCAGTTGCTTTTTGACAATCGGCGCGGCGATCGAGAGGTTCGCGCGATCCAGGTAGTTGATTGCGGTAGCGATAACGATGATCGCCAGAATCCAGTAGCGGACACGAGTGTTAGCGGCCCTCGAGGGCCTCTCGATATCCTTAACCTGTGTTCTCGTGGCCATATCGCTCCTAAGTACGGGCATGAGCTGCCAAAGCAGGTGCTAACGGCAAGATAACTCCTGGTAAAAGACGCGCCACCGTTCTTTCCGCTGAGCGGATTCGGGTGCTCCAGCGCGCAAGGCGGGGGCGTAAGTGCCGCCGGCCCGAGGGCGCGAGGACACCGCATTCCGGTCCTCGACGGAATGACGATCGCGCATGCTAGGGCGCTATTGTGGCGCTATCCGTGGGGGCGGCCACCTGCAGGAGACGGGCCACGGACTGCCGGGCGCGGCGGGCGAACTCGATGGGGCCGAGTGATTCAAGCAGGGCAACGTTAGGTGTTTCCACGCTGAACGCCAGGCCTGCGGGCAGCGCCGCGATGATCTCGGCCAGGGGAAGTTCACCGTCGCCCGGCAGCAGGCGCACCGCGCGGGCTTCCAGGGCCAGGTCCGTAATCCCCTCAACGGATTGCCCGCGGGGAAGTTTCCGCGGCCGCGGCAGGTTATGCGGAGCGGCCAGCGGCGCGTCACAGAGCTGGCAGTAGCCGATCAGCTTGGGATCAAGCGAGCGCACGTCGCCTGGCGTGCCTCCGCTGCGCTGCAGGTGGAGCGGATCGATGATGATTCCGCCGCCGGACTCGCCGACTACCGCGGCCGCATCGGAGAGCGTCCTCACCTGCATATACGGGATGGCTTCTATCGTCGGGCGCAGGCCGTAGGGACGCGTTGCCTCCGCCAGCGCGGCGAAGGTGTCCCGGGCCCTGTGCAGGTCAGGATCGTCGCCCATGACGTTGATGAAACTGGCGTTCAGAGCCGCCGCCGTCTCGAACAAGGGCTCGTATTTCGCGATGACCGTGTGCGGGTCGATACGGATGATTTCCGCATCAAGCACTCGCACGCCGGTGTCAGCCATCCGGCGGAGCGTCTCGGCGAGCATCGGCGAGCCGACCCCCATAGGCCATTCTTCTTCGGTGGGGCCGATGGCCGCCGCCCGGATCCCGACCGCGTCGAAGCCGGCGTCATGGGCCAGCGACACCCAGTCTGGCGGTGCGGTATCAAGTATGGTCAGATGACCAATGCCGATCAGCGGCATATCCGCCTCCTCGGTGTCCTCGTCGATGCTGCGACGGTCCCGACGCTTAGGACGCTGCCTGGCCGGCGTGACGGACGCAACGCACATCCCGTCCAGTGGCAGGAACCGCATCTCCGGCCGGACACCGCCTTGCCCTTCCAGTCAGCGGGATCAAAGGCCGTGTGCGCATGACGAGATGGCACATTGACTACATGCCACAGGATTCCCGCGTCAGGCAGATCGAATGCGACCTGCCGGTCGTCGGCTCGGGGGCGGCCGGGCTGTCGGCCGCGACCACGGCGGCCTGGCACGGGCTAAGTGTCGTGGTGGTGGAAAAGGACCAGGTGTGCGGCGGGGCGACTGCGTGGTCAGGCGGGTGGGCGTGGGTCCCGCTGCTCGATGCCGGGCGGCATATGGTGGCGTTCTTCGAGCAGAACACCGCGCTGCAGTTCGTCAGCGGCACCTGGATCGCGGATATCCAGGGGCATGTGCCCGGGGCCGGGACCGGGGGCCGCTCGGTGGGCCCGAAGCCGATCAACGGCCGCGCGCTCGGCGGCACTTGCTGGATAAGCTGCGATCGCAGCTGTACGAGACCTCGTTCCTGGGCCTGGGCATTATGGCCGGGCCCGACCTGCAGGCGTTCCTGCACGCTACCCGCTCACCGAGGGCGTTCGTCCAGGCCGGCTGGCGGGTCGGGTTCCATGCCTTTGACTTGGCCACCCGCAGGCAGGGCGCGGTGGTCGATACGCCGGACGGCGAGCTGACGATCCGGGCCAGGCGCGGGACCGTACTGGCGGCCGGCGGTTTCCCGGCTGACGTCGACCGCCGCCGCGAGCTGTTTCCGCGCACGCCGACCGGCCGGGAACACTGGACGCTGGCTGACGGCCGCCGCTTCGTGAACGAGGCGGACGGCTACAAGACCGACGCCCACGCCCGAGTGCTAAACGCTGCCGGCGACCCGGTGCCCGGCCTGTACGCGGCCGGCTGCGACCAGGCCAGCGTGATGGGCGGCTACTATCCGTCCGGCGGTATCAACATCGGCCCCGCCCTGACCTTCGGCTACATCGCCGGGCGGCACTGCGCCGGAGTCACCGACTACGAGAACCCCGTGCCCGTTCGGCAGAACGATGGAGTGTGACGATGCCACCCGAAGTCACCCACCCGGATCACCGGCTGCTATCGATCTCCCACCTCACGGTGCTCGACGCGACGCCGCCAGAACTGGTGACCGCCGCGGCCGACGCGGGATTCGACGCGGTCGGGATCCGGGTGTGGCCCGCCGCGGACGAGCCCGCGTACCCCATGCTCGGCGACAGCCACATGATGCGCGAAACCCTCGCCCGGCTCGCGGACACCGGAACACACGTCCTGGACGTCGAGGTGCTCCGGCTCCGGCCGGACAGCCAGATGGACGACGCGCTGCGGATCCTCGACGCGGGCGCGCAGCTGCGGGCCCGGGGCGTGCTGGTCATCTGCAACGACCCCGAGGAGGACCGGCTGGTGGAGCGCTTCGCGGCGGTGTGCGAGGCGGCCGGGGCAAGAGGGCTGCGAGCCTGCCTGGAGTTCATGATCTTCAGCTCGGTCAAGACGCTCGCCGACGCCCAGCGCGTGCTGAACCGGGCGGGCCACCCGGCGGGTGCCATCCTGGTCGATGCGCTGCACATGCAGCGGTCCGGAGGCAAGCCCGCCGATGTCGGCGCCGTGGCCCCGGACCGGTTGCCTTATGTGCAATTGTGTGACGGCCCGTTCCAGCCCATCCTGCCGGACAGCGCGGTGGCTCTTTCCGAGGCACGGACCGGGCGGCTGTTTCCCGGCGATGGTGAACTGCCGTTGGCTGAGCTTGTCGGCGTGCTGCCGGCCGGGGCGTCGCTGGCCGTGGAGGCGCCGGTCGCCGACCTGGCCGGAACGACGGTCGGCGAGCGGACCCGCCTGGCCTATGCGGCCCTGACCGGGTTGCTGGCCAAGGCGAACTAGGCCCGGGCGTATTCTCGCCCTGGGCAGACCTCGAGATAGGTAAATGAACGTGGAAGTTACCACGACCGCCGTAGACCAGACAGTGCGGCGGGCGGCCGTGCTTGGGTCCCCGATCATGCATTCGCTCTCCCCCGTACTGCACGAAGCGGCCTACCAGGCGCTTGACCTGCATGGCTGGCACTACGACAAGATCGAGTGCGACGAGACCGGCCTGCCACGCCTGGTCGACAGCATGGGACCCGAGTGGGCGGGCCTGTCGCTGACGATGCCGCTCAAGCGGGTGGCCCTGACCGTCGCCGACGAGGTATCGCCGCTGGCCGAGGCGGTCGGGGCCGCGAACACACTGGTGTTCCCTGCGGCCGGGGGCAGGCGGGCGGACAACACCGACGTGGGCGGAATGGTCTCCGCGCTGCGGGAGGCCGGACTGACCCGGGTCGATAGGGCGGTCATCCTCGGCGCAGGCGGCACGGCGCAGAGTGCCCTCGCCGCGGTGCGCGAGCTGGGCCACCGGTCGCCGATCGTCCTGGTGCGTAATCTGGCCCATACCGGCGAGCTGCGGGAGATCGCCGAGCGACTCGGAATGCGGCCGACGATCTCCGACGGCCTGTTCACCGAGCCGCTGCCCGCCGCCGACCTGGTCATCTCCACGCTGCCTGGTGGCGCAGCCGATCCGCTGAGTGCTACCCGGTGGAAGCCAGACACCATGGTGCTTGACGTGGTGTACACGCCGTGGCCGACCTCCTTCGCCGAGTCAGCCCTGGCCGCCGGCTGCCCGGTGGTCAGCGGCCTGGCCGTGCTGCTGTACCAGGCGGTCGCGCAGGTCAAGCTGATGACCGGTTGTCCCGGCCCGGTGGAGGCGATGCGGACCGCCCTATTCGCCGCGGTCGCGGCCCGGCAGGGCTGAGCTGAGCTGGCCGGCTCTGCGGGCGGCCGGCGGTGATTGACGCGAGGCAGCGCCGGACCGGATTCCTGGTCGCCGGCTGCATGTTCACGGGCTCCGCCGCTGACGTAGCCCGCCGGTCAGCCGGACTGTGACAGGTGGTGCAGGCCGTGGATGGCCAGGACGTAGCCGTGGACGCCGAAGCCGACGACGATGCCCGAGGCGACCGGGGAGATGAAGGAGTGGTGACGGAACTCCTCGCGCTTGTGCACGTTGGAGATGTGACACTCGATCAGCGGCAGGCTGGCGCCCTCGATGGCGTCGTGCAGGGCGGCCGACGTGTGGGTGAACGCCCCGGGATTGAACACCGCGCCGATCGACTCCCCGGCTTTGACCGCCGCTCCCGTTTCATGGATCCAGTCGATCAGCTGGCCCTCGTGGTTCGACTGCTTGAAGTCGACGTCGAGGCCCAGCGTGGCCGCCGCGTCAGTGCACAGCTTCTCGACATCAGCCAGCGTGGTGGTCCCGTACACTTCCGGCTTCCGGGTTCCCAGGAGATTCAGGTTAGGCCCATTAAGAATGAGTACCGACGCCATGACGCGCTCCCTCCATCGACACTAGCCACGCCAGCCCGCGGACTAGTAGGGGTCCGGCCTGCCGGAGACTACCAGGCCACTCTCGCGAGATGCGCAAGCCGGCTCCAGCACGTTTCCAGCTAGCGGGATGCCGGTGAATCGGAAGCGGGCTTAGGCGACGGCTGCGAGGCGAGCCTTGGCGTACTCCTCCTGGGACACCGGCTGCGCCCATTCCTCACCGCAGTCGTTCAGGTGGATCATAAACGTCTCCTTGGCCGTGAAGGCCGCGATCGCGGACAGGATGGCCAACCCGAAGGTGATACTGCCGACCACCCAGAGCACATGGGTGTGGAGCCCCAGGGCCAGATGGCTGCAGGTGGTCCCAAAAAATCGTCAGAGGGACGTTGTCGTGGCCGATGAAGTACAGGTACGGATACGCCAGGATTCCGGCGCCGAGCGAACCGACGATGATGCACGGACGCCGGCCGATGCGATCAGAGAGGCTCCCGATGTACGGGATGAGGACCATGGCGATGGCATTGCCGATGACCGGGATGAACAGGTACAGCTTGGTGTTCATGCCGACTCCGTACGCCGCGTTGGTCGCGAAGGTGCCGCCAAAGGTGGTCGCCAGTGTCGCCACGCCGTTCATCAGCGAGATGCAGATGACGCGTACCATGTTCGGCCAGCTCAGCCGGATGGCCTCATAGACGGGGTTCTTCGGGATCTCGCCGCCAGTAGCCGCTTCCTTGAACGCCGGTGTCTCGTCGACGTTCCTCCGGATGACGTACCCGGCGATCACCACGATCGAACTCAGGAGGAACGGAATCCGCCACCCCCAGCTGTCCATCGCGCTGGTGCTCAGGGTGAAGTACAGCGGCAGGAATACTCCCGCGGCAATGAGCTGGCCGCCCTGGGTGCCCTGCAACGTGTAGCTGGCGTAATAACCGCGCCTGCCGAACGGCGAGTTCTCGACGATCATCGCGCTCGCTCCGGACAGCTCGGCTCCCACCGCGAAGCCCTGGATGAGCCGCAGCACCACGAGCAGGATCGGCGCGAAATAGCCGATCGCGGCGTAGGTCGGCAGGAGGCCGACGCCGAACGTCGCGCAGCCCATCGTCAGCATGCACGCGACCAGGACATTCTTTCGGCCATGTTGGTCTCCCCATCGGCCTAGGAAGAGTGCGCCTAGCGGGCGCGCCGCGTAGCCGACGCCGTAGGTGGCGAGCGATTCGATGATGGCGAGCCTGGGGTTCCCCTTCGGGAAGAAGACATCGGGGAAGACCAGCGATGCCGCAGTGGCGTAGACGAAGAAGTCGTAGTACTCCAGCGCGCTGCCGGCCCAGCCGCTGGCTACCGCTCTCCTCGGTGCCTTCTTGAACTCCGTGGGTTCGTGTGAGCCCCCGGCTTCAGGCGGGGCCATGGCTTCTCATCAGGTACCGGCTCGGAACTTGACCGCGAAGCCGGAGGCGAATCCGAGCGGCAGGACCCGCCGTAGCTTGTCTCCCTCCTGGAGCTCGATCACGACATTGGTGATCGGGACGGCCCGGCAGCTGAGGCAGATGCCTTCGACGCGTTCTTCGTCGCTCAGCACGCTCTCCGCCACCGTCCGCTCGTAGCGGACCTCGCCGAGCAGGAGATGGAGCTTGCAGACTCCGCAGCCGCCGCGCCGGCAGCCGATCCGATAGCCCAGGCCAGCCCGGCTCAGGGCGGCGAGCAGGGTTTCCTCCGGCCTCGCGGACACCCGTTCGGAGTCGGGGAGGATAGTGATCTCGGTGGCCTGGTCTTCTTTCTGGGGCCCGAAATCGTGGGGCCCGGATCCGGTCTGGCTCATTGGCAGCGGATCCCCACCGAGCCCAGCCCGTCGAACTCGGCCGTCGCGATGCTGCCGGCTTTCAGCGGCACGGAGGCGGTCAAGGCACCGGAAAGCACGATGCTCCCGGCGTCCAAGTGCTCTCCTCGGGCCGTCAGGGTGTTCGCCAGCCAGGCCAGGGCGGCGGCCGGATGCCCCATGACCGCGCCGCCGGCCGCCGTGTACGAGCCACCCTTCCAGCGGAACAGGCAGCCGAGGACATGGAGGTCCACGAGTTCGCGCGGGCTGCGCCCTTGCGCGCCGAGGATCACCCTGGCCGCTCCCGCGTTGTCGGCGATCGAGTCAGGCTGCCGGAAACGCTCGCGGTACCGCGAATCGACCACCTCCAGAGCGGGGAATACCAGCTCGGTGGCGGCCATGACCCCGGCCAGGGTGGTAAAGGCGTCGAGGCGGCGGCCGAGAAGAAAGGCGATTTCCGGTTCGGCGCTGGGGTGAATCAGCTCGTCAAGTCGTAGTGGCTCGCCGAACGGATGGATCATGCCCGAGGTCAGGCGGCCGTAGACCGGCTCACCGATGCCGAGGGCGTCCCGTTTTACCTTGCTGGTCATCCCCAGCTTGGCGCCGATGAGGCGCTCGCCGTCGGCCAGCCGGTGCCCGACGAACAGGGACTGCGCCTCGTAGGCGGTCCCGGTGCCGAGGAATGGCTGCGCGCGGGTGAAGGGAACGATGGGCTTGCGCTCGTGTTCGGCGCTGACCAGGGCGTCCGCGATGGCCTGGGCGGCGCTCATGCGGCATCTGGTTCGCTGAAGTGGGCCGATACCGAACCCAGGTGGGCGAACTCGGCCCGGAAGACGTCACCTGGCCGCACCGGCACCATCCGGTGCAAGCCGCCGGTCAGCACGATGCCACCTCGGCGCAGGCCCGATCCCTCCGTACCCAGCTTGTTGGCCAGCCAGGCCACGCAGCGCGCAGGATGACCGAGTGCCGCTGCCCCGGCGCCGCTGTCGATCGGCACGCCGTTGCGGTAGAAGAGCATCCCGACCAGGCGCAGGTCAAGTCCGCTGACGGGGGTAACCCGGCCGCCTAGGACGAGCCGGGCCGAGGAAGCGTTGTCCGCGACCGAGTCGACAAGCTTGCCCCGCCAGTCCGCGATACGGCTGTCCCCGATCTCGATGGCCGCCAGCACGCCGTCGATGGCCGCGAGAGCCTGCGCGGTGCTGACGCCGGGCCCGGACAGGTCACTCCCCAGCCGGAGCGCGATCTCGGCTTCGGCCCTGGGCTGGATGAACGGGTCATAGCGGATCTGGTCGCTTTCCTCAACGATCATGTCGTCGAGCAGGACGCCAGAGATGGGTTCGGTGATCCCGAGCAGATCCTGCATGGCCAGCGAGGTGAGGCCGAGCTTGTGACCTCGGATGACCCGGCCGGCCGCCACCCGGCGGTCGACATTGCAGGCCTGAACGGCGTAGGCCTCCTCCGGTAGCAGGCCGGGCCGATCGGCGGACAGCGGGCTGACCGGGATGCGGTCGACTTCGGCGCTCCAGAGCCGCTCGGCTATTTCGGAGATCGGGCCTTGCGCAACGCTCATTTGCCAGTCACGACCGTGGTGAACCGTTTCTCAGGTCAGGACCGTGGTGAACCGCTCGTTGAGCTCGCGCTGGATGTAGAAGATAGCCTTGCCCAATTGGTCGACCGTCCAGGTGAGTGGCGGAGAGTCGGGGAAGACCAGGTAGCCGCCGCTGAAGACCTCGTTGCGGTTGCCTGACGGGTCGAAGAAGTAGATCGTCTCGCCCCGGGTGATGCCGTGCTGGGTCGGGCCCACGTCGACGGACACATCGTCCATGGCGAACAGGCCACCGGCATGCTTGATCGCGTACCAGTCGGTGAGGTTGTAGGCGAAGTGGTGCAGCTTCCCCTGGGGCCCGGCCATGAACGCGATGTCGTGCGCCGTATTGCCGCACGTCAGCCACGAGGCGATCAGGTGATTATCGTCGAGGTTGTCAACGACTCGCTCGGCCGGATGGAACCCCATGACGTCGGTGTAGAACCGCTCCAGTGTGGCGGGGTCTTCGGTCGTGATCATGGCGTGGTCGACCCTCGGGACTCCGACCCCGACCAGGTGACGCGGGAAGGCCTCGGGATTGATCAGTCCCACGTCGGTGCCGACGTATTCGGCCTCGGAGTACAGCTCGATGACATGATCCGAGGGCAGTACGAGCCGCACGCCGTCGCCGATCGCGACGTTTTCGCCCTTGCTCATCCGCTCGGTCAGGCAGCCGAACTGACGGGCCCGCTGCTCTAGTTCTTCCAGGTCAGTATCGCGTTCGACCTTGTAGCCGAACTTCACCACGCCGACGCCGCCCTCCTCCAGGACGACGGAGTGGTGATCGAACTCATCCCACCCCTTGTAGTACAGCTTGCCCGGTTCCTCGTGTACTAGCTTCATGCCGAGCGTCTCGCCGTAGTGTGAGCGGGATTCCTCGAGGTCCGTGACCCTGACGTGGACGTACCCCATTCGCATGACACCCATCTGGGCCGCTTCCCTTCGCTCGAAATTTTGTTCGTACAGGGGCGCTCTCTAGTCAATGGGACAACTTCAGTGGAGGAACGGCGAACCTGTCTTCTGCTCAGTGGGACAGGACCGGCCACCGGCCGGCCGCCTCGGCGAGGATGCGGCGAGGATGGGGCGGGGCCAGCCATACCGTACCGTCAGCTCGAAACGCGAAAGAGGTGCATGACGCGATGACCCAGCCAACGGGTGCTGCCGATTCCGGTGGCCTGCTGCCCGCTCTTTCCGTTTCGGCCGCGCTGGCCCAGCGGGCGCTCGGCGCCGCGCGCGACGCCGCCAGCGGGCTGGCCGTCCCGGTCTGCATCGCGGTGTGCGATCAGGCCGGCCACCTGGTCGCCTTCGAGCGCATGGACGGCGCACCCTTGATGTCGGCTCAGCTGGCCCAGGACAAGGCGTACTCGGTCTGCGCATTCAATGGCCTGCCGACCGATCAGTGGTGGTCGATGCTGCAGACGGAGGCCGCCTTGCTGCACGGGATCGTCAAGACCGACCGCCTGGTCATCTTCGGCGGCGGCGCACCGATCTGGTCCGGGCGCCAGCTCGTGGGTGCCGTCGGTGTCTCCGGCGGGAGCGAGGAACAGGACGGTCAGATCGCGAAGGCCGCGGCGTCCAGCCTGTTCCCGTCCGGATCAGGTTAGCCGAGGTCGCCGCCTCCTACGGGCAGGGTCGAGCCGACAACGTAGGAGGCCTCGTCGGAGGCGAGGAACAAGATGGGCGCGGCTTGCTCGTCCAAGGTGGCGTACCGCTTGAGATGGGTAGACTCGACCGTCTGGTCCACAATCTGCTGGTACCAGCCCTTTTCTCGATCGGTCTGGGCGGTGGGCCCTCGGGCGGTGCGCCGCTCCGGCGCTTCGGTGCCGCCCGGGGCCGCGGCGACGACGCGGATGCCCTTGCCCGCGTATTCGAAGGCAAGGGAAGCCGTGAGCGCGTTGACGCCGCCCTTGGCGGCCGCGTAGGGCACGCGGTTGACGCTGCGGGTCGCGATGGAGGAGACGTTGACGATCGTCCCGGAGCCCTGTTTGAGCATGTAGGGCAGCACGGCGCGGCAACACCACAGGGTCGGGAACAGCGAACGGCGGATCTCCGCCTCGATCTGCTGCTCCTCGTAATGTTCGTACGGCCGCGCCCAGATCGTCCCGCCGACATTGTTGATGAGGATGTCGATGCGGCCGAAGTGAGCCTCGGCGCGGGCCATGACCGTGCGGCAGTCGGCATATTGCTCGAGGTCGGCCACCACGGCCAGGATCTCGGCGCCCCCGCCCGGGAGCTTGTAGGCCAATTTCTCGCGGACCTCGTGGATGAGCTCGGACCGGTCGACCATGGCCACCTTCCCGCCCTCGCGGGCCAGGTTGGTGGCGACCAGGTGCCCGATGCCCTGCGCGGCCCCGGTGACGACGGCCACCTTGGCGTCGAAACGGCCGCGGTGGATCATGTCCCGCCCGCCTGCGCTATGCCGCCGCGCATCGTTTCCTTGCTGCGCTGGGCGTGCTCGGTCAGGATCTGCTGGGCGGCGGCCAGGTCGGTCCGCTCGAACGCGGCCACCAGGTCCAGGTGGTCCTGGGTGATCTGCTGGCTGGCGGCCAGCTGCGGGCGCAGCGCCTCGGCCATGTACTCGCCGATGGCCAGGCGCTGGTAGGTGTCGCGCAACGCGTTGTTGCCGGTGCGCTCGATGAGGAAGGCGTGGAAGGCCGCGTTGGTCCGCCGGAACGCGTCGGGGTCGGTGAACCGGTCGTTCTGGATGTACGGAACGGTCGCCTCCGCCAGCTGCCGGTAGGTGGCCAGCTGGTCCGCGGTGAGCTTGCCGATGACCAGCGACGCCGCGCCAAGCTCCAGGGCCAGCCGGGCGTCGAAGGCCTCGTCCGACGCGGCGACGGTCAGATGTTCGGCGCCGGTCTCGGTCACCATGCCGGTGTCGGTGAACTTCTCGTAGTAGAAGTTCTGCGGGGTCACGCCTTGCTGCTTGAAGTGGTTCCGGACCGCTTCGACCATCACGGGGGGCCCGCACAGGTAGACGTCCACGTCACCGCCGTTCAGGTGCGCCGGCTCGATGTAGCGGGTGACGTAGCCCTTGTTGGGGCAGGTGCTGTGCTCGTCGGCCACGCAGTAGGCGAAGCTGAAGTTGGGCAGCCGTTTGGCTGCCTCCTCCAGCTCGTCGACCTTGACCAGATCCCGGTCGCTGGTGACTCCGTAGATCAGGTGGATGGGGTGCGAGGTGCTGTCGGGGTCGATGGTGCCGAGCATGGCGGTGAACGGGGCGAGCCCGGTGCCGCCGGCCAGGAACAGCACCGGGCGCTTGATGTCGCGCAGGTAGAAGGAGCCAAGCGGCCCGTGGAACCCGATCGGGTGGCCGACCTCGGCCGGCCCACGCAGGAACGTGGGGAGTGCGCCGGTGGGGGTGTCGCGGAGGATGAAGGACACCTGGGTGCGGCCGGGCCGCGAGCTGAAGGAATACGAGCGAGTCTGCTCGGTGCCGGGCACGGCGATGTTGACGTACTGGCCCGGCAGGAACCCGAGCGGGCGGTCCCCGTCGAACTCGACCGTGAACGTCAGCGTGCTCTCCGAGAGCCGCTCGATGGCGGTGATCAGCCCCTGGTGGGAGGATGGCCCGGTCTTGGCGACGTCGGAGCTGGTGAAGATGCGCACCACGCAGTCCGCCTGCGGCACCATCTGGCAGGTCAGGACGTACCCTTCGGCTTCTTCCTCCTCGGTCATCGCCTCGTCAGGTACGTACTCGCCGAGCTCGTACCGGCCCGACTCGCAAAAGCTCTTGCACGTGCCGCACACGCCGTCCCGGCAGTCCAGCGGGATGTTGATCCGGGACCGGTAGGAGGCGTCGGCGACCGTCTCCCCCTCGCGGCACTCGATGAAACGGGTCACCCCGTCCTCGAAGGTCAGCGCGATCTGATAGCTCATGTCGCTCCCGCCCCAGCTCTGGTCGCCCGCATTACACGTGGTAGATGTCGACGACGTGGTGGATGTAATCGCTCTTGAGGATGACCTTCTTCTTCTTGATGAGCGGCCGGCCCCCGGAGGTATCGAGGGTGTAGAAGGAGGTGCCGAAATACGTGTCGATAGCCTCGTAGCGGTAGTAAAGGGTGAACCAGTTGAACCGGACCTCGCACTGGCCGTCGGTCTGCCCGAGGATCTCGACGTTGGTGATGTTGTGGCCGGTCCGCGGCTCCGGGATGCTCGTCGCGCTGGAACGTTCGGTCCTGATCCGGAAGACCCGGTCCTCCAGTCCGCCCCGGTTCCCGTACCAGATAAGCGAGATCTCCCGCTGCGGGTCGGTGACCAGCGTGTCGTCGTCGTCCCAGGCCGGCATCCAGAATTCCGCGTCCGGCGCGTAGTACTCCAGCCAGCCTTCGAAATCCCGGTCGTCCAGCATGCGCGCCTCGCGGTACAGGAACTGCTCCGCCTCTTGGATCGAGATAGCCATTGAATGTCCCTTCCCGTGGCTACAGTGCCCGCGCTTTGGACTCGGCCACGACGGCCTGCTGCATCGTCGTCTGCCAGTAGCGGTGCTGGATCGGGTACAGGCCCTCGTCCTCCACCTTGGCGCCGCTGCGCAGCGGGTTGATCCCGATCGCCCGCGCGTCCTCGTCCGGGCCCTCGATCCAGTGCGTCGCGCCGCGGCTCATGTCGTTCCACGGCGCCGACGGAGCGGCCAGGTAGCCGTTCTGCGAGGCGCGGAATTCCTCTAGGTCGTCGGGGGTGGCCATGCCGGTGGCGTTGAAGAAGTCCTCGTACCGGCGGATCCGGGCCGCCCGGGCCTGCGCGCTTTCCCCCTTGGGGGCGATGCAGTGGATGGTGACCTCGGTCTTGTCCACCGCGATCGGCCGGTACTGCCTGATCTGGGAGCTGAACTGGTCCATCAGATACACGTTCGGATACAGGCACAGGTTCCGGGCGACGTTGATCGCCCAGTCGGCCCGGGTCTGGCCGACCCGCTCGATGAGCTCGGCCCGCCGTTCGTACAGCGGCTCGTCCTCCGGGTTGGCCCGAATCGTCCACAGCAGCACGTGGCCGTGCTCGAAAGCGTAGAAGCCGCCCCGCTGCTTGCCGTAGCTGGACGGGTCCATGGCCTTGGTCTCGGTCGCCGAGTCCCCGGTCAGCCGCCGCGCGGTGGTGGCCCCGTAGTTCCAGTGGGTGGAGGCGACGTGGTACCCGTCGGCCCCGTTCTCGGTCTGCACCTTCCAGTTGCCGTCGAAGGTATAGGTCGAGGCCCCCTTGAGCACCTCCAGGCCCTCGGCGGACTGGTCCACCATCAGGTCGATGAGCTTGGCGGTCTCGCCGAGGTGCTCCGGCAACGGCGGCACATCCGGATTGAGGCTGCCGAACAGGAACCCGCGGTAGGACTCGAAGCGAGGCACCTGGACCATGTCATGAGAGCCGTCCTTATTGAACTGCTCCGGGTAGCCTGCCCCCTTGGCGTCCTTGGCCTTCAGCAGCTTGCCGTCGTTCCGGTAGGTCCAGCCGTGGAACGGGCACGTCCAGGTGGACCGGTTGTCCTTCCTGCGGCGGCAGACCATCGCGCCGCGGTGAGCGCACGCATTCACGACCGCCGCCAGGTCCCCCGTCCGGGTCCGGGACACGATGACCGGCTGCCGGCCTATCCATGTCGTCAGGTAATCGCCGTTTTCCGCCAGCTGGCTCTCGTGGGCCAGGTAGATCCAGTTGCCCTCGAACAGGTACTTGATCTCCAGGTCGAACAGGTCGGGGTCGGTGAAGATCTCCCGGTTGCAGCGGTAGATACCCTGGGCTGGATCCTCCACCAGAGCCCGGTCCAGTTTCCTGGTCACATCATCAAGCGGGATCGTCATGGTCTGTTCGTCCTTCCGCTGAAGTTCGGGGGCGTGGTGAAGCGGTCAAGGCGAGGCGATCATCCCCGCCCGCTCGATGTACGCAATGACATCGCCGGCCGTCACGAAGCGTGACCAATCATCGTCGGCGATCACCAGGCCGAACCGGTCCTCGGCCGCGACGACGACCTCGACCAGCGTTAGCGAGTCGATGCCAAGATCGTTACCGAACCCGGCCTCCGGCGTGACGTCCGCCGGGTCGACGCCGGCCACATCACCGAGAACCTGCGTCAGGCCCGCGAGTACCGTGTCCTGTGGCATGGGCCGCATCCCTCCTGCCGGAAAACTGGTTCTGGACCTACGCCCGGGCCGCGGCACCGGCCGGGGCTGCGGGGGCGGCGCCGGCGGCACGCAGCGCCTGCTGCACGTCGTACTCGTGGATCCAGGCGAAGTCCTCCGGGACCCTGGCCACCTTCTCGTCGCGGGCTCGCACGGCCGGGCCGTCCGGCAGGTGCAGCAGGTTGCTCGTCACCCACGAGCTGCGCTGGATCTTCCGGGTGCGGGCACGACGCATCTTCTGGAACTGGGCGAACGCCGGTTCTAGGTCGTCCGGCTTCGCTTCGGCGAGTAGCGCCGCGAGTGCGAAGGCGTCTTCGATCGTGGTGTTCGCGCCCTGCCCGTGGTGCGGCAGCATCCCGTGTGCGGCGTCGCCGAGTATGACCACCCGGCCGCGGTACCAGCGCAGCAGCGGACGGACCGTGAACAGCCCCCACCGGATCGGGCTGGAAGCCGCCTTGATCATCTCGGTCACGGCCGGGTGCCAGCCCCGGAACGAGGCGACCGGCACCTCGTCGGCGACGCCCACGACCGAGCCCTCGTCCATCCAGATCCGGGGCGTATCCACCACCGCGAAAAAGTTGACCGCCTCGCCGTCCGGCCCGATGGCGTAGTGCAGCAGGTGCGCGTCGGGGCCCATCCAGAACTGGATCGCCTGCGGGTCCGGTAGCGAGGGCAGGTTCTCGGCCGGCACGATCCCGCGGAAGGCGCTGGTCCCGGAGTAGATGGCGTCGTCGGCGCCGGTGACCCACCGGCGGACCGTGGAGCGCACTCCGTCGGCCCCGACCACCAGGTCGGCGTGCTCGACCCGACCGTTGGCGAATTCCAGCACGACAGAATCGGGCTGCTCGACGATGTTCACCAGCCGGCAGCCCAGGTGCAGATGCTCGGCGCCGAGCGCGGCGCTGAGGGTCTTCTGCACGTCAGCGCGGTGGATGCCGAACCACGGGGCGCCGAAGCGCTTCACGTACCAGTCGTCCTTCCGCACCGGGTGAGCCGCGATCCGGCTACCGTCCCGCCAGTCCCGGTAGATTAGCTCGGTCGGAATGGTCGACATCGCGGCCAGGTCGTCGGCCAGGCCGAGTCGCGCGAACTCCCGGATGGCGTTGGCGGAAAGCCCGATCGCCGCGCCGATCTCGGTGAGCTCCGAGGCCTGCTCGAAGACGCGGGCGGACATGCCCCGTTCCCGCAGCGCAAGCGCGAGGGACAGGCCCCCCATGCCCGCTCCGACGATGGCGACGCGCAGGCCCGTTCCGCTCAGGTCGGCCAGTCCCGGCTGCTGCTCAGGCATGTGCTCTCCCTACGCCGCGGGAGTGGCGATTCGATATTCGAGAAATTCTTGCTGGTGACGCGGGACAGGCCAAACGTCTTCTCACTGGTCGGAATCGGGCACAGCCTGTCCTGAAACCTGAATTGCTCACCGTGCGACGAAATGCCAGGGTGGATCTTCTGGCCTACGACGGCACCCGAGCACGCGCCTGCCCGGATGCCCCAGGAGGCCTACAGCATCGCGAGCCGATGCTCCCAGCTACCGAGGAAAGAGGCTGTTGACAAGCGGAGGGGGCCGGAACCTGACGTAGGGGTCGAATGACCCGAAGCCAGACGCGGCTACGGCGGCATTCAGGGCGCCGGGCTCGGTTTTGTTACCCCAGTGGCCGGTGTTCAGGCGGTACTGCAGTGCATTCAGCGCGGCGATGTAACCCGCGGGCTGGAAGTTACAGTGACCGGTCGCTTCGACGAAAGCCTGCCGGAAAAGCGGTGATGAGCCGGCCTGGATGACACGCTGGCGGTACCAGTTCTCTTGCTCAACGGGCACGAGCTGATCGTAAATGGTGTGGATGTCGAGCTCCGGTACGGACAGATGACCCGTAACCATCGAGGTTTGCGCGAGAGTCGCGATTGCTTTCGGATCCGCGGTGATGTCGGCATTACGGGTCAGCGTGTTCAGATCGCCACGGAGGCTGAGGCCGGCGGAACGATAAAGGGCTCGCACTTCTGGCGGGAAGCTGCTGTGCGCCAGTTCCTGGGCGTAGTCGACGCCTTTCGTGAAGGAGCTGTTACCGCCTGCGGCAACTTCGATCCAGTAGCGCGCCGGGCACGGTGACCTTGCGGTTCATGCCCGGGGTGAGGACCTGCGGGCGGGCGCCGCGCAGTGTCCAGCTGGCCCGCACGTGTGGCAGCAGGTTCAGGTGCGTCTCGTCCTCGGCGAGTACTACCGCCCGGGGCGGCAGGCCGATCAGCCGGGCCACGATCTGGTCACCTTGGGCCGCCGCCAGATCGCCACCAGCCGGACCCGCCGGTACAGCGTGCGCGCGCTGACCTGCGGCCAGCCTAGGTACCGCCGCATCTGCGGGAGGGTCCACGGGCCCGGCCGCTTGAGTAGCGCGGCGATCGGGCCGGTCAGACGGCGGCCGCCCAGCCGAGGGCGCCCGGACCGGGGCCGGCCGGCCAGCCCGGCCGGCCCTTCGCTGTTGAACCGGCTGATCCAGCGGCGCACGGTGGCCGGGTGGCAGTCCAGCAGCGCCGCGATCTGGGCAGGCGGTAAGCCGTGCAGCGACAGCAGCACCATCACCGCCCGCGCCGCCTGCCGCCACCGGCCCGGCAATTCAGCCCGCAGCTGCTCGATCTCGCTGCCTGGACTTTTGGCGAACACGCTGACCGGGCGCATACTGACCACGACCTCGCCGGGCGGATGGACGTTGGAGGCAACCTCGATCCAGCCCCCGGCGAGGCTGATGTCAACGGCCCCCCACCCGGCAGCCTCATCCCCGATGGGCGCGGCTCTTCTACAGGGGGTGTCTGACCTGCAAAGTGATGGCTGGGCTGCTGCCGGTGCCTGCTGTTTACTGTTTCGGGCAGCAGGGCGAGGAGGCGCCTGATGGGGTCGCTGGCCGGTGAGCTGCAGCGGCGGAAGGCGGCGGGATCACGGGCGGCATGGGTTAAACACCGAGCGGGTAGCGGATGCCCAGCAGGGTGCCTGCCGCAGTGCGTAGCTTGCCGTTGTCCCAGAGAGACGGCTGCTGCTTGCCGTTGACCGTGATGCCGTAGGAGTGCGGGCAAGCGCCGAGCGTGAGGACGACGGGTGGTCCCCCGGCGGTCCGGGGCGTGAACCGGAGGATGTAGACGATGGCCACCGGGGCACAGTGCATCCCCGACACCACGGATAGGGGTGCGGGCACGCCTGCGTTGATGATGGACGTCAGCCCGGCGATGTCCGCCTGGCTGGTAAACGTGCGTGTCATCACGCGGGACTGCCAGGGCTGCGCGGAGATCGTGACGGACCGGAAGCTGGCCGGGTCCAGGTGCTCGGCCGCGGTCCGGACCGGCAGCCAGGCTGCCTCGGCACTGGCCACGATCAGGACCGTGCCATGGGACAGCTGGATTAGCGTGACGCCAAGTTCGGCCACGTCGAGGCCGGGTTCCGGGGCGGGAAGAATCGTTCCGGCCGACGCCCCGGGGACGAGGCCTCCCAGATCGTGGAGCGGGGTGCGGGCGAGCATGGCCTCCCACACGGACTGCGGCTCAGCCGGCGCCTCAAGAGTGCCCGTGACACGGACCCAGCCGGGCCGCAGCGGTGCCTGCGGCTGGTTCAGCGGCGGCGGCAGCTTCGCGAGGTGAACCGTCCTCGTTCCTGGCGGCGGGCTGAGCTCGTCGACGAGCCGCCACGCGAGCGCAAGCGCACGAGCGCGGAGCGGGACGGCCGACGCCGCGACCGTCTGGGAACGGGGCCGCGCGGTTACCGGCTTCGCCGCCGCCGTGCCGCAACCCACGAGCAGCACAGCTGCCGCCGTGGCGGCGATCCACGTCCGCATGGTGTCGTCTCTCCTTTTCCTCGATCAGACGCGCGGCATGCCGGCTCCGGTTCCGCCGGTCACGTCCAGGCCCTGGACTCTCTAGCCGCCCCAAGCCAGTCCAAGGCGATCCGCTGTCCGCGTGATCCCGTCCGCGCCCGTCGCGGACGCGACAACTGCTCCTCGACCCGGCCGGACGCTCAAGCAGCCGCGCGATCTGCCCGCGCAGCTGCTCCGCTTCCGCGCGAGCCGCCGCCTTCCGCCGCTGCAGCTCACCGGCCAGCGACCCCATCAGGCGCCGTTGACACCTCCTCGCCCTGCTGCCCGAAACAGTAAAAGACAGCAGGCACCAGCAGCAGCCTAACCATCACTTTGCAGGTCAGACACTCCCTCTAGAGGAGCCGCACCCATCCCGCGCTTCCGCTGCGCGGAAGACTGGCTGTGGGCAGATGGGCCAGCGGGCATGGTGTTCCTCACGACGTCCGCCCTGGCCGGGCTCGGGAGGTGTCATGGCCAGTCCGCCCGGGCTGGCCTGCGGCTAAGCGGCAGGTGGCCAGCCTGTTCCGCACTGCCGATAGGGGCGGCGCGTGGCCTGGGCACTCACGAAGGAGGCAGGACGTGACGTCAAGGATGACGCCTGATGAAGCCGCGCTCCAGCTTCGCACGGCTGACACGCTCGGCATGCCTCATGGCCCGGGCCAGCCGCAGTCCTTCCTCGAGGCACTGGGGCGCCGAACGGACTGGACCGACCTCCGGGTTTTCGGTGCAGCATTGCAATCCGCAGGTGAATTGTTCACCCAGCCCGGAGTGCACTATCTGAGCATGTTCTACGATCCAGCCGAGCGCCTGCTCCGCGACAGCGGGGCCAACGTAAGCTTTGCTCCGATGGACTTCCGTCGCGGTGTTCCTTACTATGCTGCCGCTAAGCACCGGGTTATGTGCACTGCCGCGTCGCCGCCCGACGCTCATGGAATGTGCAGCCTATCGCTTCACGCTGGAGCTACTGTTGACGCGCTGCACCGAGCCGGCGCCGACGCCAATCGGGTGCTTGTGGTCGAGATATCGGATCGCTACCCCCGGACCAGGGGCTACCCGCCTGAACACACACATGCCTTGCACGTCGATGAGATCGACGTGTTGATCGAGACCGATCGTGATCCGCTAGTACGTGAGATGCCTGAGCCTACCGAAAGAGACCGCGCGATAGCCAAGCACGTGCATAGTTTTGTCCCCGAAGGCGCTACCTTGCAAACGGGGGTCGGGTCGATACCCTCAGTTGTCGCGACCTTGCTGGCGGAAGGCGACGGCGGAGACTACGGCATCCATTCAGAACTATTTACGCCCGGCCTTATGAGGCTACACCAAGCTGGTAAGATAACAAACCGCAAAGGACAATTCGATGGCGTTTCTGTAGCTAGTTTCGCCGCCGGGAATCGAGAACTCTACGACTGGCTCGACGGCAACGATGAAGTAGCGTTCTTGCCAGTGGATATCGTAAACTCGCCGGCGATCATACACCAGAACCGCCTGTCCATCACTATTAATGGAGCTATCTCAGTAGATATCCACGGCCAAGTTGTAGCCGACACCATAAATGCCAGGCAGTATTCGGGAATCGGCGGTCACGAGGATTTCGTCGCAGGACCGGCCCTCTCACTGGAGGCACGATCGCTTCTCTGCCTGCCTGCTACGATAACTCTGGGTGACGAACTTCATTCACGTATCGTGCCGTGGTTCGATCAGGGTACGGTGATCACGACACCAAGGCATCAGGTAGACGTTATCGTGACCGAATACGGCGCCGCCGAGCTGCAGGGGCTTACCGTCCGTCAGCGTGGCGAGGCGCTGGCTGCTATCGCGCATCCGGCCTTCCGCGAAAGCCTCCGGGCCGCCGCCCAGCGAGCAAGCGGCGGTCGCTCGCCAGTGGTTCCATGAGCAGCCGTAGCGACTGGTTCTCGTCGGTTGGGTCGTCATGCGGATCTTGACGATCGCGCCCCCCGGCGCCGGCAAGGGAACGCAGAGCACCCTTATCGCCGCGCACTTCGGTATTCCGCATATTTCCAGCGGTGAAGCGCACGTGGCCCTGTACCTCAAGGCCGACGACGAGGAACTGGTCCGCAGGCTCCTGGCTCGTGCCACCGTGGAGCATCGCGCCGACGACACAGAACCCACCATCCGCAAGCGTCTCGCGCTCTATCGCGAGGTTACCCATCCGATTGTCGACTGGTACGACCAGCGAGGCATCCTCGTCTCCGTTGATGCCACGAGAGCGGCCGAAGAAGTCGGTCGCGAGGTCCTGGCTGCGCTAGAGGTTATCCGCAGCATGGTCGATCCGGCTGGCGGACGCCGGTCCGTCGACCTGACCGGCTTGGGCAGTGCCTTCGGGCAGGATCAGGACTCATGAAAGGGGTGGCGAGTGCTTCCTTCATCGCTGCGGGTCGAGCTGAACGGTAACGTAGCCGTCCTTCGGCTGTGCCGATCGGCGAAGCGGAATGCCCTGGACGACGACACCGTCCTGGGCATCGAGGAGTTTTTCTCTGCGCCGCCGGAACAGGCGCGCGCGGTGGTCCTGGACAGCGAGGGTGACCATTTCTCGGCCGGCCTGGATCTGTCCGAGCTGACCGAGCGAGATGTCTTCGCGGGGCTCGAGCACTCGATGATGTGGCACCGGGCTTTCGACCGGATCGAGTCCGGCCGGCTGCCGGTGATTGCCGTGCTCCGGGGGGCGGTCGTGGGCGGGGGCCTCGAGCTGGCCTGCGCCGCGCACATCCGGGTAGCGGAGGACACGACGTTTTACGCCCTGCCTGAGGGCCAGCATGGATTGTTCGTGGGAGGCGGGGGATCCGTCCGGGTGCCGCGGCTGATCGGCGCGCATCGGATGGCCGACATGATGCTCACCGGGCGGGTCCTAGACGCGCGAGAGGGCCACCAGGCGGGACTGTCCCACTACCTGACCGGCCCGGGAGAGGGGTCCGCCAAGGCGATGGGGCTGGCGGTCCGGGCGGCGGCCAACTCTCCAGTGACGAATTTCGCCGTGCTGCAGGCGCTGCCGCGGATCGCGCAGGCGAACCCGGCGGAGGGCTACCTGCTGGAATCGCTGATGGCGGCGGTCGCGGGCGGAAGCTCGGAAGCCAAGGAGCGGATGCGCGCCTTCCTGGAAGGGCGGGCGGGCAAGGTCCAACGGCAGGAGTCGCACCCGTGAACGGCGAGGCGGGCGCCGGTGACGCCATGGAGGTGCTACGGCTTCCGGCCCCGGACGTCATGGAGCACACCGAGATCGGTCGTTACCTGCGCTGGCTGGCGGACAAGCGCGGCCTTCGCTTCACCGCCTACGATGAGCTGCACCGCTGGTCGGTCACGGACCTTGACGGGTTCTGGTCCTCGATCTGGGAATTCTTCGGCGTTCAGTCTCATGCGCCGTACCAGGCCGTGCTGGCGAACCGGGCGATGCCCGGAGCCACCTGGTTCCCCGGAGCGCGGCTGAACTACGCCGAGCACGCCCTGGCAGGCGCCGGCCAGGGCGACGACGCGGTGGCCGTGGTCGCGCATTCGCAGACCCGGCCTGAAGTCCAGGTCACCTTTGGCGAGCTTCGCCAGCAGGTCGCCGCCGCCCGCGCCGGGCTACGCCGTCTGGACGTCGGGCCAGGAGACCGGGTGGTCGGTTACCTGCCGAACATACCGGAGACGCTGGTGGCGTTCCTGGCCACCGCGAGCCTGGGCGCGACCTGGGCCAGTTGCGCGCCGGAGTTTGGTGCGCCCAGCGTCGTCGACCGCTTCGGGCAGATCGAGCCGAAGGTTCTGTTCGCGATCACCGGCTACGGCTACGGAGAGAAACAAATCGACCGGAGCGCGGATGTGGCGGCCATCAGGAAGGGTCTGCCGACGGTCCAGAACGTGGTAAACGTCCGGTACGGGCCGGGCGAGCTACCGGACGCTCTGTCGTGGGACGCGCTGCTGGCCGACGGGGACGAACTCTCCTTTGAGCCGGTCCGCTTCGATCATCCGCTCTGCGTGCTGTTCTCCTCCGGCACCACGGGAAAACCGAAGGCCATCATCCATGGACACGGCGGGATCCTGCTCGAGCACCTCAAGAACAACGCACTGAGCTGGGACCTAGCGGCTGGCGATCGGATGCTCTGGTTCTCGACGACCGCCTGGATGATGTGGAACGCCCTGGTGTCCGCACTGCTCAACGGGGCGTCGATCGTGATGATCGACGGCAATCCGCTCTATCCCGACATCAACTGGCAGTGGCGGCTGGCCGAGGAGACCGGCGCGACGCTCATGGGAGCAAGCCCCGGCTATCTCATGGCCTGCCGGAAGGCCGGCGTACAGCCAGCGAAGAGCTTCGGGCTGTCCCGGCTGCGGCAGCTCGGCGCGGCCGGCAGCCCGCTCCCGGTCGAGGGATACCGCTGGGTGTCAGAGCAGTTCGGCTCCCGGGTGCTGCTCAACGTGGGCAGCGGGGGCACCGATCTGTGCACCGGGATCGTGCAGGGCAGCCCGCTGCTGCCGGTATGGGCCGGCGAGATTTCCGGCGCCTGCCTGGGCGTGGATGCCATGGCCTTCGACGAGCAGGGGCGGCGCGTGGTCGGTCAGCTCGGTGAGCTCGTCATCGCGTCGCCGATGCCGTCGATGCCCGTCGGATTCTGGGGCGATGCGGACGGTTCGCGGTATTCCTCCACCTACTTCGACGACTACCCCGGCGTGTGGCGCCACGGGGACTGGATCAGGTTCTCCGCGGCCGGTAGCTGCATCATCGCCGGCCGCTCCGACGCCACGCTGAACCGCGGCGGGGTGCGGCTGGGTACCGCGGAGTTCTACCGCGTGGTCGAGGAATTGCCGGAGGTCGTGGACAGCCTCGTCGTGCACTTGGAGGATCCGTCGGGCGGCAACGGGGAGCTGCTGCTGTTCGTCCAGCTCCGGGAGGCGTCGGAACTCGACGACGCACTCCGGCGCACCATCGCGACGGTCCTGCGGACCTCGCTGTCCCCGAGGCATATCCCGGACAGCATCACCGGCGTCCCGGCCATCCCCCGCAACCGCACCGGCAAGAAGCTCGAGCTGCCGGTCAAGAAGATCCTTCAGGGCGCCCGGCCCGACGATGTGGTGAGCCGGGACGTCCTCGCGGATCCCGCATCACTTGATGCCTATGTCGCTGAGGCGGCCGCCCGGAGGTCTACATGAACACACCCCACGTGCAGCGGGTCGCGATCGTCGGGACCGGAGTGATCGGGGCCAGCTGGGCGGCGCACTTCCTGGCGCACGGGCTCGACGTCGTCGCGACCGATCCGGCGCCCGGCGCCGAGAGCCAGCTGCGGGCCGAGGTGCAGGCCTGCTGGCCGCTGCTCGAGCAGCTCGGCCTGCGGGAGGGCGCCTCACCGGATCGGCTCTCGTTCACGCCAGATCCGGCTGCCGCCGTGGCCGACGCTGATTTCGTACAGGAGAACGGCCCTGAGCGCGAGGACGTCAAGCATGCGCTGTTCGACGTCCTAGACGGCGCCGCGGCTCCGGGGGTCGTCCTGGCGAGCAGCTCGTCGGGGCTGCTGCCCAGCGTCATTGCCCGTGGCTGCTCACGGCACCCCGAGCGGGTTCTGATCGGGCATCCGTTCAACCCGCCGCACCTGATCCCGCTGGTCGAGGTGGTCCCGGGCGAGAAGACGTCCGCGGAGGCGGCCACGGCCGCGATGGCTTTCTATACGGCAGTCGGCAAGCGGCCGATCCTGTTGCGCAGGGAACTGCCCGGGCACGTGGCCAACCGGCTCCAGGCCGCGCTCTGGCGAGAGGCGTACTCGCTGGTCGAGCGCGGGATCGCGAGCGTCAGCGACATCGATACAGCGATCTCGCAAGGACCGGGCCTGCGCTGGGCGGTGCTGGGACCGTTTGTCAACCAGCACCTATCCGGCGGCCCGGGCGGTCTGGCGCACGTGCTGGAGCACCTCGGACCGCCGATGGTCGAGTGGTGGCAGGACCTCGGGCACCCGGAGCTTACCCCCGAGCTGGCGCAGCTCCTGGTCGCCGGCGTGGAAGAGGAACTAGCCGGGATCGATCAGGCCCGGCTCGTCGCAGACCGCGACAGGTTGCTGAATATGCTGCTGACCGCCAAGTCGGACAGTTCGCTGCCTTGATCACGGAGGGTGCCCCGAATGCTTGATCCCGACACGCTGGTGGCGATCGACGTCCACGTCCACGTCGAACAGGACAGCCACGGCCGCTTCGCCCTCGACCAGGAATTGCTTGATGCCTCGGCCAGCTATTTCAAGTCGAGCGAGCACCGAGCTCCGACGTTGGCTCATATCGCCGCGCATTACCGCGAGCGCCGGATCGGGGCCGTGGTGTTCACGGTCGACGCGACGGCCGCGACCGGCCACCCGGCCCTGTCCAGCGAGGAGATCGCCGATCTCGCCGCCGAGCACGGCGATGTACTGGTCCCGTTCGGATCGGTTGATCCCCACGGCGGCGCGAGGGCCGTGCGGCAGGCCCGCCAGCTGGTGACCGGCCACGGGGTCCGCGGCTTCAAGTTCCACCCCAGCCTCCAGGCCTTCGAACCCAACGACCATCGCTACTACCCGCTCTATGAGGAGCTGCAGGAACTAGGCGTAGTCGCGCTTTTCCACACCGGGCAGACCGGGATCGGCGCGGGCTTGCCCGGCGGCCGCGGGATCAAGCTGCGCTACTCGGCGCCCATGCTGCTGGACGACGTGGCCGCGGACTTCCCGCAGCTGACGATCGTCCTGGCGCATCCCTCCGTGCCATGGCAGGACGAGGCGATCTCGATCGCCACCCATAAGGCCAACGTCTACATCGACCTGTCCGGGTGGTCACCGAAGTATTTTCCGGCCCAACTGGTCCGCGCCGCCAACACGATGCTCAGCCGCAAGGTCATGTTCGGCTCCGACTTTCCCCTCCTGACTCCGGACCGGTGGATGGCGGATTTCGCCAAGCTCGAGATCAAGCCCGACGTCCGCCCGCTGATCCTGAAGGACAACGCCGCGCGGATGCTCGGTCTCGACGCCGCGAACGCCGGATGACGCCCGGGCCTGCCTCAGGTCAGCGGTAGCCCGACGTAGTTCTCCGCGAGGACCTTGGCGGCTGACGGCGTGCCGGTGATCATCTCCAGTTCGGCGATCTGGCGGCGCAGGTCGAAGTCGGTCGCTTCGGAGAAGCGGTGCAGCATGGAGGTCATCCACCAGGAGAAGTGCTGGGCCCGCCAGACCCGCCGCAGCACCGTGCTGGTGTAGGCCTCGAGCAGGCCGGTGTCGTTCGCCTCGTAAAAGGCCCCGAGCGCCCGGTCGAGCACGTGCACGTCGGCGATGGCCAGGTTGAGCCCCTTGGCGCCGGTCGGCGGCACGGTGTGGGCGGCGTCGCCGGCCAGGTAGAGCCGACCGTACTGCATGGGCTCGCAGACGAAGCTGCGGAACTGCAGGATGGCCCGGGCGAAGATCTTGCCGGTCTTGATCGCTGCGCCTACGCTCCCCACCCGGGCACCGATCTCGTCCCAGATCTGGTCCTCGGACCACTCGCCGGGGTCAGTGGCCGGGTCGCACTGGAAGTACAGCCGCTGCACGCTGGGTGACCGGGTGGAGATCAGGGCGAAGCCGCGGTCGGAGTGAGCGTAGATCAGCTCATCGGAGGACGGCGGGGCCTCGGCGAGGATCCCGAACCAGGCGAAGGGGTACTGCCGGAAAAAATCGGTGCGGATCGCGCCCTGGGGAATGAGGAACCGGCAGTAGGTCTGCGACCCGTCGCACCCGGCGACGAAGTCGCACTCGAGTTGCTGATCCCGCCCATCCTGGACGAAGCTGATCACGGGCCGGTCACCGGTGAGGCCTGCCACGGTGGTGCCGGTGATACCGAACCGGATATCGCCACCGTCGGCCAGCCGCCGGGCGATCAGGTCCTTGAGCACCTCGTGCTGGGGATACACGGTCACGGCCCGGCCGGACGACAGCTCGTGCAGGTCGATCCGGTGGATCGCGCCGGAGAAGGCCAGGTTGATGCCGTGGTGGACGAACCCGTCGCGCATCATCCGGTCGCCGACTCCGGTCTGCTTCATCAGGTCGGTGGTGCCCTGTTCCAGCACCCCCGCCTTGATCGTCTCTTCGATGTCTTCCCTGGTCCTGGTGTCGATCACCACTGACTCGATACCTCGCAAGTGCAGCAGGTGTGACAGCATCAGGCCCGCAGGCCCGGCCCCGACAATCCCGACTTGGGTTCGCATTTGCTCCTCCTGAGTGGTCCGGTGACGCTACCGGACGGCGGGTGCCGGAGTCCGGGCCGACGGCCAGCCGCGTTCGGCGGCTAGCATTTCCTCGATGATGCGGTGCGCGCGCAGCCCGGCCACGTCAGCGGAGACATTGAACTCCTCGCCGGCACCGAAACTGTCCGCGCGAGCCTGGATCGCCTCGAGCAGCCGCTTGTCGGCGGTCAGCGTCGCGCGGTGCACGTCACGGAGCTGATCGGAAACCTGCGGCTGGCTGGTCAGGTAGTTACGGGACACCTGCCAGTGCACGACCGTGCTGCGCGGGCCGAGCGGGGTGAAGGCGCGGGTCAGTATCTTGTCGTAGGACCCGATTCCGTCACCTGTCGCGAACACGTGCATCCGGTCGACGTGCAAGCCAGGAGAGACGAATTCGCCCGATTCCCGCTGGGCGTAGTCGCGGTCCCGCGGCAGGCCGGTGGTCCGCGCCTGCCAGTCCACCAGCGGCGAAGCGGGGAAGTCGCGGTAGTACGACACGGTCGTCTCCGTCACCTCTATCTCGAGCCGGGGCGGGGTCTCCAGGTAAGGGCTCGGTGACAGTCCCGGATGCACGTGCGGGAAATGGGTGAGGTCGAGGGCATTCTCGTGCAGCAGCAGATAATTCGCCTCGACCAGCAGCGTCTCGCCGAACGTGGCCCAGCCCGTATCGTGCAGCCACGGCAGGGCCGGCGGGTCGGACAGCGCCGAGGCGGCGGGATCACCCATCCATACCCAAACGAACGGTGGATCCTCCCGAACGGGAAACGATCGAGCCCGCGCCCCGTACGGCACGTTCTCCTGCGACGGCACCCGCACGCACCCGCCGTCGGGCCCGAACGCCATGCCGTGATATCCGCACACCACCTCGTCGTCGGACAGGGTGCCGTAGGACAACGGCAGCGACCGGTGCGGGCAGCGGTCTTCCAGCGCGGCCACCGCGCCGGAGCGGAGCCGGTATAGGATCACCGGCTGGCCGAGCACGGTCCGGCCCAGCAGCCCGCGGCCGGCCTCGTCACTGGTGGCCGCCACATACCAGCAGTTCAGCGGGTAATTACCGGCTAGACGGGACACCGTGGCTCCAATCACAGGTCGAGCACGAGCCGCTCGGAACGGCAACGGGAAACGCAGATCATCATGTACTCGCCGGCTTCGCGGTCTTCCTCGGTCAGGACGGAATCGCGATGGTCGATGTCGCCGGCGATCACCTCCTGCTCGCAGGTGCCGCAGGTGCCGATGCGGCAGGAGGACAGCATGCTGATTCCGGCCTGCTCGACCACCTCGAGAATCGTCTGGTCTGCGGGTACCACGGTGGTGATGCCCGAGCGCTGCAGCACCAGCTCGAACGGCGAATCCCCAGCGGCCGCCGGCTCGGCGGGCTTGGGCGCGAAACGCTCCACGTGCAAGGCCCCCGGCGGCCACCCCGCGCAATGGCTCTCGACCGCGGCCAGCAGCGGCTCAGGCCCGCAGCAGTAGACTAGGGTGTCCGGCCGCGGATCGCCCAGGATCGTCGGCAGATCCAGCAGGCCGTCCTCGTCCTGCGGCCACACCCGCACCCGGTCGCCGTGCCGGGCCAGCTCGTCACCGAACGCCATCGACGCTCGCTGGCGCCCCCCGTAGGCCAGGGTCCACGGCACCCCGCGCTGCTGCACGGACTCGATCATCGGCAGCAGCGGGGTGATGCCGATGCCCCCGGCCACGAAGATATAGCGGGGCGCGTCGACGAGCGCGAAGTGGTTGCGCGGGCCGCGCACTCGTACCGGCGAGCCCTCCTTCAAGGCATCGTGGACGAACCGCGACCCGCCGCTGCTGTCCGGGGCCCGCAGCACGCCGATGCGGAAGCTGCCGCGGTCCCGCAGCGCGCCGCACAGGGAATACTGGCGCGTCAGCCCCTCGTCGAGCACCACGTCGATGTGCGCGCCGGGGGTCCAGGCCGGCAGCGTGCCGCCCGCCGGATCGGCCAGGGTCAGGGCGACGACATCGGTGGCCACCGTTTCCCGTCGGACCACCACCAGGTCCCCCTCGTGTTCCCGGTAGACCGCGTCACCGGACATCAGGCAGCTCCTTCGCGATCAGCCTCGGGGGCGGTCAGTTTCGGGCGGTCAGCCTGACGTGCAGCTCGCGCGGTCCGCGGAAGATCCATCCCCACATGGGTGAGGGCTGGCCGGGGTCGAGCTCGATCACGGAATAGGCCTGCAGGAGTTCCTCCAGCGCGATGCGCATCAGGTTCGGGGCGAAGGAACTGCCCGCGCAGGCATGTTTGCCGGTACCGAAGGCCATGTGGGGATGCTGAGCGCGGTCGATGTCGAACACGTCGGGCCGCTCGAATTCGGTCTCGTCGCGGTTGGCCGAGCCGTAAGCCAGCAGGATGTGGCTGCCCGCGGCGATCTTGGTGCCGGCCCGCTCGACGTCGCGGTAGGGGCTGCGCCCGAGCGTGGTCCAGATCGGGGCGCACCAGCGGAGCCCTTCGTTAATGGCACGGGGAATGAGGTTCGGCTCCTGTCCGACACGGCGCAGCTGATCCGGATTGGACAGCAGGCCGAGCAGGGTGGACCCGGCCCCGTGCCCAGGCTCCTGCTGGCCACCGAGCAGGATGACGAAAAGCGTCGGGTAGATGTACTCGGGCGGGCGGGTCTGGCCCTCGGGCATGCCGTCGTGCAGCCAGTGGGACAGGCTGCTGTCGTCCGGCTCGCGGCTCAGCCGGGCCAGCTTCGGGTCAACGACCGCCCTGATCTCCGCGCTGACCGCGTCGGAGACCGCGAATCCCTCCGGGTGCAGCGCCTTGTTGGCGAAGCCGGTGCTGAGGTCATGGAACCAGTGCCGCAGGGTGCCGGAGTCGATCTCCTTGAAGCCCAGCAGGTCGCCGAGGGCGCGGACGCTGATCGGCTCGAAGTACTGAGCCATCAGCTCGGCCGGGCCGGTCTCGGGCAGGACGGCCACATGTTTGCGGACGATGGGCCGGACCAGGTCTTCGATATAACTCCGGACGGCACGGGGACGCAGCTGCGGATCGATCATCGCGCGCAGGCCGGCGTGCAGATCGCCGTCGACGGACAGGATGTTGGGCTGGCCGAATACGTGCTCGTTGGCCGGGTCGGTGGTGCCGCCGAAGTTGTCGAAGTCGCTGGCGATCTCCCAGCATTCCTGCCAGGTGCTGGCGATGTTGGCTTGCACCGACGGGACCCATGCGATGGGGGCTTCCCGGCGGAGCCGTTCGAACACGGGATAGGGATCGTTCTCAAGTTGGTCGACCGAGATCTCTTCCAGCCACTGCTCGCTCATCGGTCAAGTGTCGGCCGGCCAGCCGGCCGCGCGCATGCACCACTTCCGCCTAGCGGAATCTGGAGTGTGCTTTCCGCTGGTCATCGTGACGATGCTTACCGTCAGCACGGCTAGGAGCGCTGTATCTATGGTCGGCGCCATCATCGTGAGAGGGATCCATGGCCAAGGCGTCTACCACCCGGGGCAGTCACCGCGTCACCGTGCACACCGCGCATCTCAGCACCGCGACGATCATCGCCACGGCCATCGCGGCGTGCGTGGGCCAGATCGGGCTAGCGATCCCCGCCGTGCTCAACGGCCTGTTCCAGCAGGACCTGGGGACGACATCGTTCCAGCTGACCTGGATCTCGGACGCGTTCCTCGTGCCGGTCAGCCTGCTTGAGCTGACGTTCGGGGTGATGGGCGACCTGTTCGGCCGCAAGCGGCTGCTCATCGGCGGCAGCGCCCTGCTCGCGGTGGGCGAGATCGTCAGCGTCCTGACCCCGGGTGCGGCCACCTCGACGGGCGGCCGGGTGGCGGTCCTGTGGATCGGTCAGGTCCTCGCCGGCATCGGGGCCGCCGTGCTGTTCCCGACCTCGCTGGCCATGGTGGCGGCCGGTACTCACACCGTGCAAGCCCGCGCCCGCGGCATCGCCATCTGGGCCGGGGCGCTGTCGTCCGGCGGCTTCCTCTCCCCTGTGCTGGGCGGCCTGGTCACCAAGATTCACTGGGGCTCTGATCCGAATGCGGCGTGGCGCTGGGCGTTCGTGACGGTGTGCATCCTGGCGGTCATCACCACCCTGGTGGCGTTCACCGCGCAGAACTCTTCCGCCCCGGAGGGACGCTCGCTCGACTGGCCGGGGCAGATCACCATCGCCATCGCGCTGTTCGCCCTGCTGTACGCCGTGATCGACGCCTCCACCGCCGGCTGGTCGAACGGGGTGGTGATCGGCGGCTTCATCCTCGCGGCGGTCTTCCTTGGCTTGTTCATCGTCGCCGAGCGCCGCTCGCCCGCGCCGCTGCTGCGCCTGGACCTGTTCCACAACACGGCCTTCGCCGCGAACTCGGTGCTGACCGTCATCGGCATGTTCGCGTTTCTCGGCACGGCCTACGCGACCAGCATCCGCCTGTCGGCGATCCAGGGCTTCACGCCGCTCAAGAGCTCGATCGCCTTCGTGCTGCTGCAGGGGTTCGCGCTGCTGCTGATGCCGGTCACGGCGCGGGTCATCCGCGAGTACAACCCGCGCTGGGCGCTCGGCGGCGGGTTCCTGCTCATCGGCGCGGGAGACCTGTGGATTGCCACCCAATCGGTCGATGACCTGTCGATCGTGCCGATCATCGTTCCGCTGATCTTCGTCGGAGTCGGCTTCGCGTTCGCCTTGTCCTCGGTCACCGCCGTGGCCGTCGACACGGTGCCGAATCACCTGGAGGGCATGGCGGCCGGGACCACCAGCCAGCTTCGCGACTTCGGGTTCACGCTCGGGCCCGCGGTGATCGGCGCGATCGCGCTGAGCTCGGCCGCCGCCGAGATCCACAGCAAGATCGCCGCGAGCGCGACGCTGCAAAAGGCCCTGGCCGCGTTCAACCAGGCGCCGGCCCACGTGCCGGCCGCCCAGCGCGCCTCGGTCTCGGCCGCGGTACACGCGGTCAACTCCGGGCCGCTCGGCGCCAACGCCGTCCCGGCGACGGTACCGGGACCGGGCGGTAAACCGGTGCCCCTCAACCCGCTCAAGGATGTCGCGTTCCACGCGCTCGGCCACGCCTATTCCACCGGCTATATCATTTGCGGCGTAGCCGCGCTCCTGGCGGGCCTGCTCGCGGTGACCGTGCTGCGCGGCCGCGCCCACGAACCGCTGGTCACCGAGGAGTCCCTGGAGGAGTGACCGGCCCGGGCTGAGCTGTCGACGACGGAGACGATCATGCGGGATCAGGGACTCGGCTCGTGGCCGGCCAGGCGGGCGCGGATGACCCCCGGCCGCGCGGCGCTGATCGGCGCCGGTGAGGTCAGGACCTACGCGGAGCTGGCCGAGAACACGACCCGGCTGGCGCACGGGCTGGCGGCCCGCGGCGTCAGCCGCGGTGACCGGGTGGCCTTCCTGGGGCTCAACTCGATCGAGCTGGTCGAGACGATGTTCGCGACGGCCAAGCTCGGGGCCGTCTTCCTCCCGCTCAACACCCGGCTGGCGCCACCGGAGACGGCGTACATCCTGGCCGACAGCGGCGCGAAGCTGCTGATCGCGGCGCCCGGTTTCGATGACGTCACCGGCGCGCCGCAGGTGCAGCGGCTGCCGGTCGACGTTGTGCCCGTCGGCGCGGCGCGCCGGGACGGCCCCGAAGAACCCGGTAACCCCGAAGAACCCGGCGGACCCGGCGGGCTGTGGTCGGAACGCACGGCGCCGTTCGACGAGCCGGTCGGTCATGATGACCTGTTCATGATCCAGTACACCTCCGGCACGACCGGACGTCCCAAGGGGGTCATGCTGACCCACGGGAACATCATCTGGAACGTGTACAACCTGCTGGTGGACGTCGATGTCCGCAGTGACGAGGTGGCGCTGGTGACCGCGCCGCTGTTCCATACCGCGGCGCTGAACCAGGTCCTGTTCCCCACCTTGCTCAAGGGCGGGACCGCGCTGATCGAGCCGAGGTTCGACCCGGACCGCGCGATCAGCCTGATCGAAACCCGCGGCGTAACCCTGCTCTTCGGCGTCACCTCGATGTACCTGGCCCTGACCCAGTCGCCGCGCTGGCCGGACGCCGACCTGTCCACGCTGCGCAGTGCGCTGAGCGGCGGCGCGCCGCTGCCGGTCTCGCTGCTGCAGGCGTACCTGGACCGCGGGCTGATGATCGTCCAGGGGTACGGGCTGACCGAGGCCTCCCCCGGCGCGACGATGCTGCGGGCCGCGGACGGCGTCCGCAAGATCGGATCGGCCGGCACCCCCTGCTTCTTCACCGACGTCCGGGTGGTCACGCCCGGCCTGGCGGACGTGGCCGCCGGGGATCGGGGGGAGGTGCTGGTACAGGGGCCCAACGTGACTCCCGGCTACTGGCAGCAGCCCGCCGCCACCCAGGCCGCGTTCGCCGCTGGCGGATGGCTGCGCACCGGCGACCTCGCGCGGGTGGATGACGAGGGCTACCTGTACATCGTCGACCGCCTCAAGGACATGATCATCTCCGGGGGCGAGAACATCTACCCCGCCGAGGTCGAACAGGCCCTGTACACCCATCCGGCCGTCGCCGAGTGCGCCGTCATCGGCGTCCCTGACCCCCGGTGGGGAGAGGTCGCCCGGGCCGTCGTGGTCCGCCGGGCCAGCCCGCCGGTCACCGAGGCGGACCTGATCGCCCACCTCGACGGCCGCCTCGCCCGGTACAAGATCCCCAAGACCATCGTGTTCACCGACACGCTGCCGCACACCGCCTCAGGCAAACTCATCAAAATCGACATCAGGCAACGCCACGGGGGATGACCAATAGGGCCGTGGGGTCGATGATCAACGCGTCGGCCGGTAAAACCTGGCATAGAGCAGGCAGCACCGTCCGTTCGGGAAAAGGATCTTAATCCTGAACGGACCGGGTGTTACCGTTCCCGGTCACCGTTGACGTCGTGGTGGCGGGAACGTCTTCCGGGCGCGGCTGGACCGAGCGGACGAGGATGCGCTGGCCGCCGACCTCGTATCCGGTGGTCTGGAAGCTGATGATGCGGTGGCCGCGGCTCTTGGACAGGTACAGGGCGCGGGCCCAGGTGTACATGGTGCCGAGCCGGTTGCCCCATCCGACCAGGTACTGAACGTGGATGAAACCCCACATCAGGTAGGCGGTCACGCCGGTGAACTTCAGGCCCATGGACTCGGCGACGGCCCGCCGGTGCCCGATGGTGGCCATCGAGCCCTTGTCGAAGTACTGGAACGGGCCGGGCACCTCGTGGCCGGCCAGCCGGGCCTTGATCACCTTGCCGACGTACTTGCCTTCCTGCATGGCCGGCTGGGCCACGCCGGGCAGCTTGTTCAGCAGCACCATGTCCCCGACCGCGAATACCTCCGGATGTCCGGGCAGGGTGCAGTCCGGCTCGACCGGCACCCGCCCGGCCCGGTCCGTGCTCACTCCGGTCTTGCCCGCGAGCAGGCCGGCCAGCGGAGACGCCTGGACACCAGCGGCCCAGATCCGGGTCTTGGCCCGGATGGTCTCGCGCCCGCCCGGAGCCTGGACGGTGATGGAGTCGTGGTCCATCTCGACGGCCAGGGTGTTCAGCCGGATGTCCACGCCCATCTTCTCCAGCTCCCGGTGCGTGTAATGCTGCAGCTTGGCGCTGAAGGGCGGCAGGACGGAGGGGGCGCCCTCCAGCAGGATGATCTTCGCCTCGGAGGTGTCCACGTCGCGGAATTCGCGGGGCAGCACCTTGTGGGCCAGCTCGGCGATCTGGCCGATCAGCTCCACCCCGGTCGGCCCGGCGCCGACCACCACGAAGGTCAGCCATTCGGCCCGCTCCACCGGGTCGGTGGCCAGCTCGGCCATCTCGAAGCTGGACAGGATCTTGTCGCGTAGGTACCGGGAGTCTTCCATCGTCTTCATCCCGGGCGCGAACTGCGCGAACTCGTTCTTGCCGAAATAGGAGTGCGTCGCCCCGGCCGCCACCACCAGGGTGTCGTACGGCAGGCCGGCCAGGCGGCCGTCCGGCTCCCGCACCCGCACCTCCCGCCGGTCCAGGTCAATGTCCTGGACGTCGGCCAGCAGCACCCGGACATTGGCCTGCTTGCGGACCACCTGCCGCAGCGCGGGAGCGATCAGCCCGGGCGGCAAGATCCCGGCCGCGACCTGATACAGCAGCGGCTGGAACAGATGATGATTCGTCCGGTCCACCAGCGTGATCTGCACGTCAGCATCGGCCAGCGCCCGGGTGGCCGCCAGCCCGCCGAACCCGCCGCCGATCACCAGGACCCTGTGCTTTCCGTCCGCCATCGCCGCACTCCCTTCGCGCCGACCACCAGATCCGGCAGCCGCCAGACGGTCCCAGCATCTAGCCCGGGCCGGCCAACGTCACGGCCTTCTCTACTGAGCAGAATCCCGGTAACTCCCGAGCGCCCGGCGATGGCACCATCACAAGACGCGAGAGCTACCCGGCAAGCCAGTCACCTGCCCGCCCGCCAGGCGCCGTCCCGATCGTGAGGTGTCGTGATGCTCGTAACGCATGTGCTGGCTGTGGCGATCGGCCAGCAGGTGGTTCCGGCGCGTGCTCAGATGGCGACCACGCTGGGGTTCCACATCATCCTGGCGTGTTTCGGGATCGCGTTC
>Ga0302184_10000260_pt1 | contig 34517 bp, 34 predicted proteins | sample I_Palsa_N3_3_FD_200233 | JGI IMG/M metagenome (GOLD analysis project Ga0302184, IMG submission 200233) | Peat permafrost microbial communities from Stordalen Mire near Abisko, Sweden - I_Palsa_N3_3 | ecosystem: Environmental > Terrestrial > Soil > Palsa > Peat permafrost | place: Sweden...
CGTTCAAGCCGTCGCGAAGGTCTGCACCGCCTCCACGACGGCTTGAACGGCGGCATCATCGAGATGGGGCCCGATCGGGAGGCTGAGCAGCGTGTCGGCGGCGGCCTCGGTGACCGGAAAGGAACCGGGCGCGAAGCCGAGATCCGCGAACGCCTCGGAACGGTGCGGCGGTTGCGGGTAATGGATCTGTGTGGCCACCCCCGAGCGCGCCAGGTGATCGGCGAGCCCATCGCGTCGGTGATGACGTACGCAGAACAGGTGCCACACCGGCTGGGTCCCCGGCGGAGCGGCGGGTGGGAGGATCAGGTCGGGCACGGCACGCAACTGCGTGCGGTAGGTGTGCGCGATCGCGCGCCGGCGCTCGTTCCACCGGCTCAATGCGGCGAGCTTGACGCGCAGGAAGGCCGCCTGCAGCGGGTCGAGTCGTGAGTTCAACCCGGGCTCGGCGAACCGGTAGGGAGCGCTCGCGCCGTAGTTGCGCAGTCCGCGAGCCCGCGCTGCCAGCGAGCTATCGTCGGTGGTGAGCGCGCCGGCGTCACCAAACGCGCCTGCATTCTTGGCGGGATAGAAGGAGAACGCCGCGACGTCGCCGAGCGCGCCGACATCGCGCGCTCCGAGCCTGGCGCCGTGTGCCTGGGCAGCATCCCCGAGCAGCAAGATGCCTCGTTGCGCCGCGATGGTTGCCACCGCGTCCATGTCCACGGGGGCTCCGTAGAGATGGACCGGGATGATCGCGGCTGTCCGTGGCGTGACCGCGTCGCCGACGGCCTGAACGTCGATCAGCAGCGTCTGCGGATCAGCGTCGACGGGGACGATCGTCGCTCCGGCGCGAGCGACCGCGAGCCAGGTCGCGATGAACGTGTGAGCGGGGACGATCACCTCGTCGCCCGCCCCAATGCCACGGGCTCGCAGAGCGATCGTCAGCGCGTCGAGGCCGTTGCCGACCCCAATCGCCTGGCGGGTACCGCAGAACGCGGCGAACTCACGCTCGAATGCCTCGACCTCCTCGCCGCCGACGTACCGTCCGGAGCTCATCACGCGTGCGTAGGCGGCGTCGATCTGCTCGCGCAGCTCGCGGTAGCTTGCGCCGACGTCGAGGAACGAAACCGTCACGCTCGCTTCTGCTCAAGTGCCGTCAAGCGAAACGCTTCGTAGTCACGGAGGTAGTCGGATTCGTCGAAGTGGGCGGAAGCGACCACGAGGCAGACGGAGCCGCCCGAGAAATTGTCGATCTCACGCCAGGTCATCGGGGGCAGGTACAGACCAGTGTTGGCGCGGTTGAGATGGAAGCGCTCACGCTCGGAGCCCGTGTCGGTGTGGACGTCGAAGCTCCCCGACAGCGCGATCAGCAGCTGACGCAGGGTCCGGTGTGCGTGGCCACCTCGATCCGCGCCGCCCGGCACGTCGTAGAGGTAGTAGACGCGTTCGATCGCGAAGTCGACGTGACCCCGGCTCTCGATGAACGTGAGGTTGCCGCGACTGTCTGCCACCTGAGGAAGTGAGATCAGCCGGCAGCGCTCGTTACCGGCGTTGGTTGCGTCCGGAGTTAGGTGATCGGTGGCCGGTCGGTCCACGCCAGCGAAGGGTAGTAGTCGACCATGATCTCTTCGAGCATGGAGAAGCGGACACCGATGCGCAGCGCCCGTTCAGCCCACGACCAGTCGTTGGGCACCTTGAACATCCAGTCGCTGGGCTGCAGCGGCAGGTAGCGCAGCCCGGAGTGCAGGAGCGAGGCCTGCAAGCCCCAGTGTCCATGAGCCGGCGGAAAGACGCCGATGACATCGTCGGGCCCGTCCGGGATACGAAGGCGCAATTGACCGTAGGCGACCTCGGCTCGCTCGCTGCGTGCCTGCGACAGCAGCGACTCGAGGTACCGAGAGCTCAGCGCGTCGTCGTCAGCCACGGCTCCGATCCATCGACCGCGCGCCAGTGCCAGAGCGGTGTTGAACGGCGTCGTCCCCGAGATGAACCACGCGTCTTCGCGGTCGGGAGGGTATGGCCCCCGATACGGGAGGTTGATGAACTTCAGTCGAGGATCACCGAATGATTCGACCGCGGCGGCCGCCTCCGGTGGCGCGGCGTCGCCGATCACCAGGCACTCGAAGTTCTCATAGGTCTGCGCGAGCACCGACGGCAGCGCCCGCTCGCGCAGCAGCCGCCAGTTGGTGTAGGTGGAGCTGATGATCGTGACCAGCGGCTCGGGATCCGTGAACGCGCGCTCGTAGTCATCGGTGCGGCGCAGGCTCCACAATCGTTCCCAAGCCCGGGCATCGTCGTCACGAACAATGCGCAGCGCGAGCATCGTGCGCTCGTGCTCGGCCGCGGTCTGGTCGACGAGCTGATCGACTCTCGCGCCCAACGCCTCAATCTGCCGGCGAGATTCATCGAGTGTCCCCGCGACCTGATTCAGCATCCCGACCAGCTGTTCGCTGCGAGCTCGCGCAGCGCGAACATCGGCTCGAATGGCCCGAACCCGCTCCCATTGCGCCCGGACGTCGAATTGGCGCCCCATCAGGTTGCCCCCGCCGATTCCGCCCATTGGCCGAAGAGGTTTTATCATCTTTCGAGACGCCACCCGGAGAAGTGGCCGCCGCCGGTCGACCCATCCGGCGAGCGCGGGGCGCGTCCGGTCCGAGGCGGCTGGACGTCTCGGAAGCGGGTGTCACTACCATCGCCGGGGCGATGCGGCACCGTCAGACGATCAGGGGACGATGACCGTCCGGGTTTCGTCGAACATCTCAGAGCTCGTCGGCGACACCCCGATCGTGGAGCTCACGCATCTGTCCGAGGGCCGCGATGTGCAGCTGTTCGCCAAGCTCGAGTCGCTGAACCCCGGCGGCAGCGTCAAGGACCGGATCGGGGTGGCGATGATCGAGGCGGCCGAGCGCGAGGGAAGGATCGAGCCCGGGCGCACGACGATCGTCGAGGCGACCAGCGGCAACACCGGGATCGCGCTCGCGTTCGTCTGCGCGGCCAAGGGCTATGACCTGATCCTGACGCTGCCGGAGGGGATGAGCCGGGAGCGCGAGAGCCTGCTGGCGCTGTACGGCGCAACGGTCCAGGTGACCGAATCGATGGGCGGCATGAATGAGGCGGTCGATGCCGCGCGGCGGCTGGCAGGCCGTGACGACGTGTTCCTGCCCGACCAGTTCTCCAATCCCGCCAACCCGGAGATCCACCGGCGGACGACGGGTCCCGAGCTGTGGCAGGCGCTCGACGGCCGGATCGACGTGTTCGTCGCCGGCGTCGGGACCGGTGGGACGATCACCGGCGTCGGCGAGGTGCTCAAGCAGGGCAACCCCGCATGTCGGATCGTGGCGGTCGAGCCGCGGACCTCGGCGGTCCTGTCCGGCGGTCCGCCGGGACCCCACAAGATCCAGGGGATCGGCGCCGGATTCGTGCCCGAGGTGCTCAACCGCGACGTGCTCGACGAGGTGATCGCAGTCGACGACGAGGACGCGCTGGCGACGGCGAGGCTGCTGGCCCGGCGTGAGGGCGTCCTCGCCGGCATCTCCTGTGGTGCGGCGGTGTTCGCCGCGCTGGCGCTCGCGGCGCGCCCCGAGCTGCGCGGCGCGCGGATCGCGACGATCCTGCCCGACTCGGGTGAGCGCTACGTCTCGATGCCGTTCTTCGCCCCCTGAAGCGCCTGAGTAGGCTGTTTGGCGATGCCCGGGCTGCGAGCGTTCAGGCGGATCGTCGCGGAGGTCGCGTCCGACATCGCGGCGATCAAGACCCGTGATCCGGCGGCCAGGGATGTCGGCACGCTCGAGATCCTTGCCGCCTGGCCGGGGCTGCATGCGTTGCTCGCCCATCGCCTCGCGCACGCGCTGTACAGCGCTGGGGTGCCGTTCGCGCCGAGGCTGATCGCGGCCGCCGCCCGCTCGCTGACGGGGATCGAGATCCACCCGGCAGCGGTGATCGGCGAGCGCTTCGTGATCGATCACGGGATGGGGGTCGTGATCGGCGAGACAGCGGCGATCGGCGACGACGTGACGCTGTATCAGGGGGTGACGCTTGGCGGCACCGGCTTTGCGACCGGCAAGCGCCATCCGACCGTCCAGGACAACGTCACGGTCGGCTCGGGGGCGAAGATGCTCGGGCCGATCACGATCGGCCACGGCGCGAAGATCGGCGCCAACACGGTCGTGATCCACGACGTGCCGCCGAACACGACCGTCGTCGGCAATCCCGGCCACCCGGTGCGCGTCGAGGGGCGCCGGCCCGAGGGACCCGACGCCGACTGGATCCACCTCCCCGACCCCGTCGCCGAGGCGATCCGCGGCCTGTCCACCCGGATCGCGGCGATCGAGGCCGGCGCGGTCGACGCGCCGAGCGAATCCGACGGTCGCTCCAACCCGTCGGTCGGGCCTAATCCCGCCGGGGGGTAGTGCTCAGCGCATCCGGGGTTGGGGTGTCACGGACCGACACGTGGTCGATCTCCGGATCCGGATCGCGCAGGTTGCGCCGCGAGCGGACCAGGTACAGCGGGCGGCCCTTGACCTCGTCGTAGATCCGGCCGACGTACTCCCCGATGATTCCGATCGCGATCAGCTGGATCCCGCCCAGCAGCAGCACGACGATCGTGATCGCACCGAACCCGGGCAGGTAGGAGCCGAGCACCCGCAGCACGACCACCACCGGGATCGCGATGAACGCGAGCGTCGAGATCAGGAAGCCGAGCAACGTCGCCAGCTGCAGCGGCCGGTCCGAGAACGACAGGATCGCGTCCGCCGAGAACCGCAGCATCTTCGTCACCGTGAACTTGGTCTCGCCCGCGTAGCGCGGATCGCGCTGATAGGGAACCGCCGCCTGCGTGTAGCCGACCCAGACGGTCATCCCGCGCAGGAACCGGTTGCGCTCACGCATCGCCAACAGCGCGTCGAGCGCGCGGCGGTCGAGCAGCCGGAAGTCACCGGAGTTGTGCTGCAACTCGACCTGCGCGAGCTTGTCGAACAGCCTGTAGAACCACCTGGCGGTCGTGAGCTTGAAGCGCGACTCGCCGGCGCGCTCTGAGCGAACCGCGTAAACGACGTCGCAGCCGGCGCGCCAGTGATCGAGCATCGTCGTGATCAGCTCCGGCGGATCCTGCAGGTCGCCGTCGAGCATCACGACGGCGTCGCCGCGTGCGTGGTCAAGGCCAGCGGTCAGCGCCGTCTGGTGGCCGAAATTCCGTGACAGCGAGACCACCTTGACCCGCGGGTCCGAGGCGGCGATCCGGTCCAGCAGCAGCGGCGTGCCGTCGCTGGAGCCGTCGTCGACCAGCACCAGTTCGAACGGCAGGCCGTCCATCGCCGCGCACACGCGCCGGTGGAACTCCTCGATCAGCTGGTCCTCGTTGTAGATCGGCGCAACGACGCTGACCAGCGTTAGCGTGCGGGTTCCGTCCCCAGTCTCCACAGCCGAGCTCATCGGCTGGATGGTACGGGCATCGCCTGAGAGATCTAGAAGATCGGCGCCCCGTGCGGGATGAAGCCCATCAGCTGGACGACCAGCACGATCCCGGTCATCGCCACCGACACCTGCATCAGACGCCGGTCGCGGCCGAGCGCGGCCAACGGCAGCATCCAAGCCACGTACCAGGGAAGCAGCGAACTGGAGGCGAGCAGCACCGCCAGCGTCGCCCACCCAGCCGCGGCGATCCAGTCCATCTGCCCGCGCCAGACGCGCTGCAGCAGCCACGCGAAGACCGCCACGAACGCGGCCGCAAGCAGATAGGTCGTCACGTCGCTGATCAGGTGCAGCCCGAGCTTGGCGGAGATGAAGCCCGGGATGCTGTTCCAGCTGCCCTCCTTCTGGCCCTGGCTGAGCGTGCCGAGCAGATGGAAGCCGCCGGAGCCGAACACGGCGAAGTTCAGGACCGCGACCGCGGCGATCGAGGCCGCGATCGCCAGCAGCAGGTCACGCCGGCGCCGGTGGCCGCGCCGAGGACCCTCGGCCGCGATCGCGAACGGCAGCATCAGCCCGCCGGTCAGCTTGATGCCGGCGGCGACGACGCCAAGCGTGCCGCCGAGTCGCTCCCGTCCGCACACCAGCGCGTATAGCGCGCCGGTGACCGCCAGCAGCATCAGCAGGTCGTTGTGGCCGCCGCCGACGCCGTACACGATCAGCAGCGGGTTCAGGCCGACAAGCGCGACCGCGCGCGTCCGGTTGGTGCGCAGCACGCCCGCGCAGCGCCACACGACGGCCACCAGCGCGAGCGCGGCCGCGCCGGCGATGGCCTTGTAGACGTAGACGCTGGTCGCGATCGAGAGCTTCGCGAACGCGTAGCTGAACACCGTGAACAGCGGCCCGTAGACGTTCGGCGTGTTGGACCACTTCGCCCCGACATAGGGGAACACATGGTCGAGGTTGATCGCGTACGGTCCGTGCAGGTACGGGTTGATCCCGTACGTCGCGCCCATCCGCGCGTACGCCTGATAGCTGAACACGTCGGTCGAGATCAGGGGCGGTCCGAGCAGCACCAGCACGTTGAGCGCCACGATCGCCCCGATCACGAGGCGGGGAGACAGGTGCGTGGAGGCGCTGACCGCGACCGTGTACGCGCAGAACATCGCGACCAGGACGCCGATCGCGCCGGCGACGTGAAGGTTGAGCGAGAGCCCACCGAACAGACCCGACATCGATGACGGCACCGGTCGGATCGAGAGCGGCAGGAACGACTGGGTGTGGGCGGCCGAGACCGTCACCAGCAGACCGGTCGTCAGCAATCCGGCGATCGCCAGCCGGCCGCGCCATACAAGGCGTTGCTCGGGCACGGTCGCGTCGACGCCGAGGCGACGCGCATCGACGGAGCCGACGCCGGCCGGCGTCGAGGACGAGCGCCGGGCGCCGTCGTGGTGCGGGCGTCCGCGGGCGGGCGTGTCGCGGGCCGGAGCCTCGTGGGCGGGAGCGGCGGGTTTCAGTACCGCCGCCCCGGAGGGGACGTCAAGCCGCACGACGGTCGACTCGGGACCGCCGCTTCGAACGGCGTCGAGCGGTCGTCGGCTTGACATCAGACTGTTTACAGGATGACCGGTACGGCGGCGGCCCACGCGTCGCAACCCATTGTGCTCAGGTTAGGACGTAGGCAGACGATCGCGTGCGGCGGCGCTGGCGCGTGCCAACGCCGGCGGCGCCTCGCGCCGGAGCGCGGGCACGCGCCAGACCGCCTCGAGCGCGATCCGGGTCGACATCTTGGACTTTCCGGCGACGCGATCGGCGAACACGATCGGGATCTCGCGGACCGTGAAGCCCGCCAGGATCGCCCGGTAGGTGACCTCGATCTGAAACACGTAGCCCTCGGCCCGCACGCTCGGCAGATCGATCGCTTCGAGTACCTCGCGCCGGATGCACTTGAAGCCGCCGGTCAGGTCATGGACCTTGACGTCGAGGATCGCGCGCGCGTACAGACCGCCGGCGCGGCTGATCAGCTTGCGGATCAGGCTCCAGTCCCGGACGCCGCCGCCGGCGACATAGCGGGAGCCGAGCACGACGTCGGCGTCGGCCGACGCCGCCAGCAGCGCCGGCAGGTAGCGAGGGTCGTGCGAGAAGTCGGCGTCCATCTCGATCACCCGCTGCGCGCCGGCGGCGAGCGCGTGATCGAAGCCGGCCAGGTACGCCGCGCCGAGCCCGGCCTTGACGTTGCGGTGCAGCACGGCCACCGCGTCGGAGCGCTTCGCCAGCGAATCGGCGATCGCGCCGGTGCCGTCCGGAGATCCGTCGTCGACGACGAGGATCCGGTAATCGCCGGCGGCGACCCGGTCGAGCTCGGCGCACGCGGCAGCGACGAGCCGCTCCAGGTTGACCGCCTCGTTGTAGGTGGGGATGATCACCCAGGTCGCCGACACTGGCGGCCAGCGTAATGATCTGACCCGGGAGGCGTTGCCGGGCGGTCCGCGAAGATTGGTTTTCACCCCATCCATGGAGCAGCCGCGATCAGAGCCGAGCCCGAAGCGCGCCGCCGGCACCAGCCGAGGGAACACGCGCGCTCATAAGGTGGCGCTGCGGCGCCGGCGGGCGGCCGCGCTTGCGGTGCTGGCGCTGGTGGCGCTGATCGCCGGGCTGATCGCCGGCGGCGCGTCCGCCGGCGGCCGTTCGCACCGGCAGGCGATCGCGTCGACCGAGGTCCCGTTCCTGGCAAAGATCAAGCGGCTGGCAGGCGACGGCTCGCAGTCGTTCGTCGCCGAGCAGCTCGCCGACGAGAACGCCGCGATCAACAAGACGCTCTCGTACACGCCGGCCGTGATGACGGCGGGCACCCAGCACCGTGAGCTGGCACTGACGTTCGACGACGGCCCCGGGCCGTACACGCTTCGCCTGTTGCGCGTGCTCCGGCGCACGCACACTGCCGCGACGTTCTTCGAGGTCGGGGTCGGACTGCAGTACTTCCACGCCGGCACCTCGGCAATCGTCAAGCTCGGCTATCCGATCGGCGATCACACCTGGAACCATCCCGACATGGCCGGGCTGTCACGTGCCCAGCAGCAGGCCGAGCTGCTGCAGCAGGCGCGCGCGATCCACCGTTATGGCGCGCCGTTCCCACGGATGTTCCGCCCGCCCTACGGCGACTGGAACGCGACGACGCTGCAGCTGCTGCACAAGGACCATATGCTGATGGTGCTCTGGTCGCTCGACACCGACGACTGGCAGTTGCCGGGAGTCCACACGATCGTCCACCGGGTCCTGAGCGGCGCCAAGCCGGGGGCGATCGTCCTGATGCACGACGCCGGCGGCAACCGCTCGGAGACGATCGCGGCGCTGCCGATGATCATCCGCGGGCTGCGGAAGCGCGGCTACAAGCTGGTGACCGTGCCGCAACTGCTGCTCGACAACCCGGCTCCGAAGAACCAGAACTTCACGCTGCTCGACGGGGCGGGCGGTTAGCGCCGCACGTAGGCGACGCGGTTCCAGCTGGGCTCGGGCGCGAGCTCGATCGGCTCGCCATCACGGTCGGGCTGGACGTAGACGAACCCCTGGTCGTCCTCGTCGAAGCAGACGTCGAGCTCGCCCTCCTTGACCCGTTGGTCAAGCCAGGCGCCGCGGAAGATCAGCCGGCGCAGCCAGTGCACGAGCGAGCGCTCGGAGGGCCCGACCAGCTCTGACCAGCACTCGTTGACGTGCTCGCCGAGTGCTGACGCGGGGTCTGAGACCTCGCCGTTGACGACGAGGTTGATCAGATCCTCGGCTTCATCCTCCTCGACCGCGCCGGCGAGGAATCCGAGCTTGCGGGCGGCCTGCTCGCAGCGCTCGCGGAAGTCACGCTCGTTGAACGTGAAGCGCAGCTCTCCGTACTCGAGGACGAAATCATCGCCCGAGCTGTAGTTACCTCGGCGGAACATTGGGCGTCGGGATCATATGTCGGAATCCTCCGCCGCCGGGAGGATGCATGTGATGTTGCAGGGGGCGAATCTGCTCAGCGCCGCGGCTACTGCACGCATGGCCCCGCGCACACCACCGCGATATCCGGATCCCGTCTCCGGGTCGCCAGCGCGGGTGCTGATCGTAGAGGACCACGAGCTCACACGGCGGTTTCTGGCCGACAATCTCCTGGCCGACGGGTATGACCCGCTCGCGACTGGCTCGGTGGCGCACGCGCAGCAGCTGATCTCGACCGAGCTGCCGGCGGTCGTCGTGCTCGACCTGGGCCTGCCCGACGGCGACGGGCTGACGCTGCTGACCGAGCTGCGTCGCCCCGGATCGGAGCTCGATCCGGAGCTGCCGGTGCTGATCCTGTCGGGCCGAGCCTCCGAGCTCGATCGCGTCCGCGGCCTGGAGCGAGGAGCAGACGACTATCTCTCGAAACCGTTCAGCTACCCGGAGCTGCGGCTGCGGCTGGCCGGGCTGCTGCGGCGCACCGCGGGCCGGACGGGGATCGGACGGCTCCGGGTGCGGGCGCTGGAGCTGGATCCGCGCAGCCGCGAGGTCTGGGTGCGCGGCGAGCCGATCCACCTGTCGCGCAAGGAGTTTGCGTTGCTGGCGCTGCTGGCGGGGGCGCCGACATACACCTTCACGCGCGCCGAGCTGCTGCGTGAGGTGTGGGGGTTTGAGACCAGCGAGATCAAGACGCGCACGCTCGATTCACATGCCCACCGGCTGCGGATCAAGCTCAGCACCCCGACCGACCCCTACGTCGTCAACGTCTGGGGCGTCGGATACCGCCTGGTCGACCCGGGGCCTGGCCGGTGACAGCGACCGCGGCGCTGTGCGGCTGGGCCGCGGCGGCGGTCGCGACGGCGTTGGCGCTGGCGGTCCGCCACGCGCTCGACGACGGCCGTGAGGCGGTCGCACGCGCGTGTCACGAGCTGCGCGGGCCGCTGACCGCGGCGCGCCTGGGCCTGTCGCTGCAGCTGCGCGCCGACGAGGGATCACGTGACCGGCTCCGTGCGATCGATACCGAGCTGTGCCGGGCGGCGCTGGCGCTCGACGATCTGTCGGTGGTGCGGCGCGGCGAGTGGAGCGGGCCGCGGCTGACCGCGCTTGAGCGCGTCGACCCGGCGGCGCTCGCGGCCGACGCCGTCGAGGCGGCGCGACCGCGCGCCCAGGCGGCCGGCGTCGGTCTGCGCCTGCTCGAGCCGTCGCCGCGAGTCCCGGGGTCGGGCGGCGGTGGGGCGGTGTGGGGCGACCGCCTGCGCCTCGCACAGGCGCTCGCCAACCTGATCGCCAACGCGATCGAGCATGGTGGCACCGAGGTCCGGGTGGCGGTCGGCACCCGCGCGCGCACGGTCAGGATCGAGGTCTGCGACGACGGGCCGGGACTGCCGGCGCCGGTGGCGGCGCTGGCGCGGCGGGCACGGCGGGGGCGGGGAACCCGCGGGCGTGGCCTGGCGATCGCGCTGGCGATCGCGGGTCGCCATGGCGGAACGATCGCGGCGGCACCGGCGCGCACCGGTGCGCGTCTGGTGCTGGAGCTGCCCGCCGCCGGGGCGGTGCCTCGCGGCGATCGCTAGCCGGCCATGTGCCGTGCGGTAAGCGACTGGTGACTGCCGAGTCGCCGCGCTGTGCGACGATCGGTAGCTGCCGGCCCGGCCGGCCGCACGGTAATCGGTAGCTGTGGGCGGGCTGCGCGTGCATTCGATGGCGATTTCAGTAGCTGCCGGCGGGCATGCGGACGCTCTGGCGAATTGGTTCGGAGGGGTCGAACCAAATCGCCAAAGAGCCATCCGGCGCGCTCGCGTTGGGCCGGCGCGCCCGCGTTGGGCCGGCGCGCCCGCGTTGGGCCGGCGCGCCCGCGTTGGGCCGGCGCGCCCGCGTTGGGCCGGCGCGACCGCGTTGGCCTGAGCAGACGCTCGGGGCCGCAGCACACGCCTCGGACGGAAGCCACCCCGGAGACGCAAGCCCGCGCCCGCGCGGCCGTCCCGCAATGGATCTTGCACAAGCGGTCCTCCGACCCTCGTTCATGCGCGGGCGCGGGATCGCCCCGCCAGCACTGGCGACCCGGGTCATGCGGATGAGTTGTGGGGCACCGGTGGGGCTAAAAGTGGGTCTGGGGTTGCAAAGTGGGGGAGAGTGGGTTACTGTGCATCCAGCTTGGGACCCGGGTGGCAGGGCTCCTCCCACCCAGCCACCCGGGTTCTCTGAGCTATCCGACAGGTGATATGAGCCCTCTTGACCTTCCGCGGAACCTTCGAACACTCGCTCGATGCCAAGCATCGGCTGACGATCCCAGCCAAATTCCGCGCGGCGCTGGCCGACGGGGTCGTGCTGGCTCCCTACGCGGAGCTGCCGGGGGCGCCGCGCACGCTCGCGATCTGGACACCACAGGGCTTCGACGAGTTCATGGCCGAGTCGGTCGGGGGACGCAACCCCGCCGAGACCGACGTGCGCAAGCTCAAGCGCTTCTACTTCAACAACTCAGCTGATGTCGAGCTCGACAACGCCCACCGAGTGATGATCCCGACCCACCTGATGGACTACGCGAGCCTCGACAAGGAGGTCACGGTGACCGGCTCCGGCGAGTGCCTGGAGGTCTGGGACCGCGCGCAGCACAAGACGAACCTGCAGGCGCTTCTGACCGAGATCCCCGACCTCACCGCAGCTCTTGGCCACACTGCTTGACATGACCACGGAGCACGTCCCGGTTCTCGCCGGCGAGCTGATCGACGTCGTCGACCCGCGGGCGGGCGAGGTGTGCGTCGACTGCACCGTCGGCGGCGGTGGCCACGCGCGGCTGCTCGCCGACCGGCTCGGTCCCGCCGGCACATTGATCGGGATCGACCGTGACCCGACCGCGGAGGAGCGCTTCGCCGCGCTCGCCGCCGAGGTGCCATGCGAGACCCGCTTCATCCGTGCCGACTTCGTCGCCGGCCTGGCCGAGCTGCGTGCTGAACGGCTGGAGGCCGACATCGTCTACATGGACCTCGGGATGTCGTCGATGCAGGTCGACACCTGGGAGCGCGGCTTCTCGTACTCCTACGACGCGCCGCTGGACATGCGGATGGATCCCGACCAGGAGCTGACCGCCGCGGAGATCGTCAACACCTGGGACGAGCGGCGCCTGGCCCGCGTCCTGCGCCAGTACGGCGAGGAGCGCTACGCCAGCCAGATCGGTCGCGCGATCGTCCGCTCTCGCCACCACGAGGAGCTGACGACGACCCAGCAACTGGTGGACACGATCAAGTCGGCGGTGCCGATCCCGGCCCAGTTCGCCGGCGGCCACCCCGCCAAACGGACATTCCAGGCGCTGCGGATCGCCGTCAACGACGAGCTGGGCCAACTCGAGCAGGCGCTGCCCGAGGCCTGGGAGCTGCTCGGCCCCGGCGGCCGGCTCGCCGCGATCTCGTTCCACTCGCTCGAGGATCGCCTCGTCAAGCGGTTCCTCGCCGATCGCGCCCGCGGATGCATCTGCCCGCCAGAGCTGCCGATCTGCGTCTGCGGTCATGACCCGGAGGCCGAGCTGCTGACGCGCCGCGCGATCGCCCCGACTCCCGGAGAGACCGCCGTAAACCCACGATCGAGATCAGCGCACTTGCGCGCCGCCCGCAAGCTGGAGGTCTGACGAGAAGATGACGCCGACCGCAGTCACCCCTGCCGCGCGCAGGGATCGCTCCGCCACGTCCGCAGCGAACACCGACTCGCGCCGCGCGCCCAACGGTCGTCCGTCCTCGTTGCGGTCCGGTGGGACCCCACGGACGTCGGCGCGCTCCGTCGCTGCGTCACCACCGCGTTCCTCGTCCCGTCCAGCACCCGCCACGGCCACCGCGGCCCGAGTGGCGAAGACGGCGCCGAGGGGCGGCGCGGCGAACACGGTGCCGAGGGGCGGCGCGGCGAAGACGGTGCCGAGGGGCGGCGCGGCGAACACGGTGCCGAGGGGCGGCGCGGCGAACACGGCGCCCAAGCGTTCGCCGCAGCGAGCATCGTCGGCTCGCTCGGCGACCCATCGCCCGTCGATCCGGTCCGCGACCGTTCCCCGGGCGCGCCGGCGCGTATCCGGTCCAGCGGGCGGCGTCGCCAGCCTGGCGGTCGCCGGCGGCTACGGCGCGGTCGCGTTCCCGACGCCCGGGCGTCGCCGCGCCCGCCCGGCGCTGCCACGCCCGAGCATCCGGCTCCCCCATCCGCGGCTGCCGCGGATCGATCCGCGGCGGCCCGCCGCGCTCGCGCACGGCGCCGTGGCGTTCGTCGCCTGCCTGCCCGAGAGCTCGCTGCTGGACCGCGTGATCCGCGGTCGGATCTGGATCCCGCTGCTCGGCGTGCTGCTCGTCGGGATCGTCGGCATGCAGGTCGAGAACCTCAAGCTCAACGCCGGGCTGGGCACGGCGATCGAGCAGACGACGACCCTGCAGAGTCGCAACGACTGGCTGCGTGACGACGTCGCCCAGCTCTCCGATCCGCAGCGGATCGAGGGGATCGCGGCCCAGCACGGCATGCTGATGGCGCCGCCGTCGGCGACCAAGTTCCTCACGGCTCAGGGACGATCTTCGGCCTCCGTGGGCGCGGCGATCGCCGGCATCCATGCTCCCGGATCGACCTATTTCGCCAGTCCGGCCGGGACCTCGTCGCCCGCGGCGGCGGCCACGGCGCCGGGATCGACGACGGCGTCGGCGCCGGCCGGCTAGCCGGGGGTCGAGGCGATGGCCGGGATCCGCGCTCGAACCGGCAAGGTCGACCGCCGCGTCGGCCTGCTGTTCGGGATCTTCGTGCTGTTGTTGGCGGTCGCGCTCGCCCGGGCGCTGTACCTGGGCACGGTCAAGGCGTCGGCACTGCGCGCCGCCGCGTTCACCCAGCAGATCGACGTGCAGCCGGTGCCCGCGCAACGCGGGATGATCACCGACAGCGCCGGCACGCCGCTGGCGTTGTCGCAGGCGACCGACGACTTGATCGCCGATCCGTACCTGATCGTCAAGCAGGGCGACGCCGACCGGCTGGCCGACAAGCTCGCGCCGCTGCTGCACCTGTCGCGGCGGCAGGTGCTCAGCGCCCTGACCAAGCCCGGCACCGGGTATTCGCCGATCGCCAAGGAGCTGACGCCGAGCCGCGCCAGCTCGTTCCTCGCGCTGAAGATCGGCGGCAAGCCGATCAACGGGCTCTACACCGAGCCCGACACCAAGGAGGTGTACCCGCGCGGTGACACGCTCGCGCAGGTGCTCGGCTCAGAGAACGGCGATGGTCAGTGGAGCGGCCTGCAGGAGTCCTACAGCTCGGCGGTGGCGGGCACGTCTGGCGAGCGCCGGATCGTCAAGGACGCGAAGGGCCAGACGATCGACGTGCAGGAGGTCAAGCGGATGCAGCCGGGCAAGACGCTGCGCCTGACCGTCTCGGCGCCGCTGCAGAACGAGATGGAGCAGGTGCTCGCCGGCGTCGGCAAGGAGTATCAGCCGACGCTGGCGACCGCGATCGCGCTGAACCCGCAGACCGGCGCGATCCTCGGGCTGGCCAACTGGCCGAGCGTCAACGCCAACGACCCGTTCCAGGGGACGAGCGCCTACGTCAACAACGCGATCCAGGACCACGCGCTGTCGTTCAGCTACGAGCCGGGCTCGACGTTCAAGCCGATCACGGTGGCCGGCGCGCTGCAGGACAAGCTGATCACGCCGAACACGGTGTTCGACGTCCCGCCGGCGCTGCATCCGTATACGTCGACGATCACCGACGCGGAGCCGCACGGGTATGAACAGTTGACGACCGCCGAGATCCTGAAGGTGTCCAGCAACATCGGCGCCGATCTGATCGGACAGAAGCTCGGCGCCGACCGCTTCAATCAGTGGGTGCACCGGTTCGGCCTCGGCAAGCTGACTCAAATCAAGCTGCCGGGCGAGCAGCCTGGGTTGATCCTGGCGCCGTCGCAGTACTCGGGCACGTCGATGTACACGCTCCCGTTCGGCCAGGGCGAATCGGTCACGCCGATCCAGATGGCCGACGTCTATGACGCGATCGCCAACGGCGGGATCCTGCGCACACCACACATCGTGCAATCAATCGGCGGCCGGGCCCAGCCACTGCCGGCCGGACACCGCGTGATCTCGGCGACGACCGCCGCGGAGGTCCGCAACATGCTCCGCGGCGTGCTGGCCGACGGCGGCACCGCGTCGGGCGCGGCGATCCCCGGCTATGACCTCGCCGGCAAGACGGGCACGGCCCAGATGGTCGTTGATGGCAAGTACTCGAAGTCGGCGTTCGTCGCCTCGTTCATCGGGATGGTGCCCGCCTCGGACCCCAAGCTGGTCGTGGCGGTCGTCGTCGACGATCCGCAGGGCAACATCTACGGCGGCACCGTCGCCGGCCCGGCGTTCCAGAAGATCGTCGGCTGGGCGGTCCCTTACTTCGGCATCAACCCGAACCCGGCGGGCGTCAGCAGCCAGTGATCAGTGCAGCGGCGGAGTGGCGCCCGGCCGGGAGAGCGCCGCCAGCCGCGCCAGCCGCTCGTCCCACTGACCGCCGACGCCCGCGATCCAGGAGACCGCGTCTGACAGTGGCGCCGGGGTCATGCGGTAGCGCACGTCGCGACCCGAGCGCTCGCGCTCCAGCAGCCCCGCCTGCGACAGCGCGGCCAGGTGCTTGGCGACGGCCTGGCGGGAGATCGGCAGCTCGCCGGCAAGCTCGGTGGCGGTCGACGGCGACGCGGAGATCGTCTGCAGCAGGCGCCGGCGCATCGGGTCGGCGAGCGCCTCGAACACGGCGCCAGCCGGATCGCGACCGCTCATGGCTGGCCCCGCTCGCCGTCCGGGCTCGCCAATGCCGGGGCTGCCATGAGTCATCCGGCTGCCGCGATCAGCGCCGGGCCGTAGCGGTCGCCGCCGGCGGCGTCGCCGGGCATCGGCAGCCCGACCAGGTCGAGCACCTCGAGCGGGCGGGCCTCGATCACCCGCAACGTGGTGCCGTCGCGGCCCGCGATCAGCTCCAGCGACACCCGAGACGCGGCCTCGTCCGGCGCCTGCCACCAGAAGCACAGCCTCCCGGTCGTGCCGGGCGCCGATCCCGGCGCCGGCGGGGAGACCTCCTCGACCCACCCGTCGCGTTGCTCCTCGCCGAAGCGGAAGCGGGCCTCGCCGCCCGGGCGCAGCTCGAGCGCCACCTCGTCGGCCAGCCAGCAGCCCAGCCACTCCGGGTCGGTCAGCGCGGGCCACAGCTGCGCCGGAGTGCCCGGCAGCGGCAGCTCACGTTCGATCAGGTCGGTCATCGGGCTCCTCTCGTCGACTCAACGTGCAACTTAGCGGTTGCGCGTCTGCTAGCGTTCGAACAAGCGCAACTCACAGGTTGCACCTTATCAACCGAAAGGAGCCCGATGACGCTGATCCCAATGGTCGTGGAGCAGACAGCCCGCGGCGAGCGCTCGTTCGACATCTACAGCCGGCTGCTCAACGACCGGGTGGTGTTCCTCGGCGGAGAGGTCAACGAGGACACCGCAAACCTGATCGTCGCTCAGCTCGTCCACCTCGAATCCGACGATCCCGACAAGGACATCCACCTCTACATCAACTCGCCGGGCGGGTCGATCTATGCCGGCCTCGCGATCTACGACGCGATGCAGTTCATCAAGCCCGACGTGCAGACGATCTGCTACGGAATCGCGATGTCGATGGGGTCGCTGCTGCTGGCCGGCGGCGCTGCCGGCAAGCGGCTGACGCTGCCCAACAGCCGGATCCTGATCCATCAGCCGTCCGGCGGCTACCAGGGTCAGAGCACCGACGTCGAGATCCACGCCAAGGAGATCCTCGCGCTGCGTGCGCGCGTCGACGAGATCTACGCCAACCACACCGGGCAGCCGGTCGAGCGGGTGCATGCCGACATGGAGCGCGATCGGTACTTCACCGGCGGCGAGGCGGTCGCCTACGGGCTCGCCGACCGCGTGATCGAGCATCGGGTCCTGGCAGCCGGCGCCCACGGGTTCGCCTCCGGCTGACCGGCCCGCTGGCTACGCTCTGGCGGCGATGCGGCTGGATCAGGTTCTCCCCGCGGCCGCCGGTGTCGACGTCGAGATCTCGGGATTGGCCTACGACAACCGGCTTGCCGGGCCGGGCACGCTGTTCTTCTGCGTGCCCGGTTTCACCCGTGACGGTCACGAGTTCGCCGCCGACGCGATCGCCCGCGGGGCGGTCGCGCTGGTCGTCGAGCGCCCGCTGGAGCTGCCCGTGCCTCAGATCCGGGTGCCGAGCGTCCGCGCCGCGATGGCGCCCGCCGCGGCGGCGTTCTACGGCAATCCGACCGCGCAACTCGACGTCGTCGGGATCACGGGCACCAACGGCAAGACGACGACCGCGTTCCTGATCCGGGAGCTGCTGGAGGCTGCCGGGCGCAGCACCGGCCTGCTCGGGACCGTCAAATCGGTGATCGGCGGCGTCGAGCACGCGGTCCAGCGCACCACGCCGGAGGCGATCGATCTGCAGCGGACGTTCTCGGAGATGCGTGCCGCGGGCGATGTCGCCTGCGCGATCGAGGTCTCCTCGCACGCGCTGGCGCTGCACCGCGCCGACGCGATCCAGTTCGCCGCCGCGGTCTTCACCAACCTCACCCAGGACCATCTCGACTTCCATCCGACGATGGAGGACTACTTCGCGGCCAAGCGGCGGCTGTTCAGCGGCGAGCACCCGGGACTACCGGCGCCACGGGCGGCGATCGTCAATATCGACGATCCCTACGGCGCCCTGTTGGCGTCAGAGCTTGAGCGACCGATCACGTTCGGGCTGCGGGCCGCCGGCGCCGACTATCGCGGCGCCGAGATCGAGACGGGCCTGGAGGGGTCGACGTTCACCGTGCAAACGCCCGACGGCCCGATCGCGCTGCGGTCTCCGCTGCGCGGCGAGTTCAACGTCTACAACGTGATCGGCGCGCTGGCCGTGGCACGCGCGCTGGACGTGTCCGCGGAAACGTGCGTGACGGCGATCGCCACGGCCGGTCAGGTGCCCGGCCGCTTTCAGACCGTCGACGAGGGCCAGCCGTTCGCGGTTGTCGTCGACTACGCCCACACACCGGACTCGCTGGAGAACGTGCTGCGCGCTGCCCGGGGGCTGACCCGGTCACGGCTGCGGGTCGTGTTCGGCTGCGGCGGCGACCGGGATCGAGGCAAGCGCCCGCTGATGGGTCAGATCGCCCGAAGGCTCGCCGATGACGTGTTCGTCACCTCCGACAACCCGCGCTCGGAGGATCCGGAGGCGATCATCGCCGAGATCCTGGATGGCTGCGGCACCGAGGTCGCGCACGACCCCGACCGTCGCGCCGCGATCGCCCGAGCGATCGAGTCCGCCCGCCCGGGCGACGTCGTCGTGATCGCCGGCAAGGGACATGAACAGGGCCAGGAGTTCGCAGACGGCCGCAAGCTCCCATTCGACGACGTGACCGTTGCCCGCGAGGTGCTGCGCGGCGTGGTCTGCGCATGAGCCTGGGGCGGGCGCTGCCGCTCGCGGTCAGCAAGGGGTCGGCGTCCGGTCCGATCCTGCTGGCCGGAGTCGCGTCGTTGCTGATCTGCCTGTTCCTCAGCCCGAAGTTCATCGAGCTGCTGCGTAACCGCGAGTTCGGTCAGAACATCCGCGAGGAGGGACCGCAGGGCCATCAGACCAAGGCCGGCACGCCGACGATGGGCGGCGTGATCATCTTCACGGCGATCGCCGTCCCGTATCTGCTGCTGTCCAAGCTGGACTGGCTGTCGCTGTCGGTCTTCGGCGTCGCGATCGCCTGTGCGGTGATGGGCTTCGCCGACGATTACATGAAGATCGTCCAGCGCCGCTCACTCGGCCTGCGGGCCCGGACCAAGCTGCTGTTGACGGTCGCGATCTCGGTCGCGCTGTGGTGGGTGGCGACGCACGAGGCGGGGATCTCGTCGACGATCGAGCTGCGCCCGTTCGACGTCTCGGTCGACTTCGGGCCGCTGTTCCCGGTGTTCATCTACCTGGTCGTCGCCGGCACCACGACCGCGGTCAACTTCACCGACGGGCTCGACGGCCTGGCCGCTGGTTGCACCGCGATCACGCTGCTGGCCTACATCGGGATCACGTTCATCTCCGGCCAGCACAGCCTCTGCCTGCTGGCCTCGTGCCTGGTCGGGGCCTGCATCGGATTCCTCTGGTACAACAGCTTCCCGGCGTCGATCTTCATGGGCGACACCGGCTCGCTGGGTCTCGGCGGGGCGATCGCGGGTCTGGCGATCATGACCGACACCGAGACGCTGCTGATCGTGCTCGGCGGGATCTTCGTGATCGAGGTGCTGTCGGTGGTGATCCAGGTGTTCTCGTTTCAGACGTTCCACAAGCGGGTGTTCCTGATGGCGCCGATCCACCACCACTTCGAGCTCAAAGCGTGGTCTGAGACGAAGATCATCCTGCGCTTCTGGATCGTCGCGGCGGCGTTCGGGGCGATCGGGTTCGTCCTCTACCAGCTGGCGATCCGGGGCTAGCGCCGCGTGCCGGCGGGCTCGTCCTCCAAGCGCAGGCCGCCGCTGCCGGGCGGCCCCTATCTGGTGATCGGTCTAGCGCGGTCGGGCGTCGCCGCGGCCGAGGCGTTGCGCGCGCGGGGAGAGGAGGTGATCGGATGCGATACGCGCGGCGGGCGGGCGGGATCAGATCCGGAGCTCGATGCCGCCGCGCAAAGGCTTTCGCGCGCGGGCGTCGAAGTCCACCTCGATGCGTCAGGCGATGCCGTTGCCGCCCGCGCCGGGACGCTCATCAAGAGCCCCGGCGTACCCCAGAACGCGCCCGCGATCGTGGCGGCGAGATCCCGTGGGGTGCCCGTCATCGGGGAGCTCGAGCTCGCGTGGCGGCTGGTCTCGAACGAGTTCGTCGCGGTGACCGGGACCAACGGCAAGACGACGACGACCGAGTGGATCGGACACGTTCACCGAACCGCCGCGCTGCCGGTCGCGGTCGTCGGCAACGTCGGCACCGCGGCCAGCACGCTGGCGGATGCGATCGCGCCTGAGACGGTGGTCGTCTGCGAGGCCTCGTCGTTCCAGCTCGAGGACACGGTCGCGTTCGCCCCCGAGGCGGCCGTGCTGCTGAATCTCGCACCTGACCACCTCGATCGTCACCCGACGTTCGAGGACTACGTCGCGGCCAAGCTGAGGATCTTCGCCCACCAGGGCAACGACGATCTTGCGGTGGCGCCGGCCGACCTCGGGATCGAGGATCTCGGCGGCTGCGCGCGGCGCGTTGAGTTCGGCGTCGGGGATGGCGACTCGCTGGAGCTGTCGGACCGGGCCGGTTACCTGTGGTGGGATGACGAGCCGTTGATCGGCGTCGACGAGCTGGCGCTGCCGGGCGCGCACAACCGCGCCAACGCGATGGCGACCGCCGCCGTCTGCCTGGCCCGCGGGATCGAGCGAGACGCGGTCGCGGAGGCGCTGCGGACGTTCGTCGGCGTCGCACACCGGCTGGAGGCAATCGCGGTCCGCGACGGGGTCGCCTACATCAACGACTCCAAGGCGACGAACGTGGCGTCGGCGATCGTCGCGCTCGAGAGCTACGGCGGCGGCGTGCACCTGATCGCCGGCGGTCGTGGCAAGAACCAGGACTTCTCGGCGCTGGCCGAGCCGGTCGCCGAACGCTGCGACGCCGTCTACCTGATCGGCGAGGCGACCGCCGAACTCGACACGGCGCTCGCCGGCACTGGCGTCGTTTTGCATCGCTGCGGCGACCTGGAGCATGCCGTGGCGGCCGCCGCGGCGGCGGCCAGCCGTGGCGACACGGTGCTGCTGTCGCCCGCCTGCGCCAGCTATGACCAGTATCCGGATTTCGAGGCGCGCGGGGAGCATTTCCGCGCGCTCGTGAGGGAGCTGTAGATGGCCGCGTCCGAGCGCCCGGGCGGGCGCGAGCGGGCGGCCATGTCGAAGCGTGCGGCACAGCGCGACGCGACGCCCGGGCGCGCGCCGAAGCGCGACGGCGCGTCCAAACGCGCGGCCAGCCGACGGGTCGCGCCCCCGATCGAGCACCGGGTGCTGATGACCGCAACCCTGTGCCTGCTGGCGTTCGGTGCGGTGATGGTCTACAGCGCCTCGTCGCCAGTCGGAGCGCTGTCGGACGGCGGTAGCGGGGCCGGCGAGTTCCTGCGCTACGTCGTGTTCGTGATCGTCGGCCTGGGGATCATGTACTTCCTCGAGCGCCACGGGATGAAGCTCCTGACCGAACAGCTCGTCCGGCTGCTGCTGCTGGGCGCAGGGGCGCTGCTCGTGCTCGTGCTGGTCCCGCATTTCGGCGTCCAGGTGCAGGGCGCCCGGCGCTGGTTCGGCGCCGGGCCGATCCAGTTCCAGCCGTCGGAGATCGCGAAGCTGGCTCTGATCCTGTATGCCGCCCAGAAGCTGGCGGTCCCGCGCACGCGGGCTCGCAACTGGTGGGAGGTCGCCAAGCCCGTCGCCTGGCCGGCCCTGATCGCCTGCGGCCTGATCGTGATCGAGCCCGACCTCGGCACGGCGCTGGTCGTCGCGCTGACGATGCTGTCGATGCTGCTTGCCGCGGGCATGCCGGCCAGGTATCTGGTCGGGATCCTCTTCGTCGGCGCGTTCGCGGTGATGATCCTGGTGGTGATCCAGCCGTACGAGCAGGCCCGGCTGACGGCATTCCTGCACCCCTGGGCGCAAGCCAGCAAGGCCGGCCCCGGCTATCAGGCGGTGCAGGGTCAGATCGCGCTCGGATCGGGCGGTCTGTTCGGCGTCGGCCTCGGCAAGTCGGTCCAGAAGATCTTCTATCTGCCGGAGGCCAACACCGACTTCATCCTCGCGGTGATCGGCGAGGAGCTCGGCGTGATGGGCATCTTCGCGCTCGTCTGCCTGTACGGGATGATCGCCTACGCGGGGCTGCGGACCGCCCGCCGCGCCGCCACCCGCCACGCCAAGCTGCTGGCCACCGGCCTGACCTCGTTGGTGCTCTGCCAGGCCACTCTGAACATCTTCGTCGTGCTCGGGCTGGCGCCACTGACCGGTGTGCCGCTGCCGTTCATCTCCTACGCGCCGACCAACCTGTGGGTGATGCTCGCCTCGGTTGGTCTGCTGCTGAACATGAGCCGGCCAAAGGCCGGGCGCCTGCGAGTGGTCGATCCCGAGACGACGATCACGGCCTCGGAGTCCCGTGCCAGCTCCACCGCGCGTGAGCGCCGCCGGGCAGCCCGTGCGCAGCGACGGGCCGCCGAGCGCCGTGACGTGGCACGCTTCCGTGACCAGGCCGGCTGACCGAGCCGCCCACTGACGGGCGTCGGCTGGCAGCGGGCGGCAACCAGCTCCTGGGTATCGAAAGCGCCGTATGGGCCGCTGACGTAGCTCGCAGCGACCGGGCGACCCCAGCGGCACCACCGATCGGACCGCGCGATAATCGAGTGCAGTACGTACCGGACGTGCCGGGCACCGGCCGTGTCAGGCGCCGCGATCGCGATGAGGGATCAGTGACAGACGCAGCAACCGCAGAGGCGACGATGCTTGTCGAAGCCCCGACAACGGACCCGGCCGCCACGCCCGCGACGGTCGGGCCGCGGGTCCTGATCGGCGTCGGCGGAACGGCCGGACACGTCGTGCCGGCGATCGCGGTCGCGGATGTGCTCCGGGACCACGGGGCGCAGGTCGTGTTTGCCGGCGCCGATCGGTTCGAGCGCGAGCTCGTGCCCAGGGCCGGCTATGAGCTGCGCACGCTGAAGGTCGCGCCGCTGGCCCGGCGGCGGCCGGCGGAGGCCGCCCGCGCCGCGGCCGTCGATTTCGGCGCGCTCGGCCACGCGATGCGGCTGATCGGCGAGCTGTCGCCCGACGTGGTGCTCGGCGCCGGCGGCTACGTCGCGGGCCCGGTCGGGCTCGCCGGAGCGCTGCGCCGGGTGCCGCTGGTGCTGATGGAGGCCGACAGCCACCTCGGGATCACCAACCGCTGGCTGGCGCCGATGGCCCGGCGGGTCTGCTTGGCGTTCGCGATCGACGGCCGTGACTCCGACCGCTACCGGGTCACCGGCCGGCCGGTGCCGCCGCCCGTGACCGACCACGCCGTCGCCCGCCGGCGGTTCGGCCTGGAGCCCGACGAGCAGTGTGTGCTGGTGTTCGGCGGCTCACAGGGGGCACGCTCGATCAACCACGCCGCGATCGAGGCATTCGCCGGCGCGGGTGGCCGGGTGCGGATTCTGCATGCGGCCGGCACCCGTGACCTGGACGATCTGACGGCGCCCGGTCCCCATTACGATCTGCGCGGCTACATCGGCAATTTCAGCGAGGCGCTGCTTGCGGCCGACCTCGTGATCGCTCGCTCCGGTGGATCGGTGTTCGAGATCGCCGCCCACGGCCGCCCGATGATCCTGATCCCGTACCCGTACTCGGCGAGCGGCCACCAGGACGACAACGCGCGACACATGCAACGGGCGGGAGCGGCGCTCGTAATCGCGGACGCCGAGCTGACCGGGCCGCGGCTGGCCTCGGAGGCCGGTCGCCTGCTCGGCGACCGGTCGCGGCTGACCGCGATGGCCCGCGCCTCGCAGGCGATGGCCCGGCCCGAAGCGGCGCATGACATCGCGGCCGAGGTGCTCGCGGCTGCGGGGCGCGGCACCGACCGCCAGTGACCGGCGTCGACAGCGCCGTCGGTTGCCGCCAATACGCTCTGCGGCGATGACCGGGTCAGAGCTCCCGTGGCACGGGCGCCGGCTGCATTTCGTCGGGATCGGCGGCGCCGGCATGAGCGGCGTCGCGATCGTCGCGCACGGGCTCGGCGCGACCGTCACCGGTTCTGACCGGGTCGACACCCCCTATTGCCGGCGGCTGCGGCAGCTGGGGATCGAGCCGGTGGTCAGCTATGACGCCGCCAACGTCCCGGCCGGCGCCGAGCTCGTCTACGGCTCGGCGATCGCCGCCGACAACCCCGAGCGGTTCAGCCGCGGATCGGCGCCGCAACTGCACCGTGCCGACCTGCTGGCACAGATCTGCGCGCTGCGCCGCTGCCTGGCGGTGACCGGCACCCACGGCAAGACGACGACGACCTCGATGGCCGTCCAAGCGCTGTCTGGGGCCGGCATGGACCCGTCGTATGTCGTCGGCGCCGAACTGCGGGCGACCGGGGTCAACGCGGCGCTGGGTACGGGGGAGTGGATCGTCGTCGAGGCCGACGAGTCCGACCGGTCGTTGCTCAAGCTCGACCCCGAGATCGCGATCCTGACCAACGCCGAGCTCGACCACCACGCCACGTACGCCTCGTTTCAGGACCTGGAGGCGACGTTCGCCCAGTTCATGGCCAAGGCAAGCGGTGGCGCCGTCGTCTGGGATCGCCCGCCGCTGCGAGCGCTGTGTCCTGGCGGCGGCATCCCCTACGACGCGGCCGATGCGATCCCGAGTCCGGCCGGCACAACGTTTCACTGGCGCGGTGAGAACGTCACGCTGACGGTCCCAGGCGTGCACAACGCGGTCAACGCCGCCGGCGCGCTGACCGCGTGCGCGCTGGCGGGTGCCGATCCCGCGGCTGCCGTCACGGCGCTCGCCGAGTTCCGCGGTGCCCGGCGGCGGATGGAGTTGCTGGGGCAGACCGCGTCCGGCGCGGTCGTCTACGACGACTACGCGCACCATCCGACCGAGGTGGCGACGGTGATCGCGGCCGCCCGCTCGCTGCAGCCCCACCGCGTGGTCGCGGTGTTCCAGCCGCACCTGTTCTCACGCACTCGCGAGCTCGCGCACGGGTTCGGCGAGGCGCTGGCCGGTGCCGATCTCGTGGTCGTCGTGCCGATCTACCCGGCACGGGAGCGAGCCGAGGACTTCCCGGGAGTCGACGCGCGGCTGGTCGCCGCCGCGGCGGCCGACGCGTGGCCGGGACGTCGCCCCGTCGCGTGGATGCCGTCGTTGGATGCCGGCGCCGCGTACCTGCGCGAGAACCTGCGCGACGGCGACCTATGCCTGGTGATGGGCGCCGGGAACGTCGACTCGCTCGGACGGGCGCTGCTCGGCTGAATCGACGCGTCAGCATCAAGCTTGGCGACTTGCTACGGCGGATCCGCAGTGGATCGCCATGGTTCAGCCATGATACCTCGTATCGCCCGACCCCTGGAAACCGCCGTCTCCGCGTACGAATCCGAGCATTATCTCAGGTAGAGGTTGAGTGTTTAGGATCCGATGCCAGACACTATCAAGTAGAGGTTGAGACTCGCGCCGAAGTGGAGCGTTAGACACTGTCTCGGCTGCTGAGCTGGACGGGCAGCCAACCATCGTGGCCGGTCACAGATCTAGGCTGCGGTGTCGATGTCCGACCAACTGCCCGACGGCGTCGTCCGCGACTACCCGCTCGCGCGGCTGACCACGATCCGCACCGGCGGCAACGCCGACCTGTTCGCTCGCCCGGGCACGCTTGCCGAGCTCGAGGCACTGCTGCGCTGGGCCGCGGCCGCGAAGCTGCAGGTAGGGGTCGTGGGGTCGGGGTCGAACCTGTTGGTGGCGGACCAGGGCGTTCGCGGACTGGTGCTCAAACTTGACCGGCAGCTGTCACAGATCGAGCAGGACGGGAACCGCCTGGAGTGCGGCGGCGGCGCACGCTTGCCCGCGGTCTCCGCGGCGGCGGCACGGCTCGGGCTATCGGGGATCGAGTTCGGCGTCAACATCCCCGGCACGGTCGGCGGCGCGGTGCGGATGAACGCCAACGCCTACGGCGGCGAGCTCGCGGCCGCGCTCGAGTGGGTCGATGTCGTGACCGCGGCCGGCACCGAGCGGCGCCTCCCGAGCGCGTTCGCGTTCGCCTACCGCCGGTCGAACCTCAGGTCGGGAGAGGTCGTGGCGCGCGCGGGGTTCGCGCTGGCGGCCGCCGCTCCCGACGAGGTCAAGGCGACGCTGGCCGATATGCGACGCCGCCGGCGCGCGGCCCAGCCATCCGGGATCAAGACGTTCGGCTCGACGTTCAAGAACCCGGCCGACGCCAACGCCGAGGGGCGCAGCGCCGGCCAGTTGCTCGACGCGGCCGGCTGCCGCGGCCTGCGGATCGGCGGCGCCGGTTTCTCCGACAAGCACGCGAACTTCATCGAGAACCACGGCTCGGCGACGACCGCCGAGGTGATCGCGGTGATGGCCGAGGGACGGCGGCGGGTCAAGCAGCGCTTCGGGGTCGAGCTCGAGCCCGAGGTGCAGAGCCTCGGTCCCGTCCCGATTCCCGACGACTGGCGGTCCGGGTGATCGGCATCCGGCGCCGCCACCCCGAGCCCGCCGCGGGCTTCGCCTCAGATCACGACCCCGCCTTCGCCGGGGACGATCCGTTCGGTCTGAGTATGGCTCGCCGGCGCCTGTGGCGGCCGCGCCTGGGACCGCTGCTGCTCGTCTCCGCGCTGCTGCTCGCCGGACTGCTGGTCGGGGGCTACTTCTGGGTGCGCAGCTCGTCGCTGTCCGCCGTCACGAACGTCAGGGTGGTCGGTGTCAGCGGCGCCGAGGCCGGTCAGATCCGCGATGCGCTCGAGACGACGGCACGCAGCATGTCGACCCTGAACGTCCGCACCGGCGACTTCCACGACACGGTCGCGGCGTATCCCGAGGTCAAGTCCGTGAAGGCGACGGCCAGCTTCCCGCACTCGATGACGATCACCGTGGTCGAGCAGAACCCGGTCGCGGTCGTCGTCGCCGGCGGTCATCGGACGGTCGTCTCCGGCGACGGGACGCTGCTGCCGAACGTGACCGAAGGCTCGTCGCTACCGACGATCTCGATGGGCGTCGCACCCGGCGGCACGACCCTGTCCGGTGCCCCGCAGCAGGAGGCTGAGCTGCTGGCCGACGCGCCGCACGCGCTGCTGGCGCGGATCGCTTCGGCGACCGAGAGCTCGAGTCACGGCCTGACCGTGGCGCTGCGCGATGGGCCACAGCTGTACTTCGGCGAGTCCAGCCAGCTGACCGCCAAATGGGATTCGGCAGTGGCGGTGCTGGCCAACGCCAGCTCGGCCGGGGCCGCGTATATCGACGTCAGCGATCCGGCTCGCCCCGCCGCGGGACCATGAGCCTGAGACTAACCCTCGAGTAGAACTTCACCCCAAGATCTATCCGAAGTCTCTGTCATAATTGAGAGTTGCGCGATCTGCACGGATCGTTGCATTCCGTACGCAGGCGTTGACTCTGTCGATCGCCTATGTTTACGTGCCGAATGCAGCGGCACATGATGGGTGCCGCCACCACACTGAACCCTGAGTCAAGGGTTGGAACGGAAGATATGGAAAGCGGAAGCTACCTGGCAGTCATCAAGGTCGTCGGCGTCGGCGGCGGCGGGATCAACGCCGTCAACCGGATGATCGATGCCGGGCTGCGAGGTGTCGAGTTCGTGGCGTGCAACACCGACGCGCAGGCGCTCGCGATGTGCGACGCCGACATCAAGCTCAACATCGGCCACCAGCTGACGAAGGGACTCGGCGCCGGGGCGAACCCCGACGTCGGGCATGGCGCCGCCGCGGAGTCCCGTGACGAGATCAAGGAGGCGCTGAAGGGCGCCGACATGGTGTTCGTGACCGCCGGTGAGGGCGGCGGCACCGGCACCGGCGCGGCGCCGGTGATCGCGGAGATCGCCAAGAACGAGATCGGCGCGCTGACCGTCGGCGTCGTCACCCGTCCGTTCGCGTTCGAGGGAACCCGTCGCGCGAGCTCCGCCCAGGACGGGATCCAGCGCCTGCGTGAGAACGTCGACACGCTGATCGTGATCCCGAACGAGAAGCTGCTCGGGATCGTCGAGCGGCGGACCTCGATCCTCGAGGCGTTCCGGGAGGCCGACAACGTCCTGCGCCAGGGCGTGCAGGGCATCACCGACCTGATCACGATCCCTGGCCTGATCAACCTCGACTTCGCCGACGTCCGGACGATCATGTCGGAGGCCGGCTCGGCGCTGATGGGGATCGGTACGGCCGCCGGCGAGAACCGCGCCGCCGAGGCGGCCAAGATGGCGATCTCCTCGCCGCTGCTCGAGGAATCGGTCGAGGGCGCGATGGGGATCCTGCTGAACATCACCGGCGGCCATGAGCTCGGCCTGTTCGAGGTCTCAGAGGCCGCGGACATCGTCCACGCCGCCGCCGATCCGAACTCGAACATCATCTTCGGCGCCGTGATCGACGACAACCTCGGCGACGAGGTCCGGGTCACGGTGATCGCCACCGGCTTCGACCATGGCCGTTCGAACCCCTCCAGCGCACGCGAGGTCACGCGGCGCGAGCGTCGCGACCGCGACGTCACGATGGACGATCGCCAGCGCAACTCGCTGGAGATCTCTGACGACGACATCGACATCCCGTCGTTCCTGAAGGACCGCTGATCCCCGGCCCCGGTCGGGGCCGGCGCGGGGTGTAATAGCCTGGACAAGCGTGGCTGAGGTTGCGCAGCAGCTGCGCCGCGGCCCGCTGCATGATCGTCACGTCGCCGCCGGCGCCAAAATGACCGGGTTCGCCGGCTGGGAGATGCCGGCCCAGTATCAGGGCATCCGCGCGGAGCATCTCGCCGTACGCCAGCGCGCCGGCGTGTTCGACGTGTCGCACATGGGGCAGATCAAGACCTGCGGTCCGCAGGCGACCGAGCTGCTGCAGCGGCTGCTGTCAGGCGATCTGCGCAAGCTGCCGAAGGGCGGCGCGCAGTACGGCGTGATCTGCCGCGAGGACGGCGGCGTGCTCGACGACGTGATCACCTATCGGCTGGCCGAGTGTGAGTACCTGACGGTCTCGAACGCCGCCAACCACGAGCGCGATCTGGCGTGGTTCTCGTCGCACGCGCGCGGCTACAACGCCGATGTGATCGACCTGATCGACCGGTTCGCGATGCTCGCCGTCCAGGGCCCCGAGGCGCGCGCGATCGTCGACGAGCTCGCCGATGGACCGCTGCCGATCAGGATGCGCGTCTGCGAGCGATCGGTGGGCAGCCGACCCGTGACCATCTGCGGCACCGGCTACACGGGCGAGGACGGGGTCGAGCTGCTGCTCGACCCGGCAGACGCGCCGGCCGTCTGGGACGCGCTGATCGCCGCCGGCGCCGTGCCCGCCGGGCTCGGCGCACGTGACACGCTGCGGCTCGAGGCCTGCTTCCCGCTGTACGGAAACGAGCTGAGCGAGGGGCGGGGACCGATCGAGGCCGGGCTGGGCTGGTGCTGTGCCGAGGCCACCGGCTTCATCGGATCAGACGCCGTCGCGCGCACGCGCAAGTCGGATGCCTCCGCCTCCGGCCCGGCGGAGAAATCGGTGCCCGCACAGCGATTGGTGGCGTTCGTGCTCGACGGGCCGGGGATCGCGCGGCCAGGCAATCCGATCAGCCAGGGCGGGACCGTGACCAGCGGGACACTGTCGCCGAGCCTCGAGCGCGGGATCGGAATGGCGTACGTCCCGGCCGAGCGGGCGACGCCCGGGACGCCGCTTACCATCGACGTACGCGGCACCGAACGCGGGGCGACCGTACATCGCAAGCCGATCTACTCCAAGGAGGCCTGATCTCACACCATGGCCGATGCCAGCTATCCGGACGATCTGCACTACCACGCCGAGCACGACTGGGCGCGCGTCGAAGGCGACCAGGCGACGCTCGGGATCACGTGGTACGCCCAGGACTCGCTGGGTGAGATCGTCTTCTTCGATCCGCCCAAGCAGGGGGCGACCGTAACCAAGGACAGCCCGTACACCGAGGTCGAGTCGGTCAAGGCCGTGTCGGACGTGACAGCGCCGCTGTCGGGTGAGATCATTGAGGTCAACGAGACGCTCGCCGACAGCCCCGAGAAGATCAACGACGACCCCTACGGCGAAGGCTGGCTGGTCAAGATCAGCCTGTCGGACCCGTCCGAGGCCGAGTCGCTGATGGACGCCGCCGCATACGAGGCGACGCTTGACTGAGTACACGGCCGTCACCGATGCCGACCGCCGCCAGATGCTCGAGGCGATCGGCGTCGGCTCGATCGAGGACCTGTTCGCCGACATCCCGGAGGCGCTACGGCTGGCGCAAGGGCTCGAGCTGGACGCGGGGCGCTCCGAGCAGGAGGTGTACGCCGAGCTGCGTGCGCTGGCGGCCCGCAACGTCAGCACCGAGGACGAGCTGTCGTTCGTCGGCGCCGGCATGTACGACACCTATGTACCGGCGCTGATCGACGCGCTGATCACGCGCGCCGAGTTTCTGACGCCCTACACGCCATATCAGCCCGAGGTCTCCCAGGGCGGCCTGCAGACGATGTTCGAGTACCAGACCGCGATCTGCGAGCTGACCGGCCTGCCGGTCTCGAACGCCTCGGTGTATGAAGGCCCGAGCGCCGTCGCCGCCGCCGGCTACGTGGCCAAGCACGCCACCGGCGCCCACCGCTTCGTCGTCTCCCGCGGCGTCCATCCACATGCGATCGAGACCCTGCGCACGATGAGCCACAGCTGGGGCATGGAGGTGGTCGAGGCCGATCTGCGCCAGGGCGTGACCGAGCTGCCCGCGCTCGGCGACGACGTCGCGGCCGTGATCGTCGCGCAGCCGAACTTCCTCGGCGCGGTCGAGGACCTCGCGGCGATCGCCGCCGCCGCCCACGACGCCGGCGCGCTCTGCATCGCCTGCTGTGACCCGGTGGCGCTGTCGCTGCTGCGCTCGCCGGGAGAGTGCGGGGTCGACATCGCCGTCGGCGAGGGCCAGACGCTCGGCAACCGCCTGGACTTCGGTGGGCCGTCGTTCGGGTTCTTCGCGGTCACCGAGCCGCTGATCCGCCGGATCCCGGGCCGGATCGCGGGGGAGACCGTCGACCTCGACGGGCGTCGCGGATTCACGCTGACGCTGCAGACCCGCGAGCAGCACATCCGCCGCGAGCGGGCGACCTCGAACATCTGCACCAGCCAGGCGTTGAACGCGCTGGCGGGTGTGATCTACCTGAGCTGGCTCGGCCGCGACGGCTTCACCGAACTGGGCGAGCTGCTGGTCCGACGGACCGCCTACGCGCGTGATCGGCTGGCGGCGCTGCCCGGCATCGAGACGCTGCACGACCAGCCGGTGTTCCGCGAGTTCGCGGTGACGCTCGACGCGCCCGTCGAGGCCGTGATCGAGCGCTGTCTGCGCGACGGCGTCAACCCGGGCTATCCGCTGGGGTCCGATTACCCCGAGCACGAGCGCGGGTTGCTGGTGGCGATCACCGAGCTACGCTCGGCGGCCGAGATCGATCGGCTCGCGACCGTGCTCGGCGATGCGGTCGTCGCCGAGCGCAGCGGCTCGCTGCAGGAGGCCCGTCGATGACCGACGCCGGTCCGGCCACGAGCGCCCGTGACGCCCAGCTGACGATCTTCGAGCGTTCGCGCCGCGGCCGGCGGGCGTTCGCGCCGCCGGCGCTCGACGTTCCACGCCGGCCGCTGGACGAGCTGCTGCCGGCGCACCTGCGCCGCGCGCAGCCGGCGCGGCTGCCCGAGGTCTCAGAGCCCGAGATCGTGCGCCACTACACGCGCCTGTCGAAGCGCAACTTCGATCTGGACTCCGGCTTCTACCCGCTCGGCTCGTGCACGATGAAGCACAACCCGCGCCTGCACGAGCGCGTCGCGGCGCTCCCGGGCCACGCGCGACTGCACCCGTTGCAGCGGCCCGAGCGCGCGCAGGGGGCGCTTGAGCTGATGTGGCGGCTGCAGTCGGCGCTCTCGGAGATCTCCGGCCTGCCGCATGTCTCGCTGCAGCCGTCGGCCGGATCACACGGCGAGCTCGCCGGGGTGCTGCTGACCCGCGCCTATCACGAGGACCGGGGTGAACGCCGAACCAAGGTGCTGACCCCCGACACGGCCCACGGGACCAACCCGGCAACGGTCACGATGGCCGGCTACGAGGTCGTCAAGGTCGGCACCGACGCCCACGGCAACGTCGACCTCGACGACCTGCGCGCCAAGGCGACCGACGAGGTGGCATGCCTGATGCTCACCAACCCGTCGACCCTGGGACTGTTCGAGCCCGCGGTCGCGGAGATCGCCGAGATCGTCCATCGGATCGGCGCGACGCTCTACTACGACGGCGCCAACCTGAACGCGATCATGGGGATCTGCCGGCCGGGCGATATGGGGTTCGACATCGTGCACTTCAACCTGCACAAGACGTTCACGCAACCCCACGGCGGCGGCGGTCCGGGCGCCGGTCCGATCGCGGTCTCCGACCGGATCGAACCGTTCCTGCCACGGCCGCAGGTGGTGCGCCGCGACAGCCACAACGGATCGGATCCAACGCGCCCCGTCTACGACCTTGACTTCGATCGGCCCAAGTCGATCGGTCGCCTGCGCGGTTTCCAGGGCAACTACGGGGTGTTCGTGCGCACCTACGCCTACATCCGCTCACTCGGCGCCGCTGGCCTGCGAAACGTCTCGGAGACGGCGGTGCTGAACGCCAACTACCTGCTAGCCCGGCTGCGGTCACTCGGCGTGCTGGAGCACCTGCCGGTTGCTTACGACCGGCTCTGCATGCACGAGTTCACGTTGTCGGGCGCCCCGATGAAGCGCGATCTGCAGATCCGCACGCTTGATCTCGCCAAGCGGCTGCTGGACTTTGGCGTACACCCCCCGACGGTGTACTTCCCGCTGCTGGTCGACGAGGCGCTGCTGGTCGAGCCGACCGAGACCGAGACCCGTGAGACGCTCGACGCGTTCGCGGAGATCGTCGCCGAGATCCTGCGCGAGGCGGCCGCGGATCCGGAGATTGCCCGCGGCGCGCCGTACACGACGCCCGTCCGCCGGCTCGACGAGGCCCGGGCGGCGCGACGTCCCATCCTCAGGCAGGAGTTGTAGGTGACGCGATACGTGATCTACGGCGCCGGCGCGATCGGCGGGGTCGTCGGAGCCCGCCTACACCAGGCCGGTCACGAGGTGGCGCTGATCGCACGCGGGGCGCATCTGACGGCGATCGAGCGCGACGGGCTGACGCTGACGACGCCCGCCGAGCAGGTCACCCTGCGGATTGCGGCGGCCGGCGATCCGGCGCAGCTCGAGGTCGGCTCGGGCGACGACGTCGTGCTGCTCGCCGTCAAGAGTCAGGACACGGCCGGGGCGCTGAACTCGCTGCGTGCGGCGGGGGCCGGCGACGTGCCGATCGTCTGCCTGCAGAACGGCGTCGAGAACGAACGCGTGTGTGCGCGCCGGTTCGCCGACGTCTACGGAGCGGTGGTGATGGCGCCGGCCGACCACCTGCGCCCCGGGCACGTCGAGTCCTACGGTGCGAAGGCCAGCGGGATCATCGACGTGGGCCGTTACCCGGCCGGCTCAGACGACCGCTGCGAGGCGATCTGCGCGGCGCTGTCGCAGTCCCGGATCCACTCCGAGCCGAACGCCGACGTGATGCGCCGCAAGTACGCGAAGCTGCTGCAGAACCTCGGCAACGCGGTCGGGGCGCTGTTCGGCGACGCCGAGCCGTCCCGCGCCGAGCTGAGCGAGCGGCTGCGGGACGAGGGTCGGGCGGCGCTGGCCGCTGCCGCGATCGAGCACGACGACGACGTCGTCGACGACATCGGGGCGCGCTGGGAGCTGCTGGAGGTCAGGCCGATCGGCGAGCACGAGCGGGCCGGTTCTTCGAGTTGGCAGAGCCTCGCACGCGGGGTCGGCACGATCGAGACCGACTACCTCAACGGCGAGATCGTCCTGCTCGGGCGCCTGCACGGCGTGCCGACGCCCCTCAACGAGGCGATCTGCCGGCTCGCCGACGACGCGGTGCGCCGGGGCATGAGGCCCGGGGAGCTGTCGATCGACGAGCTGTTCGGCGCGACGCGATCATGAGCGCCACGATCGATCCGACCGTCGCCGCGCAGGCGGCCGAGATCGCCGACACGGCCGAAGCGGAGCTCGCGGCGCTGGTCGATGTGTCCTCACCGTCGGGCGACGTGGCGGGCGCCGAAGCCGTGATCGCGGTGTGCGTCGAGCTGCTGCCGTCAGGCGCCGAGATCGAGCGGCCGCCGTGCTCGACCGAGGGCTCGGCGCCGGACCTGGTCGCGACGGTTCGCGGTAGCGGCACGCAGCGGATCATGCTGCTCGGCCACGTCGACACGGTGATCGGCCACGACGCCCATCAGCCGCTGCGCCGCGACGGCGAGCGGCTGTACGGAACCGGGACGGTCGATATGAAGGGCGGCGACGTGCTGGCGTTCGGGGTCGCCCGCGCGCTCGCCCGCCGGCCCGATCGGTTCGCCGAGCTGGCCGTGCTGATGGTCTGCGACGAGGAGTGGCGGACCGCCCCGTTCGGTCACGTCGAGCGGTTCGCCGGCTACGAC
>Ga0302184_10000262_pt1 | contig 34398 bp, 31 predicted proteins | sample I_Palsa_N3_3_FD_200233 | JGI IMG/M metagenome (GOLD analysis project Ga0302184, IMG submission 200233) | Peat permafrost microbial communities from Stordalen Mire near Abisko, Sweden - I_Palsa_N3_3 | ecosystem: Environmental > Terrestrial > Soil > Palsa > Peat permafrost | place: Sweden...
CCAGGGAGCGGCACCAACTGGAAGGACAGCGCGATCGAGCTCAACTACGAGCCAGGCTCGACGTTCAAGATCGTCGTCGTCGGCGGCGCCCTCTCCGACGGGCTGATCACGCCGAACACGCCGTTCAGCGTCCCATCGCAGCTCGAGTTCGACGGCCGCACGATCAACGACTCGACCGAGCACGGCGACGAGACGCTGACGACGACCGGAATCATCGCTCAGTCGAGCAACATCGGCGCCGTCGAGATCGGCCAGATGCTCGGCGCGAGCCGCTTCCACTACTGGACCCAGCGCTTCGGCTTCGGTCAGCTGACCGGCATCGATCTGCCGGGGGAGGAGCAGGGCATCGTCCCGCCGCTCAGCGACTACAACAACTTCTCGATGGGCAACCTGCCGTTCGGTCAGGGCGAATCGGTCACCCCGATCCAGCTCGCCAACGCCTATGCCGCGATCGCCAACGGCGGCATCCTGCGCGCGCCGCACATCGTCGAGTCGGTCGGCGGCGTGCACCAGCGTGCGCCGGCCGCTCACCGGATCCTCACGCCGACCGTCGCCGCCGAGATGCGCACGATTCTCGAGAGTCCGCTGCAGGCCGGCGGTACCGCCTCGGAGATCTCGATCCCCGGCTACGCCCTCGCCGGCAAGACCGGCACCGCCAACGTCGCGATCCCCGGCGGCTATTCGGATACCAAGTACGTCGCCTCGTTCGTCGGCTTCGCTCCCGCTCAGAACCCGAAGATCGAGGTCGAGGTCGTCGTCGACCAACCACAGGGCGGAGCGATCTACGGCACCGACGCACCGGCGCACGCCTGGCAGACGATCATGGAGTGGGCGCTGCGCTATCTGAAGATCCCACCGAGCTGAGAACCGCTTTCAAAATGATCTGCACGTCCGGATGCGGCCCAGTACCGGCGCTGGATCGCCACCCGGCTCCTTGCAGGGAGCCCAGGCTCCCTGCTGCGGCACCGTGCGTCGCCCGGCTTGGTCCTGGACCACCCCGGCCGCACTCTCATTTTGAAAGAGGTTCTGAGAACCGGTCGCGGCCTAAACTCCGCCGTCGATGCTGCTCTCAGAACTGAGTGAAGGTGCGGCGCCGGTTGAGGTCGCCGCGCTTGCCTACGACAGCCGTGCCGTCGCTCCCGGAACGCTCTTCTTCTGCGTCCCGGGTCAGCGCAGTGACGGCCACGACCACGCTGTCGCAGCCGTCGCCGCCGGTGCCAGCGCGCTCGTCGTCGAGCGCCCGCTGTCGCTCGGCGTGCCCGAGCTGATCGTCCCCTCGGCGCGGCGGGCGATGGCTCCCCTCGCAGCACGCTTCTATGGCGACCCGAGTGCGGCGCTGCGCGTGCTCGCGGTCACCGGCACCAACGGCAAGACGACGACGACCTTCCTGATCCGTTCGCTCCTCGAAGCGGCGGGTGAGCAGTGCGCGCTGCTCGGCACCGTCAAATCGGTGATCGGCGGGATCGAGCACGAGGTGATCCGCACGACACCGGAGGCGATCGACCTCCAGGCGAGCTTCGCCGCGATGCGTGACGCGGGCGATCGCGCCTGCGCAATCGAGGTCTCCTCGCACGCACTCGCCCTGCACCGCGCCGACGCGATCCACTTTGCCGCCGCCGTGTTCACGAACCTTACGCAGGATCATCTCGACTTCCACGCCAGTATGGAGGACTACTTTGCTGCCAAGCGTGGCCTCTTCGAGGCCGGGCCCGGGCTTGCCGTCATCAACGCCGACGACCCCTACGGTGAGCGCCTGATCGCCGACTACCCCGACGCCGTGACCTACGCCATCGACGCCCCCGCTGACTACCGCGCGAGCGACCTGCGCTCGCAGATCGCTGCCGCCTCCTTCACGGTGCAGACGCCCGACGGGGAGATCGCCGTGCGGACCCGCCTGCCGGGTCGTTTCAACGTCGCCAACGCGCTCGCCGCGCTTGTCGTCGCGCACCGCTCGGGGGTCTCGCTGGAACGGATCGCGGATGCATTGGCAGCGGCTGCTCCGGCGCCCGGTCGTTTCCAGGCGCTCGACGAGGGTCAGCCGTTCGCCGTGCTCGTCGACTACGCGCATACCCCGGACTCGCTCGAGAACGTGCTCCGCGCCGCTCGCGCGCTCGCCGGCGCGCGCGTGATCTCGCTGTTCGGCTGCGGCGGCGATCGCGACCGCGGCAAGCGGCCGCAGATGGGGCGGATCAGCGCCGAGCTGGCGGATGTCACGCTCGTCACCTCCGACAACCCGCGCTCGGAGCAGCCCGAGTCGATCATCGAGGAGATTCTCGCCGGCGCGCAGGCTGACGACGATCATTCGGTCGAGGCAATCGTCGAGCGCCGCGCAGCGATTGCCCGTGCGATCGCGCTCGCCCGCAGCGGCGACGTCGTGGTGATCGCCGGCAAGGGCCACGAGCAGGGCCAGGAGTTCGCCGATGGCCGCAAGATTCCCTTCGACGACATCGCGGTTGCCCGTGAGCAGCTGCGCGCGCTACAGGCTGCTGTCCAGTGAGGGACTGGGAGGCGAGCGACCTCGCAGCTCGAGCCGGCGCCCGGCTGCTCGCCGGCGGATCATCTGCGGGTGGACCGCTGCGCGCCGTCATCGACTCACGCGCGATCGAGCCGGGTGATCTGTTCGTCGGCTTGCGCGGTGAGCGCGATGATGGTGGGCGCTTTGCCAACCAGGCGATCGAGGCGGGCGCCTGGGGCGTGATGGTCGGCCCGCACTTTGCCAGCCGGGTGGCGGCGGGCGGTGGCGCGGTCCTCGAGGCCCAGTACCCGTTGCGCGCGCTGCAATCGCTGGCCCACGCCTGGCGCCAGGAGTTGCCCGCCAAGGTCGTTGCGATCACCGGCTCGACCGGCAAGACCTCGACCAAGGACATCCTCGCGGCGCTGCTGGCCAGCGCTCGGCGCACCGCAGCGAGCCCGGGTAACTACAACACGGAGAGTGGTCTGCCGCTGGCGATCCTCGCCGCGCCGGCCGACACCGAGGTGCTTGTGCTCGAACTCGGGATGCGCGGCGCCGGGCAGATCGCCGAGCTTGCGGCGATCTCCCAGCCCGACGTTGGCGTGATCACGAACATCGGCCCGGCCCACCTCGAACAGCTCGGGTCGCTCGAGGCGATCGCGGCCGCCAAGGCCGAGCTGCTGGCGGCGCTGCCCGATGACGGCGCCGCGGTGATTCCCGCCGACGAGCCGCTGCTCGATCCGTACCTCCCCGCGCGCGCGGCGCTGATCCGCTTCGGCCCGGGTGGCGACGTGAGCATCAGCGGGAGCGACAGGGACGGCGTCGAGGTCGACGTCTTCGGCGAGCGCAGCATCATCGAGCCGGGTTTTCGCGAGAGCCATCTGCTGGTGGACCTCGCCGCCGCGGTTGCGGCGGCGCGGGTCCTCGGCGTGACGCTGCCGGAGAGCATCGACGTCGCCTTCTCCGGCCTGCGTGGCGAGCGCGTCGTGCTCGCCGGTGGCTTGACGATCATCAACGACTGCTACAACGCCAACCCGATGTCGATGCGCGCTGCGCTCGAGCAGCTTGGCGGGGACAGCTCGGCGGTCCGGCGCGTCGCCGTGCTCGGCGACATGCTCGAGCTCGGCCGCGGCTCGGAGGACTATCACCGCCAGCTGGGGGAGCAGGCGACCGATGCTCGCGTGTTGATCCTCATCACGGTTGGTCCGCTCGCCGAGCTCGCGGGCGAGACGTTCCTTGGCGGCGAGCACTTCCACGCCCGTGACGCCGAGCAGGCGGCGAACATCCTCGATCCGCTGGTCGGCCGCGGCGACGTGGTGCTCGTCAAGGGCTCGCGCGGCGTCGGACTCGAGCAGGTGGCGCGCCGGCTGGCGCTCTTGCGTGCGGGCACATGATCGCCGTCGCCAGCGATGGCGGGCAGCTCGCACGCGTCCTGATCGGCGGCACCGCGGCGATGCTGATCTGCATCTTCCTCAGCCCGAAGTTCATCGCCTTCCTACGGCGCCGCTCCTTCGGCCAGCAGATCCGTGACGACGGGCCCCAGGGCCATCTCGTCAAGTCGGGCACGCCGACGATGGGCGGCATCATCATGCTCACCGCACTCGCGGCGCCCTACCTGGTCCTGACCGGCTTTCGCTGGAACGCCGTCGGGGTCTTCCTCGCGACGTTCGCCTGCGGCCTGCTCGGCTTCATCGACGACTACATGAAGATCGTCCGCCAGCGCTCGCTCGGGTTGCGCGCGCGCACCAAGCTGATTGGCCTGGCGCTGATCTCGGTTGGTCTGTGGTGGGTCGCGGTCCACAAGGCCGGGCTGTCCTCGAACCTTCAGCTGCACATCACGAGCGACAGCATCCATCTCGGCGTCTTCTACCCGGTGCTGGTCTACCTCGTGGTCGCGGGCACGACGAACGGCGTCAACCTGACCGACGGCCTCGACGGCCTCGCTGCCGGCTGCGCCGCGATCGTGCTGCTGGCCTACGTCCTGATCACCTCGATCACCCCCGGCGATCACGACCTGGCGCTGTTCGCCAGCTGCCTGCTCGGTGTCAGCGTCGGCTTCCTCTGGTTCAACGCTTTCCCGGCGACGATCTTCATGGGCGACACCGGCTCGTTCGCGCTCGGCGGCGCGATCGCCGGGCTGGCGGTGATGACGCAGACCGAGATCCTGCTGCTGCTGATCGGCGGCATCTTCGTGCTGGTCGCGCTGTCGGTCCTGATCCAGGTGCTCTCGTTCCAACTGTTCCGCAAGCGCGTCTTCATGATGGCGCCGATCCACCACCACTTCGAGTTGAAGGGCTGGTCGGAGACGAAGATCATCCTCCGCTTCTGGATCATCGCCGCGGTCGGCGCCGCGATCGGCTTCGTGATCTATCAGCACTCGATCAAGTGAGGCCGGCGCTCCCGGACGGCCCCTACCTCGTCGTCGGCCTCGCCCGCTCGGGCGTTGGTGCCGCCAGGGCTCTCCGCGCTCGCGCACAGGAGGTGATCGGCTTCGACGCGGCCGAGGCGAGCGCGACGGCGGAGCAGCTTCGCGGCGACGGCGTCCGCGTCGTCTGCGGCGGCTCGGGCGTCGAGCTGCTGGCGGGCGTCGGTTGCGTCGTCAAGAGCCCGGGAGTCCCGCGAGAGGCGCCGGTGATCGCGGCGGCGCTGGAGCGTGGGATCCCGCTGCTGGGGGAGATGGAGCTCGCTTGGCGACTGCTCTCACAGCAGTTCATCGCGGTCACTGGCACGAACGGCAAGACGACGACGGTCGAGCTGATCGGCGCGATCCACCGTGCGGCCGGCCTCCCGGTCGAGGTCGCCGGCAACGTCGGACGGGCGCTGTCCGAGTTGACGCTCGCGCCGCTCGCGCACGAGACGACGATCGTCTGCGAGGCGTCCTCGTTCCAGCTCGAGGATACGCTGGCGTTCGCGCCCGAGGCCGCCGTCCTGCTGAACCTGACCGAGGACCACCTCGACCGCCACCACACGCTCGACAGTTACAAGGAGGCGAAGCTGCGGATCTTCGCGAGCCAGCACGAGGAGGCGATCGCGGTCCTGCCGGAGACGCTCGTTGCCTACGGCCCCGGCTGGAGCGCGCCCAGCGCAGGCGGCCCGCTCGAGCAGCTCCCCGGCCGCGCCGAACGTGTCCTGTTCGGCGTAACGGAGGACTGCGCCCTACGCCTCGTCGGCGGCGTGCTGCGCTGGCACGGTCAGGAGCTGATCGACACTGATCGGCTTGGCGCCCGCGGGCCGGTCGGCAACTCGATGGCGGCAGCCGCCGTCACGCTCGCCCGCGGTGTCCCGATCGACGCGGTCCGGGAGGCGCTGAGCGCCTTCAGGGGCGTCGCCCACCGCCTCGAGCAGATCGCGACGATCGACGGCGTGCTCTATGTCAACGACTCCAAGGCGACGAACGTCGCCAGTACGCTGGTCGCGCTCGCAGCGTTCGACCCGGCAAGCGTGCTGCTGATCCTCGGCGGCCAGGGCAAGGCGCAGGACTTCAGGCCGCTGCGCGAGGCGGTCGCCGCGGCCGCCGTGCACACCTATCTGATCGGCGAGGACGCCGACCAGATCGCCTCAGCCCTTGACGGCTTGGCCGTGACCGTCGCGGGGACGCTCGAGCGCGCGGTCGAGCTCGCGCGCGCAGCCGCGGCACCGGGCATGGTGGTCCTGCTCAGCCCAGCCTGTGCGAGCTTCGACCAGTACACCGATTTCGAGGCGCGCGGCGAGGCCTTTAAGCTGTTCGTGACCGGGCAGGCCTAGCCGGCCCAACGTCGAAGCAGATCGGGATGTCCTCGATCTCGGCTGCTCCAATCTCCACGAGGAGTCGGCTGCGCGCGAAGCGCGCAGCGACGACGAGCCTCGAGCACTCGATCCTGATCACGGCGACGCTCTGCCTGCTCGCGCTCGGCGCCGTGATGGTCTACAGCGCGTCGGCGCCGGCGCTGCTCAGCGGCAGCGGCAGCGGTACGAGCGCGCTTGTCAGCTTCGTCGTCTGGTCTGTCGTCGGCCTTGTCGTGATGGAGGTCGTCGCCCGTCGTGGCGTGGGCGCGATGCGCGCGTTGACGGGGCCGCTGCTCGCCGTCGCCTTCGTGCTGCTGGTGGCGGTCAAGCTGCCCGGGCTCGGCCACGCGGCCTATGGGGCGCAGCGCTGGATCGGCGCCGGGCCGCTGCAGTTCGAGCCGTCGGAGCTGATGAAGCTCGCGCTCGTCCTCTACGGCGCGCACGTCCTCGCCGGTCGCTCGCACAACCCTGACGCGCTGCGCGTCGCGCTCAAGCGGCTGCTTGTCGTCGGTGGCGCCGCGGGCCTGCTTGTCGTCACCCAGCCGGACCTCGGGACGACGCTCGTGATCGCCTTCACCCTGACCTCGATCGTCGTCGGTGCCGGCGTGCCGCTGCGGCTACTCGGACTCGGTGTGCTCGGCCTCGGCGCGCTGGTCCTCGTCTTCGCTGCGTTCAAGCCTTATGCGCTGGCCCGCCTGACCTCGTTCGTCGACCCGTGGGCGCACGCGACCGGCTCGGGCTACCAGGCCGTCTGGGGGCAGATCGCGATCGGCTCCGGCGGGCTGCTCGGTCGCGGCCCGGGTGGCGGCGTCACGAAGGACCTCTACCTCCCCAACGGACCGACCGACTTCATCCTCGCGGTGATCGGCGAGGAGCTAGGCGTGGTCGGTGTCTGCGGCGTGCTGTTCCTCTACGGGCTGCTGACCTATGCCGGCATGCGCACCGCGCAAGCCGCACGCGACCCCTATTCGCTGCTGCTCGCGATCGGCGTCACGTCGCTGATCGCGGTCCAGGCGATCCTCAACGTGTTCGCCGTGCTGAGCCTCGCCCCGCTCACCGGGGTGCCGCTGCCATTCGTCTCCTACGGGTCCTCGAGCCTGATCGTGATGCTCGTGGCGATGGGTCTGCTGCTCGCGGTCTCGCGCGCCAATGCGGTCGGGATACAGGTGGTTGAGAGCACGCGCGCGCAAAACCCGCGACGATCCGGACATGGCTCAGCAACCGCGGATCGCGATCGCAGCGGGCGGGACGGCCGGTCACGTCATGCCGGCGCTGGCGATCGCGCAAGCGCTCGTCGCGCAGGACGCTAGCGTCTTCTTCATCGGCGGCGACCGCGCGGAGCGCGAGCTGGTCCCCGCAGCCGGCTTCGAGCTCGAGCGGATCGACGTCAGCGGACTCGACCGGCGCAACCCGCTGAAGGCCTCGGCGGCGCTCGCCCGCTCGGCTCGCGCGACTGCGCGCGCCGGCACCCTGCTGCGTCGTCACGGTGCGACCGCGGTGCTCGGCGGCGGCGGCTACGTCGCCGGGCCGGTCGTGCTGGTGGCGGTCGCCCAGCGCCTGCCGATCGTGCTCTGCGAGGCCGACAGCCATCTCGGTCTGACCAACCGGCGGCTCGCGCCGTTCGCGCGGCGCGTCTGCCTGGCCTTCCCGATCGCCGGTCGCGACGACCCGCGCTACCTCGTGACCGGCCGCGCGGTCCCGCCGGTGCTGGCCGATCGGGCCGGCGCGCGCAAGCAGTACGCGCTGAAGGGCCGCGAGTTGATGGTGCTCGTCTTCGGCGGCTCGCTCGGTGCGCGCTCGATCAACCAGGCGGCGCTCGCCGGCCTCGACGGAGCGAGCTTCCGCGTCCTGCACGTGACCGGCCGCCGCGACTGGCCAGAGCTGCGCAACCGCCCGCACGGACCGCACTACGAGCTGCTCGAGTACCTCTCGCCCGCCGACTTCGACGCGGCGCTGGCGGCCTGCGACCTCGTCGTCGCTCGCGCCGGCGGCTCGATCTTCGAGATCGCCGCTCACGGACGTCCGGCGATCCTCGTCCCCTACCCGCACGCGACCGCCGACCATCAGCGCACGAACGCCGCCTGGATGGCCGACCACGGCGCCGCCGTCGTGCTCGACGACGCCGAGCTGAGCGGGCCACGGCTCGCGAGCGAGGTCGGCCGCCTGGTCGGCGACGCCGCTCGCCTCGAGTCGATGAGCCGCGCTTCGCTCGCGCTCGCCCGGCCCGACGCGGCGCGCGCGATCGCCGCCGAGGTGCTCGCGGTGGCCCACCCGTGAGTGCGACCGGCGCCGCGCCCGCTCGCGGTCCCTGGAGCGGCCGCCGATTGCACCTGATCGGCGTCGCCGGCGCCGGGATGAGCGGCTACGCTCGCGCCGCCTTCCAGCTCGGCGCGAGCGTCACGGGGTCCGACCGCAGCGACTCGGCCTTCGCCCGGGCACTTGTCGGTGACGGCGTGCTCGAGCCGGTGATCGGCCACGCGCCCGAGAACATCCCCGCCGGCGACGACGTCGAGGTGGTCTACTCGAGCGCGATCCCCGAGGACAACGTCGAGCGCGCGGCGGCACAGGCACGCGGTCTGCGCGTGATCGCCCGCGCCGGGCTGCTGGCCGAGCTGAGCGCGCTGCGCCGGACGATCGCCGTGGCCGGCGCGCACGGCAAGACGACGACGGCGAGCATGATCGTGGTTGCGCTGCGTGGCGCCGGGCTCGATCCCGGCTATCTGATCGGCGGCACGCTGCGCGATACCGGACGCGGCAGCGACTGGGGCAGTGGCGAGTGGCTGGTGGTCGAAGCCGACGAGTCCGATCGCTCGCTGCTCGAGCTGAGCGTCGAGATCGCCGTGCTCGGCAACGTCGAGCTCGACCACCACGATCACTTCGGTTCGCTGTACGAGCTCGAACAGGTCTATCGCGAGTTTCTCTCGCACGCCCCGCAGGCGGTGATCTGGAACCGCCCGGAGCTGCTCGCGCTGCGCGGCAGCGCGGCGGTGCTCAGCTACGACGTCGCCGAGCCCGAGCTGCTGCCCGGCGGCTCGCGCTTTGACTTCGACGGCGTCACGGTCGAGCTTGCCGTCCCCGGCGCCCACAACGCGCGCAATGCGGCTGCCGCGCTCAGCGTCGCGCGCCTCGCCGGTGCCGACCCGGCCGCCGCGGCGGTAGCACTTGGCGGCTTCAGCGGCGCCGGGCGCCGCTTCGAGCGGCTCGGCGCAAGCCGCTCCGGCGCCCAGATCTACGACGATTACGCCCACCATCCGACGGAGATCGCCGCGACCCTCGCTGCCGCGCGCACGCTCGCTCCGAGGCGGCTCATGGCGGTCTTCCAGCCACACCTCTACTCGCGCACGCGGGCGCTGGCCCGCGAGTTCGGCGAGGCGCTTGCGAGCGCCGACCTCGTCGCCGTGCTCGACATCTACCCGGCGCGCGAGCAGGCCGGTGACTTCCCCGGCGTCAGCGGGCTGCTGGTTGCGGAGGCGACCGTCGACGCCGTGCCCGGCAAGCAGACCTACTGGCTGCCCGACCGTGGCGACGCCGTGAAGGTGCTGAGCGGCCTGCTCGAGGAGGGCGACCTCATGGTCGTGATGGGGGCCGGCGACGTCGACGCCGTCGGTAGGGCCCTGGTCGGACACGACGATGGTTGAGCTGGAGCCCGACTACCCGCTCGCGCGTCTGACCACGATTCGCAGCGGCGGCGCCGCCGAGCTCTTCGCCCTCGTCACGACGCTCGCTGACCTGCTCGATCTGCTCGTGCTGGCTCGGGCGGAGGAGCGCGAGCTGCACGTGATCGGCAACGGCTCGAACCTGCTGATCGCCGACGAGGGCGTCGCCGGAATCGTCATCCACCTCGCGGGCGAGCTCGCGCGGATCGAGCAGGTTCCCGCTGGCCTGCGCTGTGGCGGCGGCGCGCGCATGCCGGCGACCGCGGCGCGTGCCGCGGCGCTCGGGCTGGCGGGAATCGAGTTTGCGGTCAACATTCCGGGGACGGTCGGCGGCGCCGTCTGGATGAACGCGAACGCCTACGACGGCTCGCTAGCCACCGTCCTCGAGGGGGTCGATATCGCGACCGCCGACGGCGTGCGCCGGCGCCTGCCCGAAGAGCTCGGCTTCGCCTACCGCAGTTCGAACCTCGAGCCGGGCGAGGTCGTCGCCGGCGCATCCTTCGCGCTACGCGAGGAGCCGCCGGAGGTCGTTCGTGCCACGCTCGCGCAGCTGCGCGAGCTCCGCCACGCTGCCCAGCCCAAGGGCATCAAGACGTTCGGCTCGACGTTCAAGAATCCGCCCGGCGAGACCGCCGGCCAACTGCTCGCGGCGGTCGGCGCCGCTGGGCTGCGCGTCGGCGGCGCGCGCCTCTCGCCGAAGCACGCCAACTTCGTCGAGAACGTCGACGCTGCGAGCAGCGCGGATGTCGTCGCCCTGATGGCGCTCGCCCGCGATCGCGTCCTCGCGCAGACGGGCGTCGCACTCGAACGCGAGGTCCAGGTGCTCGGTCCGCTGCGCTTCCCCTGGGAGGATGGAGGCGACCAGCGGTAGGGGTTCTCGCTTCGAGGGCGAAGCACACGGCTGTGTACCTGCGCTACAAGCTCGCCTGCATGCTTCTGGTCGCGCTCGGCAGCTACGGGCTATGGCTCGCACTGCTGCGTGAGCTGCCGATCTTCCAGGTTCAGAGCGTCTCGATCAGCGGCCTGTCGGGCGACTCGGCGCCGCAGATCGCGAGCACGCTCGAGCTGACCTCGCGCGAGATGACAACGACCGACTTCTCGACCGCGCGCCTGCGCTCGGCGGTCTCGGCCTTCCAGTCGGTCGCCAGCCTGCGTGCCGACACGCAGTTTCCGCACGGCGTGCACATCGACGTCGTCCAGCGCACGCCGCTTGCCCGTCTCGACTACGACGGAACGATCGTCGCGGTCGCTGCCAACGACCACGTGCTCGGCGGCCTCGTGCCCTCACGCGAGCTGCCGCTGCTGCGCTCGACGCAGGCGCCGGTCGGCGACCGGTTGACGAACTCGCTGACGCGCGAGGAGCTGGCGCTGCTGGCGGCCGCGCCAGCGCCGCTGCGCCGGCGCGTCTACTCGATGCGGCTCGGACGTGAGGGCCTCACGGCGGCGCTGCGCGACGGACCGCTGATCTATTTCGGCGACGCCACGCTGCCGCACGCGAAGTGGGATTCGGCTGCGGCCGTGCTCGCGAACCCAAGCTCGAACGGCGCGCGCTACGTCGATGTCTCGCTCCCGGGACGCCCGGCGGCAGCGGTCGGCGACCCCCAAACGAGCGCCGCAACGGACACTGGACAGGCCTCCACGAGCGTGGCAACACTGGTCGGAGCGGGCTCGAACGCTGTCTCAAGCTCGACTTCAGGATGACCGCGACAAGACGATGAATGACTTGAGAGTTGAGACTTCAGCGTTCTGCAACGATGCTTGCGGCGCGATCACCCGCGTTGACACGCGAAGGACCCCTGCATAACGTGGGTTTCTGGCGACGTCTCTGCGGAGCCAAAAAACCCTTTATGCTCACTCGAGGCTCGGACACTTATGGACGGTGGTAATTACCTGGCGGTCATCAAAGTCGTCGGCGTCGGCGGCGCAGGCACGAACGCCGTCAGCCGGATGGTCGACGCAGGCCTGCGTGGCGTCGAGTTCATCGCCGCCAATACCGACGCGCAGTCGCTGCAGTCCTCCGAGGCCGACATCAAGGTCAACATCGGCAGTGACCTGACGCAGGGGCTCGGCGCCGGCGCCAACCCCGAGACCGGTTTCGGCGCCGCCTCCGAGTCGCGCGACGAGCTGAAGGAATCGCTGAAGGGCGCGGACATGGTGTTCGTCACCGCCGGTGAGGGTGGCGGCACCGGCACCGGCGCGGCACCGGTGATCGCCGAGATCGCGAAGAAGGAGATCGGCGCACTGACGATCGGCATCGTCACGCGGCCGTTCGACTTCGAGGGCACGCATCGAATGCGCCAGGCTGAGGAGGGCATCCGCCGGCTGCGCGACCAGGTCGATGCGCTGATCGTGATACCGAACGAGCGCCTGCTCACGCTCGTCGAGAAGAAGACGACGATGGTCGAGGCGTTCAAGACCGCCGACAACGTGCTGCGCTTCGGCGTCCAGGGCATCACCGACCTCGTCACCGTGCCCGGCCTGATCAACCTCGACTTCGCCGACGTCCGCACGATCATGACCGGCGCCGGCACGGCGATGATGGGGATGGGAACCGGCGTCGGCGATGGCCGCGCCAGCGACGCCGCCGCGCAGGCGATCAGCTCACCGCTGATCGAGGAGGACATCCAGGGCGCGACCGGCATCATCATCAACATCACCGGCCCACCCGACCTCGGCCTGTTCGAGGTCGACGAGGCTGCCGAGATCGTTCAGGCGGCAGCCGACCAGGACGCCAACATCATCTTCGGCGCGGTGATCGACGATTCGCGTGGCGAGGAGGTCACGGTGACGGTCATCGGCACCGGCTTCGCGCCGCCGGCCGAGCCGCGCGCGCGCTCCGCCCGCCGCGACCCGCTCGGCGACCTGCCGACCGGCGGCCGTGACCGCTCACCGCGCGAGCCATTGCGCCCGCGCAGCGACCGTCCTGTCCCAGGCCGCGAACGTCCCGCACGCGTCAGCGAGCGCCAGCGCTCCTCGCTCGAGATCCGTGACGAGGACATCGACGTGCCGCCCTTCCTGCGCTAGCCGGCCGGCAGCTCAGCGGCCGCTTCTTCGGCCGAGCCCGCCGAGTCGATAGCCTCAGCGGCATGTCGGCAGCCCCGCCAGCAACGACGCCCCTGCGTCGCACCGCGCTCTATGAGACTCACGTCGGGCTCGGCGCGCGGATGGTGCCGTTCGCCGGCTGGGAGATGCCCGTCCAGTACGAGGGCGTGATCAGCGAGCACCGAGCAGTACGCAGTGCCGTCGGCATCTTCGACGTCTCGCACATGGGCCAGATCGAGGTCAGCGGTCCGGCGGCCCTCGAGCTGCTCCAGCATCTGTGCTCCAACGACGTCGCCGAGATCGAGATCGGTGGCGCCCAGTACAGCGTGCTCTGCCGCGAGGACGGCGGCGTGCTCGACGATTGCTTCACCTACCGCCTCGGTCCCGAGCGTTACCTGACGATCACCAACGCCGCCAACCACGAGACGGACCTCGCTTGGTTCGTCGCGCACCGCGGCACGCTGGACGTCGCGATCGTCAACCGCGCCGAGGACTACTCGATGCTCGCAGTCCAGGGTCCGCTGGCGCGCGAGATCGTCCAGGCGGTGGCCAACTCGCCGCTGCCCGAGCGGATGAAGGTCGGCACGCGGATCGTCAACGGTGTCGAGGCGCTCGTCTGTGGCACCGGCTACACCGGCGAGGACGGCGTCGAGCTGCTGCTCGCGCCGACCGATGCGCCGACGGTCTGGGACGCGCTCGTCCGCCGCGGCGCACACCCGGCCGGGCTCGCGGCCCGCGACACGCTGCGCATCGAGGTCTGTTACCACCTCTACGGCAACGACCTGTCGACCGAGCACGGCCCGATCGAGGCGGGCCTCGGCTGGTGCTGCAAGGAGGACACCGGCTTCATCGGCGCGGACGCCGTGCGCGCCGCGCGCGAGCAGCCGCCGCCGGAGCGCCTGGTCCCGTTCAAGCTGAGCGGCCGTGGCGTGGCCCGGCCGGGCGATGTGGTCGTCGGCGGCGGCGAGGTGACGAGTGGCACGTTCTCGCCGAGCCTCGAGCTGGCGATCGGCATGGCCTACCTGCCACGCGAGCGCAGCGAGGTCGGCGACGAGTTCGAGATCGATGTTCGCGGCAAGCTGCGCGCCGCGGTCGTCGCTGCGCGCCCGCTCTACAAGCGCGACTGACGAGCGGTCTGCGAGACCGTTAGGCTGAGCTCTACCAACGTCGAAACCGGGACGCACGCACGTGGCAGACGCCTCATATCCGCAGGAGCTCCTGTATCACCCCGAGCACGACTGGGCTCGGATCGACGGCGACGTGGCGACCTTCGGAATCACCTGGCACGCGCAGGATGCGCTCGGTGACGTCGTCTTCTTCGATCCGCCTGCCGTCGGCGTGAAGCTGACCCAGAACGCGCCCTACACCGAGGTCGAGTCGGTCAAGGCGGTCTCCGACGTCATCGCCCCGCTGTCCGGCGAGGTGATCGAGACCAACACCCTGCTCGCCGACCAGCCGGAGCTCATCAACGAGGATCCCTACGGCGAGGGCTGGATGGTGAAGATCCGCCTCGGTGACCCCGCGGAGACGAGCGGCCTGCTGGAACGCGACGCGTACGTCGCCGCCCTCCAGGAATGACGCGCTACACAGCCGTCACCGACTCCGATCGCAGCGCGATGCTCGAGGCGATCGGCGTCGCCAGCGTCGACGAGCTATTCGCCGAGATTCCCGCGGCCGTTCGCCGCAGCGAGCCGCTCGGCCTGGACGAGGGCCACGGCGAGGCCGAGGTCTACGCGCACCTGCGCGAGCTCGCCGCGCGCAACACCTCGGTCGAGGACGAGGTCTCCTTCCTCGGCGCCGGCATGTACGACCACTACGTCCCGGCGGTGATCGACATGCTGATGGGCCGCTCGGAGTTCCTGACCCCGTACACGCCCTACCAGCCGGAGATCTCCCAGGGCGGCCTGCAGGTGATGTTCGAATACCAGACGGCGATCTGCGAGCTGACCGGCATGGACGTCTCGAACGCGTCGGTCTATGAGGGCCCATCGGCGCTCGCCGCCGCCGCCTACCTGGCGAAGCTGACCAACGGCCGCACCCGCTTCGTGATCTCGCGGGCCGTCCATCCACACGCCCGCGAGACGCTGACGACGCTCTGCGCCGGCTACGGCATGTCGGTCAGCGAGGTCCCGCTCACCGACGGCGTCACCGATCTCGCGGCCTGGACGGCGGCGATCGACGACGACGTCAGCGCCGTGTTCGTCGCCCAGCCGAACTATCTGGGCGCGGTCGAGGACCTCGAGCCGCTGATCGCCGCCGCGCGTGAGCACGGCGCGCTGGTCGTTGCCAGTGCCGACCCGCTGACGCTCGGCATCCTCGAGGCGCCGGGAGCGCTCGGCGTCGACGTCTGCGTCGGCGAGGGCCAGACGCTCGGCAACCGGCTCGACTTCGGCGGCCCGTCGTTCGGCTTCTTCGCCGCGCGCGAGGAGCATATGCGGCGGATGCCGGGGCGGATCGCGGGCGAGACGGTCGACGTCGACGGCCGCCGCGGCTTCGTCCTGACGCTGCAGACGCGCGAGCAGCACATCCGCCGCGAGAAGGCGACATCGAACATCTGCACGGCCCAGGCACTGAACGCGCTCGCCGGCGTCGTCTACCTCTCCTGGCTCGGCCGCCGTGGCCTCGTCGAACTGGGCGAGGTGCTCGTCCAGCGCACCGCCTACGCCCGCGACCAGCTCACGGCGCTGGACGGCGTCAGCGCGCTGCACTCCCAGCCGGTCGTGCGCGAGTTCGCGCTCTCGCTCGGGCTCGCCGACCTCGCCGCGGTCCGCCGGGTGATCGCGCGCTGCGCCGCCGAGCACGTGAACCCCGGCCACCCGCTCGCGATCGACTACCCCGAGTACCCCGACGGGCTGCTCGTCGCCGTCACCGAGCAGCGCAGCCGCGCCGACATCGACCTGCTCGTCGACGTGCTCGGCCGCGCCGTGCTCGCCGAGCGCGCCGGGCTCGAGGCGCCGCACGGCGGAGGGGAGGCCCGATGAGCGCCGGCGAGACGGCGATGCAGCGCGACCGCGCGGTGACGATCTTCGAGAAGGGTCAGCCGGGCCGCCGCGCATTCTCCCCGCCGCCGGTCGACGTCCCCGAGCGCCCGCTCGACGAGCTGATCCCCGAGCGCCTGCGCCGCCGCGAGCCGGCCCGCCTGCCCGAGGTCTCAGAGCCCGAGCTGGTGCGCCACTACGTGCGGATCTCACGCCGCAACTTCGACCTCGACTCCGGCTTCTACCCGCTCGGCTCCTGCACGATGAAGCACAACCCGCGCCTGCACGAGCGCGTCGCCGCGCTCCCCGGGCACGCCCGCCTGCACCCGCTCCAGGACGCCGCCCGCTCACAGGGCGCGCTCGCCCTGATGTGGAACCTCGAGCGCGCGCTGGCCGAGGTCGCCGGCCTGCCGCACGTCTCGCTGCAGCCCTCCGCCGGCTCCCACGGCGAGCTCGCGGGCGTTTTGCTGACGCGCGCCTACCACGCCGACCGCGGCGAGAACCGCCGCACCGTGCTGACGCCCGACACCGCCCACGGCACGAACCCGGCGACCGTCACGATGGCCGGCTACGAGGTCGTCAAGGTCGGCACGAACGCCGACGGCGGCGTCGATCTCGACGACCTGCGCGCGAAGGCGAACACCGACGTCGCCTGCCTGATGCTGACCAATCCGAACACGCTCGGGCTGTTCGATCCGAACATCGAGGAGATCGTCCAGGTCGTCCACGACGTCGGCGCGACCGCCTACTACGACGGCGCGAACCTCAACGCGGTGATGGGAATCTCGCGCCCCGGCGACATGGGCTTCGACATCGTGCACTTCAACCTGCACAAGTCGTTCACGCAGCCCCACGGCGGCGGCGGCCCCGGCTCCGGCCCGATCGCGGTCTCCGAGCGGATCGCGCCGTACCTGCCGCGGCCGGTGATCGTCCGCCGCGGCGGCGAGCACAGCAACGGCTCGACGCGCGAGTTTGAGCTCGACTACGAGCGGCCGAAGTCGATCGGTCGCCTGCGCGGCTTCCAGGGCAACTACGGCTGCTTCGTCCGAGCCTACGCCTACATCTGCTCGCTCGGCGCGAGCGGTCTGCGCGACGCGTCGGAGACCGCCGTGCTGAACGCCAACTACCTGCTCGCCCGGCTGCGCCAGCTCGGCGTCTGCGAGCTGCTGCCACCTGCCTACGACCGGATCTGCATGCACGAGTTCGCGCTGACCGGCGCGCCGATGAAGCAGGAGCTCGGGATCCGCACGCTCGACCTCGCCAAGCGCCTGCTCGACTACGGCTACCACCCCCCGACCGTCTACTTCCCGCTGCTCGTCGACGAGGCGCTGCTGATCGAGCCGACTGAGACCGAGACGAAGGAGACGCTCGACGCCTTCGCCGAGGCGCTCGCCGCGATCCTCCGCGAAGCCCGTGAGGATCCCGAGATCGCCCGCAACGCGCCCTACACGACGCCGGTCCGCCGCCTCGACGAGGCCGGCGCCGCCAAGCAGCCGGTCCTGCGCCAGGCGCTCTAACCTCCGGCACCCATGCGGATCTTCTCCGGCATCCAGCCGACCGGGCGCAAGCACCTGGGCAACTACATCGGCGCGATCGTCCAGTACGTCGCCGGGCAGGATCGCGGCGAGGCGATCTACTGCATCGTCGACCTCCACGCGATCACCGTCGACTTCGACCCGGCCGACCTGCGCGAGCGGACCTACGACACGACCGCGATCCTGCTGGCTGCCGGCCTCGACCCGGCGCGCTGCATCCTCTTCCGCCAGAGTGACGTGATCGAGCACGCCGAGCTCGCCTGGCTGCTGTCCTCGGTCACGGCCTACGGCGATCTCCAGCGGATGACCCAGTTCAAGGACAAGTCCGGCCGCCAGCGCGAGCTCGTCTCCGCCGGCCTCTTCTTCTATCCCGTGCTGATGGCGGCCGACGTCCTCGCCTACCGCGCCGAGGAGGTCCCGGTCGGCGAGGACCAGCGCCAGCACGTCGAGTTGATGCGCGACATCGCGATCCGCTTCAACTCGCGCTTCGGCGAGCTGCTGGTCGTCCCCGAGGCGCGGATCCCCGAGGTCGGCGCGCGGATCATGGATCTCCAGGACCCGACGAGCAAGATGTCGACGACGGTCGGCAGCGAGGAGGGGACCGTCTACCTGCTGGACGAGCCGGCCCAGATCGAGCGCAAGTTCCGCCGCGCGGTGACCGACTCGGGCAGCGGCGTGCGCCGCGGCCCCGACAAGCCCGGCATCTCGAACCTGATCGACATCCTCGCAGCGGTCCGCTCAGCCCCGCCCGAGCAGATCGAGCGCGAGTTCGCCGACGCCGGCTACGGCGACTTCAAGATCGCCGTCGCCGGGGCCGTCACCGAGTACCTCGCGCCGGTCCAGCAGCGCTACGACGAGCTTCGCGGCGATCGTGACGCGCTCGAGCGGATTCTTGAGAGCGGCGCGCAACGAGCGCGCGTCCTCGTCTCTGAGACACTCGCCGACGTTCGCAGCGCAATGGGCGTCGGGCCCCCGCGCTAGCGTTCAGCGCGTGGGCATTGCCGAGCTCGAGTTCGACCTCGACATCTTCAGCGGGCCGTTCGACCTGCTGCTGACGCTGATCCTGCGCGAGGAGGTCGACCTGCGCGAGCTCTCGCTCGCCGAGGTCGTCGTCAGCTACCTCGATCATCTCGAGGCACGAGGCGAGCTCGACCTCGAGGCGACGACCGAGTTCATCGTCCTGATCGCCGCCCTGCTTGAGCTGAAGTCACGGCTGCTGCTGCCCGGCGAGGAGGTCGACGAGCTGCTCGACCTCGAGCCGGTCGAGGCCGCCGAGGAGCTGCTGGCGCGGATGCTCGAGGCGCGCCGCTACCGCGCGGCGGCAGGCCACCTTTCAGAGCAGCTCGCGCTGGCGCCAGAGGTCCGCTATCGCGAGGCGCCGCTGCCGCCCGAGCTGCGCCGCGCCGACCTCGACGACGCGCCCGCCGGTATCTGGGATTCGCAGAGCCTCGCCCGCGCCGTCGCGAGCCTGCTGATCCTGCCGCCGCAGCTCGATCTCAGCCACGTGCTCGTCGCCCGCGTCAGCGTCGCCGAGCGGATCTCGCATCTGCGCAGCATGCTGCGCCAGGCTGCACAGCTGAGCTTCGAGGATGCCGTCAGCGGCGCCGACCGGATGACGGTCGCCGTCACCGTGTTCGCGCTGCTCGAGCTGTACAAGCGCGGCGAGCTGAGCTGGGACCAGGCCGAGCCGTTCGGCGAGATCACAGTCCGCGCGCTGGCCCGCACGCCGGCCGCCGTACCGCGATGAGCAGCGAGCTCGCCAAGACGGTCGAGGCGCTGCTCTTCCTCTCGAGCGACCCGCTGAGCGCAGAGGAGCTCGGCGAGGCGACCGAGGCCACCGCCGAGGACGTTGCCGGCGCGCTTGCCGAGCTCGCCGAGGACTACGCGCCAGGTCAGCGCGGCCTGCTGCTGCGCGAGGTCGCGGGCGGCTACACGCTCGCCAGCGATCCGCTCGCCGAGGACGCCGCGCGCGTCCTGCTCGGCCGCCCGCGCCACAGCTCGCTGACGCCGGCGCAGCTCGAGACGCTCGCGATCGTCGCCTACCTGCAGCCGGTCTCGCGTCCCGAGATCGCCCGGATCCGCGGCGTCAACGCCGAATCCCCGGTCGCCACGCTGCTCGACCGCAGCCTGATCGCCGAGAGCGGCCGCTCCGAGTTCGGCGCCGTCCTCTACCGCACGACGCCGCTCTTCCTCAAGGTCTTCGACCTGCAACAGCTCGAGGATCTCCCCGACCCATCCGAATGGGACGCGACGCCCGAGGAGCAGGGCGAGCTCCGCGACCGCCTGCTGGCCGCCGGCGATGCCCGCTCCGGCACCACGATCGAGTAGGACGCAGCCGCCGTGGGTGGCACCATAGGTGCTACCATCCGCGAGTGAACAAGACGACGGTCTACCTTCCAGATGACCTCAAGCACGCACTCCGGCGCGCCGCGACTCAATCGGGCCGCTCCGAAGCGGACCTGATCCGCGAGGGCGTGACGCTCGTGACGCAGCAGGCGGAGCGCCCTCGGCCGCGTGGTGCGCTGTTCGCGAGTGCGGGGCCTCCATTTTCCGACGACATCGAGGGCGCCCTGAACGGCTTCGGCGAGGACTGAGCGTGATCGTCTGCGACACGAGCGGGCTCTGCGCCTACTTTGAAGCCAACGATCCCCATCACGCGGCCGTCGCCGCCGTAATCGAGCAGGACGATGGCCCTTTCATCGTCTCTCCGTTCGTGCTTGCCGAGCTGGACTATTTACTGGCCGAGCGCCGCGGCGTCGCCGCAGAGCTCGCAGCGCTCGAGGAGCTGTCGAGCGGTGCCTGGGAGCTTCCCTCGCTGGATGCAGCCGACCTGAGAAAGGCTCGGCAGCTGATCGTCAGCTATCGGGATCAGAACGTCGGTCTCGCGGACGCGTCGCTGGTGTTGCTCGCCGATCGCTACCGGACGGATCGGGTGCTGACACGCGATCGCCGCCACTTTCGCGTGCTGCGCTCCACCAGTGGCGATCCCTTCATGCTGCTGCCGGACTGACGGCCCTACGCAGCCGCCGCCGCCAACTGCCCGCATGCGGCCGCGATCTCGCGCCCGCGCGTGAGACGGACGGTGACGCGAACCCCCTTGCCCTCGAGCGCGCCGCGGAACGCCGCGATCGCCTCGCGAGTCGAACCCTCGTAGGTCGAGTCGGTCGGGTTGTACGGGATCAGGTTGACCTTGAACGCCTCGCGCGGGGAGAGCAGGCGCGCCAGCTCGAGCGCCTGCTCGTAGCGGTCGTTGACGCCGGCGAGCATCACGTACTCGATGAAGACCGTGCGCCGCGTCGCGGCGTGGTGGGCGCGGCAGGCCTCGAGCACGTCGGCCAGCGGGTAGCGCTCGTTGACCGCCATCAGCGCGCTGCGCAGCGAGTCCTCCGGGGCGTGCAGCGACAGCGCGAGGCGGACCGACAGGCCCGAGGCGGTCAGCCGCTCGATCCCCGGGATCCAGCCGACCGTCGAGATCGCGGTCCGGCGGTTGGTGATCCCGAGCGCCGGCAGCAGCTCGCAGGCGCCGAGCACCGCGTCGAGGTTCATCATCGGCTCGCCCATCCCCATGAACACCGCGTGATCGACGCGCTGCAGGCGGCGGAAGTGGAGCGCCTGGTCGAGGATCTCGTCGCGCGTCAGGTTGCGCGCGAAGCGCATCCGGCCGGTCGCGCAGAACGAGCAGGTCAGCGGGCAACCCGACTGCGAGGACAGGCAGAGCGAGCGGCGGCCATCGCGGTAGCGCATCGAGACCGTCTCGACGGCATGGCCGTCGGCGGTTCGCAGCAGCACCTTGACCGTGCCGTCGTGTGCGTGGGCGTCGTGTTCGAGGCGCAACGTGCTCAGCGGCACCCGCTGCTCGAGCTGCGCTCGCAGGCTCGCCGGCAGATCGGACATCGCGGCGTAGTCGACCGCGCCGCGCGCGAGCCAGGCCCAGACCTGATCCGAGCGGTAGCTCGGCTCGCCGAGCTCGGCGAGCGTCCCCTCTAGCAGTGCGAGATCCACCCGCCTATGGTTGCAGCGATGCGCCTTGCCAAGTACCTGGCCCACTCCGGCGTGGCCTCGCGCCGCGCCGCGACCGAGATCGTTCGCGCCGGACGGGTCCGCGTCGACGGCGTGATCGAGCTCGACCCGGCGCGCGAGATCGACGTCGAGCGCGTCGACCTCGATGGCGCTCCGCTCGGCGGACCCCAGGCGCTCGTCGTCTACGCGCTCAACAAGCCCGCCGGGGTCGTCTCGACGGCGAGCGACACCCACGGCCGCCCGACGGTCGTCGAGCTGATCAGCGAGGAGACGCGCCGGCTCTACCCGGTCGGCCGGCTCGACGCGACGACCACCGGCCTGATCCTGCTGACCAACGATGGCGAGCTCGCGAACCTCCTCACCCATCCCCGCTACGAGGTGCCGAAGACCTACCGTGCGACGGTCACCGGCGGCCCGGTCGCGAGCCCTGCGCTGCGCGCGCTCGCTGGCGGCATCGAGCTCGACGACGGCCCGACGGCCCCCGCGCGGGTCCGCCTCCACGCGCCCGACGTGATCGAGATCGAGATCCACGAGGGCCGCAAGCGCCAGGTCCGGCGGATGTGCGAGGCGATCGGATACCCGGTGGCGGCGCTCGAGCGGATCCGCTTCGGCTCGCTCGAGCTCGGCGCGCTCGCGCCCGGGGCGCACCGCGTCCTCTCCGACGCCGAACTCGACGCACTCCGCGCCCAGGCGCGACGCTGACACCTCGACCGCTTCGCGCAGACCGACTAGGGTTCCCAGATGCCCGAGGATCGTCTATTCGCGCTGCGCGGCGCGACCAGCGTCGAGGCCAACGAGGCGGACGCGATCCTCGGCGCGACGGCGACGCTTATGAGCGAGCTGGTCGAGCGCAACCAGCTCGAGATAGAGCAGATCGTCAGCTGCATCTTCACCGTCACCGACGACCTCGACGCGGCGTTCCCGGCGGTCGCCGCGCGTCGCCTCGGCTTCGATCGCGTGCCGCTGCTCTGCACGCGCGAGATCAACGTCCCCGGTTCGTTGCCGAGCGTGATCCGCGTGATGCTGCACTACTACGCGCCGCCCGACCACACCTCGCGCCACGTGTACCTGGGGGAGGCGCGCAGCCTACGCGCCGACCTCGATGCCGCACAATGAAGCTGTGACGCTGGAGTTCTCAGCCGCAGTCAAGCGGATCCCGGTCTACCCGGCCGGTGTCGGCTACGCCAAGAGCGGGCCGCTGGCGCGTCTGGAGAGCAACGAGTCGCCCTACTCGCCTCTGCCGGCGGTCGTCGCCGCGGCCGCCGCGGCGCTCGAGGGCGTCAACCGCTACCCGGACCCGAACAGCAGCGTGCTGCGCGCGGCGCTGTCGGCCCGCTACGGCGTGCCGAGCGAGCAGATCACGATCGGCAACGGCTCCTGCGACATCCTTCTGGCGGTCGGCTCGGCGCTGCTCGACCCCGACAGCGACCTCGTCTACTCCTGGCCCTCGTTCTCGGTCTACCCGCAGCTCGAGGCGACCTCCGGCGCGCGCGCGATCCGCGTCGCGCTCGACGCCGAGGAGCGCCACGACCTCGACGCGATGGCCGCCGCGATCACGCCGCAGACCCGCCTCGTGATCATCTGCAACCCGAACAACCCGACGAGCACGGCCGTCCCGCTCGAGCGGATCGCCGAGTTCATCGCCGGCGTCCCCGAGCACGTCTGCGTGATGGTCGACGAGGCCTACTGCGAGTTCAACTCGCTCAACCTTGCCGACCAGTCGATCGGGCTGCTCGCCCGCCACCCCAACCTCGTCCTGCTGCGGACCTTCTCGAAGGTCTACGCGCTGTGCGGCCTGCGCGTCGGCTTCGCGCTCTGCGGCTCGAGCGAGGTGCCCGAGGCGCTCAAGCTGATCCGCCAGCCATTCTTCGCCAACTCCGCTGCCCAGGCCGCGGCGACCGAGGCCCTCGCCCACCCCGAGGAGCTCGCCCGCCGCGTCGACTCGACGCGCGTCGCGCGCAGCGAGATGCGCCAGCGGCTGCGCTCGCTCGGGCTCTCGCCGGCCGAGTCGGAGGCGAACTTCTGCTGGTTTGACCTGCCGGTCCTCCACGAGGAGGCCGACGTCGTCCGCGGCCTCGCCGAGCAGGGCGTCCTCGTCCGTGCGGGCAGCGCCCTCGGCAAGCAGGGAGCGCTACGCGTCAGCTTCGGCACGCGCGAGGAGAACACCCGCTTCATCGAAGTGCTGAGCTCGTTGCTCTGAGCTGTTCCGACGGGTGCATGCACCCGTCGGCGGAGTGGTGCATGCACCACTCCGGGCCTCGGCGCATGCCTGTCTGCCCCCCGCACGGGGGGTGCCCCAAACGGGGTACGCCGAGGCTGACCAGTCAGGCCAGCGCCCCCAGCTTGCGCGCCGCATCTAGCGGCTCCCACCACAGCTTCGCGCCGATCTCCTGGGCGATGATCCCGGCCACTATGTAGCCGGCGCCGCCGGAGATGCCGCCGCTCGGGTGGGTCGGTGAGCCGGCCATGTAGAGGCCGGCGATCGGCGTGCGGTAGCCGAAGTGGTTGTGCATCACCTGGCCGGCGTCGAGCGAGCCCATGAAGATGTCGCCGCCGCGCATGTTGATCAGCTCGCGCGCGTACTCGTAGGCGGTGTAGGTGTGGGTCGCGAGGATGTTCTGCTCGGTCAGGTTGGGCGCGTACTGGCGCCACTTCTCGATGATCGCGGCGGCGATCTCGTGGCGCGCCGTGTTCAGGCGCTCGGGGTCGCCGTCCGGAGCGAACGGAACGACGTGCCAGGCGTAGGCGGTGTGGAAGCCGGCCGGCGCCTGGCTCGGATCGAGCTGGGTCAGCGCGCCGCCGCCGAACTGGATCAGCGAGGGGATCCGGCCCGCCTCGACGTCGGCGTGCGCCGCGGTCAGGCTCGCGATCGACTCCGAGCCGATGTTGTACTTGAGCGCGCGGTTGATGTTCGCGTCGAACGCCGCCGAGGCGTAGCGCGGCGGCTCGCGCAGCGCGAGGTGCAGGCCGAACAGCGTCCACTTCGTGTTGCGGAAGCGTGCGACCTTCTCGCGGTAGGCCTCGGGCAGGTCGGCGGGCTCGAGCATCTCGCTGAACGTCTGCTGGACGTCGACCGTCGAGGCGACGAACTCGCGCGCGCCGAGTTGCCGCCCGTCGCGCAGCGCGACGCCGCTCGCGCGCCCGCCCGAGACGATGATCCGCTCGACGTCGGCCTGGTTGATGAAGACGCCGCCGGCGGCGATGAACGTCTCCATCAGGCCGCGCGCGAGATTCCAGCTGCCGCCCTTGCACAGCTCGTAGCCGGTCGTCAGGTCGAAGGCGCGGATCAGTGAGCCCATCGGGCTCTGCGTCGAGAGCGTCTCGTGCAGAACCGTCCCGAACAGCGACAGCTTGAACAGGAACAGCACCCGCACGCGCTCGTCCTCGAACAGCAGGTTGACGACCTCGTCGGGCTGGCGCTCGGTCAGCTCGAGGAACTCGCGCCCGAGCGCGCTCGCTCCGAGCACCTCGGCGCGACGCTCGGCGCTGAGCGGCTCTGAGTAGCGCTCGACGAGGAAGATCTTCTGCGTCAGCTCCTCGGCGCGGGCGTTCCACTCGCGGAACGTCGCGGCGTCGGCCTTCGAGAAGCGCGCGATGCTCGCGACCGTCTCCTCGATGTCGCGCGAGAAGACCAGCGCCGAGCCGTCGGCGTGCGGCTGGGCGAACTCGTAGGGCGGGACGATGTAGGACACGCGCTCGCCCAGCTCGAGGTCGCGAAACCACGGCGTCCCGAGGATTCCGAAGTGGTTGATCGAGTGCAGGTTGTGGTAGAAGCCGGGGAGGGTCGCCTCCTCGGTCATCAGGCCGCCGCCGTAGTTCAGGCGCCGCTCGAGCAGCGCGATTCGCAGCCCCGCCTTGGCCAGGTAGCTGCCGAGAATCAGGCCATGCTGGCCGGCGCCGATGATGATCCCGTCGAAGTCCTCGCCGTCCCTCATCCGATTAATGATTATCGCTGTTAGCCGCCGTCAAGGCACGGACCGGCCAACCGGTTGGCAGCGCGCGCCGGTTCTGCTACACATTGCATAGCGATGTCTGCATCAAGCACCCGATCCGCTGCTTCGACGCGCCTGTCGCGCGCGCTTTCGGCTGCCGACTATCGCTACTACGTCACCGGCACCTGGCGATTTAGCTAGGCGCTCGGACCTGCGCTCGCGGCAATGCGCGGCGCGGCAGCTCCGGACAGGGGGCCCTCACGGGCCGGGCGCCGTTTCCACTCGCGCAACGCATCGTTCACGCCGCGCGCAGCCTCGCCAATAAGCTTTCGCACGAACTTTTTGAAAGGACCAGACCGATGATGATCATCATGAAACAGGGCGCGAGTGAGGAGGACATCGCTCACGTCGTCGCGCGTGTCGAGAGCGTCGGCGCGCGCGCCCATGTCTCGACCGGTGACGAGGTGACGGTGATCGGCGCGATCGGCGATCGCGAGCACGTCGCCCGGCTTGAGCTCGATGGCGCCGCGGGCGTCGCGCAGGTCGTGCCGATCCTCAAGCCGTACAAGCTCTCCTCGGCCCAGATTCGCTCGGGTGAGCGCTCGGTGTTCGAGATCGGCGGGCGCAAGATCGGCGGTGAGCACTTCGCGCTGATCGCCGGGCCGTGCACCGTCGAGTCGCGCGAACAGCTGCTGGAGACCGCCCATGTCGTCAAGGACGCCGGCGCGGCGATGCTGCGCGGCGGCGCCTACAAGCCGCGGACCTCCCCCTACGCCTTCCAGGGCCTCGGGCAGGAGGGGCTGCGGCTGCTCGCTGAGGCCAAGCGCGAGACCGGCCTGCCGATCGTCACCGAGCTGATGGACGTCCGTGACATCGAGGCGGTCATCGAGGTCGCCGACGTCGTCCAGATCGGCGCCCGCAACATGCAGAACTACACGCTGCTGTCCGAGGTTGGGCGCACCGGCGTGCCGGTGCTGCTCAAGCGTGGGCTGTCGGCGACGCTCGAGGAGCTGCTGCTCGCGGCGGAGTACGTGCTGAAGGAGGGCAACGAGCAGGTGATGCTCTGCGAGCGCGGGATTCGCACCTTCGAGACCGCCTACCGCTACACGCTCGACCTGATGGCCGTGCCGGTGCTCAAGCAACTGTCGCACCTGCCGGTCGTCGTCGATCCGAGCCACGCCGCCGGCCGGCGCGACCTCGTCGGGCCGCTGTCGCTCGCGGCTGCCGCGGTCGGGGCCGACGGCATCATCGTCGAGGTTCACCCGAACCCCGAGGAGGCGATCTGCGATGGCCCGCAGGCGCTGCGCGCCGAGGATTTCGCCGAGTACGCAGCGCTCGTCGAACGGGCCGCACAGGTCGCGGGCAAGGCGTTCAGCACCGCGTGAAGGTCGGCATCGTCGGTGTCGGCCTGATCGGCGGTTCGATCGGCCTCGCGTTGCAGGAGCGGCTGGGCGCCACGGTCATCGGCTATGACCCCGCCGAGGCGGTGAGCGTCGAGGCGCTGCGTCGCCGTGCGATCGGGGTCGCCGGCGCCAGCGCCGCCGAGGTCGCCGACGGCGCCGAGCTGCTGTTCGTCGCCGCGCCGGTCAGCGCGCTCGCCGGCGCGATCGACGAGCTGCTGGCGCTCGCCGGCCCGCAGTGCGTCGTGACCGACGTCGGATCGACCAAGCGTGCGCTCGTCAGTGGCCGCGACGACGAGCGCTTCATCGGCGGTCACCCGCTCGCCGGTGCCGAGACCTCGGGCGTCGAGCACGCCCGTGCCGATCTCTTCGAGGGTGCCACCTGGTACCTGACGCCCGGGCCGGGAACCTCGGGCGTGCTCTACGAACGGCTGCACAAGACGCTTGCCGGCATCGGCGCCCAGCCGACGGCGATCGACGCGACCGACCACGATCGCGTGATGGCCAGCGTTTCGCACCTGCCGCACGTGTTCGCAAACGTCCTCGTCGCACAGGCCGCACGCGCGCTCGGCGACGGCGAGCAGGTCCCGGCGACCGGCCCGAGCTTTCGTGATGCGACGCGCGTCGCCGGCGCCAGCGCGACGATCTGGCCGGACATCTACCTCTCCAACCGCGATGCGCTGATCGCGCTGATCGACGAGGCCCAGGGCCGCCTCAGCGACGTCCGCGGCGCGCTCGAGGCAGCCGATCGGGGCGCGATCGAGCGCTGGAACGATGCCGCGCGCGAGGACCGCGACGCGCTGCTCGGCGCCGGCCTCGCCGGCGGCGCGGTGCATGAGCTGCGCGCCGCCGCGCCCGACCGCCCCGGCGCCGTCGCCGAGATCGCCCTCGCGCTCGGCCGCGCGGGGATCAACATCGTCGACATCGCGCTTTCGCCGGCCCGCGACGGGCACCAGGGCGTCGTCGCGCTCTGGATCCAGGGCGAGGAGCAGGCGCAGCGCGCGATCGCGACGATCGACGGCCTGGGTATCCCCGTGGCGCGCCCGTGAGCCCGCTCGCCGGCCGCTTCGCTCCGGCTCCGCGCGGCCTTCAGGGCGTCCTCGTGACGCCGCCCGACAAGTCGATCTCCCACCGCGCGGCGCTGTTCGCGGCGATCGGCGAGGGCGAGGTGCGGATCGAGAACTACCTCCACGCCGCCGACACGAACGCGACCCTGGCAGCGGTCGCAAAGCTCGGCGCCACGGTATCCGCGAGCCCCGGTGAGCTGCTCGTGCGCGGGGTCGGCCTGCGCGGCGCGCGCCAGCCGCAGGACGCGATCGACGTCGAGAACTCGGGCACGCTGCTGCGACTGCTGCCCGGCTGGCTTGCGGGCCAGGAGGGCCGCAGCTTCACGCTCGACGGGGACGAGTCGATCCGCCGCCGTCCGGTCGACCGGATCGCGCTGCCGCTGCGCGAAATGGGCGCGCGGATCGAGTGCACCGATGAGCGCCTACCGCCGCTGAGCATTTTCGGGGGTGCGCTGCATGGCGTGACCTACGTTCTTCCCGTCGCGAGCGCGCAGGTCAAGTCCTGCGTGCTGCTCGCCGGCCTGCTCGCCGGCGCCACGACGACGGTCATCGAGCCGTCGCCGACGCGCGACCACACCGAGCGGATGCTGCTCGCAGCGGGGGTCAGCGTCACGCGCGATGGTGGGCGGATCACGCTCGAGCCACCGGAGCGCCTCTCACTCGAGCGGGTCAGCGTGCCCGGCGACCCGTCCTCGGCAGCCTTTTGGATCGCCGCCGGCCTGCTGATCCCGGGATCGCACCTGATCATCGAGAACGTCGGGGCGAACTGGCGGCGCAGCGGCTTCGTCGAGATCGCCAGGCGGATGGGCGGGCAGATCGAGGGGGAGATCGAAGCGGCTGATGCCCCGCTCAGCGACCGCGACCCGGTGACCACGCTCGAGGTCAAGGGCTCGCGGCTGCACGCCACGACCGTCGAGCCGGAGGAGATCGCGCAGGCGATCGACGAGCTGCCGCTGGTCGCGCTGCTCGGCTGTTTCGCCGAGGGCACCACGGTCGTTCGCGGCGCCGCCGAGCTGCGCGTCAAGGAGAGCGATCGCATCGCGACGGTGGCGCAGGCGCTCGGCGCGCTCGGCGGCGCGATCGAGCCGAGCGACGACGGCTTTGCCGTGACCGGCGCCGGCTCGTTACGTGGCGGCGCGATGAGCTCGCACGGCGACCACCGCCTGGCGATGCTCGGCGCGATCGCCGGGCTCGCCTCGCGCGAGGGCGTCGAGGTCGCAGGGATGGACGCGGCGCACGTCTCCTACCCCGGATTCACGGCCGACCTGGCGCGGCTCGCGGCATGATCGTTGCGATTGACGGACCGGCGGGCGCCGGCAAGTCGAGCGTTGCCCGTTTGGTCGCCGCGCGTCTCGGCGCCCGCTACCTCGACAGCGGCGCGATGTACCGCTGCGTCGCGCTCGCGAGCATCGAGGATCCGCAGCACAGCCCGGCGCAGCTGGCGCAGGCGCTGCGGATCGCGCTCGGCGATCGCGTCCTGCTCGACGGCCGCGATGTCACCGCCGCGATCCGCGCACCCGCAGTCTCCGAGCGGGCATCGGTGCTCGCCACCGATCCCGCCGTCCGCGCGGCGCTGGTGGCACACCAGCGCGAGCTGATTGCGACCGGCGACTGGGTTGCCGAGGGTCGCGACATCGGCACCGTCGTGGCGCCGCACGCCGAGCTCAAGATCTACCTCACGGCGTCGCCCGAGGAGCGCATCAGGCGGCGCGGAGCCGACGGCGGGGAAGCCGCAGCCGAGCTCGCCGATCGCGACCGCCGTGATCTCGGGCGGCTCCACAGCCCGCTGAAGCCGGCCAGCGACGCGAGGCTGCTCGACACGACCAATCTGACGCTCGATCAGGTCGTCGCGCAGGTCGTCGAGCTGGCCCAGGCGACGCGAAGACCCACATAGTCATACTGGCTGCGTGACCAAAGTCGCCGTTGTCGGCTATCCAAACGTAGGCAAGTCCTCGCTCGTCAACCGGCTGACCGGTACTCGCGAGGCGATCGTGCACGAGCGGCCGGGGATCACGCGTGACCGCAAGGAGCTCGAGTGCGAGTGGAACGGGCGTACGTTCACGCTGATCGACACCGGCGGCGTCGACTTCGCCGACGAGGATCCGCTCGCGGGCTCGATCCGCGAGCAGGCTCGCGCCGGCCTTGCCGACGCCGACATCGCGATGCTCGTGGTCGACGCGCGCGCCGGCTGCCGCCCGGGCGACGACGAGATTGCCGATCTGCTGCGCCGCTCCGGCCAGCCGACGCTGATCGCGGCGAACAAGTGCGACTCGGTGGTCGACATGAGCCTCGCCGCCGAGTTCCACCGCCTCGGCCTCGGTGATCCGATCGCCGTATCGGCGGCGCAGGGCCTCGGCACCGGCGACCTGCTCGACCGCCTGGTCGAATTGCTCGGCGACGAGGACGACTCGGCCGACACGCAGGACGACACGATCCGCCTCGCCGTGATCGGCCGCCCGAACGTCGGCAAATCCTCGCTCGTCAACCGGTTTGCCGGTGAGGAGCGCGTGATCGTCTCCGAGCTCGCCGGCACGACGCGCGACGCGATCGACCTGCCGTTGCTCGTCGACGGCCGCCGCCTCGTGATCGTCGACACGGCCGGCATGCGCCGCCAATCGAAGGTCGCGGAGTCGGTCGAGTACTACACGACGCTGCGCTCCCAGCGCGCCGCGGAGCGCGCGGATGTGGCGCTGGTCGTCTGCGATGCGACCGATGGCGTGACGGCGCAGGATCTGCGGATCGCCGAGCTCGCGATGCGCAGCGACTGCGCGACGCTGCTGGTACTTAATAAGTGGGACATCCACTCCGAGATGCTCGATCTCGACTACGAGCGCGCCCGTGTCGCCGACAAGCTGCGCCAGCGCCCACGCCTGCTGAGCGCTTCAGCCGAGAGCGGCCGCAACGTCTCGCGTCTGTTGAAGGAGACGATCGCGCTCGGCGATCGTCGCGCCGCGCGGATCCCGACCCCCGAGCTCAACCGTTTCCTCGCCGAGGTGGTGCAGATCCGCCAGCCGCCGGCCAAGCAGGGACACCGGTTGAAGCTGCTCTACCTGTCGCAGGTCGGCACGAGCCCGCCGCGCTTCGCGCTGGCGATCAACTCGCGCTCTCGCGTGACGCGCGATTACGCCTACTTCGTCGAGAACCAGATGCGGGCGCGCTACGGCCTCGACGGCGTGCCGTTGATCCTCGACTTCGTCGAGCGCGGCCAACGGCGCTCCGAGCGGCGCAAGTGAGAAGGCCCACCGGTGGCGGCGACTGCTCCGCTAAGGTGTGCGCTCGTCCCTTCCCGATCCAGCGAGGATTTCAGCCGTGACTGAGCATGCCGAGTCGGAGTACCTGTTCACGTCGGAGTCGGTCACCGAAGGCCACCCCGACAAGATCGCCGACCAGATCTCCGACGGGGTGCTTGACGCGGTCCTGAAGGATGATCCCTACGGGCGCGTTGCCTGTGAGACGCTCGTCAACACCGGCCTGATCGTGGTCTCCGGCGAGATCTCGACCGACACCTACGTCGACATCCCGGAGATCGCGCGCAACACCGTGCGCCGGATCGGCTACGACGACGCGACCTACGGCTTCGACGCCAACACCTGTGCGGTGATCAACGCGATCGACCGCCAGTCCCCGGACATCGCCCAGGGCGTCGACAAGGCTTACGAGACGCGCGTCGACAGCGCTGACGACGACGCCCTCGACGTCGCCGGCGCCGGCGACCAGGGAATGATGTTCGGCTACGCGACGAACGAGACCGAGGCACTGATGCCACTGCCGATCTGGGTCGCCCACCGCCTCGCCGAGCGCCTCGCCGCCGTACGCCGCAGCGGCGATGTTCCCTACCTGCGCCCGGACGGCAAGACGCAGGTCTCGGTGCGCTACCGCGACGGGGTCCCGGTCGCGATCGAGAAGCTGCTGATCTCGACCCAGCACGCCGACGGGATCGACTGCGAGCAGACGATCAAGCCCGATCTCTGGGAGCACGTCGTCCTGCCGGTGCTGCCCGAGGGACTGTACGACGAGGCGGCGCTGCGCCGCGATTTCCTCGTCAACCCGACCGGTCGCTTCGTGATCGGCGGCCCGATGGGCGACTGCGGACTGACCGGGCGCAAGATCATCGTCGACACCTACGGCGGCATGGCCCGCCACGGCGGTGGCGCCTTCAGCGGCAAGGACCCCTCGAAGGTCGACCGCTCCGCCGCCTACGCCGCGCGCTGGGTCGCGAAGAACCTCGTCGCGGCCGGCATTGCCGACCGGATCGAGGTCCAGGTCGCCTACGCGATCGGCGTCGCCCATCCCGTCTCGGTGATGGTCGAGACCTTCGGCACCGAGAAGATCGCCCGCGCACGGATCGCCGAGCTGATCGACGAGCACTTCGACCTGCGCCCGGGCGCCTTCCGCGAGGAGCTCCGTCTGCACCGCCCGATCTACCAGAAGACCGCCGCCTACGGCCACTTCGGCCGCGAGGACGAGGACTTCACCTGGGAGCAGACCAACAAGGCCGACGCGCTGCGCGAGGCCGCCGGCCTGTCGGTCGCCGTCGCCTAGTCCAACAGCTGCGTGAGCGCGCCGTCGGGGCCGAGCAGGCCTCCGCCGCCGGCGCCGAGGAAGGCTGCGAGCCGGCGGAAGATCTCGCTCTCCTCGGCGTAGTACTGCACGCGGGGCCCGTAGGAGCGCACAGTCCGTGCGCGCAGCGCGCCCCCGATGTTCTCGCTGCCGGCACTGATCGCCGCCAGCGTCGCGCGCTCGATCACGACGATCCGTGCGGTTCGCGCCGGCGCGTCCGCCGATCGGGCGGTCGCGCCGCCGTCCACGGCGGTGGCTACCGCGAGGTCGATCACTCCGTTCCAGCGCAGCGTCTGACCGTCGAGGATGCGCAGCTCGACGAGCGTGTCGTCGCCCGCCGCGCCGTCCAGCGCCGCCGGCGGGCCGCCGCCGCTGCCCCAGTAGTCATCGATCGTGGCGTAGCCCAGACGCTCGGCGAGCTCGTTGACGGAGTTGCGCAGCAGGCTCGTGACGAGCTGCGGCGGCACGCGGGCGCCGCGGCCGACGGACTCCTCGTGGATGCCATCCGTGTACCAGACCTTGTGATCGGCGCCGCCGTGCCCGTGGTGCGGTGCCGCGAACGCGGCCCGCGCGGGCTCCGGCAGGGGTGGGACAGCAAGCAGCTGCCAGATCCCCGCGAGCGCCGCCTCGGGATTCGCGACGAGATCCTCGTAGCGCAGCCGCAGGCAACGATCGGCGAAGCGCTCCTCGAAGGCGAGCAGCCGCCTGGTCCGGTCAAGCCAGTAGCCGACCATCGCCACGACCGTGTCGGTCGGGCTGCGCTGCGCCCACTCGCCGAAGCCGTAGCCGCTGAGACCCCAGGGCGAGCCGTCGATCGCTGACATCACGAAGTCCATCGGCTGGCGGTGCAGCAGCACGAAGCGCGCGTCCGGCCACGCCGTCGCCAGCAGCTCGAGATGCAGCGCGTTGGACAGCGACTTGTCGCACAGCCGCTCCTTGCCCGCGACGTTGAGGTGCGCGGCGATCAGCGCGTCGGCCGCAGCGCGCGCCCGCGCCACGACCGGGCCTTCGTCGGTCGGTGGCGGCGAGGACAGCGCCGTCGCGCTGCGGATGAACCGCTCGAGCAGCAGTGCGAGGTCGCTCTCGCCCGGGCAGCTCAGCTGCGGATGGCTGTCGATCAGCCAGCGCAGCAGGGTCGAGCCGCTGCGCGCGCCGCAGGCGATGAAAGCAGGCGCCGGCCGCCCGTCGCCGGCTCCGTGCCGCTCCTCCGGCGCCGGCGAGGAGGGGTCGCTCATCGCGCCAGATCCTAGTCACGCGCCCGGTCGCAGCCGTGGCGGCGTCGGACGCGCGCCCTGCGCTGGCGTGCGCTGCGACGACCGCCGTCGCCGCTAGGCTCGGACCGTGGCTGCGATCGCTCAGGTCGAGCCGCTCACGAGCGCGCGGGCGCTGCGTGGGCCGTTCGACTATGCCCTACCTGACGACCTCCGTGCGAGCGTGCACGTGGGATCGCTGCTGCTCGTTCCGTTCGGCCACCAGGAGCTGCTCGGCGTGGTCGTCGGCCTCGCCGAACGCAGCGACATCGACCAGCAGCGCCTGCGCTCACCGCGCAGCGCGGTCGCCGCGGACATGCCGGCGGACCTCGTCGAGCTTGCCGGCTGGATCGCGCGCGAGTACTGCTCGACGCGCGCGCGGGCGCTCCAGCTCGTGCTGCCAGCCGGTGCCGGCAATGGCGGGCAGGCGCTGGTTCGCCTGGTCGCCGAGCTGACCGATGCCGGCGCCGTGGCGCTCGAAGCGGGCGAGCGCCTGACGCCGCTCCAGCGCTCACTGCTCGAACGGCTCGCCCAGGCCGGCGCAACGCGAGCGAGCATCCTCGACGCCGACCACGCGTCGCTGCGCCGCCTCGAAGCGCGAGGCCTGCTGACGCTGAGCGCCAAGCCGGTCCGCCGAGCGCCGCAACACGTCTCAGTCGGCTCGACGCGAGGCGCTCCGATGGAGCTCACCCCCGATCAGGCTACAGCGGTGGCGGCGATCCACGAGGGGATCGCCGCCGG
>Ga0302184_10000263_pt1 | contig 34381 bp, 25 predicted proteins | sample I_Palsa_N3_3_FD_200233 | JGI IMG/M metagenome (GOLD analysis project Ga0302184, IMG submission 200233) | Peat permafrost microbial communities from Stordalen Mire near Abisko, Sweden - I_Palsa_N3_3 | ecosystem: Environmental > Terrestrial > Soil > Palsa > Peat permafrost | place: Sweden...
CTGAACGCACCAGGCGCGGCAGCAGAATGAGTTCGCCTGGCGAGGGTCGTTCATCATGCCCAGACACTGCGCCTGCTCCGGCCATCGCGAAGCCCACAAAGTACCCGGCGCGGCAGATGAGGATGCCACCGCGGTGGCGTTGCGGGATATTTGAGCTTTCGTGGCAGGCTGGGCGTCTCGCGAGGTTTCCGAGATGATCAGGAGCCGGAAAGCGGTGGTGCGGTGAGCTTGCTGCGGCGGGTCCTGGATGACCTGCGCCGGGGAGAGAACATCGATGCCTATGTCACAGTGCTCGCGGCCGTCGCCCTTTCGGTGCTCAACATTGCGGGCGTCTTGCCTGCAAGCAGACTTTCCGGGGTCATACTGGGCGTGCTCGCGCTGCTGGCAGTCGGAACCCTGGTCACGCGCGCGAGGCTGGAGGCGATGGCGAGCGGTGCGGACCGGGCGCGGCTGCCGGAGTTCCCCGTCAGGTACGGGCCGGATTACCAGGCTGCCGTCGACAGCGACGGGGATCTGTGGCTGCAGGGCGTGTCCTTGACCAGGACCATCACCGGCTCGGTCTTCGCACTGGAGCGGCGTCTGCGTCTCGGGCATGTTGTCCGGGTCCTGGTGATTCAGCCGGATTCGCGCGCGGCCCAGCTCGCCGAGGACAGGCTCGGGGTGCCTGCCGACTACCAGCGGCGCAGGTTCCAGACCGAGTCATCGCTTGGACATCTGGCGAATCTGGCGGAACAGGCAGGCGAACGTCTGGAGGTCAGGCTCACCGAGCAGGAACTCGGCTTCGGCGCGACGGTCATCCGCGCCGGCACGTCGCGGGCGGTCATCTACGTGGAGTACTACGCCTACCGCGGCATCCGGGACGGCCTCCCGCTCGTCATCACCCCAGCCGACGGCCGGTGGTATGACTTCCACCTCGGCCAGATCGAAGCTCTCTGGGAAGATGCCACCGCCTGGCCGCCTAGGAACCCGAAGACCCCCACCGCCCCAACCTGACCGGTCGAGAGAAAGCCGCGAGCGCGTTCGTGCTACAGCAATCAGCGGGGCAGCATGCAACCGGAGCATCCGGTCGGCGGCAAAGTAGTGCGTTCTCGGTCCCGGCGGGGACGAATAGTCATGCAGGCTGGCTCTGCCAGGCGGTTGTTGACAGATCCAGAGCTGGCCTCGGCGGATCGCTAGTGGCGCTAGCCCTGATGATTCACGCGGGTGGGTCGTCGGCTAGTGCATGCCGATGAGCGGCGTTGCGGATCTTGATTTTATGTTCCGGGTATGACGGTGGCCCGGCTGGCGGGCCGGGTGCTGGGGGTTCCACGGGCCCTCGGGGTCTGTCCTTTCGTGGTCGCGGGGATGGCCTGACGCTGGTCAGGGCGCCTGCGGCAGGGCGCTGATCCGGGTCCATGCGGTCGCGATGGCGGCTGCCCAGGGCCAGGTTGCTGCGATTTTCAGCCGCCGACGCCGGCCGCCGCGGGTCAGCCTGGCGGCGGCGTGCAGGATCTTGTATCGCAGGGTTTTCGGTTCGGCCCTGGCGAGGTCGCCGTCGAGGGCCAGGTGCGCCAGCCAGGCCAGCAGGGTGGCGGCGATGAGGGAGGCGGTCAGCCATGCGGAGTTGATCGCCAGTGACTGGGACGGGAAATGCCCGATTCCGGTGTCTTTGCCGGTGCGGATGCGGTCTTCGACCCTGGCGTGGACCCTGTGCGCGGCGTCGATGTAGGCCGGCTGGGAGCGCCAGCCGCGGAGGCTGGCGGGCAGGTTGGTGACGTGCAGGCTGTAACGCCAGCCGTCGCGGGTCTCGAGCAGCGACAGCTGCGCGCCGGGATGAGGCCGCTCACGGCGGGCGAAGACCCGCATGGACGCCGGCCAGCCCGCCAGCTGGTCCCCATCCGGGCCCTCGCGCAGCAGGCCAGTCAGCTCGCTGACGTGCGCTTCCTCGATCCAGCACCGCGCATGCGCGCAGCACAGCGCGGCGCAGGCGCCGTCGGCGCGGCGTCCGCGCACCTGCCCGGCCGCGTCGATGGCGATCTGCCACGCGTCCGCGGGGACCAGGCCGATCGCGGTCCGCTCGCGGGCGCCCAGTGCCCAGCCGACGGAGTAGGTCAGCTGCCGGCCGGGCCGGGACGCCAGCTCATCGAGGCGGGCGATCAGGCCGTGGCTGGCGCCGGCGCCGTCGCAGGTGACCATCAGGCGGCGCCGGTGCCTCGCCGGGACCGCGATGATCGCCGCGTCGAGGACCTGCAGGTGATCGGCGACGGTACTGGACCCGGCGCTGCCCGGGCGGAGCATCCAGGCCAGTCCCTCGGCGGTGTTATCGCAGTACGCCAGCAGCGGATGATGACCGAACCCCTTGAAATTCGGCTCCGCCCCTTCCTTGTCCGAGTGCGCCGGGGTGACCGTGGCGTCCAGCCGGATGCAGGTCACCCCCGCCAGCACCCGGTCTGCGACCCGGACGCCGGGGATGGCGCCGTGGCGGGCCTCGATGCCCGCCCACGCCCGCCGCCGGGCCGCGTTCACCGCCCGGGTGATCCGGGCCTGCGCCCGCGGGCCGCCCGCGGCGACCTCGCTGAGCATCCGCCACGCCGTGGGCACCGAGGCGACCGGGCCGAACAGCTGCTCCTGATGCCGGACGACGGCAAAATCGCTGATCACCTCCGCGCCGTCCGCGATCGCCGCGGCCAGGTCGGCCAGCACCCGGCCCCGGTCATGGACCAGCAGCCGCGGCGTGGCCAGCGCCCGCGACAGGCCCCCGGTCAGGCCCGTCTTATCCGCCAGCGCCCGCAGCAATACCAGCCCGGCATGCGACACGACTCCCTGACCATCAGCAGTAACTTCCAGGCCCCGCGACCAACCGGTAGTGTTCACTTCCGAAGTGCTCCTCGACCTGAGGTAGATAAGGGCTTCAGCACTCTTATCGTCCCAGTTCAGGGGCACTTTCTATTGCTGGCACGCCGGTCAGGCGCGAACCCCGGTGAAAAGCCAGGGCTAACCTCGCAGGAAGCCGAGCGCCGCAACCTTCCCGATGACGTAGATCGGGTCATGAACCGCTGGGAAGTGCCGGAACCTATCGGGGAAGGCTGGATACATGCGGTCAGTATAGCCATCCCATCTTCCAGCATCCAAACAAACCCGGGCCCTTTGAGGCGTTCCAAGAATGGTGCAGTCAATTTCTACCAGATTGAGCCCGGATTGCGCCAAGTCCGTTTCGAAATTCTCATAAAGTGCGCTAACGCACCTGAGCTGCGAGCTGAGAACATACATGCAGAAGTGGGGCGCATCCAGTTGCCGAGTGGCGGTTGTGTGTGGGTGCTGGCAACTGAATTTGCCGCTGTTGATGGCCGAGCAGCGGCAGAAATTGAAGGTCTCCGCAATCACCTCCGCAATCAATACATCAATGAAATGGGCCTAGACGCGTTTCGTGAGTACCAGAGCCCGGTCGGCACAGCATGGGGTTCGAGTGATGATAATGGCAGACCCGTGATGATCGATCTGGGTGACCTTCGAGAGCCACGAACATTGCCGTCAACTGCTCCATGACACTTGGCCAAACGGAATCGAGCCGACTAGTAGCTGGTCCAGGCTGCCGCATAACCGCGTTCAATGTCGCCGCCCAGCGTGTATCACTAAGCAGTGTTTAGCAGGCCAGTAAGCGAATGGGCACATAGCAGAAGCACCTGTTAGATCGCTATGGATCAGACAGCTGCCAAGCCACCACATGAGTCGGCGGCTCTGTCTTGGCGGTCACTCGTTTCGACATGCCCGTCCTGCTCTTCCGCCGCCGGTGAGCTGGCGGTCTGGCCTTCACGGGCCGAGCGGGCTGGCCGACGCCGGGCGACTGGCCCGGCGCCGGCATGTTCGGCATCTTCTTGTTCCTCACCTACTACCTGCAGGAGACCCTGGGCTTCAGCCCGGTCATGGCCGGCGTCGCCTTCCTGCCCATGGTCGGCGTGATCATCGTCAGCGCCAACCTGGGCAACATCGTGCTGCTGCCCCGCATCGGCCCCAGGTGGCTCGTGGCGCCGGGCATGCTCGCCGCCGCCGCCGGGCTGGCCTGGCTGACCCGGATCGGCGTCCACTCCAGCTACGCGGCGGATGTCCTGCCGCCGCTGCTGCTCGCATCCACCGGCCTCGGCCTCGTGATGTCACCGTCGATAAACACCGGGACCGCCGGCGTGGCGCCGTCGGACGCGGGCGCCGCATCGGCCATGGTCAACACCGGCCAGCAGGTCGGCGGTTCCATCGGCACGTCGCTGCTCAACACCATGGCGGCCAGCGCCGCTGCCAGCTACCTGGCCAGCCATCTCAGCCCCCGGCTGATGATCGGCGGCCACCCGGCACCCGCACTTGCCGAAATGGCCCAGGTGCACAGCTACACCACCGCGTTCTGGTGGGCCGCCGGAATGTTCGCTGGCGGGTCCGTGCTCGCCGCCCTGCTCTTCCGCCGCGCCGCACCCGCGGCGCCGGCCACAGAGCAGGCCCACGCACAATGAGCCCGCAGGACACTGACATCCCCGCGTCCGCGGCGCGGAACGTCACCGCTTTTGATCCTCTGGCAGTGCTGGACGACCTGCTGCCGGACGCCGGCCTCTCCAGAGCAGAGACAGGGGCACCGTGTCGTTCGCCGGGCAGGATCCCATCCTGCCCGCCGCGCACCGTCTCGGTGCCTGCAGGGCATCCCGATCACAGCGGACGACCGCTGGGTCATGGCAGCAGGGATCTATCCACATCTGACCGCAAAGTGGCGCCGCTTCCCGGCGTGCCACCCGACGCAGCCAAGGTCGCCGCAGCCATCCAGAGGCGGGACGCGTTCGAGCTGGATGGAAGAGGCCGCGAATTCCGCCGACCTTCCGGCATGCGTAATACGCGCGCCACTGGAAGAGCTGGCGCACCCGCACGGAGCCCAGCTGGCAAGCCAGCCCGTGATCGGCCGTGGAGCACATCGGCGACGCACCGGCACGGGATTCCGGCCCGGCCCAGCGGCCGTTCGACGGCATCCGCGTACTGTCGTTCACCCAGGCCGTCGCGGCCCGGTCGTGGGCCGGATCCTGTACCAGCACGGGCCGACGTGCTCTGCGCGACCCTCCGAACGACTACGAACACGACCGCTCAGCGTTGCTGCCGGGGCCCGATTGGCGTGCTAGCAAGGCCGCGGGGTTCGGGCGGTTCGTGCCGTGGAGCGCCCCGCCGAGTACACGGTCTTGAAGGTCGCTGCCCGCCAGGGCGCTGACGTCAGGAGGCATCGTGCATGCCCGGTCCTGGGGCGTGTCTGGGGCGCGCGCGGCGGGGGAGCGGTAGGCCATGACGGACATTAGCCCAGGTCAGACGGTATTTCCCTAAAGAGTACGGTTAGCTCGCGTATTCGATTTTAGCGCCCCCAGCAGGATTCTAACCTGCGCACACGGCTCCGGAGAGGGTTGACGTATAGGCCTCTAACCAGCGGAAATGAGTTCCCGCAGACCCCGCCCGGGGGCGTATCGGGGGCGGGCGGCTTGATCGCAGCGCAGGGCCTTGTGGGCCGCGCTTGCGGTTTCGCATGGGATGCTCCGACGCCAGCACGCAAGCCGGGAGCTATGTGCCTAGCACCGAGATGCTTGACGACAGCACCTCGGCCGAGCGGGACCGGGAGAGCATCAGCGCAGGTCAGCGCCACTATGGGCGCACCCAGCCTTCCACAATGCGAACCTTTCAGGGCTGGTCGTGACGGGTGAGCCCATTGCTTTGGCGAGCCGTCATGCGAAGGTTCGGCGCGACGGTTACGGCATTTCGTCGGCCAGCACCGACCTCAAGCGAGGTTCCGTCGCGGGGACATCCGGCATGTCTCTGGCCGGCGTCGCCACCCGACCCGATCCATGACGCGAGCCTGAAGGAAGATCTCTCCTGGCACCCGGCCGGAAGGCGGACCATTCGTTGGCACTCACTGGGGCTGGGCCGCAGCTGCGCTTGGATGCGCGGTTCAGTGGCTGCCGGCTGCGGCACGGACGGCCCGTGCCACGGCAGCGACCGAGGCGTCTATGTCGGCCGCCCCGGTCGACCAGTTGCTCATCGACACGCGCATGACGGCACAGTTGTGCCAGCGCGACCCGGACATCCAGGTGGTGCCATCCGCGAGCAGCTCGCGGACCACTGCCTCAGTGCGCTGGTCGCTGCCGAAGGCCGCGCTCACCTGGGTGTAGACGACGTCGTTCAGGATCTCCGCGTCGAGCGCCGCGAGCCGGTCAGCCATCGTCCGGGCGTGACCCGCCAGGCGCTCCACGAGTTCTGCTATCCCCGTACGCCCCAATGCCCGCAACGCCGCCCAGACCGGCACCCCCCTCGCCCGCCGCGACAGCTCGGGCACCCGGTCGAGCGGGTCGCCAGGCGATTCGGTCACGAGGTAGTCGGCGCGGATGCCCATGGCGCTGCGAAGCGCCACCGGGTCGGCGACGATCGCGAGCCCGCAGTCATACGGCGTGTTAAGGGTCTTGTGCGCGTCGGTCGCCCATGAGTCTGCCCTGGCCACACCGCGAACGAGGTGCGCCAGCGACGGCGCCGCCGCAGTCCACAGCCCGAACGCGCCATCGACGTGCACCCAGGCATCGTGCCGCCGCGCGACCGCGATCGCCTCCTCAAGGGGATCGAAGCTGCCAGAGTGCAGATTGCCGGCTTGCAGGCACACGACGGTCGGGGTGTCCTCTGCCCCGAGCGCTTCGGCGAGGGCGTCGACACGCAGCCGCCCCTGCTCGTCCGCCGGCACCGCTGTCGGCGCGCCGAAGCCCAGATAGCGCAGCGCCAGGTCCACGGACTCATGTCGCTCCGCCCCGACTAGCACCCGCACGCGCGGGCCACCCGCCAACCCGTCTCTGGCGACGTCCCAGCCGACTCGGTGCAGGACCGCCTGACGCGCCGCCGACAGGCAGGTGAAGTTCGCCATCGTCGCGCCCGTCACGAAGCCGACCTCGGCGGTCGGCGGCAGGCCGAGCAGGTCGAGGACCCACCCGCCAGCGACCTCCTCGAGCGCGTATGTCGCCGGAGCGGCGTAGCGCAGGACGGTGTTCTGGTCCCAGGCGCTGACGAGCCAGTCAGCTGCAAGCGCCGCCGGCAGGACTCCGCCCATGACCCAGCCGTGGAAGCTGCCACACCCGACGCCCATGAGTCCCGGCTCGGCCACCCGCGCCAGCTCGGCGATCACCGCCGCCGCGTCGGCCGGCTGCTCCGGCAGGCCGGTCCACAGCGCCGCAAGCATCTCGCCGGCGTCGAGGGTCGGCGCCACCCGACGCGTCGGCAGCGACGCCAGCCACGCCTTTGCCGCGCCGGCAGCGCAGTCGAGCGCCGCGTCGTACGGATCGTTGCTCACGGCTGTACCAAGGACAGGGCGTACGCGACGGCCTGCTCGCGCGACATCGCAGCGCCCTCGGTGCGAGCGTGGTCGAGCTCGGCCGGTGGCAGGGCTCGTTGCAGGGTCGCCTCGGTCTCTTTGAACTGCTCGAGCTCGTCGGGGGGCCACTCGCCACCGCCGCGCTCCAGCAGCGACGCGGCCGCGCCCAGGACAGTGGCAGCCCGGACCGACTCGCCCTTCGCGGCCGTAACGGCCGCGAGCCCGTTCAGCGTCCACCCGAGGTAGATGTCGTGCTCCCGGGCCGTCTCGGTGTCGACCGCCTGGCGCGAGAGCTCCTCGGCTCGGTCGAGATTGCCGAGCTGCCGCTCCACCATGCTCAGGTTCGCCGACTCGGTCCACACGACGAACGCGTCGCCCTGACGCTCCGCCGCGGCCAGCCGCTGCCCGATCACCTCGCGTGCGCCCTCGAGGTCGCCCGACATCTGAAGAGCGGGGCCGAGCACGTGCACCGCGCTCGACCTCCCGGGGTCGTCGTCAGACAGGTCTCGCGTGAGCTCGAGGGCTTTGCGGAGCAGGCGGACCGCCTCAGCGGCATCGGTGTAGAGCGCGACACGCGCGAGCCCCGCCAACGCCAGCGCCTGGAGCGAGGCGTCGTCCAGAGAGGCTGCCAGGCCGAGCGACTCGCGGAAGCGCTCAGCCGCCCGGTCGTGCTCGCCGCCCCAGAACACGAGGTAGCCATGTCCGTGCAGCGCCAAGGCGCGGGTGGCGTCGGCCTCACCCGGTGGAGCGAGCAGCCGACTGAACCATGCGTCACCGTCGGGGATGCGGTTCGTCCCCAGCCAGAACGTGACCAGCGCGTTCGCGAGCTGGCAGCCTGCGCTGGTCTCGCCGCGGTCGAGGTGCCATTGCAGTGCAGCCTGGATGTCGGGGTAACGGGCCTCGATGGGCTTCTCCGCGTCGGGCACGTGCACCCGGGCCGCGGCCCGACCTGCCTCCGCAAGCTCGTATAGCCCCTGCGCCTCGGCCGCGTCCACGATCACCGATTATGGCGCAGGCCGGGCGCTCCGGCAAAGGACATTAGGCAGCGCCGCCGCTCCTGGTCGTGGCCACCGGCCCGTATGCTGGCGAAGGCTTCGACTGCCCGGCCCTCGATACCCTATTTCTCGCCGCACCGGTCGCCAATAAGGGCAGCCTGACCCAGTATGTAGGCCGGATCCTGCGCTCGCATGAGAACAAGACCACGGCCGAAGTCCACGACTACCTCGATGCGCGGATTGGAGTCCTCGCCGCCATGCTCGCTAAACGCGCGCCCGGCTACGCCAGTCTCCGCTTCTCCGACCCTCGCAGGCTCGCACTCACGCCAAGCGCTAGCACGGACAGCTAACCGCTCCGCAGAGCCAGATAGCATGATGCTGACGTGATATTATGTCTGCGTAATGCTACCGCGGCGGGGAGGCAGCTAAGGTGGCCTATGCCCTGGTCATGACACCGGAGGTCCGGGCATGGCTGCACGACTTGCGCAAGCGTGACCGGGCCAGCGCGATCCACGTCGGCCAGGCCATCGGCATACTGCTCGAAGCCGGGCCGGAGCTGGGCCGCCCGCTCGCCGACCGCGTCCACCACTCCAGGCTGAGCAACCTCAAGGAACTGAGGCCAGGCTCCGCCGGGCGCAGCGAGATCCGCATCCTCTACATCTTCGATCCCCGCCGGAACGCGGTCCTGCTGGTAGCCGGAGATAAGGCTGGCCAATGGGAGACCTGGTACCGGCGGGCGATCCCGCTGGCCGAGCAGCGTTACGAGGACTACCTGAAACAAGAGGACATCCGATGAGCAGCAGTGAGTTCCACCACTACACCCGGGATGAGTTCCTCGCCGAGTTCTATCCCGATCCCGCCGACAAGGCCGCCATCGCCACCGGGATGGAGCAGCTGCGCGCCGAGCAGCGCGCCTTCCGGCTCGCCGAGATGCGCCGCCGCCTCGGATTCACCCAGGCCCAGGTCGCTGCCCGGATGGGCATCACCCAGGGCCGAGTGTCCGCCATCGAGCACGCCAAGCCAGGCACCACCGAACTGCGCACCCTGGCCGCCTACGTCGAAGCCCTCGGCGGCCGCCTGGAGATCATTGCCGACTTCGGCGACCAGCGGCTCGCCTTCGCCGAACCCGGCACCGAAGCAGCCTGACCTGATCGCCACCCCAGACCCATCCAGATTTGCGCGGTCGAGGCGATCGGGAAACCCTACGGAACAAGCTGATGCTTTGGCGTATAACATCCGCTGCGGCGTCATCCGAGCCACAGACAATCCCGAACGGCCACCCACGCATTAGGCGGATCAGGCGCGGTGGAGGTGCGGAGCGCCTATGACGGAGTGTGAGGTGTCGGCCAGGGCCATCTGTGGACGATCGGGCGGCTGAGCAGCCGCCCCCGGGCATTGCCGACGCTGCTCCGACTGCCTAATTCAGCTGCGGATACTGGCGGAAGAGCAACGGCCTCCGGGCAGGGCAACGGCCTAGTGGCCGTCGTTATGGCTGGTCGCTGAGCTGGGCTTTCCGCGGCTGGGGTCCTGGTTCCGGGGGCGGACCGGGGGGCAAGGACCGGAACGCGTCTACGTTTCCGCAGGTCACAGGCTTGGCATTCAATCAGCCCAAGATTGTCAATGTGTTCGAATTTATTCCTCTGAACAGCACCCCCAGCAGGATTCGAACCTGCGCACACGGCTCCGGAGAGCACTCCCGCATACCGCCGCTACCAGCGGAAACTCAGCCTGATGGGCTCGCTTGGGGCGCGTATGGGCCGCGCGAATCGTCGTCCTCGGCTTCGCTCATCTGCCGCCATAGACTCCATGATCCAGAAGGCTATACGTTGCACCAAACGACCATACCCGCATGAGCCGAAACCTGGCGTGGCTGTCACGCCGGGTGAGCGGTCTCGGCAGCCAGACTCACCGGAATCGCCGCATAACGCCGAATCCGTACTCGACCGGGCCTCCGTCAATGAGTGCCGAGTCGCGCACCGAACCAACGGTTCTGCGCAGGCTCTCCTTTGGCTAGCCCCAACCTGGCGTTCCACCGGGCGGCAGCGGCCGTCTTTATCGTGCATCGCGGCCGCCGTTGCAGTGATTCCCCACGGGGAACGGCGGCCGCTCGTCCTTGGCAAGCCCAGGTGATCGGCCGTGGCCCGATCCAGCGTGGCCTGCATCCTGGTCAGCTGAGTCCTGTCACGTATCGCAAGTCTTGGCGATCATGTTCCTGGATGCGGCACGCGACCCGGCCAAGATCACGCCCGGCGGGCTGGTCGTGGCAATGTTGAGGACACCGCTACAGTCTGGCAGGTTGTGGTTTCAATGTTGTGATCTCAATTCCACTGGCGACGGCACCGTCGCCCACCGGCGGCTGCTGTCGGCACCGTCGACGACTACAGAGTGTTAGTCGAGCGGGCGCTCGCCAGCTAAATGCGGCCCGTATCGATCGGGAAATAATCCTGAACTGGAGCGTAATCACCTGGCTCCGCCCCGGGCGCGGAATCCGTCGCGCCTCTGCGGGCGTAGCTCGCGGATAACCAGTACGGCCCCTGGCCGCTGGCGCCTGCTCAGTCCGCGGGGCCTTCTGAAGGCTTCGACTCGATTATCAGTCTCCGCCCTCCGTATCGCCTGTTCAGATCCGCCTGTCTTTCCAGCGTTCGCCGGTGAGCTTCCCGGAGTTTCCGCTCAGATTCGCGGTGCTCCCTTTCAGCTTCCAGCCGAAGCTTCTCAGCTGCCAAGAGCTCATCCTCTGCGGCGCGGAGCTGCTGTTCATCTGTCACTGCCGAGGTCCGGTCGGCCGGCGGGGAAACATGATCGCGACCGTGGATCAACCGCCTGAAGCCTCGCCGCACCCTCCCGGCTGCGGCGGCTGTCTTCTCGCTTAAGACGAAACCGATAGCGACGCCGATGCTGTTGACGACAGACACGGCGATGAACGTGCCAGACGCCCCAGCCGCGTAGGCGACCGCAACGTGCGGGCCGAACATTGCGGCGGCAGGGGAAGAGCCTATAAGCCATCCGCCCAGGGCGTAACTTTTCATTGCCTTCGTCGCGAGCGCGGCTGCCTGCGCCCTGGACTGCTCAAACGGCACCACTTCGGCGAACGCCAGATACTCTGCGACCAACGCTGCCTCAGGACGAAGCACACGCTGCTCATCAAGCCACCCTTGTTGTGGCACGGGTCCCTGCGAAAAGCCGACCGCGGGGCCTGGGTCGTCAGCAGTCAGGAGCGTGAAAATCGCATCGGGCAACTGCGCCACTCGCAGCGGACTCGACTCATCCAGGCCGAGCATCGTCAGGAGCGCCGGGGGATCGGCCAGCAGGGCCTTGTTGTCCTCGTGGATGGCTGAGGCCGGCAGGCTCAGGAACAGGAACTCGCTCTCGATATCCCCATCCAGGGTGCGCATCGCGATCGTCGTCTCGTAGTACTGGGGTAACTCGAACTCACGCATCTCCAGGTCCATCGGTTCCTCCATCGGCCAAGGGGCACCAGGCAAGGTCGTGGCTCGTCGGCGGGGCCGAAACATGGTCCCGGCGCATTGCGGAAAGCCTACTGCTGCAAGGGCGCATGTCCGCAAACAAAATGCTATTGCAGCTAATGTCCAACATGATGACGGACCCTAGAGCTTTGGCCACGCAACGTGGTCCTGGCGATCGCCACCTTGGTGCTGCCGCCAGGGAGACACAGATGGTCGTTTTGCCATGGCAGGGCCTTTTGTGGCCAGAGCACGCAGAGCATCCTAATATGCATGCCGCGTCAGCCAGAGCAGAGATAAGGAAGCGGCGCCAGATCGGCGGTGCTGCGCGCTCACCCAAGAGGCGCCTCCGCCACGCTCCGTGACCAGTTCATGAGTACTCGGTCAGCGGCATGACAGCGCGGTGAGCGGGGACCTGGACGTGCAAGACTTCGCGTTGTGCACGACGAGTCGATGCGGCGTATGGCGCAGCTGCTGCACGAGCGGAACGCCATCGATGCGGAAATCGCCGCCCTCATGCACCGGCCGATGACGTCGGGGCATCTCGGGGAGTGGATCGCGTCGGAGATTTTTGATATCGAGCTGGAGCCGTCAGCTGTAGCGGCGGGCTTTGACGGCAGTTTCCGGTCCGGGCCGCTGCACGGCCAGACCGTGAACATCAAGTGGTACCTCAAGCGCGAGGGCCTGCTGGACACCAGCGAATCCGTGCGGCTCGATTACTACCTCGTCCTCGCCGGGCCGCGGTCAGCAGCGGCCTCCTCGCGAGGATCGACCCGGCCGTGGTGCATCGAGGCGGTGTTTCTCTTTGACGCGCGCCAGCTCCGGGCAGAGCAGGCCGAGCGGGGCGTGAAGCGAGGCGTCGCCTCGAGCGTGGTGAAGCGGCAGTGGGAAGCCGCCGAGATCTTTCCAGCGCCAAGTAATCCCATTGTGGTGATCTCGCCGCGCCAGGCCGAGATGCTCGAGCTCTTCCGCGGCTGACCGGCGGCTCACGTGCCAGCGCTCCCCTCCTGCGCCGGATCCATACGCCGGGCGGAAGCGCCCGAACCTAGGCACTGACGGCGGCAGATGAGTGAACCGCCACGGCGCCAGGCCGGTGCATATGGGGGCGGGCGCACAGTTAGTTGATGCCTTACAAGCGGCGCTCCAAGCTCGTGTCAGACGCTAAATTCAGGGGGTTGGCCGGGAGTGCTTTCCCCGTGGCTCCAGCCCCGGCGCTGCAATCGGGTGTAGTGGCGCCGGTACGGCGAGCCAGGGCGGCGGGCCGTTCCGGGCTGCCCATCCCGCCAGCGCGTCATGGTCGAATAGGGCGATCCGCATGGCGGCGGCATACTCGCGGGCCTGGCGCGTGAACCCAGAGGTCGTAATGACGGCGGCGACGTCTGCCCGGTGGACTGCGTAGCAGGTGCCGCCGAATTTCTGCAGGGCAGGGCCCGTGACGGAATTTCCGGTTACGTATCTTTTGGCCTGGATCACGAGCATGCGCCCGTCGGGGGTAATGGCCACCACGTCTGCGCCGAGATCCCCGGCCTTGCCGGTGACGCGTGCCTCCAGGCAGCCGTCGCGGCAGCAGAGGTAGGCGAGAGCTTCCTCGAACTCGCGGGCGTTCATCGCGTGATACGACTCGATCGCCAGTGCGCGGGCGGCATAGATCTCGGCCTCCTGCCGCCGGGTCTCTGCCAGCATGCGGGCCCGCCGCTGACGTACGCAGAACCGCCAGGCGACCAGGCCGCCGCCACCGGCTAGTAACAAGATCAGCAGAGCAGGGTTACGCGCCAGCACGACCAGTGCTGAGAAGACCACGACTACCACGACGGCGATCATCAACAGCGCGACGAGGCTCTCGCTGCCACTGGCCTTCTTACGCCGTGCCATGCCGCCCGTTCCTAGCGAGATCTGGGCCGCGTGCGGGGCGGCACGGGCTTTCCTGCCGCTAGATCGCGTTTGTATTTCGCCGCGCACTCGGTGGCGGCTTCGCGGGTCCGGTGGGCATGGTGACAGGTATACGCCGAGCCGTCGGCGAAATTCGCGGTGCCGTGAAACGAAGGTGCATGGCTGCGGGCGGCGCTCCGACGTCGTCGCCTTCGGCGGCCTGTCAGCGGGACCGACGCGCGCAGCGGGCCGAGTCCGAAACTCAGCCGAAGACCCATCGTGTGCTCCTGTCCAAATCCGGGCCGAAGCCCGAAATGCATGCAGCGGGATATCCTGCCGGGCAAATGGGGCTGTGAGTAGGACGCGCACCCTTCGTCGCAGGATTACCTCTGAGACCAGGGGCTGACATCGATCTTGAGCTGATGGTGCTCGGCCCGCGCCATTGCGGCAATCCGGGTTCGTCGGCACGCGATCGGCGACAGGAGGTCGCTTCAAGATTGCCCAGCGCTGCTACCGGGACCCCGATGGCGCTGGCAGGCCGCAGGGTTCGGGCGTTCGTACCGTGGAGTGCCCGCGCGAGTACGCGATCTTGATGGTCGTTGCCCGCTAGGGCGCTGAGGTCAGGAGGCGTCGGGAGTGCCGGGCTCTGGGGCGCGCCTGGGGCGCGGGCGGCGGGGGAGGGGTGGGCCGTGCCGGACGCTAGCCCAGGTCAGATGGCATTTCACCTAAAGAGTACGATTAGCTTGCGTGTTCGATTTTGCGCCCCCAGCAGGATTCGAACCTGCGCACACGGCTCCGGAGAGCACTCCCGCATACAGCCGCTACCAGCGGAAACGCAGCCTCATTGGCTCGCTTGGGGCGCGTATGGGCCGCGCGAATCGTCGTCCTCAGCTTCGCCATCTGCCGCCATAGACTCCCATGATCTGGAAGGCCGTACATCGTACTAATGATCATACATTCGGCAGCTCCGACGATGTGGTTGACGTGCAGGCCCAGGGAGGCTCGATACCGCAGGCTGCCCTTCCGGGCTCGTAGGTTCTGCTGTCTGTGGGTGATCTAGCTGCTCAACGTCATCTCGCGCAGATGGGATACCACTGTCCGGATGACCTCGGCCATTTCCGCGGCGTAAGCGGTGGTAGCTGTGGGCCGGCATGTCCATCCTCGGATCACTCCTGGGTCCGGCCGGGGCTCTCCGTCGAAAGCGCTCAGCGTCTCGAAGTAGGTCTCAAGTGCGGCTCGGCGCCGTGGGGCTTGAGCGGCCGGCTGATGCGGCCGGCTTGCAGCGGCGGCATGGGCGTGGCGTGTCGCCGTCGAAGTCAAACATCCTCGCGCGCTCGTCGCACTGACCGCACCGGCCCCGAGCCGTGCAGGTGTTTGCGTCAGGCGCTCAGCGGTGTCCACACTGCTGAAGTGGACCATTTCGTTGGCCGGACGGGCGAGCTGGCGGTTCTCGACGCCGAGATGCAGGCTGTGCGGGGCGGCCGGCCCCGGGTGGTGCTGGTCGAGGGTGAGGCGGGGATCGGTAAGTCCAGCCTGATCTCGCGCTTCATCTCCGGGCACCGCGACGTTTGCCTACTGCGGGCCGTCGGTGACGAGGCGGAGATGCTCCTGGCTTGGGGGGTGGTCGACCAGCTTCTGGCGGGTGCCCGGGCGGCGCTCAAAGGATCTCCGAGAGCCGGTTTGGCCCACCGGAAAGACGCTGATCCGCTGGCCGTCGGCGCGCAGCTGGTGGAGGTCCTCGGCGACCTGCAAGGCGGTGACAGGGTCGTCGTCGTGGTGGTCGACGACTTGCACTGGAGCGATCAGCCCTCGGCCCGGGCTGTTTTGTTCGCCCTGCGGCGGATGCAGGCCGACCGGGTGCTGGGACTGGTGTCGGCCCGCCCAGATGAGCTGAGCCGCCTGGGCGAGGCGTGGAGCCGCTTCGCCGGGGGCGACGACCGGGCCACCCGCCTGCGCCTGGACGGCCTGGGGGCCCAGGAGCTGGTGGCCCTGGCCCGGACACTCGGCGTAGGTGATCTGTCCGGCCGGGCGGTGACCCAACTCCTGGAGCACACCGGCGGCAACTCGCTGCACTGCCGGGCCTTGCTCGAAGAGCTGGGCCAGGGTGGCCTGGCGCGGGCGGGCGGCGATCTGCCCGCGCCCCGCGCACTGGCCACAGTGGTCCTCGCGCGGCTGAGCGCCCTGTCCGGCCCGGCCCGGGGACTGGTCACGGCCGCTGCCGTCCTGGGCCGCCGTTGCTCGCTGGCCGTCGCCGCCACCCTGGCCGGGCTGGGCGACCCGCTCACCGCCCTGGACGAGGCCGTCGTCGCCGGCCTGGTCACCGAGGAGCGGGGAGCCTCAGCCGCTGACATCGCTTTCGCCCACCCGCTGGTGCATGCCGCTATCAGGGACAGCCTCAGCCCGGCGGTGCGCCACCGGCTGCACCGGGTCGCGGCCACCCTGGTGCCCGCCCCCGCCTCCCTCACCCACCGGGTGGCCGCTGCCGTCGGGCCCGATGACGCCCTGGCCAGCGACCTGGAAAAGGCGGCCCGGGAGGCGGCGCGGGAGGGCAAGGCGGCCCAGGCGGCGACGTGGCTGGCCCAGGCATCGGCGGCCAGCACGGCTCGCGCCGACCAGGAGCGGCTGCTCCTCGATGCGGTGGCTGAACTGCTGGGCAGCGCCGACGTGCCCGGCGCGCTGGCCCTGTGGCCTGCGGTTACCCAGTTCGGTCCCAGTGCCCGGCGCAGCGCCCTGCTCGGCCACCTGGACCTGCTCTGCGGCCGGGGAGCGGTGACCGAGGCCCACCTGCTTGAGGCCTGGCGGGCCCACAGCCCCGATACCGAGCCGATGGTGGGAGCGGCCGCGGCCACATCCCTGTCCGCCTACCTCTCCACCGCCGGACGGATGGAGGAGGCCGTCATCTGGGGCGAGCGGGCTGTCGAAGCCAGCGGTGAGGATCTGACCGCCCGCCTTCAGGCCCTGATGCCGGTAGCCCTGACTCTGACCCTTGCCGGGCGCGGTCCCGAAGGACTGGCCCGGCTCGACGTGCTGCCGGCCGCGGCCGCCGAAGTGCCGCTGGAACACACTGGCGCGCTTGTCATCCGGGGGAGGTGCCGAACGATCACCGATGACCTGGCCGGGGCCATGACTGACCTGTCGGTGGGCTTGGCCCGGCTGCGGGCCGGGGTGAGCTTGCGCTACCCCGGCCAGTGCCTGACCTTCCTCGCCGATGCCGAGTACCGACTCGGTGCCTGGGACGACGCCCTCACCCACGCCGAGCTGGCCGTTTCCCTGGCCCAGGGCAACGACCGGACATGGGCCCTTGCTTTCGCGCACGCCCATGCCGCCATCGTCCCTGCCGACCGTGGCGACTGGCAGCCGGCAGCTGCCCACGTCGCGGCGTCCCGGGCCGCGGCTGCCGGGGCGGGGATCGCGGTCACTCACGCGGCCTGGGCCGGCGCCGAGCTGGCCCGGGCCCGGGGGGACCTGCAAGCAGTGCTGGCTGCCACGTCAGCCGTGCGGGCACTCGGACGGGATGAGGTCTTCGGCCTGCCGGGCTGGGCAGACTGGCGCCCGCTGGAAGTAGATGCCCTGATCGGGCTGGGCCGGCTGGATGACGCTGCGGCGGCGCTCCAGGAACTTCTCGCCGCCATCCCCGCCTTCGGCCTGCCCTCGGCCAGCATGACGGCAGCCCGCCTGCACGGCAACCTGGCCGTCGCCAGGGGTGACCTGGCCGGTGCCGGGGAATCCTTCGCCGCCGCGTGGCAGCTGGCCCAGGGACTGCCCTTGCCTTTCCAGCTCGCCTTGCTAGAACGCGATGATGGCCGCCGCCTCCGGCGCGCCGGCGACCGCCAGGGCGCCGCCGCCCGCCTCCGGCAGGCACGCGACCGCCTCGCGACCTTGGGCGCCCAGCCGCATGTCGCGGCCTGCGAGCGCGAGCTTCAGGCCTACGGGGCCGAGGTACGGCCTGAGCCGGGGCCAGCCCGGTGGAACCTGACGGCATCGGAAATGGCCGTGGCCCGCCTGGTGGCCACCGGCCGGTCCAACCGGGAGGTGGCAGCCGAGCTGTTTGTCAGCATCAAAGCGGTGGAGTTCCACCTGGGACATGTCTTCGACAAGCTCGGCATCCACTCCCGCAGGGCCTTGCCCGGCCTGCTGGCAGCACGACCACAGCCCGAGGCCGCGGGCCAAACCTAGGGCCGAACCCCAGCGCTTCCCCTAGCGCCAACGCTGCCTGGCGAGGTCATCATCGACAGATGAACCCGGGTGACCTCACTGATGCCGCACAAGCCGCTGCCCCCGTCCTCGGCGGCCATGCCATGTCCCTCGGCACTACCCCGGCCACCACCATCGCCTCCCAGTACACGCGCCCTGGTCCGGCGGCCAGCCGGCCCGCGCGGCAGGATGGTGGAAGGCGCCCCGATAGCACTTCCCGTGCCGCCGGCAAATCGGCATGACAACCCTCGGCGGCACCCCATCGCAGCGGGCCGGTACCACCCGCGGCTCCCCTGCATCACACGACGGTGCCCTGAGCGGCACGCAGCCGGGGCCGCCCGGCCTGGCCTTCTATGCGCCACCTTCGCCGCTACCCGCCGGGATGGCTGGCCAGGTGATCTGGGCGCGGCTGCTGACCGGCGCGGCCGCCCTCGCTGACGCCGGTGAGAACCTGCTTGTCCTCTACCATTCCCAGACCCTCGCCGGGCAGGACACCGCCGTGTCCGGAACGGTATCGATTCCGCGGGGCCAGCCGCCCCCTGGCGGCTGGCCGGTGCTCAGCTGGGCGCACGGGACCACCGGCGTCGCCGACATCTGCGCTCCATCTCGCGATGCGCCCGGCCATCCCTGCCACATCTACACCCAACTCGCCGACGCGATGCTTGACCTGTGGGTCAAGCGCGGCTGGGCCGTGGTCAAGACCGACTACGAGGGCCTCGGCACCCCCGGGCCTCACCCGTACCTGGCGGGAGCCTCCGCGGCACGTGGGACCATCGACATCGTCACCGCCGCCCGTCACCTCCATCCGGGCATCGGCCGACGCTGGGCCGTGATGGGTCACAATCAGGGCGGTCACGCTGCCCTGTTCACTGCGAGCCTGGCACCAGCGCGGGCACCCGATCTCGACCTGACCGGCGCCGTAGCCATCGCCCCTGCCAGCGGCACGCACGACATAATCGCCCGGCTCCAGAACTGCCGCGCGCCCGCCGCCGGGCTGGGATTCCTCGCCCTGACACTGATCGGCGCCGCCGCAGCCGACCGCGCCCTGCGGCTGGACCAAATGCTCACACGCCGCGCCCTCCGCCTGCTGGCCATCGCCCAGACCGTCGGCATCGACGACCTCCTCGGCCCAGGCTTGTGGCCGTCATCGGTGCCTGCAGACCTGTTCCGGCCCGGCGCCGACCTTGGGCCTCTGCTGGCAGTCCTGGCGGCCAACGACCCGGCAGCGCTCCGGCTCCGCACACCAGCGCTCATCGTGCAGGGCAGCAACGACCCGATCACCGACCCGGGCCGCACCGACCGCATCACGCGCTCCCTCAGTGCCAACGGCGCAGCGCTCGACTACCACATGTACCCCGGCACGGGTCACTTCGACGTGATCGCGGCAGCACACACCCAGAACGCGCAGTGGATCGATGCCCGGCTGGCCGGCATGCCCACCGCGGCAGGTCCAGGGCGACTCTCGCCCTGAACGGTGACGTAGAAAGCGGCCACCAGCACCGCGCGACCTGGAGCCGGAGCCACCGCGCACCCCGCCCGGGCTTCGCGCTTCGATCGTGCCGCCAACCCTGGCACGGTGGGCTTCTATGACGAACTGTGACAGGTTTGAACCTGCGGAGGCTGCCAACCGGCATCTGCGCTGCGACTGACCTGTGCGGCCGGCCCGGCGAATGCCGGTCGTTACATGAGCCAGGGAAGACAGACGATGAGACCTGCCTGTTCGGGCGCTGCGATGGCGGCCCTCGCCAGCGTGATCGTGCTGACTGCATGCACCAGCAGCAGCCCGACTACGACGGGCTCGGCGGTGCCGGGTGTCTACGGCTCGGTGCGGGCGGCCGCTACCGGCGCCCAGCGGGCCGGCACCGTGTCGGTGGCCCAGCCGCCGGATTCCGCGCCGACCTGGATCCTGCCGCTAGCCACCTCGGCGTCCATATCGGTGTTCACGGTGCACCTGTTCGACCAGCAGATGTACCGGCCGCTGTACTGGCTGGTGAACGGCGTGGAGCCGAAGGAGGCCGCCGCGCTGAGCCTGGCCAGCGACCCTGAGGTGAGCAACGGCGACAAGCGGTTCATGATCACGATCAAGAACAGCTACAAATGGTCCGACGGCAAGCCGATAACGTCGCAGGACATTCTTTTCTGGTATGACCTGATGAAGGCCGCGGTGAAGGCGAGCCCGTCAAACTGGGCCTATTACACTCCCGGCATCGGCATGCCGGACCAGGTCGCCAGCGTTACCGCGCCCAGCGCGAGCACGGTCGTGTTCACGATGAAGTCCGCGGTCAACCCGACCTGGTTCTGGCAGAACGAACTCGGCGTGATCCAGCCGATGCCCGCCTTCGCCTGGGCCAAGACCTCCGCCACCGGCCCGATCCTAAACTTCGCCAATCCGGTGAACGCAGCGCGGATCTACAACTACCTCGCCACGCAGGCCAGGCCATCGACCTCCTGGGCGACCAGCCCGCTGTGGAAGATCGTGGACGGGCCCTACAGCCTGTCCTCGTTCAGCACCGTCAGCGGCGCGTTCACGATGTTCCCCAACCGCGCCTACGGCGGCCCGCACGCCAAGAAGGTGTCCAGGTACTCCAGCGTGCCGTTCACCTCCGACACCGCCGAGGAAAACGCGATCCGGACCGGCAGCCTGGACGTCGGCTACATGCCGCTGGCCGACCTGCCGCAGATCGGCAAGATCAAGTCGGCCGGCTACCACGTGTTCGGCTACCCAGCCTTCGGCTGGCTGTACGTCGTCTATAACTTCAAGGACGCCACCGGCCACTTCAACAAGATCATCAGCCAGCTTTACATCCGCCAGGCCATAGCGCACCTGCAAGACCAGCCGGGCGTGATCAAGGCGTTCTTCTACGGCGCCGCCGGCCAGGCCTACGGGCCGGTGCCCGTGCTCCCCAAGAGCCCCTACACGCCGACGAACGCGCTGGTCAACCCGTACCCGTTCAGCGTCACCGCCGCGACCACCCTGCTGACGGCGCACGGCTGGAAGGTCGTCCCCGGCGGCACGGACACCTGTACCCGGCCGGGCACCGGGACCGCAGAATGCGGCGCCGGCATCCCGGCCGGGACACCGCTGGCCTGGAATCTCATCTACGAAACCACCCCGGTCAGCATCGGCGAGCAAATCACCGCGCTGGCCTCGGACGCGAAGAGGGCGGGCATCGAGATCACCCCGGTGTCCAGCAACTTCAACTACATAGTCACCAACTACGACGACCAGACCCCGGCCGGGAAGACGGACACCAGCAAGTGGGCGATGGCAGATTTCGGCGGCTTCGCCGACAGTACCTACCCCACCACCTTCGGGATCTTCAACTGCGCCGGGTCGTCCAACTTCGGCGGGTACTGCAGCCCGCAGGCGGACAAGCTGATCGATGCCTCGGTGTCCAGCACGAACCCGAAGGCAGCGACCAGCGAGGCCTCGTACCTGACGACGCAGCAACCGGGCTTGTTCGGGCCCACACCGGCCGACGCGCTGGAGATCGGCAACGTGCTGGTCTGGAAAAAGACCCTGTCTGGCCCGCCAGCATCGTTCGCGACCGTCACCCAGTTCAACATCAATCCCGAGATGTGGTACTTCACGAGATAGCAGCTCAGGGGCACACCGGACGCTCTGAAGTCATCGTTTGCCAGCGGGTGGCCTGCGCGGGCGGTCTTGGCCAGGCTGCGGGCTGGCAGGTACGGCCTCTTCCGTGCCCACGGTGGATAGCGGCGTTCATCGCCCCGTCCCGTAGCCGCTCCAAAGCCTAGGGCCGAACCCCAGGGCTTCCCCTAGCGACAACGCTTGCTGGCCCGGTCAGCCTTTGGTACATGAACCCGGACCAGCCGCGCGACGGGGCACTGCCCCTGGTCCAGGTCACTCAGGTCAAAGCCTGACCAGCCCGAAGTGCCACCACCAACCTCTGTAACTCACACCCACAAGGAGGCAGAAATGGCCACCACGGTACGAACCACTGCAACGAAAGCAGCGAACAGAATCCCGATGACCTCGACGAGGAAGACCGCGCTCGTCGCGGGCATCTTCTACCTGATTACCTTCGTCTCGATCCCCACACTCGCCCTCTACGGCGCCGTGGAGAATCACCGGGACTGGATCCTCAGCTCCGGCGGCCACACTGGCATTCTCGTGGGCGGCTTCCTTGAGGTAATCGTCGCCCTCGCCGGCATCGGCACCGCAGTCACGCTGTACCCGGTAGTCAAGCGACAGAACGAAGGCGTCGCGCTGGGCTTTGTCACCACCCGCGTCCTTGAAGCCGGCATGATCTTCACCGGTGTCGTCAGCCTGCTTTCGCTGTTGACCTTGCGGCAGGACCTGGGCGGGGCGGCCGGAGCGAACGCGGCCTCGCTTGTCACCACCGCCGCGTCGCACGTCGCGATCTACAAGTGGACGTTCCTGCTCTCGCAGAGCCTCATGCCGGTCATCAACGCGCTGCTGCTGGGCTCCTTGATGTACCGGTCCCGCCTCGTGCCACGTGTCATTCCCGCGATGGGACTCATCGGAGCCCCCATACTCCTCGCCTCTGTCATCACGACCATGTTCCGCACCGACCACCAGATCACCGTGCTCGCGCTGGGCTTCCTCCCGGTGGCTGCCTGGGAGTTCTCGCTTGGCGTGTGGCTGGCCGTCAAGGGCTTCAGGCCCTGCCCGATCACGGCTGAAATCGCCGCCGAGGCAGGCGGCCGGCACCAGGTGCCCGAGCGGCAGCTGGCGCAGACTCCGGCCCGGTGACGTTCCCGACGGCCGGCCTGGCCGGGCCCGGCCCGCGCCCATCGTGGGCCGGTGCCACGGATATGGATCCGAATGCACTGACAAGGAAACAAGGAGGAAGACCATGGAACACAGCTACCCCGTGGAGGTGCGGGCGCGCCTGGACGAGCCGTTGAGCCGCTGGCTTTGGCTGGTCAAGTGGCTGCTGGCGATCCCGCACTACATCGTGCTGTTCGTGCTGTGGATCGCGTTCGCCGTCGTCACCGTGATCGCGTTCTTCGCGATCTTGTTCACCGGCCGCTACCCCCGCCCGCTGTTCGGCTTCAATCTGGGGGTGCTGCGCTGGTCGTGGCGGGTCGCCTACTACACCTACTGTGCCCTGGGCACCGACCGCTACCCGCCCTTCAGCCTGGCTGAGGAGCCGGACTACCCCGCCACGCTGGACGTCGCCTACCCGCAGCGGCTTTCGCGCGGCCTGGTCCTGGTCAAGTGGTGGCTGCTGGCGATCCCGCAGTACGCCATCGTCGCCGTGTTTGCCGGCGGTGCCGCCTACACCCACGCGGGAGGCTCGGGGCACGCCTGGCAGGCCGATGCCCTCTACGGCGGCCTGATCGGGCTGCTGGTGTGCTTCGCGGCGATCACGCTGCTGTTCACTGGCCGCTACCCGCGAGGGCTGTATGACCTCGTCATCGGCATGAACCGCTGGGTGGTGCGGGTCATCGCGTACGCCGCCCTGATGACCGACGCCTACCCGCCGTTCCGTCTCGACCAGGGCGGGACGAGCGCGTCCGCCGGCCCTGCACCCGATGACCTCGCACCCGCGTCGGCCGCTCCGGTCCCGGCTCCGGCCGCACAGGTCAGCTGACGGACCCTGCCCCGGGGCCTGCCCCTGGTCTCGGTCAATCACGTCGACCCGGCTCCAGGCAACCCAGCAGTTCACGATAAGGAGACCCGACATGGCGACCACCGCACAAACCCTGACAACGAAACGGGCGGCTGGGCATCTCGGCCGTCGCAACCGGAAGGAGAACGTCGCAGGTAAGGCTGCCCGGCAGCGCCAGCGGATACTGGCTGTTTTTCTGCCGATCACCGCGGTGCTTTATATCAGTGCTGAGGCGCTGGACTCCCGGGGCACCGACCAGGTGGTCACCAGTACGGCCGTCGCGCTCAAGCTGCTGCCCATCGCGGCGGCCCACTCCTCCCAGCTGTACCTGTCGGGTTCGCTGTCGGTGCTGGCGCTCGGCGGCCTGGCGGTGTCGTATGCGGCGATCGCCGCACTGGTCACCGGACGCGGCTGGGTAATCGCCACGATTGCCGCGCTGCTGGGCGGCGTGGGCGCTTTCGCCGGGGCCATGCTCAACGTCATAGGCGGGATCAGCCTCGCGGCAGCGGCGTCCGCGCACATGGCCCCGGGCGCGGCCGCCCGGTTCCTGGTGACCAGCTTCGGGTCGGTGCCCAGCCAGGTGGTCGAGTACGTCTACTTCGCCAGCGAATACGCCGCCCCGGTCGTCATGGGGGTTGCGCTGTGGCGCAGCCGCGCCGTGCCGCGCTGGCTGGCCGTGCTGTTCACGGCCGGCCTGGAGGTTGCCGAGTCCATGGGCGCCATCGGCCCTAAGGTCGTGCTGTTCATGCTGCCGTTCGCCGTCGCGATGATCCTGCTCGCGGCCCGGATCTGGCGGGCCGCCGCCCGCCGCACCCCGATGACCGGTACCACGCCCGCACCGGCGGCCACAACGTCGCCCGACACCGCAGCCGCCGCGCTGCCCGCCACTTCAGGGAGCTGACATGACCACCGGCCCGCGCATGAAGCCAATCCGGACCAAGCTGGCCGCCGCCGCGGCCGCCTGCGCCCTGCTCACCACGGCCGCGCTGGCATCAGCCGGCGCCGCCAGCGCGTCGGCTGCCCTGCCGCGCACAAGCAGCGCCGCGCTGCGGGCGGCACTGCACCGTGACCTCCGCCGCTACCTGACCGCCCGGCACACCGCCGAGCACATCTCCGCCGTCTCGCTGCGGGTCACCTTCCCCGGCAGCCGGCCGGCCATCAGCCTGGCCACGGGGACCGCCCGCTACGACGGCGGCCCGCCGGTATCGGCCAGTGCGCTGTGGCAGATCGGCAGCAACACCAAGGCCTTCACCGCGGTGATCATGCTCCAGCTCGAAGCCGAAGGCAAGCTGTCCATCAGCGACCCGATCGGGAAATGGCTGCCGCAGTACCCGGCCTGGCGCCACATCACGATCCGCCAGCTGCTCGACATGACCAGCCGCATCCCCGACTACATCTACCAGCCCGCCTTCATCGCCGCGTTCGCGGCGAATCAGCGCACCCGCTTCACCGCCGCCCGGCTGGTCTCCTACGCCGCCGGCCTCCCACTCGGGCCAGCCGGATGGCACTACACCAACACCGATTACATCCTCGCGCAGATGATCATCGAGAAAGTCACCCACGACACCTACGCCGGCCAGCTCACCAGGCGCATCATCACCCCGCTGGGGCTGCGCACCACCTGCCTGGCGCCCTACACCTGCCCCTCATCCGACGCCGCCCGGATGCCGTCCGGGTACTTCGACATCACCGGCGCGCCACCGTCGCTGATCGGCAACGCCATGCCGCCGCTCGCCCTGACCTGGGCCCAGGCCGCAGGGGGCATCGTCAGCTCACTGGCCGACCTGACCACCTGGGACCGCGCCCTCTACACCGGCCAGCTCCTGCCGCCCCGCCAGCAGCACCAGCTCGAGTCCCTGGTGTCCGAGGCCACCGGCAAGCCCATCCGCCGCACCACCGCCGCCGACCCGGCCGGCTACGGGCTCGGCGTCCAGCAGGTATTCAACCCCCAGACCGGCATCTTCTGGGCCTACGAAGGCCAGGCCTTCGGCGCCCGGGTCATCCACTACTACTTCCCCCGCACCGGCTTGCTCATCGCGGTCGCCGCCAACAGCTCAGCCAGCAACGACGACCTGGCCGACCTGGCCGGAGCGGTCTACGAGACCCTGCACAAAGCAGGCACGGTACACACCCGCTGACCCACCGCGTAAGGACGCGGATACCGGCCAGGCCACCCGAGCTGGCCGGTATCCGCGGCTGCGGCGAGAACCATGATCTACCTCCAGGGTGCCGCGAGCCGTCCCGGCATCATTCCATGCGTCGTAGCTGGTCAGCGCCGAGGATCTCAGGGCGTGTCGTACCGGCTGTGTAAGTGACGTGGCCTGGGGTGGTGATAACGGCCTGGAGGCCGTTTCATCAGATGCTGCTGACCAGCGGAGTTTCCGTTCGGGGGTGCTTCCGGGGCGCGTGCGAGGCGGAAGATCCGGGCTGTCTGCGCGCTTCCGCAGGTCACAGGCTTCTTGCTTATTGGGTCAAGATTGTACAGATGTTCGAGTTTGAGCTTCTACCAGCGCCCCCAGCAGGATTCGAACCTGCGCACACGGCTCCGGAGGCCGTTGCTCTATCCCCTGAGCTATGGGGGCTTGCATGGTTCGCCGGCCGGGCGGCGGGCCTGCAAGGCCGGTGCAAGGCTATCAGCCCGGAAGTATGCTGGACACGACACGGATCTCCGCGCATCTCCTTTGCTGAGCGGGTAGCCTCGCGCGGGTGACGCAGGGACTCGGCCGCGTGCTGGTTGTCGATGATGACGAGGTCATCCGGCAGCTGATCGCTGTCAACCTCACGCTCGAGGGGTTCGAGGTGGCGACGGCCGTGGACGGCCAGGATTGCCTCGACAGAGTTACCGAGACCAGCCCGGACGTGATCACGCTGGACGTGATGATGCCGCGCCTGGATGGCTGGGTGACGGCGACGCTGCTGCGCAAGAACCCGCTGACGAGCAGGATCAAGGTCGTGCTGATCACGGCGCGGGCACAGGAGGACGACAAGTCCAGGGGCCGGGAGATCGGCGTGGACGCGTACCTGACCAAGCCGTTCGACCCGGCGGAGATGATCCGCGTTGTCCGGGACCTGGCGGGCGCGCCGCATAGCGCTTTCGACTGACCGGCTTTCGACTGACCGGGCCTTGGGCTGACCAGGCCTTGGGCTGCCGGGCCTCCGGCTGGCCGGCCGCCATAGCCTGGGCGGGTGCTTCCCTGCGACATCAGCGCCGAGCTTGCGCGCCTGGTTGCGGCCGCCGTCGCTACGGGAGAGCTGCCGCCCGCCGCCGCTGGCGCGCCGGGCACCGCGGGCAGCTGGCGGCCGCACCGCGGGCAGCCCGGCGGCGCGCCGGGCACCTATTCATCCTCAATGCCGTTCCAGCTTGCCGCCCGGGCAGGCCGCGGCGCCCGCGGTATCGCCGCGCTGCTGGCAGCCGGGCTGGCCGGGCGGGACTGGGTCAGCGCGGCGTCCGTTACCGGCGGTGGCTACCTGACTGTCACGGTCACCGCCGACGCGCTGGCTGGCCTGGCGGTCCGGGTCACGCTGGCCGGGCCGGCCTGCGCCCGCAGCGATATCCTCCGCGGCCAGTGCCTGCGCGCCCCCGGCGGCGCGAACCTGGTCACGGCACCGACCTGGGCACAGGCACAGCAGCGGCTCACAGCCACGGTGAGCGGCCGGCTGGCGCTGGCAGCCGGTGCCCAGGTGACTGACAGCCAGGATTCTGAACGGATCACATCGCCCGGTCCCGCTGCCGAGGTTCCGCCCGGCCCGGCGGGACCGGCTATCGCCTTCGCCGGCGCCGACGCCATCTGCTATGCGCTGGCCCGGATTCCGGCTGGCCGTGCGGTGGTGATCGACGCGGAAAAATCCGTTCGGCAAGTGCTGGGAAATCCGTTCTTTGCAGTCAGTTTTGCTCATGCCGATGCGTCCGCGACCCTGCGGCGGGCCGCTGACCTAGGCCTTAGCCGAGGCGACCCGGCGGGTTTCGCGCCGCGGCTGCTGGCGGAACCGGCTGAGCGCGCCCTGCTAGGCGTCATCTCCTGGCTCCCGGAACGCGTCGCCGGTGCCGCTCGCCGTCGTCGGCCGCATGAGCTCACCCGGTATCTCGAGGAGCTGGCCGCGGCGTATCTCGACGCGGCAGAAGGCTGCCCGGCGCTGCCCGCCGGCGGGCGGTCCGCAGCGCGCGATGCCGCCACCGCGAGCGCGCGGCTGTGGCTGGTGGATGCCGCCCGGACATCCATCGGGGCCGGTCTGGAGCTGCTCGGCGCGGGAGTGCCCGCCGGGGGGTGACCTCGCGGCGGCCGCGCGGGGGCGGATCGAGCCGGCTTGTGAGAATCGGCAGGCTGAAGTATTTTTTCGGTTCATCCGCAGTATCACCGCTAACATCGCCGCGCAGTCACGACCGGGCGGACCGGCCGTCCCGCGGCCCGCCGTCTCGTTCCCGGGCGTGCCGGGGACAGGAACTCGTGGCCTGCTGCGGTGATTCAGTAGCCAGCGAAATGGGTATCGTATGGCATGTAAGCCCCCTGGACGCCGACAGCCAAGGCGCAAGTGTCCAGTTCGGCGCGCCGGAACTCCTCCGCAGGAAGACAGCCGGCGAGGCGTACCTGGACCGCACCGCGAGAACGTTCCCCGGGTAGACCTGGGTCGTTCGCACCGGCCCCGTCGGCCCCTTCCGCCAATGACGGACAGCTCTGAGGAATGCCTTGGGTGCTCTTGGTGTTAAGCTAGGTGCTGCACTAGATGCCCCGCCATGGGGACAGGTGTTCGCCCTCTCATCGTCGGTCCGGCGCTGTAGCCGGTCGCGGTCAGTACTCCCAGAGGAATTCACACATCGCTTGACTTCCGCGCCTGCCAGGAGTGGAACGAACGCGGATCTGTGCGGAGCCACCGGGCTCCGGGGTTCAGCTACCCCGGGCCGCTACGGGCGGGGACGCGGGCGAGCCGGCCCGGCTGTCTCGGCTCGCCGTGCCCCCCTGACCTTGTGCTAACCGCAGATGATGGATGGCGCCTCCGGGCGGGAACCGTGTGCGAGGAAACACGGGGACGGCAGTAAGTGCAGGAACTGGCCCGGCCGATCAGCCGGGCTGCGACAGCGGATCTACCGGCCGCCAGGCAGTCGGCGCCCGCGCCTTGGGGAAGGACCCTCGTGAGCGACACCACTGAAGTTTTCACCGGCACCTCGGGCATGCCCGAGGAATCAGCCCTCTTCCCCGCGCCGGTCACGACGCCGGGAACGACGGGCTCAGGGGCTGCCCCCGACGGGGCAGGCTCTGCGGGCTCCGGGCCGGGCAAGAACGGCCAGGCCGGTGGGGCTGCGGCGGCCGGGACGCGCCGCCGCGCTGGTGCCGGGCTCGGCGGCATGCTGCTGCCTGAGCTGCAGCGGCTCGCCCAGTCCCTGGGCATGACGGGCACGGGCCGGATGCGCAAGGGCGAACTCGTGGCGGCGATCGAGCAGCAGGGCGGCGGGACCGCCGGCCGCGCGGCAGGAAGCCGCCCGCGCGCAGCAGGTGACCAACCAGTCCAGCGGAGCGCGCCTGCGGGAGCCGGCGCACCCCGCCAGCTTGAGCAGGACGCCATGGAACGACAGACATCGATGCAGCCGGGCCTGGGCAGCGGGACATCTGCTGGCGGCCAGGCAGACGCGGCACAGGCAGGCGGAATCGGCGCAGGACCCTCCTCGGGCGGCGTCGGCTCGGCCGTGACCGGCGGCCCGGTGGCGGCCCGCGGCCGTGCGGCGGCCCGTGGCCCGGCGGTGACTGGCGGTCCGGTGACGGACAGCGGCGCGGCGGTGACCAGTGCCCCGGCGGTGACCAGCGGCGCTGCGGTGACCAGCGGCTCTGCGGTGACCAGTGCCCCGGCGGACAGCGGCACGGCAGTGCGCAATAGCGATCCGGCGACCGGTAACGGCATGGGCGCCGTCAGTCAGGCCAGCGGCCAGCAGGTCACCGATCGTGCGCCGTCCGAAGCAGGCCAGGCCAGTCAGGGTGAGGGCGGCCAGCGCGCTGCGGACCAGCGTGGCGGGGATGACCGCGGCGGCGATGGCCAGCGCGGCGAGCGCAGGCGGCGCGGCAACGGCAGGCGCGATGAGCAGGCCCGCACGGCCAGCGACAGCCCGGATCAGCACCGTGACCAGGGCAGGGACAGCCAGAGCAGGGACAACCAGGGCAGGGATCAGAGCCCTGGCGGCAGGAACAATCAGGGCGGGGACCAGCAGGGCGGCCGCGACGACGACCGCGACGGCCCGGGTGGCCGGCGGAACCGGGACCGGTTCCGCAATCGTAATAACAACAGCAGCAGCAGCAATAACAACAACAACAGGCGCCGTGAGCGGGGCACCGAGGCAGAGCCCGTGATCGCCGACGACGATGTGCTCATCCCGATCGCCGGCATTCTCGACGTGCTGGACAACTACGCGTTCGTGCGCACGACCGGATACCTGCCAGGATCCAATGACGTCTACGTCTCGTTGTCCCAGGTGCGCAAGTACGGCCTGCGCAAGGGGGACGTCGTCGAGGGCGCCGTGCGGCAGCCCAAGGACGGCGAGCGCAGGGAGAAGTTCAACGCCCTGGTCCGGCTCGACAAGATCAACGGCCTGGAGCCCGAGCAGTCCAAGCTGCGTCCGGAATTCTCCAAGCTCGTCCCGCTGTACCCGCAGGACCGGCTGCGCCTGGAGACCGAGCCTACGATCATGACCACGCGGATCATCGACCTGATCGCGCCGATCGGCAAGGGCCAGCGCGGTCTCATCGTGTCGCCCTCGAAGGCGGGCAAGACGATGATCATGCAGGCGATCGCGAACGCGATCACCAAGAACAATCCCGAGTGCCATCTCATGGTCGTCCTGGTGGACGAGCGGCCCGAGGAAGTTACCGACATGCAGCGCTCGGTCAAGGGCGAAGTGATCTACTCCACCTTCGACCGGCCCGCCGAGGACCACACCACGGTCGCCGAACTCGCCATCGAGCGGGCCAAGCGGCTGGCCGAGATGGGCCACGACGTGGTCGTCCTGCTCGACTCGATCACGCGGCTTGGGCGCGCCTACAACCTGTCCGCCCCGGCCAGCGGCCGGATCATGTCCGGCGGCGTCGATTCCACGGCGCTCTACCCGCCGAAGCGGTTCTTCGGAGCGGCGCGCAACATCGAGAACGGCGGTTCGATCACCATCCTTGCCACCGCGCTGATCGAGACCGGCTCCCGCGCGGACGAGGTCATCTTCGAGGAGTTCAAGGGCACCGGCAACATGGAGCTGCGGCTGCGCAGGGAGCTGGCCGACAAGCGGATCTTCCCGGCGGTGGACGTGGACGCGTCAAGCACCCGCAAGGAAGAACTGCTGATGACGCCGGAAGAGCTCAGGATCGTCTGGCAGCTGCGCCGGGTGCTGCACGCCCTGGAGCCGCAGCAGGCCCTTGAGGTGCTGATGGAGCGGATGGGGAAGACCAAGAGCAACGCCGAGTTCCTGCTGCAGGTGCAGAAGACCACGACCAGCATGGTCTAGCGCCGGGCATCGGGAATCGCCAGGCCGGTGCGGATGTTGCACGGTCTGGCACACTGGTAAGCCGAAAAAAGCGCGGTACCGGTTCACGCCCAGGCACGTGCCTGCGGCGACCCGGCGACCGCCAGAACCAGGAGTCTGACGTGAAGGCTAATATTCACCCCGATTACGTGGTGACGACGGTGACCTGCACCTGCGGGAGCACCTTTGTGACGCGGAGCACCGCCAAGAATGGCGTGATCCACGCTGACATCTGCTCGAGCTGCCACCCGTTCTACACGGGCAAGCAGAAGATCATGGACACCGGCGGCCGTGTCGCCAGGTTCGAGCGGCGCTTCGGCAAGAAGCCGGCGGCCGACAGTCCCGATCCGGCCGGAAAGGCCGATAAGGCCGTCAAGTAGGGCCGCGCCGGCTGCCAGATCTCAGGGCAGTTCGGTTTTCTGCGCGAAAGCGCGGAAAGGCCGGACTGCTATGGCGCTTACCCCGCTCCGGTCCGCCTCGCCACGATGCTGGCCTGGTGCTTGACGGGGCAGCTGGGGAGGACTGCGGTGTTTGAGCGGCTTGCGGATGTTGCGAGCGAGCATGCTGCGCTGGAGCGCGAGCTTTCCGGCGCGGACGTGCACGCTGACCCTGAGCGCGCCAGGGCACTTGGCCGGCGTTACGGCGAGCTCAGCTCGGTGGTGCACGCCTACCAGGAGTGGCAGCAGACCTGCGCGGACGAGGCGACGGCGCTCGAGTTCGCCGGCGAGGACTCATCGTTCGCGGCCGAGGCCGAGCAGTTCGGCCGCCGCCGGGCCGCTCTGGAGGAGCAGCTTCAGCAGCTGCTCGTCCCGCGCGACGCCAATGACGCGAAGGACGTCATCCTGGAGGTGAAGGCCGGCGAGGGCGGCGATGAATCCGCCCTGTTTGCCGGTGACCTGCTCCGGATGTACCTGCGCTACGCCGAGCGGCAAGGCTGGAAGACCGAGGTCCTGGACGCCACGGTGACCGGTCTGGGCGGGTACAAGGACGTCACCGTCGCGGTGAAGGCCAACCGCCGTGATCCGGCCGGCCAGGGCGCGTGGGCCAGGCTGAAGTACGAGGGCGGCGTGCACCGGGTTCAGCGGGTGCCGGTCACCGAGTCACAGGGCCGCGTCCACACGTCCGCGGCCGGGGTCCTCGTGATGCCGGAGGCCGATCCGGTCGAGGTGACGATCGAGCCCAATGACCTGCGGGTGGACGTGTTCCGCTCGTCCGGTCCCGGCGGCCAGAGCGTGAACACCACGGATTCCGCCGTGCGGATCACCCATATCCCCACCGGGATCGTGGTCTCCTGCCAGAACGAGAAGAGCCAGCTGCAGAACAAGGAGCAGGCCCTGCGCATCCTCCGGGCCCGGCTGCTGACCCAGAAGCAGGAGGAGGCGGACGCCCAGGCGTCAGCCTCGCGCCGCAGCCAGGTCAGTACCGTGGACCGCTCCCAGCGGGTCCGCACCTACAACTTCCCGGAGAACCGCATCTCCGACCACCGCGTTGGTTTCAAGGCCTACAACCTGGACCAGGTCATCGATGGCGATCTGGACGCCGTGATCAGCGCGCTGACCGCGGCTGACCGGGAAGAGAAGATAGCGGGCACCGATGCCGCCTGACCGGCCGGTGCTGCCAGACGGGCCAGTGCTGCCAGACGGGCCGGTGCCGCCTGGCGGGCCGGTGCCGCCCGCCCGGCCGATATGAGCCTGCTGCTCGACGAGATCGCCGTCGCGGCCGCGCGGCTGGCCGAGGCGGGCGTGGAGTCGCCGCGCACCGATGCCGAGCTGATCGCCGCCCATGTCCACGGCGTGGCCCGCGGCGCGCTGCCCACCGTCCCCGACACCTCCTTCCACCCGCGTTTCTGGGATGAGATCGGCAGGCGCGAGGCGCGCGAGCCGCTGCAGCACATCACCGGGCGCGCGTATTTCCGCTACCTGGACCTTGAGGTAGGTCCCGGCGTCTTCGTGCCGCGCCAGGAAACCGAGGTCATGACGGGCTGGGCCATTGACTGCCTCAGGGAGATGGACGTCGCTGAACCGGTCGTCGCCGACCTTGGCACCGGCTCCGGCGCGATCGCCCTGGCAATCTCGCAGGAGGTGCCGCGAGCCCGGGTGCACGCAGTGGAGGCCGACCCGCTCGCCCGGCAGTGGGCGGAGCGGAACATCGCCAGGTGCGCGGCATCGGCACCGCACACGGCAGGCCGGGTAACCCTGCATGACGGCGACTTCGCCGCCGCGCTCGGCGACCTGGACGGGACGGCGGACCTGGTGATCAGCAATCCGCCGTACATCCCGGTCGGCGCGTGGGTGCCGCCCGAGGTGGGCGAGTACGATCCGGCCACCGCGCTCTGGGGCGGGCCAGACGGGCTCAACCCGATCAGGGCGATCGAGGCAGTCGCGAGCAGGCTGCTGCGTCCCAGGGGCCTGGTGGCCGTAGAGCACGGCGCGCAGCAAGGCAGCGCGGTCTACTGGATTTTCCCGGAGGAACTCCGCTGGCGGGAGACCCGCAACCATAAGGACCTGGCCGGCCGGGACAGATTCGTCACTGCCGTGCGGTCCTGATCAGATTCGCTGCCGCCGCGGTCCAGGCCGGGCACCGCGTGGCCGTGCGGTCCTGGCCGGCAGCCGTCCGCGCGTCCCCGGCCGCGGGGCGGCCCGGGTGCCGGTTCCGGCGCGAAACATGGCAGGATGAGCGGCCATGAGCGGACGGTATGACTGCGCTGACGCGTCGGAGCGTGTGACGGGCCTCGCCGCCGCCGCCGCAGCCGTCGGCCGCGGCGCCCTGGTAGTGCTGCCGACGGACACGGTCTACGGAATAGGCGCTGATGCCTTCAACCCGGGGGCGGTGACAAGCCTCCTGGAGGCCAAGGGACGGGGGAGGAGCATGCCCCCGCCGGTGCTCGTAGGCTCGGTCCGTGCGGCCATTGCCCTCGTGGACGATCTCGGGCCGTATGGCAAGGACCTCGTCGACGAGTTCTGGCCGGGCGGCCTGACCCTGGTATGCCGCGCCACCCCGACCTTGCACTGGGATCTCGGCGACTCCCGCGGCACCGTCGCCGTCCGGATGCCGCTGCATCCGATCGCGCTGGAGCTGCTGAAGGAGACCGGGCCGATGGCGGTCAGCAGCGCGAACCTCTCCGGCTCGCTGTCCGCCACCACGGCGGCGGAAGCGGAGGAGCAGCTCGGCGAGTCGGTGGCCGTCTACCTGGATGGCGGCCAGTGCGCGAGCGCGCTGGCCTCGACGATTGTCGACCTGACCGGGTCGTCACCCCGGCTGCTGCGCCAGGGCGTGATCTCGATCGGGCGGCTCCGCGAGGTGGCGGCCGTTACTGCCGGTGAAGAAGCCGCGCCATAGTCGTGACGGGCTGGCGGGCCCGGCTTCTGCTGCGGGCCCGGCTTCTGCTGCGGTTCCGGCTTCTGCTGCGGTTCCGGCTTCTGCTG
>Ga0302184_10000265_pt1 | contig 34347 bp, 32 predicted proteins | sample I_Palsa_N3_3_FD_200233 | JGI IMG/M metagenome (GOLD analysis project Ga0302184, IMG submission 200233) | Peat permafrost microbial communities from Stordalen Mire near Abisko, Sweden - I_Palsa_N3_3 | ecosystem: Environmental > Terrestrial > Soil > Palsa > Peat permafrost | place: Sweden...
AAGCGGTCCGAGGAGTACGCCGAGGGTGAGAAGCCGTTCATCCGCGAGCGGGTGATGGGCTCGTTCGCCCGCCGGGTGCGCCTGTCCGACACCGTCGACGCCGACAACATCGAGGCCGGCTTCGACGCGGGCGTGCTGACCGTACGCATCCCCGTCCAGGAGCAGGCCAAGGCCCGCAAGGTCGAGGTCCGCACCGACGCCAAGGCGGAAATCGCCGCCTGACGCAGCGGTACGCTATCCGGGCCCGGCGGCCGCATGTCGAGCCGTCCGGGCCCGGAGCCATTTCATGGGGTGAGCCGTGCCGTCCTTGCCGCTCGATGACGAGAACCTGCCGCTGTTCACCGTCGGCCAGGTTTCCGAGATGCTGGAGATCCAGCAGGCGTTCCTCCGGCGCCTTGACGAGTTCCGGGTGGTGCGGCCGTCCCGGTCGGCGGGCGGCCAGCGCCGCTACACGCGCAATGAGATCACGATCGTGCAGTACGTCGTGGAACTGGCCGGCGAGGGCCTGACGCTGGCTGCTATCCGCCGGGTGCTCGAACTCGAGGCACGCGTCAAAGACCTGGAAGATGAACGGGCCCAGCTCCGTGCTGCCCTGGCCGAGCGTGATCAGCAGCTCGGGCTGCGGCGCAGCCGCTGGTGACCGGCACCGGGCGAGACCAGCGCGTGCGGAGTACGGTCAGCGGCCAGGGCTGCGTAATATCCCGTCGTTGATGTCTGTCCGGCCGCCGGCCGCCGGTCACCCGATGTGCCGGTGCACGTTGTCGTGCTTCGACGGCCCGGGCTCTGCCGCCGCGACCCACGCGCCCGGCGTGGACGGATCGATGATGCCATTCTCCAGCCAGGTGTAGCGCCCGGCCAGGACCCGCCGCGACAGCGTGGCGTCGGCGGCGTCGGTATTGGACCAGAGCTGGCTGAAGAGCTCGTCGCAGCGCAGCCGGGCCTGCGTGCAGTACGTGCCGGCCAGTTCGAAGCCGGTGCTGCCGCGCTCGGTGCCGACGGTGTCGGTCGCGTCCAGCTGGGCGCGGGTGCAGGCGGCGCTCATCGCGTACAGCTCGGCCCCGATGTCGACGATCCGGCCGAGGAATCCCTGCTTGCGCTCCAGCTTGCCCTGCCAGCGCGCCATGCCGTAAAACGTGGCGCGGGCCAGCTTCCTGCTCGCCCGCTCCACATATCGCAGGTGCCCCGCCAGCGGCCCGAACTCGTTGTACGCCCCGGGCTGCTGCCCCTTGCCGGTGACCAGGGTGGGCAGCCATTTCGCGTAGAAGCCGCCGGCCTTGGCCGCCGCGCGGGCCTTGCGGGCGGCCGGCACCCCGGGCTCGATCAGCTCCCCGGCAGCGGCGAGGTGCGCGTCGACGGCCTCGCGGGCAATGAACAGCCGCATGATCTCCGAGGAGCCCTCGAAGATCCGGTTGATCCGCATGTCCCGCAGCAACTGCTCGGCCGGGACGCCCCGCTCGCCGCGGGCCGCCATGGATGCCGCTGTCTCGTAGCCGCGCCCGCCGCGGATCTGGACCAGCTCGTCGGCCATTTTCCAGCCCATCTCGGAGCAGTACAGCTTGGCGAGCGCCGCCTCGATCCGGATGTCCTGCCGCTTGCCGTCGGCCAGCTGGCTGGATAGCTCGACGACCGCCTCGACCGCGTAGGAAGTCGCGGCGATGAACGAGATCTTCTTGGCCACCGCCTCGTGCTCGCCGACCGGCCGGCCCCACTGCACGCGCTCGCGCGACCATTCCCTCGCGATCTTGAGAGCCAGCTTGCCGGTCGCCGCACAGCTGGCTGGCAGGGAGAGCCGGCCCGTGTTCAGGGTGGTGAGGGCGATTTTCAGGCCCTTGCCCTCGTCCCCGATCCGGCAGTCGGCGGGTACCCGGACCTGGTAGAACCTGGTGACCCCGTTCTCCAGGCCGCGCAGGCCCATGAACGAGTTGCGCTGCTCGACGGTGACTCCGTCGGCGTTTCCCTCGACCACGAACGCGGTGATGCCGCCGCGGTGACCCTCGCTCTTCGGCACCCGTGCCATCACCACCAGCAGGTCAGCGACGACTCCGTTAGTGGTCCACAGCTTGACGCCGTTCAGCAGGTACTCGGATCCGTCTTCGGACGGCTCGGCCGTGGTGGCGAGGCGGGCCGGATCGGAGCCGACATCGGGCTCGGTGAGCAGGAACGCGCTGATCTCGCCGCGGGCGCACCTGGGCAGGTAGCGCTGCTTCTGCTCGTCCGTGCCGAACTGGGCCAGCGGCTGCGGCACGCCGATCGACTGGTGCGCCGACAGCAGCGCGCCGATCGCGGCGGATGCCGACCCGGCGATCATCAGCGCCCGGTTGTAGTACAGGTAGCTCAGGCCGAGCCCGCCGTACTCGGGGGAGATCTTGATGCCGAACGCGCCGAGGCCGGCCAGGCCCTTGATCACCTCGTCCGGGATCTTCGCGTCCCGCTCGATGACCGCGCCGCTGACGGAGGTCTCGCAGAATTCGCGCAGCCTCGCGCAGAACTCCTCGCCGCGGCGGGCCATGTCCTTGTCCGGGGGCGGCTGCGGGTGGATCAGGCCGAGCTGGAAGTCGCCAAGGAACAGCTGCTTGCCGAAGCTCGGCTGCAGCCAGGCTGATTCCCTGGCCGCTTCGGCCACCTGCCGTGCCTGCCGCTCGTCAACGTGATGCTCGGTGCGCTCGCTCATGCCGCCGTCCTCGTCCTGGGCTGTTCAAGGAACTAGTGCCCACTCATACTCACCGGTAACGCAGCAGGCCGTGGCGCATCAATTCGCGCAGTTCAGGCGCCTGTCCGGGAGAGGTGTCAGACGTCCGTCCGGTAGAAGTTCAGGTACGACCTCGACGGGGTGGGCCCGCGCTGATCCTGGTATCGCGAGCCGTAGACCGCCGAGCCGTACGGGTGCTCGGCGGGCGAGCTGGTCCGGAAGAGACAGAGCTGGCCGATCTTCATCCCGGGCCACAGCTTGATCGGCAGCGTGGCGACGTTGGAGAGCTCAAGTGTCACGTGCCCGGAGAACCCTGGGTCGATCCACCCGGCTGTCGAGTGCGTCAGCAGGCCCAGCCTGCCGAGACTCGACTTGCCTTCCAGGCGCCCGGCGATGTCGTCAGGCAGCGTCACCACCTCGTAGGTGGAGGCAAGCGCGAACTCGCCCGGGTGCAGCACGAAGGGCTCGTCACCCGGGGTCTCGACCAGCCTGGTCAGGTCAGGCTGCTCCACCGCCGGGTCGATATGCGGGTAGCGGTGGTTCTCGAAAACCCGGAAGAAGCGGTCCAGGCGCACGTCGATACTCGACGGCTGGATCAGCTCGGGCGCATACGGGTCGATCTTGACCCGGCCCGACTCGACCTGGGCCCTGATGTCGCGGTCGGAGAGCAGCACGCTGGCAACCTACCGGTTCCGGTAACATGTCGTGTCGGACCAAGGCTGACACGCGGCTCGGGCGGTAGGACGGGATGCGGCCGGCTAACCCGCGGGTGTAGTTCAATGGTAGAACGTCAGCTTCCCAAGCTGATAGTGCGAGTTCGATTCTCGTCACCCGCTCCACCACATACACCCAGCTCACGCGCCTGACCGTCGGCGGCTGTCCCCCGGACCGCGAGCCCGTCGGACCAGTGGCTTGCAATGTCTCAATGGGTCATCATTGCAAACCGGATTGTTCACACGGGCGGAAACGGTCAGCCAGTTGGCCGATGGGCTTGGCGCACGCCCGGCTCAGCCGCGGTCGTGGAGGGTCACCTGATAGCCGTCGGGGTCCGCGAACGTGAAAGTGCGGCCGAACGGCCCGTCGACGGGCGCTGAGACGATCGTCGTGCCGGCGGCGGTGAGGGCGTCGTGGATGTCCTGCGCGTCGGCGGCGTGCAGCCATAGCGCCATCCCCTGGCCCGGCTGCGCGATCGCGTCCAGGTCGGTGCCCGCGACGCCGTCGCGGACGGCGAACGCGATCGGCTTGGTGTCGAACACGACGGCGTGCGGCGGTCCTGCGCCGGAGCGCTTCAGCCCCAGGTACTGCTGGTAGAAAGCGGCGGAACGCTCCAGGTCGCGCACCTGCAGTGAAATGAAGTCGGGTCCGGTGACGGCCACGATTCTTACCTCCTCATGGTATGTCAGTCTTCTGACACACCACAATGTATGTCAGACTACTGACATGAGTCAAGGCGAGCCCGGAGTCGAGCTGGACACATCGCTGGGGTACATGCTGAAGGCGGCCGCGAGCGCCCTGCACTCTGCCCTGGAGGTCGTGCTGAGGCCGCTGGGCATGACGATCACCCATTACGCCTGCCTGGAGCTGCTTTCCCAGCGACCGGGCCTGTCGAACTCCGGGCTTGCCCGCGGTGCCTTCGTCACCCGGCAGTCGATGAATGTGCTCCTGCAGGCCCTCGAACGCCAGGGACTCGTTGTCCGCCCGGCACAGGCACCCGTCGGCAGGGCACTGCCGGCCGAGCTGACCGCCCGCGGGCGCCGCCAGCTCAAGCTGGCCAGCGCCGCGGTTCGCCGCGTCGAGCAAGACATGCTGGCCAATCTGGATACCAGCGAACAAGATCAGATGCGCCGCCTGCTCACTGCGTGCATCGCCTCACTGACCGAACCGCCAGGACGAAGCAAGATCACCGTGCAACTAGCCAGGGTGCCTGGCGGTCAATGACGGTCCCCGGCGGGCACCCAAACTGGCGTCCATCAGCCGCAGCAGCTCAGCGGTCGCCGGGGTGGCATCGGCCAGCCAGCGCGGGGCGGCCTCCATCAGCGGCGCGACCTTCCGCAGCCGGGTGTTGTACTCGCTCTGGGCGCTGGCCAGACGCCACCCGCACCAGTCCTCCCAAAGCCCCGACATAAAGGCTGGACGCGCGCACCGCCGCTTCGGTTGCACGAGCTTGCGGCCGGCCAGCGAACCTCGGCGGGGCAGGCACGCCGTCGAAGGTAATCACGACTTGAGCGCTGTTATCGCAACCATGTCACTCCACCGTGCGTCCAACATGACATGAGGCAAGCGCTCGGCTCAATCGCTCTATCGCTGGCGAGCGTGGCAGTGCTCGTTGGATGCGGCAGCCCGCACCGAGCAGCTTCTGGAACTGTGACAGGTGCCCTGGTCAGGGTGGGCGGTCCACCGCCCGGCGCCGCAGTCCCGCTGACGGGACAGGTGTCAGCCATCAGCTCATCCGGCGCCCGGTACGCGGTGACCGTAGGTAAGAGCGGCCGATACAGGCTGTCCCTGCCGCCGGGCACCTACCGACTGACCGGCCGGAGCCCTATGGTGCACGTCAACGGCGCAGAGATGCAGTGCAACGGGGTGCGTGCCGTTCACGTAACCGCCCGAGCGGATTCATCAGGCCTCAATGTGGTCTGCTCGATTCGCTGAGGCGCTCAGGACCCAGGACGGCTCACCACGGCAACGACCCCTCACCTTCCTCGCGGCAGGCGAAGTGCTGGCGCCTCGCGGTGTAGGCCTCATCATCGCCACCGACACCGACCGCAGACTGCCGCACAGCAAGGTAGCTGTGCCGCCGCTGCCCTTGCCCTGGCCAGATGGATCCCATAGTGGCTGGCTTATCGGGAGTGCGCCGCCTCGCAGCCCCATCTTTTAGACGCTGTGGTTCCGGGTCCACGGCACGACGTACATCGCGGCCCGCCACGATCGGCTGGAAGGCCAGAGAGCCGCGGCTCAGAAAGCACTCGGCCAGATCGTCCGTTCTGCGCCGCGAGATATGCTCGCTGCGAGGTGATGCCATGCCGTCCCGGACAGCGGGAAGCCAGAGCAGCGCACGCCTCAAATTGGCTGCTGCCATGACAGCCTTGCTAGCTGGGGGCCTGACCGCTTGCAGCCATTCGCCCGGCCAGAACTTCGGCACAGTCTCCGGCATCGCCGAGCCATGCGCCGGGGTATTCAGGCTCGGCCAGGCGCAGGTCACTGTCTACGCGAGCCACGACGGCCGGACTGTGAAATCGGAGCGCGTCGTCATCAGGCAGCCGCACGGCAGCCCCTACCGCCTGACGCTCCGCGCGGCCGTCTACGTGATCAGCGCTCCGGCGGCGTACCTGCCCGCGCAGACGGTCAGTGTGCGAGCGGGCGGAACGACCACCGTGAATTTCCGCCCGTCCTGTAAATGACAAAGGCGTGCCCGCTACGTGCCCGTAAGGACGGCCAATGACGGTCAACCGCGGTAACTTGCACGATCGCGGCCAGCTCCGCGCAGGTCACGGTGTCGGCAGGTCAGGAACGACCAGCAACAGCGACTTCCCAAGCTGATAGTGCGAGTTCGATTCTCGTCACCCGCTCCACCACGTAGGGCCAGGTCAGAGGCATCACTTCCATCCTGGGCCTCCCCTGCTTTCCGGGCCGCAAAGGCTGCCGGGCCATTAGCGGGCCATGAGCCCGCCGGCGCCAGGTCACCGGTAGTCCCGTCGTCCTCGTCGTCGCGCTCCGTCTGGACATGCCGATCGATAGCAGCCGTGATCGCCTTGTCCGCGCCGCGTGCCTCGTGCTGGTAGATCATGGCGGCGCGCTCGCTGTCATGGCACATCCGCGCCATGAGATTCGAGCGTCGACCCTGCGCTTGCCCAGGTCGGGGCGCCTTCGTGGGGGGTCGCCCACCCAGTCTAAGTGTCCCACGGGGATAGGCGAGCTGACCACGCCCGGGCACGGGCGTGGTCAGCGGCGGCTCGCTGGTCAGCCTTCTTATTCCCTGCTTGGGAGGAAGGGGGCAGGGATGACCGGGGGCTGGTGGTGCACCGGCGCGGCGATCCCGGCCTTGGGCCCCGCCTTCACGCAGCGGACGTCATAGCAGTTGATTTTCGTGTTGCTGGAGGCGTGGTTGGTGTACCCCGAGGTCGGGAACTGCGAGTACAGGCCGAATTCGTTGCTGTCAGCGGTGTTCTGCGCCACGGTGGCCGAATAGCCGCTCTGGTCGTCGGTGTAGATGTACACACCCGCCTGGCCGTTGCCATCGGTGGTGTTCTTCCGAAGCGTCACGCCGGACGGGTAGTCGGTCTCGATCCCGTACTCGCCATCGCTGAACGTGTTGGCTGCATAGGCCGAATCGGCCGACGACTCTGCGTACAGCCCCCACGAATCATCCGTGCCCTTGTTGTGGCTGAAGGTGTCGCCGGTGTCGTCGATATCAGCGAAGCCGTAAGTGCTGCCGGTTACCGTGTTGTATGACCAAGTATCGCTGGCCGAGCCAGCGTCATAAAGCCCGACGTCGGTACCTTGCGCCTTGCTGCCGGTGACCTGGCTGTCCTGGCTGTCCACGAGCTCGATGCCTTCATCGATGTCATCGACGGTAAGGCTGTGGAGGACGGCCCCGTCCAGGTACTGGCCGTAAACACCATAGGTGTCCGACTCTGAGGACGGGCCGGTGCCGGTGAAGGCCAGGTGCTGCAGCACGATCCCGGTCAGGTCGCTGCCGCTGGCGCCCTCGAGCTCGCTGTAAAGGTAGAAGCCGGTGATCGTGCCGTTCTCGACGGTCAGGCCGCTGTAGCCGTTATCGAGGATCCCCACGGTGTCCGCCGACGGGCCCGGGCCGAGGATCTTGTACCCGTTGAGGTTCACGGTCACGCCGCTGGCGCCGATCGTCAGCGCGTTGTCGGTTGTGTCGCTGGTGCAGTCCACGTTCGCGGTCAGCGTCACGCTGGTGGTGATCGTGGACCCGCAGGCCACCGTATCCGCGCTGGCCGGCCCGCCCGCCGCCAGCATGCCCGCCGCCAGCGCGCCACCGCCGCCGAGGACCGCCACCACCCGCACCAGGGATGACCTCATTGAAATGGGCACTTTGCCCTCCTCTCCCCGCCCTGGACCCTAGGACCGGCTGACCGCGACGTCAAGATCAGTTCCTGATCCCGGCGGCAGGGCGCTGCGGGCAGGTGCCCAGGCCCCCGACGATCGGCCCCCGGAACGGGTGATCCCCGCGCCCGCGATGGCCGGGCCGCACCAGCGCAGGCTCGGGCAGTACGCAGGCGCCGGACCCGGTCATGCCTCCCGGAAGAACCTCACGATGCGCAGCCCGGCGCGGCGTACAGGCCGGGCGGCCCTGTCATCCGGCCGTGAGCCAGATGCGGTCCAAACTTGCTCAGAAAACGAGGTAGCGGCCCGCTGACCTGGCCACTAGCAGGTTCCGCCAGATGCCGAGACTTGCTCCTGAGCAGTAGGCCGCAGGCACATTCAAGGCACATGAGCACAGGAGGCCGCCCGAAGCAACGAGAACTCCTGAGAGACGAAATCGCAGCTCAGCGGCGGTTTTGGGCTGAAGCTGCAGGTAGCCGTCACCACTGTTGGCAGTTTGTCAACAACCGCAGCGACCCTGCCAGCGCGGGACGCCAGCGGGACGTTCGTGGGATGGAGATAGACGTGCCCGCTGCGGGCCCGATCAGGCGGTCGAAGGCAGTGCTTCACGGTCACTCGCGGCTCCCCAAGGTGGGCGATGACCTGCGGCCTGCCTGGTCAGGACTGGCCGCTGCACTCATTCCCAAGCTGATAGTGCGGGTTCGATTCCCGTCACCGACTCCACCACGTAGGGCCAGGTCAGAGGCATCACTTCCATCCTGGGCCTCGCCTGCTTTCCGGGCCGCAAAGGCTGAGGTTGGCCAGTTCGGGGCCGTCGATGAGGACCAGGCGGGCGTTCACGCGGTCGGCGTAGTCGCGGGAAACCGCGGCTGAACCGCCGGGCGCTATATAGCGAGCTGGGTCGGCGTGCCTGGGCTCTTCGGCGTAGGTAGGGGCCGTCCTCTGCTATGGGCGCTACTCACTGATCTGGATCAAGACGTGACGAACGGAACGGCAGGGATGAGCAGCATTCGAGCAGCAACGCCGCTGGACAACCTCGGACGCCGTCACACCGGACGGGCGCATGGTCGCAGCTGGTGCCGCGTCAGGCACCGTTTGTCCGGGCAAGGACGCGGCGGAGTGGTCCGTGCGGCTGCTCATGAGCTCCATGGTGCTGAGGCTTGACTTAAAGCGCTTCAGGTTTTGCAGGATAAGTTCATGGCTACCGTCACCGCAGATCATCTAGCCGGGCTGTCCATCCAGGAGATGGCCCGCCGTACGGGGTTCAGCGAATCGACGCTGCGGTATTACGAGCGGATTGGGCTGATCGACCCGGTACCGCGTGTCACCTCCAGCAGCCACCGGCGGCACGCGGCGGAGACGGTCGACACGCTGGAGGCGCTGGCCTGCCTGCGGTCCACGGGCATGGGCATCGACGACATGCGCGCCTACCTTAACGGTGTCGCGGAGGGACTTACCGCGGCACCGCGCATGGTCGCGCTGTTTGCCGCTCATGCCCGGCGCCTGGAGCGGGAACTGGCCGCGCTGCGCGTCCGCCAGGCCTACACGGCGGCGAAGGTAGCGCTGTGGCGGGCACGTGTCGAGGGCGACCGGGCGGCTGAACAGGAAGCCGCCGCTGAGGTGCTGCGGGTCATGGGACAGCTCCGGGATCATGACAAGGAGACGCATCGGTGAGCAAGCTCGTAACGCCCTTCGGATTCGAGAGCACCACCAGCGACGTTCTCCGAGGGGTCGACCTCTCGGGCAAGACGGCGCTGATCACAGGCGCGAACTCCGGGATCGGTCACGAGACGGCCCGCGCGCTGGCGAGCGTAGGCGCGGCTGTCGTCGTGGCCGCCCGCCGCGACAGGGCGGGCAGTGACGCAGCGGCACAGATCGCCGTATCGACCGGCAACCCGCACGTCTCGAACATCCTGCTGGACCTGGCGGACCTGGAGTCGGTCGCGCGTGCCGCCGCTGGCTGGAGCGGCCCGCTGCACATCTTGGTCAACAACGCCGGCATCATGGCCGTCCCGGAGCTGACCCGCAGCGCGCAGGGCCACGAGCTGCAATTCGCCACCAACTACCTGGGCCACTTCGCGCTGACGGCGGGGCTGCGCACGGCGCTGGCCGCGGCAGGCAAGGCGCGGATCGTCTCGCTGAGCTCGTCCGCGCACCTGCACAGCCCGGTCGTCTTCGGGGACCTGAACTTCCGGTTCCGTCCCTACGACCCGCGCCAAGCCTACGCCGAGTCGAAGACCGCAGCGGTCATGCTCGCGGTCGAGGCAACCCGGCGCTGGTCGGCCGACGGCATCTGTGCCAACGCCGTCAATCCAGGCGCCATCGCCACCGGACTCCAGAAGTACACCGGAGGCCTGAAAACCCCGGCCGAGCGCCGCAAGTCCGTGGAGCAGGGAGCGGTAACCCCGGTATTCCTCGCTTCCTCCCCGCTAGCCGAGGGAATCGGCGGACGCTACTTCGAGGACGTTAACGAAGCTGACACACGGACGGAAAGCCCTGGCATGTTCGGGACCGGCGTCGCCGACTATGCCCTCGAGCCCCGGTATGCCGAACTGCTCTGGGAGGTGTCCGCAGAGATGGTAGCGGCCGAGAAGTACTCACGGGCAAACGTAACCTGACGCGGGACTAACGGGCCTACAGGTCGAATTTGACGAACCAGCCACCGCTGAGCTTTCTCTGCCGAACGATGACCGGCGACAAGTATTCGGCCGGGTCATCCCTATTTCACGTTCTTCGAAGAGCACTCACCGGGCCTTGTCCCGCTCTTCGAAGTCGACAACGCCGAGCTATCGAGGAGGACGGGGGAGGAGCAGGGCACGGAGATCAGCGCAGGCCGGACCACAGATCGCCGGGCCATTAGCGGGCCATTAACCCCGGTGACGAGGGGTCAGCGACGGTCACTCCGGACCAGCAAAGTTGCCAGGTCAGGCCCGTTACCAGGCATGATGGCTCGGCTTCCCAAGCTGATAGTGCGAGTTCGATTCTCGTCACCCGCTCCACTCCGTAATCCGCTCCACTCCGTAATCCCAGTTCAGGGCCATGATCCTGAGTTTGGTTCTTGACCGTCTCAGGTCGTTGTCGATCTTCCGTGCCAGGTTGTGCGAGGCACCGACGCTGGCCGAGTTCATTCAGCTGGTCGCGGCCCCACTGAATTGATCACATTCATCCTGGCGTTCGTTTCCAGATCGTGAGCTGGGGCCGGACCCCAGGGAACGGATCGAGTGCCCTGACAGGCGTGGTGGCAACCTTCGTGAAGGCTTCGTGCAGGTGGTCTACCCTGGCGGTGCGATAACCTCCGTCCCCGATGTATGCGACGGTGTCCCCGCAGTAGTACGTCAGGCAGTCACCCAGCGACGAGAACAACGGCGGCCAGCACAGAAACAGGCCACGGTAAGCGTAACCGGACAACACGGTCTGATCGCCCTGTTCGACGTGGGTCCATGGCCGGTTACGCGAGTGGTACCTGTTGGTACGCTCCCCGTCGAGGGGCGCCTGGTCGAAGGCGACAATATCCGCGCCGATCGAGCGCAGCCTGTGCGCCCAGTATCCCGTGCCGGCGCCCATCTCAACTAGTGGTCCTAGCCCGGCGAGCATTGCCAGCGCGGAATCACTGGGAAAGACATACGCGTAGTGCTGAGCCAACGTCAACAGAACGTCCTCGGCATCGACTGCCGAATCAGGAAGACAGCCGTTATCGAGCATCTCAACCGACTGGCTGAACTGATCGTCTCGCATGTGTGCCTCCCGGCCAGCAATCGTAGCTAACGCTGGCGGCGGAATCCCGACACATGGAAGAGCGGCGTACAGTCTCGATGTCGCAGCGAAGGCATCCTAGCTGCCTACATATCGTCAGAACCCCACCTCAGTTAATCAGCCTGCCGGCAGGGCGCCGCATCTGCTAATGGCGCCGTGCTGTCGGCACTGCAGGCCGGATCGGTTGGCAGATGACGGCAGCCTGGGTGACGTGCATCCGTCAGCCTTCTGGGCCGTGCATCCCACCTGCAACAGTGGGCGGCCAGCCGCGGTCAGTGAGGGTCAATCAGGCCACTCGGGATCCTGTTCATGCATCGACAGGCGGGAAGTTTCCGCAGCTCAGAAGCCACTAGATGGGATGGCGAGCTGATGGTCAGGGGAGCACCCGCCGGGGAGGAGCCATCTTCCTCGCTTCGGAATTGTCCAGGTCGCGGCCACCGCCTCAATGCCGCCTACGGCGCCGCTTCGCGGTCGGCATTCGCCGGGCATTTGACTCGCCGCCCGCTCCCCGGGAATCCGCAGCCACGAGGACGACGGCGAAGATTAGGCAGGGACTGGACGAGGATCTGACTGTTACGGGCCGGAGACGAACATTCCGGCGGCCCAGGAGCCGCGAGGTGGTGACTTGCGCGGATGAGCGGCGGCGACGGCGCCGCCGAGTGCGCCGCCGGCAGCTCCGGCGAGCGGGCCGATGATCATCATGAACCCGAGACCCACGAAGATGACCGTAATGAGGAGGCCGCCGGCAGCTCCGGCGGTCGCGCCCGCGAGCAATCCCTGGCGGGCTCGCCGAGCCCGCAGTTCTTGCGGGTCCGCTATGCCCGACAGCAGCCATCCGGCCGCAACGCCAGCCGTGGCAGCGGCGACCAGAAACGCGATTACCGACACAATGAGGAAACCGGTCAGGCCGAGACCGGCTTTGGTCGTCAGTACACCGTAAATGATCATGCCTGTGGCCAGGCCAGTTATTGTGCCAATGGCGAGGGCCGTGCTTGGCAGCGGTGACCGCCGCGACGTCGCGGCGAGGATCCCGGCCACGTACAGGACCGTGAGCACCTGCACCGGCATGACCGCGAATGCGGCAGTAGCTGCCAGTCCGGTAGATCGCCACACTGCGCCGGTATCGGCATGCGGCCTTAGAGTCCTGGTCACAGGTGGCATTGCAGCCACGGCTCCGAGCAACGCTAGCCCGGCGATCTCTCGTGGCCAGCTGATGGTGCCCGAGCCAAGGATGCCGTTGATGCCAGCGTTCCTGTCCAGGTGCACGATCGACACGCCGAGCCCGCAGACGGCCGCGCACCCAGCCACCCGCACTAGCCGCGGCGTAATGCCGCTGCCAACCGGCCCGAACAAGCCGCTCCGGCGGCCCGCCCAGGGCAGGACGAGGAGCGCGGACGCTCCGACCAGGATCCGGACCCGGTCGGTCACGCTCTCCGGGTCGGCTGTCGGCACGGTCCGCCAGCTAAGCCATATCGCCCATGCCGCGGCGGCCGCCACCACGCCGAGCCCAAGCCAGTAAACGATCTTGCGTGCCATGTTGGCCTCCCTCGCAACCAGCCACAATCCGCCCGCCAGCCAGTGCAGCTGACGCCACCCGGCCGGAACCTGACCGGCCTCAGCCTGTATCGCCTCGGCCCACTGCCGCCGCGCCGGCGGAAGCACCCGTGCCGTATTGCCCAGCAGCCCGGCCAGCAGCCGGGTCATCCGCTCCATCACGAGCACTCACTGGCCAGCCGCCGAGTCGCCGCGGGCCGCCGCGGCCGGGTGGCGCAGGCCGGGGCCGGCGCGACGGCCAGCGCTGCTGTCGTGGCTGCCAGTCCTTGGCTCGTGAGCCGGTACAGGTGACGTCTCGGCCGCCCTGCGGGCTGATCGGCTTCCCAGCAAGCCTCGACGGTCTTCCTGTCGGCGAGCCGGATCAGGATCGGGTACAAGGTTCCGGGCTTCAGTCCGGTTTCGCGAGCCAGGTCATAGCCGTGCCGCCACTCCGACGGCTGGGCGGCAAGAGCGGCCAGAATCGCCCGTGTCTGAGCAGACAACGCTGCGCGAGGTGGCATGGAGCTAACTCTATCTAGATAGAGTTATTAGGTCAACCGTCCTTCTCGCTGCTAGAGGATCTCGGCCGAGCCCGCCGAGTCCAGGCCAAGGCGCAGCGGTCAGTCACGGGTACTCACGGTCGTGCCGACGCGCGGGTCAGGGCCACGTCAGGCGCGATCAGTCCAGTTCCCAAGCTGATAGTGCGAATTCGATTCCCGTCACCCGCTCCACGACGGGTCCGGGTGACAGACGGCGTTGCGGGCCGCCGGCGGCCCGGCGGGGATGTCGGCGGTGAGCGCGGCCAGCTCAGCCTAGGTCCGCGCGGTGAACGCCTGGCCCGCCCGCGCGTCAAGCTCGCCTTTGGTCAGGCGGCCCTACACGAACGCGGCCTTGAGCATGTCGATCACGTGCTCGCGGTCGGCGTGGGCCGCACTCCAATGGCCGCGGGCCGCCGCTGCTCGCTCTTCCGGTCCTGTGATCACCGGTGTCTTCCCGGCAGCACAACGCAGGGAAAGCGTAGCGGCTGCTCTCCTGAAGGCCATCCGAAGGTCCCGCACGATGATGGTTCCGTGGGTGGCCGCGCGGCGGAGTTCTCCGGGTAAGGTCTCCGGATGCGGGTTTTCCTCGAGACCGAGCGTCTGATGCTGCGTCGCTTCACCGAGGCGGACGATGACAACCTGTTTGAGCTGAACAGCGATCCGGAGGTCATGCGTTTCCTCGGCGGCAAGCCGACTCCCCGTGACGAGGTAAGGACCAGGATCATCCCGGTGTTCCTTGGCTACTACCAACGGTTCGATGCGTTCGGCTTCTGGGCGGCGGTGGAGATTGCGACCGGTCAGTTTCTGGGCTGGTTCCATTTCAGGCCGCCGCTAAGGGGCGGAAGCACGCCTGCCGGTTGGGACGAGGACGGCGTTGCCGAGCTTGGCTTCCGCCTGCGCCGGTCCGCCTGGGGGAAGGGCTACGCGACTGAGGGGTCCCGTGCCATGATCGAGAAGGGCTTTACCGAGCTCGGCGTGCGGCGCGTAGTCGCGGAGACGCTGGCGGGCAACTGGGGCTCCAGGCGCGTGCTGGAGAAGTCCGGCCTGATCCAGGTAGATACCTTCACCAGCGCTGAACCAGATGCTGCCGAGAGTGCCGAGCAGGGCCATGTCGTGTACGAGATGACTCGGGCCGACTGGGAAGCCCGGCCTCGCCCGGTCAGCTGACCGCGACGATGGCGGTGCGGGCAGGAAGACAGGACCGCCAGGTCGTAATAACCCGCCAGTTCCGGGCGGGCGGCGTACACGCCTTCGACGATGACGATGCCGGACCGGGGAATGTGGTGCAGTTCGCCCGCGGCCAGTGCACCGGTCGGCCAGTCATAACGCTGATAGTGCGCGGCCCGGCCGGAGTTTAGCGGCACGAGCACCTGATCGCGCAGCCGCTGCCAGTCGAAATACTGGTCGTAGCCGTCCCGTGGGCCGAGCAGCAGCCGCTCTTTCACCGGCATGGGGCGGTAGAAGTCGTCGCCATGCACGACGGCGGCCCGTTCCGTGCCGCCCATGCGTTCGGCAAGTGCAGCGGCCAACGTCGTTTCCCGGAGCCGCCAGGCCCGTCGATCGCGACCAGCGCGAAGCCTCCCTGCGCCCGCTCGAAGATGGCCAGGGCAACCCGTTCCGTCTCGTCCCGCATCCTCGCCATCGCAGGTTCTGGCGCACCCGGTAGAGGTCACCAGGCTTCGGAAGCCAGCCTTCCGTCCGTGGGCTGAAGCCGGATAAGCCGGCGCCATGCGCTGGTACAAACCGTGTCATCGCCTGCGCCCGCACCTTCGTCACCGACGAATACCGGCGTTCAGGCTTCGTGAAGGACCCGCTCGGCCATGAAGTCTTCCCAGGTCCGGTGACCCACTGCTCGCTCGGGAGCCAGATTCGCGCCAGCCCGGAATGCGCGGGCGGCCTTTCCCGGGAGCCGGACCGGCACCATCAGCCGATGCTTGCGGCGGGCACGCAGGTACCCGCGGAGCAGATCGGCCATCCCGTACACCCGCGGTCCGGCTATGTCGGGCGCCAGCCCGGCCGGGGTGCCGAGTGCTAGTTCCACCAGCCGTGCCGCGACCTCACCGGCGTCGACCGGCTGGAAGCGGAATCCGGCCGGGACCGGTATCACCGGCAGTTTTGCCGCCTGCTGCGCCACCATCAGGAGCAGGTCATGGAACTGGGCGGCTCGCAGCGTCGTCCACGGCAGGCCGGATTCGGCCACCACGCGCTCGGCGGCTAGCTTGGACGCGAAGTAGCCGAACATGGCGCGGTCGACGCCGCTGACGACTGGGATCCGGTCGGCGCCGACGACCGAGATGTACACCAGGTGCCGCGCCCTGGCCAGCGACGCTGCCTGGGCCAGATTCAGCGCCTTATCCTCGTCGCCCTTGCTGCTGCCCGCGCAGTGCACGATGATCTCGGTCCCCTCCACCGCAGCCTCGATCCCCTCGCCCGTGGCCAGGTCACCAGTCACGTACTCGATATCGGTTGCGGCCCCGTGGGTGCGTCGGCTGAGCACCCTTACGTCGCAGCCGGCTTCCCGCAGGCGCAGAACGACCTGGCGTCCGAGTGTGCCCGTGCCGCCAGTGACCAGGATGGGTGATGTCATTGCTCCTCCGAGCCGATGTGCCTTCCGGCGAAGGACCGCTCCGGCTCGCGCTTCACCCGGAGCCCGCCCTGACAGCAGTAATGGGTGCAATGCACGTCATTGCCCGCTTTCCTCGCTTCGTGCCTGCCATGCGCCCGGCATGTCACGTCCGCGGGGTGCCGGGTGTCAAGGTGGTGACACCCGGCAACGAGAGAATGTGACAGATGGGCGACAGCGCCCGGCTGGCAGCCGCCTTCGAGGAGCACCGCGATCACTTGCGGGCGGTGGCCTACCGGCTGCTCGGCTCGATGACAGACGCCGACGACGCGGTCCAGGACACCTGGCTGCGGCTGACTGGCGCGGATACCAGCGAGGTCGAGAGTCTCGGCGGCTGGCTGACGACAGTTGTCGCGCGGATATCCCTGAACATGCTCCGGTCGCGCCGGTACCGGCGCGAGGAACCGGTCGGTGATTCCTGGCCGGGTGCCGCGGAGGCGGCGGCCAGGGCCGGCGCGGTGGCCGGGCACCCCGGGGCTGGCCCGGCCGGCCGGGCCGGTGATCCGGAGGACGAGGCAGTGCTCGCCGACTCGGTCGGCCTCGCCCTGCTGGTCGTGCTCGACACGCTTTCGCCGGCCGAGCGGCTCGCGTTCGTGCTGCACGACCTGTTCGCCATGCCGTTCACCGAGGTGGCGGCCGTGCTCGGACGGTCGACGGAGGCGACGCGGCAGCTCGCCAGCCGGGCCCGACGCCGGGTCCGCGGTGGGTCCAGCCCGGATCACGCTGCCGACCTTGCCCGCCAGCGGGAGGTGGCCGCCGCGTTCCTCGCCGCATCTCGCGGCGGCGACCTCTCGGCCCTCGTCGCGCTGCTGGACTCCGATGTCACGCTGACAGCCGATGCCCTCGCCGTCCCGTCCGGCAAGCCGGCGCTGCTCCGGGGCGCGGACATGGTCGGCAGGGGCGCGCTCGCGTCCTCCGGCCGGGCCGGGCATTCCCGGCTGGTCCTGGTGGACGGATCCGTGGGCATCGTATTCGCGCCGGCCGGCCGGCTGCAGGTCGTGCTAGCCCTGACGGTCAGCGCCGCGCGCCGCATCACCGCCATCGAGGTGATAGCCGATCCCGGCCGGCTGCGACGGCTGCGGCTGGCTGCGCTGCCGGACTAGACATGCTGCGGGACTAGGTCGCGAAGACCCGGAATGTTCGCTAGAGCAGGAGCGCGGGAGATCCCCGGCGGGGCAGCGGCCGGCGATGATGCCGTACGGTCATCTCACGGTGATTGAGACTGCGCATCGACGCTGAGCCTGAACGAGACGCTGAGCCTGAACGAGAGGTCCCGTGGACGATCCCATCGGGCCGGCCGGCGCCGGGATCGTGCTGAACGTCCGGGCGGTGGACCTGGTACGCGGTGACCGCCTGCTGCTTGAGGAGATCACCTTCACGGTCCGGGCCGGGGAGCACTGGGCACTGCTCGGGCCTAACGGGGCCGGCAAGAGCACGCTGCTGCGGATTCTCGCCACCTATGCGCATCCGACCCGCGGGCAGGTCGATATCCTCGGCCGCCGGCTCGGCCGGGTGAACGTGTTCAGCCTGCGCCCGCTGATCGGGTTCGTCAGCCAGCAGCATCCGCTGCTGTCGGCGCGGACCGTACGGGAGGTAGTGCTCACCGGTGCCACCGGCACCATCGAGCCGGTCCTGCGGCGAACGCCGGACGCGGCTGAGCTGCGCCGGGCCGGCGATCTCATCGAGCTGATGGGCCTGGGCAGGCTCGCGGGGGCGCGCTGGCCGGTGCTGTCGCACGGCGAGCGCGGCCGCACGCTGATCGCGCGGGCGCTGATGGCCGAGCCGCCGCTCCTGCTGCTCGACGAGCCGGCCGCGGGACTGGACGTGGCCGGCCGTGAGCAGCTGCTGGCGAGCATGGACGACCTTCGCGAGCGGCAGCGCGGCCTGGCCACCGTGCTGGTTACCCACCATCTGGAGGAGCTGCCGGCCAGTACCTCCCATGCGCTGCTGCTGCGCGGCGGGCGGACTGTGGCCGCCGGGCCGGTCGCCAGCGTTCTGACAACCGAGCAGGTCAGCACCTGCTTCGACTACCCCATCGCGATCGCCCGGCACGCGGGCCGGTGGACGTCGGTCGCCAGTCCGGCCGGCCGGCTCTGACCCGGTGTGCTGGCAGACCCGCAAGAAGGGCTTCCAAGGGATAGCAATTCTTGAACTACCGGTCACGCGCCATCGGAGCCGCATGCCGCCACGTGCCCGACTTGGCGGACAGGACAATTGCCACCGGGCTGCCAGCGGCACTGGGCTGAGACCGGGCCTGCACCGTTCGAAACGGTTGCTGATCTTCCGGTGCCATTAACGTGCAAGTCGCGTAGCCGTAAGATCACCTTCGATGAGATCCCACACTGAGTCGATCGCTGGGCCGAAGACCCACCGTCCGGCTGAGCTGAGTAACCGGCTCGTTCCGCTGATGCCCGGCAGCCCGGTGCTGGGCTGGGCCGGGCCGGTGCTGGTGGCTGCATTCGGGGCTTTCCTGCGCTTTGACCGGCTTAGCGTCCCGCACGCGGTCGTCTTCGACGAGACCTACTACGTACCGGATGCGTTCGCGATCTTGAAACATGGCGTGGAGATCAGTCACGTCAGCAACGTCAATGCGCTGCTTGTTCGCGGCAGCACCCGCATCCTGATGGGTACCCAGGGCGAATACGTGGCTCATCCGCCGCTCGGCAAGATCATGATTGCGGCCGGGGAATGGCTTTTCGGCCTGACGCCGTTCGGCTGGCGGTTCTCGGTAGCCGTGGTGGGTTCGCTGGCTATCTTGATGACGGCGCGGATCGCGCGCCGGATGACCCGCTCGACGCTGCTGGGCTGCGTCGCCGGCCTGCTGCTGGCCCTGGACGGGCTTGAGTTCGTGCTCAGCCGGACCGCGATCCTGGACATCTTTGTCATGTTCTGGGTGCTGGCGGCCTTCGGGCTGCTCGTGATCGACCGGGACAGGACCAGAGCACGCCTGGCCGCCGCGCCACCGCCGGGACCGGGCGATGCCGGCGGCCCGCGGCTCGGCGTCCGCTGGCTGCTGGTGCTCGCGGGTCTCTGCCTGGGCGCCGCCTGCGCAACGAAATGGAATGGCGTCTGGTACATCCCAGCGTTCGCGGCGCTGGTCATCGCGTGGGACCTGGGCGCGCGCCGGGCTGCGGGGTTCGGCGGACACCTGCGCGGCGTGCTGCGCAGCGACGCACCATGGCTGCCGGTCTGGTTCGCGCTGGCTCCAGCCACGATCTATGTCGCGTCCTGGAGTGGCTGGTTCGCCACCAATTACGGCTATGACCGTAATGGCGCGGCCCTGAACGGCGGTCACCCGGTCTCCACCATCATGGCATGGCTTCAGTACAACAAATCCATGCTCAGCTTCGGCCTGGGCCTCGAACAGCACCAGGGATACCAGTCCAACCCGGTCGGCTGGCTCGTCCTGGCCCGGCCGATCTCCTTCTACTACGAGACACCGAAAACCTGCGGCGCCAAGGCCTGCTCCCAGGAGGTGCTCGCGATTGGCACGCCCCTGATCTGGTGGGCCGCCGCCGCCGCACTGCTGGTCTGCATGGCCTGGTGGCTGAGCCGCCGGGACTGGCGCGCGGGTACCGTGCTGCTTTGCGTCGCGGCTGGCTGGCTGCCCTGGATCTGGTTCTACTGGCACGACCACCGCACCGAGTTCTACTACTACGCCGTGGTCTTCGATCCGTTCTTGGTCATCGCCATCACGTTGTGCCTCGGCCTGATCATCGGATCGGCCCGAGCCCGGCCAGAACGGCGAGCCATCGGCGCCGTGGTCACCGGCGCCTACCTGCTCGCCGTCCTGGTGAACTTCGCCTACCTTTACCCGATCCTCGCAGCCAAGGCCATCCCCTATAGCTCCTGGCTAGCCCGCATGTGGTTCCACAGCTGGATCTGAAGGGGGCCAGGGTACTCAAAACCCAGGTGCGGGCTCGGGGTGAAGCGTCAGAAGCACCCCAGGGTGCGTCATGCGTGCGGCAGGGGTTATCCGGTCGCGGTCGCCGAGAGGGCCTGGCAGGCTGGCCTGGTGGTCGATCGCTTGTTCTCCGACGCTGGTCTCGCCGCGTTGTATGACGCCTTCTGCCCATGGGGGGCAAGAGGCGATTTTGACTTCTACCTGCCACTGGTGATGTCCGCGGAGGCCGTGCTTGACGTCGGCTGCGGGACGGGTGCGCTGTTGCATGGGGCCAGGGAAGCCGGTCATGCCGGGCGGCTGTGCGGACTCGACCCGGCTGGCGGGATGCTGGCGCAGGCACGTAAGCGGCCGGATATCGAGTGGGTCCTCGGTGACCTTGCCTCGGTCGCCTGGGAGCGCGAGTTCGACCTGATCGTCATGACCGGTCATGCGTTCCAGGTGTTCGTCCAGGACGAGGAGCTGCGAGCCTCGCTCACTGCGATCCGGTCGGCCCTCACCGAGGACGGCCGCTTCGCATTCGAGACCCGCAACCCGCTGGCCCGGGCGTGGGAGGGCTGGACTCCGGGCAACGCGGCCGAGGCCACTGACGCCGCCGGCGCCTTGGTGCGGATGGCACACGAGGTGCAGGCGCCTGCTGAGGAGGGCGTCGTTCGTTTCAGTACGACGTTCACGAGTCCCGGCTGGGACGGGCCGCAGGTGAGCTGGAGCACCTTGAGGTTCCTTGCTGCCGATTCGCTGCGCGGGTTCCTGTCCGGTGCTGACCTGGCAATCGAGGAGCAGTTCGGGGACTGGGACCGGCAGCCGCTGACCGGTACGAGCCCGGAGATCATCACCATCGCGAGGCGTGGCTGAACATCCGCTGCGACCCCGCGGAGCACCGCTAGCCGAGCTAGCCATCGTCGTTCCTGCGGTCGGATCCTGAGCCGCCGCCCGCATCGGCTATCGCCTGAGCTGGCGCAGCCAACCCGAGAGCTGATCGGGCTAAAGTCCATAGGAAAGATGAGGAGCGACAATGCCAGAGACGCCGTTCACGATTGGGGCCGAAGTCAGCTGCAGCGATGGGGTCTGCGGCGAGGTGAGGCGCGTGGTTATCGACCCGGTCGCTCGCGCGGTCACTCATCTCGTGGTCGAACCAAAGCACCGGCAAGGGCACGGCCGGCTCGTCCCCCTCGACCTCGTTGACGACACGACAGGGGAGATCCGGCTCCGCTGCACCAAGGCGGAGTTCGAGAAACTCGATCCCGCCGAGGAGACGCAGTTCCGGCCGGGCAGCGGGTACCCAGGGGACCTGGGCTACGGTTCGGAACAGGGCGGGCCGGCGCTGTTCTGGCCCCACTACGGCCTGGACATGGGTGACGGCACGAGCCTTAGCAGCAGCGCAGGCCCCGGCCGGGGGAACGTCATGCGGACCGTCACCTATGACTCCGTCCCCTTGGGCGAGGTGGACATCCGCCGCGGTGAGCACGTGCATGCCACCGACGGCGAGATCGGGCGTGTCCAGGGGCTTGTCATCGATCCCCGCACCCACCACGTGACCCATGTGCTGCTCCAGGAGGGACACTTGTGGGGCAGCAAGGAAGTGGCGATCCCGATGGGCGCCTTGACCGGGGTCGAGGATGGTGTCCAGCTCAACATCACCAAACAGCAGGTGGAGGCACTGCCGCCGGTGGGCATTGATCATTCGACCGGGTAGTCGCCGGCAGGCCGACCACATAGCGCGCGCGAGGCACCGCGCATGGGCGCGCACGCATGGGCAGCTCCCGGTCATATCGTCATTGCACTTGAGCACCCCGATCAGGCAGCGCAGCTGGCTGGTCTCCGCTGCGCGGGCCGCCGCCGGCGCAGACCTGCCGCCCGGCTTCGATGCGGCTTTCTTTGAGCCGCTGCTCGACTACGGGGCCGAGGATCGCTATCTTGCCGCTCACCCCGGCTGAGGCGAGGGGTGGACCATCCATACGTTGGGTTCCCAGTAGCGGCCTACGCCTTCCGCTACCGCCAGCGGCGCCAGCCCGCCGGGAAAGACGTACTCGCCGGGCTGCGGCAGTTCCATGCCGATCCACTGTTCCCAGTCCGCCACGGGGGCCGCGATCTCCATCGAATGGGGCTCGGTCCGCAGGATCGTGGCCCCCAGCCGGGCATGCACGCGCAGCCACGGATCGAACGGCAGGCCGTCGCCGCGGCGCCATCGGGAGTACGCGTCGATCGGGATGAGCGGATACCGATCCTTCATGCTCGGCCGGACCGGAGCGACGAGCGGGCCGAGGCCAGCATTGCGGGCCGCGAGAGCCATTGCCTGCAGGACCAGGGGGCTAAGGCCTTGTCCTTGCCTGTCGTGCTCCACCTCGGCAGCAAGCGCTGAGACCGCGGTGGGTGCCGCGTGTTCCGATACAGCGCGCAGGCCGACGGCGTCGATCCCGGCCGGCAAGTCGCCCAGCGACCCGTCCCAGCGGAAAGGAATAGCCCGGCCGCGTGCCACGACGCGATCGGCGGTGGCGTCATAGACGAGTACCTGGAGCTGTGCGTACTGGGGAAACAACTGTCCAAAGTACTTGCCGGTGTGGTTGCCGTGCATGTTGTACTCGGGCCAGACACCGTTAAAGAGCGACCTTGCCAGCTGCCACAGATCAGGCCGTTCCTCGGCGGTGTAGACCTCCACCTGGGAGCCCGGCGGAGCAGCCAGTCCGTCCATGAGGCCATCTTTTCACGGCGGCCGGCACACCGGGAAATGCTTAAAATTCGTCCCGTGGGCCCGGATCAAGGAGGCAAGCGTGAAGCAGAGGCCAGTGATGACGCTGACGGCGACGGTACTCGACGCACCCGACGCGAACGCGCTGGCGGACTTCTACCATCGGCTCCTCGGCTGGCCGGTGGGGACTAATGAGCCCGGCTGGGTGACGCTCAGGCCGCCCGATGGCGGGGCGGGGCTGTCATTTCAGACCGAGGATGCCTACGTGCGGCCAGCCTGGCCGGCCGGTCCCGGCGATCAGCAGATGATGCTGCACCTTGACATCGAGGTCGGCGATCTCGATGCCGCCGGGGCCCATGCGGTCGCCGCAGGCGCGACCCTCGCGGAATACCAGCCCCAGGACAAGGTCCGTGTCTATTTCGACCCTGCGGGTCACCCGTTTTGCCTGTGGATGCGCGACTAGCACTGCCTGATCAACTCGATCGAGCCGCCGGTCCGACGGACGCCGAGCCCCGACTGCGCGCTCGTCTGCATCAGCTACCAGGCAGGTGCTCGTGACTGGCCAGGATGGCCTCCATGGCCGGATCCCGGTTCTGGCTGTAGGCCTCGAACGTGGGCGGCGTGTATATCTCGGGCGCGATCCAGGGACGGTGATCGCCTGGCCAGGAGGTTTGCCAGTACAGGTCGGCGACGTTGGCGGTGACCTTGCTATAGGGCAGCTCGAAGGGGACTGTCTCGCCGATGAAGTTCGGGCGCGACCCGGTTGGCTCGCCGACGAAGATGGCCTGGGTTTCGCGTTCGATCGCAGTGACGGTGTTCTGCGCAGCCGAGAACGTCAGGCGGCCGATGATGACGAACAGCGCGCCGCGCCGGTTGATCGTCCGGCAGCCGATCAGGTGGTGCAGCAGCGGCTGAGTGAGGAAGGTGTTGCCGCCGCCATTCCAGCGCACGTCGATGACCAGCCTGGCTGACCGATGGCCATCGATGAAAGCGAACAGCCGGTCGCAGAACATATCGAACGGCTCGGCTGGATGATCTTCGACGCCGTTGAACTGGAAGTAGACGAGATCGGCCTGGGGCAGGTAATTGAACCAGTAGGCCAGGTCGCGGTTGCGCAGATGCAGCGGCGGCGGAGTGGGCAGCGTGTCGTGCAGCGCCAGCCATCCGGGCGGGTAGGGGTAACTGCGGCCCGGCTTGGCCGGCATCGGGTCCACGGTGACTTCCCCGCTGGACCCATCGGGGAACCGGACCGCCAGGGTGGCCTTGCCCGGGTCGTCGAGCAGGCCCAGGGCGTGCAGAAAGGCAACGCGGCGCAGCAGCGCTGGCGCCTTGAATGCGGCCTCTTGCTCGTTATCGCGGCTGATGACCGGATCGAGAGCAGCCATAACCTCCTCGACGGGACGCCCGCCGATCTTGTCGATCCTGGCGCCGAGCAGCCGCAGGCAGGCGGGATCTGCGGCAGTCACGAACAGGCCCTCGGCGAACAGGTAGAACTCCACGGGCAGTGCCCTGGCGAGTTGCTGGTTATCTTCGGGCTGGTTGATGAACGCATGCCCGTCGCCGAGGGGCCGCAGCAGCTTCATCATGCCGATCATGATCTGCGCATCGGACAGGCCAGGGATCTGGCGGTCGAGATCGCCCACCGCCCGGTCGAAATCCTGCTCGGAGACTTCGGCGAACGGCGCGTAAGCACGGCGCTTGATCTCGCGCGCCAGCAGCCGCAGGTCCGTGCGCCAGCCCTCGTCGCGGGACAGGCCGGCTGTGTCGATGATCGCCAGCATCTCGCGTACGCGGGCGTTTTCCCTGAGTGATTCCCAGAGATCGTCCTCGCGGGCCCGGTCGAGGTCCCGGAAGCCCTTGCTGAGGGCTTCACCCAGGGCCTCGGTGGCCTGCTTGCGGTCACCGAGCCCCGCGTGGCAGCAGGCGATGCGATAGGCAATCTCGCCGGGGCTGGGATAGGGCACGTCCCCGGGAAAGGCAGCACCCGGGCTGCCCAGCGGCCGGACGCCGAGATCCGCAACCCTCTCGTACGCCTGCAAGGCGGCGGGATAGTCCTTAAGGGCATGACGTGCCTCCGCAAGACGGAGCCAGTTCTCGCCCCTGACCGGGTTGCGCTCGGTCACCTGCTCCCACAGCCCGGCGGCTTCTGCCCACTGCGCAGCTCCCGACCGGGCCGCAGCCCTGGCCAGGATCCGGTTGTAGCCGACAACATCGCTCGTCACGGGTGCTCCTGGTCTGATCGTGAAGTCCGCTGCTTATCCTCAGACCCTCGCATGCCAGGCGCCGCAACGGCTGCTGCTGCGGGTGCGTTCCCTATCCGCCGGATAGCCGGGGCGAAGCCAGCGACCAGAGCGCACAGCGTCACGGCAACCGCGCAGCAGATCATGGCGGCGGTTGCCGAGGAGGCATGCGCAACAGCACCAAGCAGAGAGCAGATCAGCCACTGCTATTACGTTCTCCGCGCGTCGGGTCAGGCGACGCCAGCCAGCACGAACGCCGGTGCGCGCACAGTGGTTACGATCCGTCCGGCAAAACCGGACGGATCGTAACCGCTATCTGAATTCCCCGTGACTGCGATCGATTTCCCGGGACATTCGTATCGGCCGGAACCCATTGAGGGCGTATCGCGTCACTGCGATCGCGCCCGCTGAGGACCGTCGGTAAGCGGATTGGCCTGCTCGAGCGTTGTTATGGTGTGGGCACGAAACGAATTGATGTCGACTTCGCCGAGTTCTATGCGTCCGCTCGGGATGACTGCCTCCGCGCGGTCATGGCCAGCACCGGTGACAGGGAGGCGTCAGAGGATTTCGTCGCCGAGGCATTCGCGCGAGCCTGGGCGTCCTGGCGGAAGGTCGGCAGGCACCCGGCGCCGAGCGCCTGGGTGGTGCGCACTGCGCTGAATCTGCGGGTGTCGTCCTGGCGCCGCAGCAAGCACGCTGCGGCGCTGGACGATCAAGATGCCCTGCGCGCTGCCGACCGGACCAATCTCGGCCCGGTTGACCCGGAGATCATGGCGGCCCTGATGGCCCTGCCTGAGCGGCAGCGCCAGGTCATCGCACTGCGGATCTTCCTTGACATGGACACGGCCGGGACGGCGAAGGCGCTTGGCATCGCGCCAGGCACCGTCACCGCGCACCTGGCGCGCGCCGTTGCCGTGCTGCGTGCCCAGTTTTCGCCGCACTCGCCGGCAGAGCCGCACTCGCCGGCAGAGCCGCACGACCAGGCAGAGCCGCACGACCAGGCAGAGCCGCACTCGCCGGCAGAGAGGCAATGATGAACGACAACGACTTGATTACCGCAGTGCGGGAGCCCTTTGCCGACGTCTTCATGGCCACACCCGTTGAGGCTGTGGTGACTCGCGGCCGTGCCGTCAGGCGCCGCCGCCGCCGGCTGCAGGGCGTAGCTGGTGCCGTGGCAGCCGTTACTGCGGGAGTGGTCTCCATTCTCCTCGCAGTCGTCCTGGGCGGCCGGGCCGCCGCCCCGGTCACGCTGACCGCATGGACCGTTGTCACTGAGCCCAACGGAACCGTGGCAGTCTCCATCCACGACCTGCGAGACCCGCTCGGCCTTGAGCACGCGCTCCGCGCACATGGCGTGGCCGCTATCGTCCGATTTCACCGCAGCGGCTCGCTGATGCCGGGCTGCGTCATTCCGGGTGGCTCCAGGCTTGCGCTGACTTACCGGCGCGTTTTCCTGCAGCGCCCGGCGGGAAGCAGCGGCGGGGCGCTGCTCTACATCGACCCTGCGGCCGTCCCCAGGACTGCCGAGGTCGGGATTGACGCTGCCCGTGGGAGCGGATTCGGCATCGCGCTCCTGACCAAGCATGCTCAGTGCCTGCCGCCTAGCAGGCCGTCCACCATCGGGATCGGTTCTTCCTAGACCAGGACCATCCTTTGACGCCTTGGCCTGGGCATCGGTTCCGCGCGACCTTCCGGCTCTGCCCGGCGCGGCGGCGATGGCCCTACGTGGAGATCAAGCCTTCAGCGTCCAGTTCGACCTCGGCCCTTAGCATGCTGTAGAGCGCCAGGTCGTGCCACCGTCCGGCGCGGAACGCCGCGCCGCGCAGCACGCCCTCCCTGGTGAAGCCGGCATTCTCCAGGGCGCGCTGCTCGGCGATATTGGTTATCTCGGTCTCTGCCTGGATCCGGTTCACCTGGGTGTGCGCGAAGAGATATCGCACCAGCAGGCGCTGCGCCGCAGCACCGTAGCCGCGGCCCCTGAACTCGGGCGCCAGGCCGATCCCGAGGCTCCAGCAGTAGCAGCGTGCCCCGGTCGGAGTCTTGCGCCAGGACACATTGCCAACCCGGTCCGCGCCGTGGACTACCATCAGCACCCCACCGTTCTCGCCCAGCAATCCGGCCTCTGCCCAGGCCCGCCGCCATGTCCCCGGATCGCTCCAACCATGCCATTCGTGCTGGCCGGTCGTGGCCGGGTCGTTGGTCATGCGCTCCAGGAATGACAGGTCGTCTTCGGCCACCGGCTGCAGCGTCACCTTGTCTTCCATTTCCGACACACTACTGAGCCGGCACTACTGAGCCGGCACTACTGAGCCGGCACGCTCCTGAGCCGCGCGCGGCCCGCGAGCGGGCGGCGATGCGTCAGGACGCAAGGATGCTGATAGTGATCAGCACGGCGTCATAGACGAAGTGCGCCACGATGGGCCGGGTCAGGCGGCGGTGCTTCTGGAAGGAACGGGTGAGGAAATAGCCGACGGGAATGGTGAAGAGGAAGCCCAGTCCGTAGTAGACGTGGTAACTGGTGCGCAGGGTCAGGCTCAGCAGCAGGGCGCGTTGCGGCGTCCAGCCGAACTGCTCGAGCCTGGTCAGCAGATAGCCGCTGACCAGGGTTTCCTCAGTGATGGCCGTGATAGCCGACACGGCCAGCCCGTACAGGATGTAGTACTTCGGCACGTGCCCGGTCTCGACCTGGCTGAACAGCCCGCTGTGGCTGGCCAGCAGGGCGCTGAAGGGCAGCGCCGCCAGCAGGGTCACGCCGTATCCGCCGACGGCGATCCCGATTCCTGGCAGCAGGTCGCCGCGCAGCCCGGGCATGCCCAGCCCGAGCGCTGCCGGGCCCTGGCCGGTCCGCGTCAGCAGCAGCAGGGCAAGTGGCACCACGGCGCCCACCGCGAGATAGCTGAGTATGCCCAGGATGAGGTTCTCTACCGGGTGGCCGGGAACGACGGTGGGGAACCGGCTGATATCGCTGACCCCGCCCAGATGGGCGACGAGCACGTCCACCGCGGCCACGATGCCGGGGAAGAGGAACGCCGCCTCCACGAACCAGGTTTCCCAGATCAGCCCCTGCCGGGACTGTTCCCCGATCCGGATCGGCGGAGGGGGCGGAGGCGGCGGAGGCGGCGATGCGGGTTTGGCCGACGCGGGCCCGGCTGCTGCGGGCTGGGCGGGGTCGGCGTGACCGGGCTGGACCGGCTCGGGCTGGGCCGGCTCGGCCGGCTCGGCCGGGACCCAGAATGCCCAGTCGGCTGGCGGCGCTGGCCACTCCGGCGCAGCCTGCCAGCCAGGAGGCGGCGCCCAGCCCGGTGGCGGTTCGGGCCATCCCGGGGGCGGCCGCCACCGCCAGCCCTGCTCGCTCATCCGCCCATAGTCCCGCATGCCCGGGTCAGCTGGGACATGTCCTGCCCGGAACTAGGATTCGGTCGCTGGCCTGCGGCTTCCCGGATCAGAGTTGGGCGCTTGGCCGCGTTGTAGTGGGTCATGGCAGGCGTGAGAGCGGCCGGCCCCCCGGAACCGGATGTGATCGCGGGGCCGGCCCAGTAGCTGGGCCGGCCCCGCCGCGTCAGCCGGCTGCCTCGATACTGCGCCAGGCGTTGATCATCGAGGAGTCAGTGAACTGAGGGTCGTTGCATCCCTTGGTCCCGGTTTGCGCGCTGGACCAGAAGTATGACCACAGCTGGGTCCGGAATCCGGTGATGGCCGGGAGCTTGGTACCCAGGTAGGCAGCGTCCGCCTTGAGCGTGGCAACACGCTGCGCGCTGGTGCTGCAGGTGCCAAGGCCGTACTCAGCCAGACCGAGCCGCCTGCCCTTGTTCTTGACGCAATTCAGCCAGTTCAGCCACTTCGGGTCGGTCGCCAGGCCCTTGCCGGTCGGGCTGACCTCGTAGTTGTCGGCATAGTAGTAGTCGACGTACTTAGCCGGCGGGATGAAGGCGCAGCCGAGCCCATTGCTCCCGTAGCCCTTGCCGCCGTACTGGTAGGTCATGGAAGCCATCGCAACGCGGACGTTGGTCCGCTTGCCTTCGGCCTTGCGGATGAGCGTGGACTGCCCCTCGAATGCGCTCACGAACGCAGCGGGACTCTTCCAGACGCCGGGGTGCTCCGGCTCGTGGCCGAAGATGAGCACCACGTTGCGGGTTTTGGAGATGGCTGAGACGTAGCTGGTCACGTTGGTGGTGGGCGTGTCGTAGGAGATGATGCACCAGACGCCATAGGGAAGGACGTTGCACGCGCTGCCCTTCCACTTAGACGGCAGTGCACCCGTGTAGTAAATCCGCTGTTCGCGCAGCGGCCCGATCTCCTTGTTGGCTGACGTCCAGTTCACTGCCCGGGCGCCGATCACCCATGCCGCGCTCTTGGAGGTGGCCTTGTGCTTGGATGCGGATGCGAATGCCGTCGCTGGCACGGCCAGCAGGGCGACCGAGAGCAGCGTAGTAATGACATTTCTTACTAATTTGTACACATTGCCCCCAACTGTCACGCTAATTTAGTCCCTCAAGTGGCTGAAGATATCAGTTCACCCTGGAATAAATCGTGAAAACACGGAATGAGCCCGGGGCTAAGCCTGATCATTCACGTGGGCCGGCCGGCCTCCAGCGCAGGCCGGCTGAGCGGCGTTGCGGATCCTGATGCCCGGTTCCGGATACGACAACGGCCAGGCTGGCGAGTGGCTGCCCAGCGGCGCATTCGCCCGCGTACGCTGCCGCCCGCCGGGCGGACGGTGGCAGGGCTCAGTGCCGGGTTTTCCCGCGAGCGCGGTCACGGCGGATCGCGCGCAGCACCGGCAGGGCGGCGAAGTAGGATCCGGCGAGTGCGCTGCCGCCGATCCCGAGGTCGACGGAAATCCGGCCCTGACTGGCCCAGTAGACGTCCTTGAGATCGAGCAGCAGAGCGAACTCATCGATGATGAGCGCCAGGCCGGAGCCGTAGCTGACGGCCACGGCGGGGTGCCTGCGCTGCTGTTCGCTGCCGCGGACGGCGACGGCGCCGACCCCCGAGACCAGGCCGATGCCCCACATGTAGTGGTGCAGGTGTTCCTTTCCGATGCTGAGGTTCCGGAATGGTCCCTGGCCGGCCCGGATGCTGTAAGTGATGCCGCGCACCGCAGCGAACGTGGCCGTGAAGGCAAGCCAGCTGAGCAGAGCCGACCGCTGGCTCTCGTCCATTTCATTGCGGTACGCGGCCCAGGCGGCGGGAGCCAGTGCTGGCGTGCGGCTTTTCACATGCGCACCATACCCGTCTGGCGCCTGCCCGCGGGTGCGGACGGGCGCCAGACGGCGCAGCGAGCTAGCAGTGCTTACGGGTACGGCAGGAAGCAGATCCCGGCATGGCCTGCCACGCCGCCGCACTTGTCGCTGACGGCACCGTCCTTGTCGATGTAGTTATCGCTGGCAATCCAGAGGCCCCCATCGGTGACCAGCATGTCATCGGCGCCGAGCCCGGGCGACTTGCTGTAGACCGGGGTGGTGGGGGGCATTCCTGTGCTGGGCGAGAGGCCTTCCATACCGGACTCGACGATAGGAGTCGGGCTAACACCAGGCGCTTTGCAGCCGTCCGGGTTATATGCGTACTTTTCGTGGCCGCCGAAGTAGGCTGTGCTGGCGTCCGCTGCCGTGGAGAACAGCGAGTAGCAGCCGGTATAGGTAATCCACTCGGAGCTGACCGCCCGGTCGGCCGACGGGAAAGCGGCCGCCGCGTCGCACAGGCCCGTCCGGGGCTCAGACGTCTTCGAGGTGTTGAAGGGCATGTAGCCGGTGTCGGCGACATAGACCGTGCTGCTGTCCGGCGACCAGGACGCCGCCGTGACGTAGAACGGATGGTTATCGGCGCACGACCCGTAGAACTCAGGCGACCGCCACTTCGTCACCCTGGCGCGATGCGCGCGCAGGGTGAGCATGAAGATCTGCTCGCGGTGCTTGCCGCGCACCGACGTGAAGTCGCCTTCCACCAGCAGGCGCCGGCCTTCCGGGCTGAGCTGCTGGTTGTAAATCCGGGTCCGGTTCCCGATAACGCCGGGGAAGTCGTAGTGGCCGGAGACGCGCAGCCGCAGGTAGCCGTCGTCGCGGCCCGTCTTTGAGTTCAGGCTGGCGTAGTAGTTGCGACCGGAGCCGTTGATGGACTTGAACAAGCCGCCGGCCAGCACATGGCGCCCGTGCACGACCAGCGTGTCGACCGTTCTGTCGGCGTCGTGGCGGAACCTGTTCCGCACCGCGCCCGTCGAGGTCTTGACCTTGACGATGTTCCTGGCCCGCCTCTTGTGCACGCGGGTGAACGACCCGCCCAGGTAGGCGCTTGAGCAGTTGCTGCCCTTGAAGGCGATGGAATTGACCTCGCCGTTCGCGCCCGGTTTCCAGCTGGAAACCGTGTAGGGCGCGGCCGCCAGGAAGCTGAACGCATTGTGCCGGACGTAGATCCTGCCGTTCTCGCTGATCCTGGCGAACTTGCCGACGGCGTACATCATGTCACCGCATTGCACGAGCTGCCTGATCTGCTCCGTGTGCCCGTCGGGGCGGGGCGAGAGCTCGGGCGTGCCGCTGGCGGGAGTCGACGACGCCGGGCCCGCCGGGGCGACCGCGGCCCCTGCCACGGCGGGGGCGACGGCTCCCGCCACGGTGACCGCGAGCACCCCCGCGGCAATGCCGGAAAGCGGCCCTGCGATCTGGCGGCTACGAAGCATGGCACTCCCTTGTGTCCTGACAGTCGTGCTTTGCGGAACGCTGAGTCGTCTAGCACGATAGCGATGGCCGTCGGGCACGGGCGGTAGTTTGCCACACTGAGACATATGCACCCAGGAGTCCCGCCCCGAACCACTCGCTCCGCGGCGGCGACCGCCGGTGTGCTTGGCTTGGCCCGATGAATCATGATGTGCTCGGCGACCGCCTGCGGCGCGGCGATGTGGTGTTCGGTGCCTGGTCAGTGCTGCCCGGAGCCGTCAGCGCCCGGGTGCTGGCCGTCCCTGGCCTGGATTACGTGGTCATCGATCTCCAGCACGGCGGCGCCACCGAGCATGATCTGCCCGCGATGACCGCTGCCATCAGCCTCGCGGGCGTGACCCCCCTCGCCAGGGTCAGGCACGCTCACCCCGCGGACATCGGGCGTGCGCTCGACCTTGGCTGCCAGGGCGTGATCGTGCCGAATGTCGAGTCCGCCGACCAGGCCGCGGCGGTCGCCGGGGCCTGCCGTTACCCGCCGGATGGCTACCGGTCGGCGGGCGGGGTGATGGCCGGGAGCGGCAAGCCACTGTGCATCGTCATGGTGGAGTCGGCGAACGCCGTCGCCGATATCGACGCCACCCTGGCCATCGCCGGGGTCGACGGGATCTATGTCGGTCCCAGGGACCTGTCGCTCTCGCTGGGCTGCCCGCTCGATCCGCACGACCCGGTGCTGCGCCCGGAACTGGAGCGCATCTGGGCCGCCTGCACCGCGGCAGGGAAGCCGGCGGGCGTGCATGCCTCCGATGGCGCCACCGCCCGGCTCTACCGGGACAACGGATGCAGGATCATCACCGTGGCCGTGGACGCCGTGGCACTCGCCCGCGGGGCCAGCGGCGAATTCGCCGCCGCCAGCAGTTGACGATTCGCTGGACTCCTGCCCGCCGATGGTCACTGGGCCGAGGGCCGTCCGGCCCGGGCCAGGGCCGGGCCGGCGGTCAGGACGGGGCCCAGTTCCCGGCCGGCGGCTGACCGAGCGGCGCGGTCGCGGTTGCGGCGGGCAGCGCGGACGGGCTGACGAACGTGCTGCCGTCCGGCCCGGCCTGCACTGCCTCGTGCAGCGCGCTGCCGCGCAGCAGCTTTGGCCAGGACAGGAACCACTGGGTCCAGCCGTTGTCCCACTCGCCCGCCCTGGGGCTGCCCTTGATGGTCACCGGATCGCCCGGTAGCTCCATCTTGTAGTAAATCTCCGCATCGGCCGGCGCCATGTTCACGCAGCCGTGGCTTACGTTGGTGAAGCCCTGCTCGCCGACCGACCAGTACGCGTCGTGCAGGTAGTCGCCGGTCCAGGTAAACCGGACGGACCAGGGCACCTCCAGTTTGTAGCCGGGGCCCTTCATGAGCACCGGGTTGCCCTTGTCGATGGTCAGGTAGGTCCCGTTCGGGGTGTTGTCGCCCGGCCGGCCGGTGCTGATCGGCCAGCGGCTGTACAGCTTGCCGTTCCGGTAGACCTTCATGTGGTGCGAGGCGGTGCTGGCCACCACGATCAGCGATCTGCCGATGGTGAACGACTGGGTCAGGGTGTGCGTGCCGTACAGGCCCGGCGCACCCTCGACGCCGTCCAGGTGCCCGGTGAAGCTCACCTTGGTGTGCGCGGGCCAGTAGCCCCGCGGCCGGAAGCTCAGGGATCTGTCGCCATCCCAGTACCACGCGCCGACGACAGGCACTGATGTCCGCAGCTGGAGCGATCCCTCGACCGCGGCCTTGTCGGTGATCGGCTGGCTGAAGGTAAGCATGATCGGCATGCCGACGCCGTAGGTCTTGTGGTAACCCTCGAAAATCAGTGTCTGGAACGTCCGGGCCGGCGTCAGCGTGCGGAACGAGCTTTGCTGGGTAACTGCCTGGCCAGATTCGCTGATCGCCTTCGCGGTAACCGTGTAGCGCGCCGACGGCGGCAGCGCCCAGGTGCTGTGCCAGCGGGTCCTGGCGGCATTCAGGACGCCGGTCACGGCATTGCCCGCGGTGCCGGTCACCTGGTCGCCGGCCAGCCGCACGGTCACGCCGCTGATCTTGCCGCCGGCTGCGGTGACCGTGATTCCCTCGCCGGGATTGACGCGACGTGCGCCGCTGGCGGGGGTGATGGACAGCCGCATGCCCGCAGCGGACGGCGAGGTCGCGGCCGGTGCGGTGGTGGCACCCGTTGCCGGGGCGGAGGAGCCGCCCTGGCATCCGGTGATGAGCAGGCAAAATGCTCCGCCGAGTGCGGTGGCGGCAACCCAGCCGGGTAGCCGGCCTGATTCGCTGCCCTTCCGCACCAGGCCTCCTATCTGCTGATGGCTGGTCTGCTGATGGCTGGCTTCCCGCCAGTAACTCCGGTCAGGGGTCTGCCCGCAGCGCCGGATCCGCCTCGCCGCCAGGGACGGGCGACCGCGGGACAGAAGCTTTCCCGGCGGAATCACTCGCTACCGTGACGGACGAGCCATGCGTGAGGTTGCGGTCCAACGGTATCCGCGCCGGGCGATGCGGACGAATCTCTGCACGTCGTTTCCGGCCCGTCCGGATCAGGGCGCAGGCAGCGGCAATCACGGTGATCCCGGTGGCCGTCCACGGAACGTAGTCGCCAAGCCGGTCGTAGGGGGTGCGGGCCGAAGCCGGCGGCAGCC
>Ga0302184_10000268_pt1 | contig 34141 bp, 32 predicted proteins | sample I_Palsa_N3_3_FD_200233 | JGI IMG/M metagenome (GOLD analysis project Ga0302184, IMG submission 200233) | Peat permafrost microbial communities from Stordalen Mire near Abisko, Sweden - I_Palsa_N3_3 | ecosystem: Environmental > Terrestrial > Soil > Palsa > Peat permafrost | place: Sweden...
GCAGCTTCGCCAGCGGCCTGCGGCTGTGGGGCTATGGCGAGGTGTACTACACGCTTCCCACCAGTGATCGCCGCGAGTCGCAGTTCGATCTGGCGCGCGCGGTGTTCGGCATCGGCTACAAGTTCGACGACCGCACCGAGTTCAATTCCGAGTACGAAGTAGAGCACGCGGTGGCCTCGGCGGATGATGTCGGTGAGTTCGAGGTGGAGCAGTTCTACGTCGACCGGCGCCTGAATGATGCGGTGACCGTGCGCGCGGGCCTGTTCCTGATGCCATTCGGCCTCCTCAACGAGCACCACGAGCCGACCAACTTCTACGGCGTGCAGCGCAACTTCGTCGAGACGCTCATCATCCCGAGCACCTGGCGCGAGGGCGGCTTCAACCTGCACGGCGACACCGAGGCCGGATTCTCCTGGAACGTGGGACTCACGACCGGCTTTGACCTTTCGAAGTGGAACTACGCGCCTGAGTTCCCGCCCTATCGCAACGCTCTCGAGCTCGAGGACAACGACATCGCCCCGCTGCAGGCGACGCACCAGGAGCTGGCGCTCGCCAATGCGCGGCATCTGTCGCAGTACCTGGCGCTCGGCTATTACGGAGTGCCCGGGCTCACGCTCGGCGCGGCCATCAGCAGCGGCGATGCGGTGCCGGTGCCGGCGCCGCCGAACTCGCCGATCCCGGGCAACCAGCGCGTCACGCTGTGGGAGGCGCACGCGCGCTGGATGCCGGCGCGCTGGGACCTCTCGGCCCTGTACGCGCGCGGTACCATCAGCAACGCGGCGCTGGCGAACGCGGCCAACCCGGGTTCGCCGAACCCGATCCCGGCCTCTTTCTACGGCTACTACTTTCAGGGCGCGTACGAGCTGTGGAGCCACGGCGACTACAAGCTCAACCCGTTCGTGCGCTGGGAGCGCTACAACATGGGCGCCAGCTATGACGGCACCAGCGGACCTGTGATTCCGGTGGGCGAAGTGCCGCTGTCGGCGGCTCCCGGGGACTACGGACTGTGGCCACTGAACCACGATAGCGTGTGGACGGTGGGTGCGAACTTCTACATCGGCCCGCACCTGGTGCTGAAGACCGACTACCAGTGGTTCCGGCAGAACGAGAACTTCAAGCGCTTCGACCTCGGGCTCGGGGTCGCATTCTAGGCTGGACGGGCCGGCGATCTTCAGCGCTCGGCGCGCAGCACCACTTCCTCGGGCTCGTTGACGAAGTAGCCCTGGATGTACTGCACGCCGACCTGCCACAGCACCGCCATGGTGTTGGCGTCCTCGACCCGCTCGGCGATCGTCTGGATGCCGTGCTTGCGGGCCGCGGCAACCAGCAGGCGCACGCGCTGCTGCAGCTCCGGGTCCCCTGAGAGACCCTGCACCAGCGTGCCGTCGATCTTGACGAAGTCGAGCGGCACGGACTCGAGCGTTCCGATGCTGTTGCGTCCGGAGCCGAAGCCCTCGAGCGCGAAGCGAAAGCGTCGCTCGCGCAGCGCGCCGGCGAGCGCCTTGACCTCAGGGACGTGACTCGCGGCGCCTTCCTCGGTGACCTGGAAGCACAGCCGCTGCGGCTCGGCGCGGCTGTTGCGCAGGTGATTGTCGAGCCACTCGAGGAACGCGCCGTCGCGCGCGGTCTCGCGCGACAGGCGCACGAACAGGCACTGCGGCTTCTTCTGCGCCGCGAAGGACAGCGAGGCACCCACCACCCAGCGGTCGATGTTCTTCAGCAGGTCGTTACGGCCGGCGGCCGCCATGAACTCACTCGGCAGCACTTCCTTGCCCTGCTGGTCGATCATGCGCACCAGCACGTCGAACATGCCCGGGTCCTCGCCCTGCAGGCTTGCGATCGGCTGCTGCACCAGGCGGAAGCGGTTCTCCATGAGCGCCGCCTTGATGTGCTTGACCCACACCTGGTCGTAGGACATGACGCGGCTGTCGTTGTCGGCGCGGTCGGAGATGATGCTCTGGTTGCCGCCGCGGGCGCTGCCCTTGCGGTTGCTCTCCAGCGCATCCTGGATGACCGCATCGAGCTGCGGGTCCCCGGGCGACACTACCGACAGGCCGATGGTGCAGGTGACCGAGATCGATTTGTCGCGCACGCGCATGACGTGGCGCTGCACGCGCGCCAGCACCCGCTCGCCCCAGGCGCTGATGTCGTGCTCGTTGCCGCGTTCGAGCAGCACGAGAAAGCGCACGCCGCCGAAGCGACCGGCGATCTCCTTCGGGTGCAGGGTCTCCTTGAGCAGCCGTGCCACCTCGGTCACGACGTCCTCGCTCGCGGTCGCGCCGACCACGCGCTCGAGGGCTGCGAATTTGTCGATGCGTACCAGCGCCAGACAGCGCATGCCGCCGGGGGAGGGCGTGGCAAGGCGCTCGGCCAGTGACTCGAGCAGTTCCGGCCGGCGCATCAGGCCGGCGGCAGGTTCCGGGCGCTGCGGCAGCGGCGGCGGCAGGTAGTGCTCTTCGCGCGGGCGCGAGGGCACGACCAGGCGCACCGAGGCCTCACCCTCGTGCTGCCCCAAGGCGAGGGTGATTTCCAGCGGCAGCACGGTGCCATCGTTGAGCAGCGCGTTGGCGCGCAGCGCGTGATCGCTCCAGCGGCCCTGCTGGCAGGCGGCCAGCGCGCCGCGCAGCGCGGCGTGCGTGGATTCCTCGAACAGGTCCATCACCGGCTGGCCGGCGATGCCGTCCTCGACCCCGTAGAGTTCGTGCCAGGCGGGGTTCGCATCGGTGACGATGCCTTCCTGCACCTGGATGATCGCGTCGTTGGAGCGCTGCAGCACGGTGTCGAGCTGGCTGCGCGCATCGTGCGCGGACTTCTGCGTGCTATCGAGCGCGCGCTCGGTGCGGAACACGCGCAGCTCGCGCAGCACCACCGCCCTCAGGCGCTCCGGACTTGCGAGCGTGATCACGTCGCGCGCGCCGCGCTCGATGGCCGCGGCGATCAGCGCCTCATCGATCGCCGGCGCCAGGAGCAGCAGCGGCACCGCGGGGGCAAACTGGTCGCGCACGCCGACCGCCGGGGCGAGCTCGGCGGCGGTGCCGGCAACCTGGATGAGAAGCTCAGGATTGATCTGCGTGAGGGCGTCGCCCAGATCGCGCACCGCCGGGATCCAGGTGCAGTGCACGGGGTGCCCGGCGCGCCGCAGCACGCTGTTGATGGCTTCAACGGGGTCGCGTGCGGAGCTCAGTACGATGAGCGGAACGGCGTTCGGCTCGGTCAAATCGATCTCCACTGTGGGCGCGCGGCAGCTGCGGAGTCTAGCACCGGCGGCGCGCGCTCCCGCGTGAGGGATGTCGCGAAAAAAAGCCCCTGGCTAGCTGAGATTCTCGGCGCCGAGCTGGCGCAGCAGGTGCGTGCTGAGCTCATCGGGGCACAGGAGCACGCACTTGGTGAGGGCGTCCGCGGTCGTCGCATCGGATGCGCACACCGCGGCGTAGTCCCGGGCGGTGGCCGGTGCCCCGCGGCGGACGTAGTAGCCGCGATGGCCGCTCGGGGCGCCCGCAGCCGCGCGCGCGCTCACCGCAAGGGCTGCCTCCTGCAGGGGCACGCTGCGGCAGCGGCCACTCGCGTGCCTGAGGAGGATCGTCTCGGCGAGCGCCCCAAAGACGCGCAGGTCGCCGCCCGCATTGACGAGCCCGGCGCTGCAGCCGGCGTCCTTCAGTGCCTGCACCGCGCCATCCACCGCGAAGCCTTTGGCGATTCCCCCGAGGTCCAGCTGCAGCGGCATGCCCGGCGCGACTTGCGGCTGCGGGCCTTCGAGGAGCGCAAGATCGGCAAGGCAGCCCGGCGCAGTGGGCAGGCACGGATCGAAGAAACCCGCGCTCAGCCGGTGCAGCCGCAGCGCAATCCGCAGCAGCGCAAGCGTTTCGGGCCGCACCGGGACTTGCTGTCCGCAGGCGGCGGCATTGATGCGCGCCACGTCGCTCTAGGGGAGGGTGGGATGGAGCGTGCGGGCGAGCTGCGCCACCACCGCAAAGGCGGCGACCATCCCGCGCTGCACCGTGTCCTCGTGCGCGGCGCGCGCCTCGATGGCCACCCAGGTACCCATCTCGATGCGCAGGCGGCGCGCGCCGTGCGCGGGGGCGGGGAGGGCATCGGCCGGGCGGGCCTGCGGGAGCGGCTTCATTGCGGGGTGGGCGGCCAACCGGGAGTGCGGTTATGATACAGTAATTAAGAATCATTCGCATTTAACGGAAAGCGCTGGCTTCCATGAAACGCGCGGACGCCGTCTCTCTTGGCTGGCTCGGCATGCTGGCCGCCCTTACGGCCGCACCGGTCCCGGTCGTCATCGCGGCCGACTACCTGTCGGTGGAGGGCGCGCAGAAGGCGCTCTTTCCGGCGGCCGACCAGTTCACCGAGCTCGTGTTGGCGCTCGATCCTGCCCAGCGCGCCCGCGTGCAGGGGCTCGCCGGGGCGCAGCCGCCGCACCGCAGCCTGCGCGCCTTCCGGGCGCTCAAGGGCTCCGAACTCCTTGGCTACGTGTTCATCGATGAGGTGATCGGCAAGGAGGACTTCATCACCTACGCGGCCGCCATCGATGCGAGCGGCAAGCTCGGGGCGCTCGAGGTGCTCAGTTACCGCGAGAGCCACGGCGGGGAGATCCGCGCCCCGGCCTGGCGGCGCCAGTTCGCAGGCCGCGGCGATCTCAACGAGCTTAAGGTCGCGACCGACATCAAGAACATCGCCGGTGCGACGCTCTCGAGCGAGCACGTCACGCAGGGCGTGCGTTGGCTCGTGGCGCTGTGGCAGGTGGCACTGCAGCCGGCGGCCGCAGGCTGAAGCGACGTGACGCACCTGCACGCCACGCCCGGGCAGCTCGCGGCACGTACCCGCGTGCCGATGTCGCGGCGCACGCGCGCCGCCATCCTCACCGTGTGCACGCTCTTGTGGCTGACCGGGGTGCTGTGGCTGATCGCTCACTGGTTCTTCCCGGCGCGCAACGAGTTCGGCGCGCTGCCCAACTCCTGGGAGGCACCCCTCATGCGCCTGCACGGACTGATCGCGGTCGCGGCAGTGTTCGCCTTCGGCTGGGTGGGGGCCGGACACATCCTGGCGCGCTGGTCAGCGGCCCGTAACCGTCTCTCGGGGCTGTGGCTGCTCGGCTGCGCCGCGGTGCTGGTGGTGTCGGGCTACGCGCTCTACTACAGCACCGGCGGCGTGCACGTGGCGGCCGCCAACGTGCATGCATGGCTCGGGCTCGCGGCGATTTTCGCAGCGCTGGCGCACTGGCTGCGCATCCGCGCCAGCAGCTGAAAGTGCGCGTTTGCGGGTGCGCTGGCGGCCTTAAAGCGATGCCGTTATCATACGCGCCCCCTTGAGCCGGCCGCGTTTTCTGCGGCCCCCACACCGCGAGATCTTCATAACATGGCCAGCTACTCCACCAGCGAAATCCGCGGGGGCATGAAACTGCTGCTCGACGGCGACCCGTACGCGGTGATCGAGAACGAGTTCGTCAAGCCCGGCAAGGGTCAGGCCTTCAACCGCATCAAAGTGCGCAACCTCAAGACCGGCCGCACCATCGAGCGCACCTTCCGCTCCGGCGAGTCGCTCGAGGCGGCCGACGTCGTCGACACCGATATGCAGTACCTTTACCAGGACGGGGACTTCTGGCACTTCATGGTGCCGGAGAGCTTCGAGCAGTACACCGCGGGCAAGAGCGCCATCGGCGATGGCGCGCAGTGGCTCAAGGATGGCGTGGTCTGCGTCGTGACGCTCTGGAACAACGTGCCGCTGGTGGTGACGCCGCCGCCGCACATCGAGCTTAAGATCATCGAGACCGACCCGGGACTGCGCGGCGACACCGCCACCGGCGGCCAGAAGCCGGCCAAGCTTGAGACCGGAGCGGTGGTGCGGGTACCGTTGTTCATCAATGAAGGCGAAGTGATCCGCATCGACACGCGTAGCGGCGAGTACATCTCGCGCGCCAAGCAGTAAACGCCTCGCCGGCTCAGGCGTTGAGCATGGCAGGCCGCAAAGTCAGGGAAGAGGTTCGCCATGAGGTTTCGACCGCAGCTGTTCGCGCTCTTCGGGCTGCTGGCAGCGATCCCGGCAGCACACGCGCAGTACTACGGCTCCTATGGCGCCCCCGAAGGCCGCCCGGTGCAGTTCTACGCCATGGGCGGCTTCAGCCAGCCGGTCGGCTATACCAACTCGATCCTGCAGGGCGGCTATGACGTCGGCTTCGGCGTGGCGCTGCGCCAGCCCGACAGTCCGCTGGCGCTGCGCCTGGAAGTCAACTACGCCAACAACAACGCTACGCACGCGCTGATCGATCAGGGTTCGGAGGATACCAACCTGCAGATCACCGGCGGCTGGGCGGAGACCTGGTCGTTCACCGCCAACGGTGAATACCGCGTGCACCTCGGGCCGGGCGTTTACGGCTACGTGATCGGCGGCGTGGGCGCCTACTACACCCAGATCTCCCTCACGCAGTACGGCTACGGTTACGTGTGCGATCCGTGGTGGGGCTTCTGCTATTTCGCGAGCGGGGATGTGATCGTGGCACAGCACGATGACACCAAGTTCGGCTGGAACGCGGGTCTGGGCGTCGCCTTCCGCCTGCGTGGGACGCCGCAGATGTTCATCGAGGCGCGCTACACCGAGATCGAGACCCCGCAGAAGTTCCAGTACATCCCGATCACCTTCGGCGTGCGTTTCTAGGGGCCGCGCTCGCTCGCGAGCGCCGGCGGCGCAAGGCGCGCCCGCAACACGCCGTCTGCGGCATAAATCGCGAGCGCCGCCCAGATCACCACGAACCCTGCGGCGCGGGCGCCATCGAAGCGCTCGTGGAAAATGAGCACGCCGCACACAAGCTGCAGGCTCGGGCCGATGTACTGCAGCACGCCAACGGTCGAATAGGGCAGGAGGCGTGCCGAGTAAGCGAACAGGAACAGCGGCACCGCGGTCACAAGACCGCTGCCGATCAGCAGCGCCGTCACCTGTGGCCCCAGGTGCCCGAAGGCGCCGCTGCCCGAGTACTCGCAGCCGATGAGGTACGCGCCCGCCACCGGCACGAGCAGGATCGTCTCGGTCGCAAGCCCGGGCAGCGCCTCCACGCTGATCACCTTGCGCAGCAGTCCGTACAGGGAAAAGCTGCAGGCGAGGGCGAGGGCGATCCACGGCAGGTGTCCCGCCTCGAAGGTGAGGTAGGCGACTCCGAGGGCTGCCAGCGCCACCGCCAGCCACTGCACCGGGTTCAGCCGCTCGTGCAGCACGAAGATGCCTAGCACCACGTTGATCAGTGGGTTGATGTAGTAGCCGAGGCTGGTATCGACGATGTGCCCGTGGCTCACGCCCCACACGTACACCAGCCAGTTGCCGCTGATGAGGAGCGCCGTGAGCAGCAGGCGCAGGAGCAGCGCCGGGCGGCTGAAGATCACCTGCAGGCCCCCCAGTTCGCCGCGGCCGAGCATCCACAGGAGAATGAACAGGCACGACCAGGTGATGCGGTGCGCGATCACCTGCGTCGCCGCTACTTCGCGCAAGGGGTGCAGGTAGACCGGGAACAGCCCCCAGATGGTGAAGGCCAGGGCCCCGGCCAGGAGGCCACGCGAGGACAGCCGCGCCGCCCTCATGCGGCGTGCGCGCCGCCGCTCGCGCTCGCCGCGACGAACAGCCGCGCCAGCTCGCCAAGGCCTGCGGCGTCGGCGGCGTCGAAGCGCGCGGTGCCCGGGCTGTCAATGTCGAGCACGCCGAGGAGCAAGGCGCCTGCGAGGAGCGGAATCACGATCTCCGAGCGCGACGCCGCATCACAGGCGATGTGCCCGGGAAAGGCGTGCACGTCGGGCACCACGAGCGTGCGGCGCTCGGCGGCCGCGGTGCCGCACACGCCCTTGCCGAGGGCGATGCGTACGCAGGCGGGCCGGCCCTGGAAGGGACCGACCACGAGCTCCCCCGCCTTCAGAAAGTAGAAGCCCGCCCAATTGACCTCGGGCAGTGCCGCGTAGATCAGCGCCGCCGTGTTGGCGGCGTTGGCGATGAAGTCGCGCTCGCCGGCCAGCAGCGCTGCGAGCTCCTGCGCCAGACGCGCGTAGTCGGCGCCCTTGTCCTGGAATTCGTAGCGGGGGCTCGTGAAACTCATGGGCGGCAGCTGCGGGCGGGGTGGGGCGGCTATTCTCAGGCGCGGGTGGTCGGGAACGCCAATACCTCATCGATATGCGCGGCGCCGGTGGCGAGCATCACGGTGCGGTCAAAGCCGAGCGCGACGCCGGCGCAGTCGGGCAGGCCGCTCGCGAGCGCCGCCAGCAGACGCTCATCCAGGGCGTGCACCGGCAGGCCGCGCCGCCGCCGCTCGGCGTTGTCCGCCTCGAAGCGCGCCCGCTGCTCGCTGGCCGCGGCGAGCTCGTGGAAGCCATTGGCGAGCTCGATCCCCTCCCCATAGAGCTCGAAACGCGCCGCCGCCTGCGGGTCCTCGGGGTCGAGGCGCGCGAGCGCCGCCTGGCTTGCCGGGTAGCCATGGATGAAGGTGAGTCTCCCGATACCCAGGCGCGGCCCGATCACCGTGCCCATGAGGAGCTCCAGGAGCTCATCGCGGCCGGCGCCCGCAGTGGCCCCGAAGCCGGCGGCGAGGGCGCAGCGCGCAAGTTCCGGGAGCGGTGCCGTGAAGGGATCGAGCCCAAGCTCGCGCACGAAGACCTCGCGGTAGCTTAAGCGCTCGCCGGTGCGCGTAGCGGCGCGCTCCGCGAGCAGCGCGCGCACCAGCGTCTCCACCTCATCCATCAGCTGCCCGAGCGAGAAGCCGGTGCGGTACCACTCGATGAGGGTGAACTCGGGGTTGTGCACGCGGCCGCACTCGTGGCCGCGCGCCACGTGGCAGATCTGGTAGATGTCGCCGCTGCCCGCGGCGAGCAGGCGCTTCATGGCGTACTCAGGCGAGGTGTGCAGGAAGTATTCAGACGCTGTGGCCGCCGCCACGTCAGCGAGCTCGACCCGGGCCGAGTGGATGTGCACATCAGTCACGGGCGCGTTGACGATGAGGGGCGTATCGACCTCGAGCACGCCGCGCGCCGCGAAGAATTCACGCGTGCGCGCGAGCAGCGCCGCCCGCGCAGCGAGTCGCGCGCGCGCGGCGCTCGGCCGCCAGTCGCCGCCGTCGTTCACGTGAGGCGCGCGAGCGTCTGCCCGACGCGCACCGTGCTGCCCGGGCCAAGTCCCGGCAGCCACGCGGCGGCCCCGGGGGGCAGGAGCAGGATGACGGTCGAGCCCATGTTGAAGCGGCCCATCTCCGCGGCTTTCGGCAGGCTCGCGACGGCCCGCGTGCGCATCGGCAACAGCGCGCGCCGCCGCGGGCTGCGGGGCGTGACTTCCTCATGCCACACCGTCGCCATGCTGCCGACGAACAGCGCCCCGACCAGCACCAGGGCGAAGCTGAGCGGGCCGTCCTCGAACACGCACACGATGCGCTCGTTGCGGGCGAACAGTCCCGGGACACTGGCCGCGGTGGTGGCGTTCACGCTGAAGAGCGCCCCGGGCACGTACCAGGCTGCGCGCAGCGTGCCCGGCAGTGGCATGTGGATGCGGTGGTAGTTGAAGGGCGCAAGGTAGAGCGTCGCGAAGCTGCCGCCGCGGAAGGTCGTGACCCAGGGAGCTTCGCCATCGAGCAGAGCATCGAGGGTGTAGGCGTGTCCCTTGGCCTGCAACAGGTGAGCGCCATCGAGGGCGCCGAGCTGGCTGACGGTGCCATCGACGGGCGACACCAGCGCCTGCGGATCCGCATCCCACGGCCGCGCCCCGGGGCGCAGCGCGCGCGTGAAGAAGGCGTTGAAGCTCTCGTAGCGGCGCGCCTGCGGCTCCGCCGCATCGCTCATGTCGGGCCGGTAGCTGTTGAGGAAGCTGTCGATGAGCAGGTTCTTCAGCAGCGGCACGCGGCTACGCGTCACGCGGTGCACGCAGGCGGTGAGCAGGTGCTGCGGCAGCAGGTACTGCAGCGCCACGAAGGCGCGCGCCGTGGCGCTGTCCGGGTCCGGGGCACTCATCGGTTCAGTGCCGTCCCTGCAGGTACGGCGCGCTCGCCTTAAGGTCCACCGCCATGAGCTTCTCGTCAAAGGGCGGGGTGAAGATCGCCACCACGCGCGCGTTGGCATCCAGCAGGAACACCACCGCGGAGTGGTCCATGGTGTAGTCGCCCCCGGGGAGCTCGACGCGGTTCACGGCGACATTGAAGCGCCGTGCCAGCGCATCGATGGCCGCCGGCTCGCCCGTGACGCCCTCGAACTGCGGGTCAAAGGCGTGCACGTAACGTGCGATGACTTCCGGGGTGTCGCGCTGCGGGTCAATCGAGACGAACAGCACCTTAAGGTCAGGGATCGCGGCGGCCTTGCGCACGCGGGCGAGTTTCAGGAGCGTGGTGGGGCACACGTCCGGGCAGTGCGTGAAGCCGAAGAACAGCAGCGTCGGGGCGCCGCTGAGGCGCGCCAGGGTGAAGTCCTGCCCCGCGCTGTCGGTGAGCCTGAAGTCAGCGACCCGCCAGCGCTCGGGAAACCAGGTGCCGCTTGCCAGCTGCGGGCTCGTCCTGTCAATTTGTCGCGCCACATAGAAGCCCGTTACGGCTGCGGCGAGTGCGGCGAGGATGAGAAGTGCGCGGGGCAGGGTCAGTTGCATGAGCCGATTATTTCATACGTCCGCACCCGGGGTGCCGCTGACGGTGGGCGCGCTGATCGAGCGCGGCGCGCGCCGACTCAGCCGCGCCCGGGTGTTCTTCGGCCACGGTACCGACAATGCGCGCGATGAGGCGGCCGCGCTCGTCCTGCACGCGCTCAGGCTGCCCCACGACGCAGCCGCGGCCCACTACCGGCGCCGGGTGCAGGCTGCGGCCGCAGCGCGCGCCATGGCGCTCATCAGCCGGCGCATCCAGGAGCGCATCCCGGCGGCCTACCTCACCGGGGTCAGCGGCTTCGCCGGCCTGCGCTTCCGCGTCGATGCGCGCGTGCTGGTGCCGCGCTCGCCGATCGCCGAGCTCATCGAGCGGCGCTTCGAGCCGTGGATCGCGCCCGGACGCGTGCGCCGCGTGCTCGATGTCGGCACCGGCTCAGGCTGTATCGCCATCGCCACCGCCCGCGCATTTCCGCGCGCGCGCGTGGATGCGGTGGACGTGTCGCCCGAGGCGCTCGCCGTAGCGCGCGCGAACGTGCGCTGGCACCGCCTCGCGCGCCGCGTGCGGCTGGTGAGGTCCGATCACTTCAGCGCCCTGAAGCGCAGCACCTACGATATCATCGTGACGAACCCGCCTTACGTAGGGGCACGCGAGCTGAATAGCCTGCCGCCGGAATACCGGCACGAACCACGCGTGGCGCTCGCCGCCGGGCGCACCGGTCTTGATTCGGTGCGCGTGATACTGCGCGAGGCTGCACGGCACCTGCGCTCCCGGGGGCTCCTGGTGGTGGAGGTGGGCAACAGCGAGCACGCACTGCGGCGCGCCTTCCCGCGTCTGCCCTTCATGTGGCTCGAGTTCGAGCGCGGCGGCGGCGGGGTGTTCCTGCTCACGCGCGAAGAGCTCGAGGCGCACTGAAGACTGACCATGTCCGGCAACACCATCGGCAAACTCTTCACGGTCACGACCTTCGGCGAAAGCCATGGGCCGGCGCTGGGGTGCATCGTGGATGGCTGTCCGCCGGGACTTGAACTCACCGCGGAGCATCTGCAGGCCGATGTCGACCGGCGCCGCAGCGGCACCTCGCACTTTGTCAGCCAGCGCCGCGAGGGCGATCAGGTGCGCATTCTCTCGGGCCTGTTCGAGGGCCGCACCACCGGCTCCCCGATCGGCATTCTCATCGAGAACACCGATGCGCGCTCGCGCGACTACGAGAAGATCAAGGACCGCTTCCGGCCCGGACACGCCGACTACACCTACCAGCACAAGTACGGCGCGCGCGACTACCGCGGCGGCGGCCGCGCTTCCGCGCGCGAGACCGTGATGCGCACCGCCGCCGGCGCCATCGCCCGGCGCTACCTCGCGACCAGGCTTGGCGTGCGCCTCTACGGCTTCTTAAGCCAGGTCGGTGACCTCAAGCTCGCCGCCGTGGACCCCTCGTTCGCCTACCAGAACCCGTTCTTCTGTGCCGATCCTGCGCGCATCGCCGAGCTCGAGGCCCTCATCTGGAAGCTGCGCGAGGCCGGTGACTCGATCGGCGCCCGCGTTACGGTGATCGCGCAGGGTGTGCCGCCGGGCCTGGGCGAGCCGGTGTTCGACCGCCTGGACGCCGACATCGCGCACGCGCTCATGAGCATCAACGCGGTGAAGGCGGTGGAGATCGGCGCCGGCACCGGCGCGGCTGCGCAGAAGGGGAGCGAGCATCGCGACGAACTCACTCCGACGGGATTTCTCAGTAACCACGCCGGCGGGATACTCGGCGGCATCTCCTCAGGCCAGGACGTCATCGCGCACCTGACGCTCAAGCCCACCTCGAGCATACAGGTGCCGGGCCGCACTATCGATGTGGCCGGGAATGCGGTTGAGATCGAGACCACCGGGCGGCACGATCCGTGCGTGGGCCTGCGGGCGACGCCGATCGCCGAGGCGATGCTCGCCATCGTGCTGATGGATCATTATCTGCGCCACCGCGCCCAGAACATGGATGTCACGACGGCGACGCCCATCATCACCCGGCCGCGCAGCTGACTGCCGCGGCCATGCACCCCACTCCTACAGCCGTGAGCTGCGCTCCCATTCGCGCACGAGGCAAGTCACATGGATAAAGCGTTCAGGGTCGCGGTGGTCGGCGCCACCGGACTCGTCGGGGAGACGATGATCAGCGTGCTCGAGGAACGTGAGTTCCCGGTGTCGCAACTGTACGCGCTGGCGAGTGAGCGCTCGGTCGGACGCGGCGCCAGTTTCCGCGGCCGCAACCTCGGCGTGCGCGAGCTGAAGGGCTTCGACTTCGCCCAGTGCGACTTTGCCTTCTTCTCGGCCGGCGCTGCGGTCTCGCGCGAGTACGCCCCACGCGCCGTCAGTGCCGGCTGCCTCGTCATCGACAACACCGCCGAGTTCCGCTACCGCGAGGACGTGCCACTCGTCGTGCCGGAGGTCAACCCGCAGGCACTCGAGGGCATCGGCACCAGCGGCCTCATCGCTAACCCCAACTGCTCGACGATCCAGCTGGTGGTGGCGCTGAAGCCGCTGCACGACGCCGCCCACATCGAGCGCATCGACGTCGCCACCTACCAGTCCGTCTCCGGGGCGGGACGCGAGGCGCTCGAGGAACTCGCGCGCCAGTCGATCAGCGCCCTGAGCGGCAAGGGGCCCGTGGAGCTGGAGCCAGGGATGCAGCAGCTGGCTTTCAACTGCATCCCGCACATCGATGAATTCCAGGACAACGGCTACACGCGCGAGGAAATGAAGATCGTCTGGGAGACCCGTAAGATCCTCGGCGAGCCTGAGCTACGGGTGAACGCTACCGCGGTGCGCGTGCCGGTGTTTTACGGGCATTCCGAGGCCGTGCACATCAGCACCGCGAGGCCCCTGAGCGCGGCGCAGGCGCGTGAACTGCTGCGCAATGCGCCCGGCGTCACGGTTTTGGACGAGCCGCGGCTGGGCGGCTACCCAACAGCTGCTACCGAGGCAGCGAACCGCGACACAGTTTATGTCGGGAGAATCCGTGAAGATCTCGCCCCGGACCGTGGACTTAACTTATGGGTTGTAGCTGACAATGTGCGCAAAGGCGCGGCCACCAATAGCGTGCAGATCGCGGAGGCTTTGGCCAGACGGCCTATTTAAGTTATATTGCGGCGAGGTTGATGGGGGGGTCGCAAGTTATATCCCATCCACTTGTTTTTACAAGACTTTTTACCCAATGATTCCTGTCGGGGTGCCCTGATGTTCGCCAAACGCCCCGCTCGGGCGCTGACCCTGCTGCTCGCCCTGCCGTCCGCAGCGTTTGCCCTGGGCCTCGGAGATATCCATCTCCTCTCGCCGCTCAATGCGCCGCTGGATGCGGAGATCGAGCTCACCGACGTCGCCGCCGACGAACTCAATACCGTACAGGTGCAGCTCGCCTCGCGCGACACCTTCGCCCGCTACGGGCTCGAGTGGCCGGCGTACCTGAGCGGCATCCAGCTGAAGACTGTCCGCACTCCGGATGGCCGCGAGATGATCAAGGTGCGCTCGGGCGACCCGATCACCGAGCCGTTCGTGACGCTGCTGGTCCAGGTCACCTGGTCACGCGGTGTCGTGGTGCGTGAGTACACGATGCTCCTGGATCCGCCGGTCTACACGCCGGGCGAGTCCGCCGTGGCGAGCGCGCCGGTCGCCGCCCCGAACACCAGCCCCGGAGCCCGCGAAGGATCGATTGCACGCCAGCCGGAAGCCCCGGCCGCTGCAGCCCCGGCCGCCGCAGCTGCCGCCCCCGCAGTCTCGGCTGAGAGCACCGCCGCTGAGACGCCGAGTGCTGCCCCGGCCGCACCGCCCTCGCGCCCGAGCCGCGCCTCGCACGTCAGCGCCCCGGCAGCGACTGCGAGCGAGGAGGCCGGCACTTCCCATACCGTCGAGCGCGGCGAGACGCTCTCCGCCATCGCCGCCGGCGTTGCCGGTGGTGCTGCCATGACATCCCCCAGCACCCGTAGCTGGATGCTCGCGATCTACCAGGCGAACCCGCAGGCCTTCCGCCAGAACATGAACGTGCTGCGCTCCGGCGCGGTGCTGCGCATCCCGGAAGCGGCCGAGGCGGCCGCCATCTCCCCGGCCACGGCCTCGGCCGAGATCCGCCGCCAGTACGCTGCCTGGCGCGGCAGTGCCGCGGCTCCGGCGACCGCGGCGGAGAAGCCCGGGCGTCTGAAGCTCGTCACCCCCACGGAGAACGAGCCGGCGCCCGCGAACGCGACGCCCCAGGCGCCAACCGTCCCCGGCACCGCGGCCGCGACCGGCAAGGGCGCCTCTGCCGCCGCGCAGCAGGCCGCCGCCAATGAGGCGAAGCGGCTGCTCGAGCTCAAGAACCAGGAACTGGCCCGCATCCAGGCTCAGGAGGCTGCCAAGCAGGCTGCCGCCAAGCCCTCAGCCCCGCTGCCCGCACCTCCCGCCGCGGTGACCCCGCCGGCTGCCATCGCAACGCCCCCGGCGCCGGCGGAGACCGCGCCTGCGCCCGCCGATCAGGCGAGCGCGCCGGCCCCCGCGGTTGAAACCGCCCCGGCACCGCCGCCGGTGGTTGCCAAGACCCCGCCGCCGCAGCCCAAGCCCGCCTCCAGCAGTGGTTCCTTCCTCAGCACGCTCCTCGGCCTGTGGTGGGTCCTGGCCCTGCTGCTCGCGCTCGGACTGCTCGGTTTCTTTGGCTCCCGTCTGCTGCGCGCGCGCCGCAAGAGCGAGTTCGACGATTCCCTCGGGCGCCTGGCGGCCGAGGGTGCCGAGACCGCTGATCTTGGGCCGATCAGCGCCCGCGGCAGCTTCTCGGACCCCGACCTCACCCCGGCGCCTGCGCCCGCACCGGCAACGCGGCCCTCGAGCCGCGCCGCCGCGGTCCCGCTGCCTGAGGCTGCCTTCCTGGTCGAGGAAACCGGCTCGCACGAGCGACCGCGGCTGTCAGCCACCGGCACGCAGCCGGCGATGGCGGCGCCGAAGCACGTGGCGAGCGATGAGACGATCAGCAGCGAGACGGCGATCAACCTCGATCAGGGTGATCCCCTGGCGGAGGCTGATTTCCACATGGCGTACGGCCTGTACGACCAGGCGGCGGACCTGATCCGCATCGCCATCTCGCGCGAACCGAACCGCCGCGACCTGAAGCTCAAGCTCCTCGAAGTATTCTTCGTCTGGGGCAACAAGGAGCAGTTCCTCACCGCGGCGCGCGAACTGGCGCAGACGCGCGCCGAGGCGGCCCCGGGTGAGTGGGAAAAGATCCTCATCATGGGCAAGCAGCTGGCCCCCGAGGACCCGCTGTTCACGGGCGCCGGCACGGTGACTGGCGCTGCCGCCGGCGGCGTCGACCTCGACCTCGAGGGCGGCCAGAGCCGTGTCGACTTCGACCTGCTCGGCGACCCGGTACCCGCAGAGGCCCAGCACGGCGTGGACCTCGACATCGGTTCTGCGGTCGGAGACCTCGACGCCACCGCCGAGTCGCAGTCGGGCATCACCGACCGCAACGTGGCGCTCTTGGAGAACAGCTTTACCGGCAACAGCGGCAGCACCCGCCAGATGACCTCGCGCGTGCGCCAGGGCGGCGGCAATACGGCCGAAATGGAAGGCCCGACGGTCGAGCAGCCGCAGCTCTCCCCTTCCGACAACCCGACGCTGCGCCAGAAGCTCGAGAACGTCATGCGCCAGGGGAACGCGGAGCACACCGCGGAGCTGGCAATCGATGACCTCGGCCTCGACGTCGGGGCGGTCGACACCATCGACCAGCCGGGGATCGCCTCGGCGGCCGCCTCCACTCCCGACACCCCGACGCTGGTCGCGGGCCTCGATGAGCAGTCGCGGCGCGTGATGGAAGATGCGCACCGGCGCGCCAAGGAAGAGACAGGCGAGACCACCGGCGCCTGGCAGTTCGACCAGAACGAGCTCGAGGCCGCGCTCACGCAGACCACGAACCTCGCAGGCCCCGACGGCTCGGCGACCTCGCGCCTGCGGGCACTCAGTGGCAACAGCGTGGATCTGGATGTCGGGGATGCCACCGGCACGCACGTGGCCCACGGCGATGTCGACCTCGACGTGGGACTTGCCACCGGTTCGCACGAGGCGCACGGCGGCACCCTCGATCTGGATGTCGGCACGGCCACGGTGCCGGATGCCGCCTTCGCCGCCACCCAGCGGCTGGCTTCCGAGGACCTGGCGCTGCCGGACCTTGAGCCCGTGACGATGAGCGAGGTGGGCACCAAGCTCGACCTCGCCCGCGCCTACATGGATATGGGCGACCCGGACGGCGCCCGCAACATCCTCGAGGAAGTGCTGCACGAGGGCTCGGCGGCGCAGAAGCAGGAAGCCCAGCGCCTCATCGATTCGCTGCCGGGCTAAGGGCGCTCAAGGCTCAGGGGCCTTACGGCCGCACGAACCGTGGCCCGCATCGCTGTTGGCCTCGAGTACCAAGGTTCAGCGTACGCCGGCTGGCAGGTGCAGCCGGCGGCCCCCTCCATCCAGGCCGTGACCGAGCGCGCGCTCGGGCGCATCGCCGCCATGCCCGTGGCGCTGGTGTGCGCCGGGCGCACCGATGCCGGCGTGCATGCGCTCAACCAGGTCGCCCACTTCGACACCCCCGCGCTGCGCTCGCTGCGCAGCTGGGTGCTCGGGGCCAACAGCGAGCTGCCCGCCGACGTCACGCTCACCTGGGCGCGACCCGTGCCGCCGCACTTCCATGCGCGCTTCAGCGCCGAGGCGCGCATCTACCGCTACCTGATCCTCAATCGCACGGCACGCTCGGCCCTGCATGCGCAGCGCGCCACCTGGATCCACCGGCCGCTGGATACGGGCGCGATGGCGCAGGCGGCGGGGCTTTTGACCGGCGAGCACGACTTCAGCGCCTTCCGGGCCGCCGGGTGCCAGGCCCGCTCACCGGTGCGGCGCCTCACGCACCTCGGCGTCGTGCGGCGCGGTGACTGGGTGGTGATCGAGGCGCAGGCGAACGCCTTCCTGCACCACATGGTGAGAAACCTCGCGGGCCTCCTGATCCGCGTCGGCAAGCAGGATGCCCCGCCCGAGTGGGCGCGCGAGGTTCTCGAGGGGCGCGACCGCACCCGCAGCGCCCCCACCGCGCCTGCCGCAGGCCTGTACCTCGCCGGGGTCCGCTACCCGCCGGCCTTCGGCCTGCCCTCCCGGCCCCCTGAAGGGCTGCTGCCCGCCGATCGGCTATGATCCGCCGCCTGTAGGTCCACGAGCGCTCGGAACGCACCCCAAGATGTCCTGGTTCGAAAAGATCATGCCTTCGCGCATCAAGACCGAGCGGCGCACGCGCTCGGTCCCGGAAGGGCTGTGGATCAAGTGCCCGGCCTGCGATGCGGTGCTGTATCGCGCCGAGCTCGAGCGCAACATCTACGTGTGCCCCAAGTGCAGCCACCACATGCGCATGGGCGCGCGCGAGCGGCTGGAGCGCTTTCTCGACCCCGAGACCATCGAGGAGATCGGCGCCGGGATCTCCCCCGAGGATCCCCTGAAGTTCCGCGACAGCAAGCGCTACCGCGACCGCCTGGTACAGGCGCAGAAGGCCACGGGAGAGAGCGACGCCCTGATCGTGCTCACCGGCACGCTGCACGCTCTCCCGGTGGTCGCCTGCGCGTTCGAGTTCCAGTTCCTCGGCGGCTCGATGGGTTCGGTGGTGGGCGAGCGCTTCAAGCGCGGCGTCGATTACTGCATCCAGGAGCGCCGCCCGTTCGTGTGCTTTGCCGCGAGCGGCGGCGCACGCATGCAGGAGGCGCTGTACTCGCTCCTGCAGATGGCCAAGACCTCTGCCGCGCTGTCGCGCCTGGCGCAGGCGCACCTGCCCTATATTTCCGTGCTCACCGACCCGACGACCGGCGGCGTGTCGGCGAGTCTTGCGCTGCTCGGCGACCTGAACCTCGCCGAGCCGCGCGCGCTCATCGGCTTCGCGGGGCCGCGCGTCATCCAGCAGACCGTGCGCGAGACGCTGCCGGAGGGGTTCCAGAGAAGCGAGTTCCTGCTCGAGCACGGCGCCATCGACATGATCGTCGACCGCCGCGACCTGCGCGACCGCGTCGCAGCGCTGCTGCGGCTGCTGTTGAAACTGCCGGCCGCCGCCGCCTGAGGGCGCCGCCCGGTTAGGCCTGCTCCCGCCGATGCGCACGCTCGCCGACTGGCTGACGCTCCAGGAGTCGGTGCACCCGCAGACGATCGACATGGGGCTCGAGCGCGTGGCGCGCGTGGCGCGCCGGCTCGGGGTGAGCGAGGCTGCCGCTCCCGTCATCACCGTGGGCGGCACCAACGGTAAGGGCTCCATCGCCGCCCACCTCGAGGCCCTGCTCGCGGCGCGCGGTGCGCGCGTCGGGCTCTTCACCTCTCCGCACCTCAAGCGCTACAACGAGCGCATCCGTGTGGCCGGGGCGGAGATCGACGACGCGGCGCTCATCGGGGCCTTCGAGCGCATCGAGGCGGCACGCGCGGACACGACCCTCACCTTCTTCGAATACAACACCCTGGCAGCGCTGCTGGTGTTCGCCGCGCGCGCCGTGGACGTGGCGGTGCTGGAAGTGGGCCTCGGCGGGCGCCTCGATGCGGTCAACCTGCTCGACGCCGATGCCGCGGTGCTCGCCTCCGTCGGCTTCGATCACCGCGACTGGCTCGGGGATACGCTCGAGCTGATCGGCGAGGAGAAGGCCGGCATCTTCCGCGCCGGCCGTCCGGCGGTACTCGGCACCCCCGCCATGCCCGCGAGCGTCTACGCCGCCATCGCCGCCCGCGGTGCGCGCGCGCTGGTGGCGGAGCGGGATTTTTCCTGGAGCGTGCGGCCAGGCAGCTGGGACTACAGCGGGCTTCGCTTGCGCCTCGCGGGCCTGCCGCCGCCGGCGCTGGCGGGCGCGGTGCAGTATCGCAACGCCGCCACGGCGCTGGCGGCGCTGGAGGCGCTGGAGGCGAGTACCGAGCTCAGGCCCGCCGCGGCGGCGGCGCTGCGGCGCCTCGCACCCGCGAACGTGACGCGCACCGCACAGGCGCTGCGCAGCGTGAGGCTGCCGGGCCGCTTCCAGGTGATTCCCGGCGAAGTGGAATGGATCTTGGACATCGCCCACAACGAGCCCGCAGCGCAGGTGCTCGCCGCGCAGCTTGCCGCGCGGCCGCTCACGAGGCCCGGCGCGCGCACGCTCGCCGTCATCGGCGTGCTCAAGGACAAGGATGCCGGTGCGATTGCCGCAGCACTGGCAGGCGTGATCGATCACTGGATCGCGTGTGCACTGCCGGGTGCGCGCGGTGGTAGCGCCGCGCAACTCGCGCAGCGTCTGGGCCAGCCGTCCGCGCGCACGGAACTGGCCGACTCGGTGGCCGCCGGCTGCGAGCGGGCGCGCGCCGCCGCGCGCGCCGGGGACCGGGTGCTGGTGTGCGGCTCGCTGCACACCGTGGGCCCGGCGCTCGAGTGGCTTCGGATATAATGCGCGCCGCCGCTGCGAGCGGCCCTAGGGTGTTCCCCGCGCGGCGTCCGCCGTGCTTGCTTTACGCGGTTTAGCCCCGATTGTGGGTGGTCTGGTGAAAGAACGGTTGACGGGCGCCATCATCCTCGTGGCGCTGATCGTGCTGCTGGTGCCCGAGCTCTTGCGAGGACCGGTCAAGTCCGCGCCGCGGACGGTGGCTGCATCTGCGGAGGAACCGCCATTACGCTCCTACACCATCAATCTGGGAGACGACAGCCAGGCGCGCAGTGCCGCCGCGCAGCCGCAGGCGAGCGCGCCGCAGCCGCCGAGTGCGCCTCCGACCCCGGCCCAGCCGCCGCCGACCGATACGCCCGCGCCGAGCGCAGCGCCAGCCGCGGAGCCGAAGGCCCTCATCGCGCCGCCAGCGGTACACGCAAGCCCCCCGGCCGCGGCAGAGGCCGCAGGTGCCTGGATGGTGCAGCTCGGCAGCTTCGCCAGCCGTCCGAACGCGGAGCGGCTGGCACAGCAGCTAAAGGGCCAGGGCTTCACCGCGAGCGTGTCCCAGGGCACGAGTGGGCGGCACCTGTATCGGGTGCGTGTCGGCCCGGTGCACGACAAGGCCGCCGCGGCGCAACTGCAGGGGAAACTCAAGGCTGCAGGTCACACGGGCGCTGTCGTGCCCCGCTAGCGGCGCCGCCCGCCGGCGTGACGCGCGCCTTAGGCATCCCGCACCGTCTCTTGTACAATCCGCGCCGCGCGGGGCGGACCGCGGCCACGATCGTCTGCAATGACACTAGCGGATTATCTGATTATTGCCGCCATCCTGATTTCGGCGGTCGCCGGCGCCATGCGCGGCTTTCTGCGCGAGGCGGTGGCGCTCGGTGCCTGGATCATCGCGCTGTTCGTCGCCTGGCACTTCGGCGATGTCGTCGAGCCGCACCTCGGCGGACTGCTCGCGGGCTCGGAGGTGCGCCCGTGGGCGGCGCGCGCCATCATCGTCGTGCTGGTGCTGCTCCTCGGGGCCTTCATCGGTGCGTTTCTCAGCCACTTCGTGCGCCTGTCGATCTTCAGCGGCATGGATCGCCTGCTCGGCTTTGCTTTCGGGCTGCTGCGCGGCTTCCTGCTGCTGGGCGTTTTCGTGATTCTCGGCCAGCTCTTGCAGCTGCCCGCGGAAGGGTGGTGGCGCCACTCGCTCATGATTCCGTATGGCGAGTCGATCGCGAACGGGCTGCGTTCGCTGGTCGGCGAGACGCACGTGGCGCATACGCGCGAAACTCGAACTTAGGGGACGGGAACTAACATGTGCGGCATCGTCGGCATCGTCGGTACCAGCCCGGTCAACCAGCGCATCTATGACGCGCTCACCGTGCTGCAGCACCGCGGCCAGGACGCCGCCGGCATCGCGACCTCCCTGGAAGGGGAGCTGTACACGCGTAAGGGCAAGGGCCTGGTGCGCGATGTGTTCCAGCAGCACCACATGCTCGAGCTGAAGGGCAACAGCGGCATCGGTCACGTGCGCTATCCGACCGCCGGCTGCGACTCGGCCTCCGAGGCGCAGCCCTTCTACGTCAACGCCCCCTACGGCATCTGTCTTGCCCACAATGGCAACCTCACCAACTCCACCGAGCTCGCCGAGATCCTCATCCGTGAGGACCGGCGGCACCTGAACACCACCTCCGATTCCGAGGTGCTGCTGAACGTATTCGCCTCCGAGCTGCAGCGCGTGGGCGCCGCACGCATCACGCCGGCCGACGTATTCGCGGCACTTAGCGCGGTCTACCGCCGCTGCCGCGGCGGCTACGCGGTCGTGGCCATGATCATCGGCCACGGCGTGCTCGGCTTCCGTGACCCGCACGGTATCCGCCCGCTGGTGCTCGGCGAGCGGCGCACGGCGCGCGGCACCGAGTGGATGCTGGCCTCCGAGTCGGTCGCGCTCGACAGCCTGTCCTTCAAGTTCGTGCGCGACGTGGCGCCGGGAGAGGCGGTTTTCATCGATGAGGCGGGGCGGCTGCACACGCAGCAGTGCGTGCCCACCCAGCAGCACACGCCCTGCATATTTGAGTACGTGTACTTCGCGCGCCCGGACTCCAAGATCGACAACATCTCCGTCTACCGTGCGCGCATGCGCATGGGCGACCGCCTCGCCGACAAGATGCTGCGCGAGCGCCCGGTGCATGACATCGACGTCGTGATTCCGATCCCCGACACCAGCCGCACGGCGGCCCTGCAGCTGGCGCAGCGCCTCGGAGTGAAGTATCGGGAGGGCTTCATCAAGAACCGCTACATCGGCCGCACCTTCATCATGCCGGGGCAGGACGAACGCGAGAAATCCGTGCGCCGCAAACTCAACGCCATCGATCTGGAGTTCCGCGGCAAGAACGTGCTGCTGGTCGATGATTCCATCGTGCGCGGCACGACTTCGGCGCAGATCATCGAGCTGGCACGCGAGGCCGGCGCCGCCAAGGTCTACTTCGCCTCCGCCGCCCCGCCGGTGCGCTTCCCCAACGTCTACGGCATCGACATGCCGGCGGTGAGCGAACTGGTCGCCAGCGGCCGCACGGTGGCCGAAGTGGCGCACCTCATCGGGGCGGACTGGCTGATCTACCAGGACCTGGATGACCTGATCGCCGCCTGCCGCCACGAGGATTCGCGCATCGAGGCGTTCGACACCTCCTGCTTCTCGGGCGAGTACGTGACCGGGGACGTGACTCCCGCCTACCTTGAGCGATTGCAGCTCGAGCGCTCCGATGCCGCGAAGCTCGCGCGCCGCGAGCGCACCGGCAAACTCAAGGTCGTGCGCGGGACTTAAGGTCTGTCCCCGAACCCGGACCCGCGCCGCACGCTGCTGCTGGATCTGCTGCACGCGGCCCTCAGCCGCGTCGACGGGCGCCGCTGCGTGCGCGAGGCACTCAGCACAAGTCCCCCTGCAGCAGGTCCTGTGTGGGTATGCGCCCTGGGCAAGGCCGCCGCCGCCATGGCCGCGGGCGCCCATGAGGCCGCCGGCGCCGCCATCACCCGTACGCTCATCATCACCCGCGATGCGCAAAGCTGCGCGGCCCTCTCGGGCCGCCCCGGCACCGAGGTATTCCTCGGCGGTCATCCCTTGCCCGACGAGCGCTCCCTCGCCGCGGGGGCACGGCTGCTCGAGTGGCTCGAGGCGCTGCCACCGCAGGTGCAGCCGCTGTTTCTGGTCTCCGGCGGGGCTTCGAGCCTCGTCGAGGTACTTGCCCCGGGCGTCACCCTCGAGCAGCTGCGCGCCCTCAATCGCGCAGGTCTCGAGGAGGGAATAGCGATCGGGGAATTCAACGCGCGCCGCCTTAAGTTGTCGGCCATCAAGGGTGGCAGGCTGGCGCTGCGCCTCCAGGGCCGCGCGGGGCGTGCCCTGTTCCTGTCCGACGTGCCGGGAGATGAGCCGGCGGTGATTGGCTCGGGCGTGCTGGGTCCTGCGCCGCAAGGCGAGGACCGCATAACGCGTACGGTGCTCGCCAGCATCGATGATGCGGTGGCGGCGGCGGCGGCCTGCGCGGCCGGCTACGGGCTCGCCGTGCACGCGCCGCGCCGGCGCTTCGCCGACAGTGCGGTGCGACTCGCGGCGCGTTGCGCGCACGAGCTGCGCCTCACGCCCGCGCAGGTGTGTGTGTGGGGCGGGGAGTCCACCGTGGTACTGCCGCCGCACCCCGGACGCGGCGGCCGCAACCAGCACCTGGCACTCGCGGCGGCGCGCCTGATCGCCGGACACCCGGACCTGCTGTTGCTGGCAGTCGGTACCGACGGCAGCGACGGGGTGACCGAGGATGCGGGCGCGCTCATCGATGCGGATACCTGCGCGCGCGTGGCGCTCGCGGAGCTGGATGCGGACGAGTGCCTTGAGCGTGCGGATGCGGCGCGCGCGCTGGCGGCGAGCGGGGACCTCGTGCACACGGGGCCGACGGGCACCAACGTCGGCGATCTCGTCATTGGACTTAAAGTAGACCCGCTGGCCGCGGCGGCACTGCCGGGCGCGCGTGGCGGGGCACGCGCGCGCGTGCTGTAATTCCTCGATGCGTCTGCTTCTGATCGAGGAGGATGCCCGCCGCAGCGCGCACATCCGCGAGCGCCTCGCCGCCTGGCGGCCGCAGGCGCAGCTGATCGTGCATAACCCGGTGCGCGGCGGCACGCTTGCCCCGGAGTTTCTGGCGCAGGGGTTCGATGCGGTACTGCTCGCGGACGTCGCGCCTGGCGGCCGGGGGCTGCTGTGGGCGCGTGAGCTCGCGGCGCGCGCCGGCTTTGCACCGCTGGTGCTGCTTACCGAATCCGGCCCGGGCAGCGCCGCGGACGCCGCCGCCCTCGGTGCCTTCACGATCAGCCGCGCCGAACTCGAGCACGAGGCCTTCATACGCGTACTGGTGGCCGCCGAGCAGCGCCAGGCGCACGCGCGGGCGCTGTGGCGCTCGAGTCTCACCGGCCGCGAGACGCAGCGCTTCGGGGATGCCTTCATCCGCGGTTACCGCTGCGTGCGGCGCCTCGCCAACGGCGCCACCACCGACCTGTATCTCGGGGAGAGCGAGCGCGCCGGCAGGCTCGTCGTGCTCAAGGTGGCGCGCGACCGCCAGGACGAGGACGAGCAGCCGGTCGATTCGTTCCGCCGCTTCCTGCAGGAGTACGAGATCGCCCAGCGCATCGCAAGTGCGGCGGTGGTGCGCCTCTACGATCTCGGCGTGAGCGACGAGCATGCCTGGCTCGTCATGGAGTACTTCGCCCGCGGCGACCTGAGACGGCGGCTGCGCGCGCGCCTGACGCCGCGCGAGGCGCTGCAGTTCGCCGCCGCCATCGCGCACGCGCTCGCCGCCGTGCACGCTGCCGGAGTACTGCACCGGGATCTGAAGCCCGGTAACATCATGCTGCGCGAGAACGGCAGCATCGCGCTCATCGATTTCGGCATGTCCAAGGATGCGGCCCTCGCACTCGACATCACCGAGACCGGCACCATCTTCGGTACGCCGCACTATATGAGCCCGGAGCAGGGGCATGCCGAGGCGCTCGATGAGCGCAGCGACCTCTATAGCCTCGGAGTCATTCTCTTCGAGATGCTGACGCGCGAGAAGCCTTTCCGCGCCGAGAATCCCATGGCGATCGTGTACAAGCACAGGAAGGATGCCATCCCGCAGCTGCCGCCGAAGTTCTCCCCCGTACAGCCGGTGCTGGAGAAGCTGCTGGCGAAGCTGCCGGCCGATCGTTTCGGCAGTGCTACGGAGGCTGCCGGGGCGCTCGAAGAAACCCTGGCACGCTGGCGGGCGCGCTCACAGGGGCCCTCGCCATGAGCGGCTCCGCGCAAGCCGCCGCGGTGATGCCGCAGCCGATCCTCGCCGCGGCGACGCCTGCGGCCTGGGTGGAGGCGGCGGTGAACGGCTGGGCTGAAGTTCTGATCGATCATGCTAACTGCGAGAAGAAGGCGGCCTCGACCGCCCTCGCACTGATGTTCGCCTACCCGGAAGACCGGCTGCTGGGGCTGGCGCTGGCGCGGCTGGCGCGCGAGGAGCTGCGTCACTTCGAGCAGGTGGCACGCGCCATGGCAGACGCCGACGTCACGGCCATCCGGCAGCGCCCCGGGCGCTACGCGCAGGAGCTGCGCCGCGCGATGCGCACCGCGGAGCCGGGCCGCAAGCTCGACGTGCTGCTGGTCGGCGCGCTCATCGAGGCGCGCTCCGCGGAGCGCTTCGGGCTTTTGGCGCCGCGCCTGCCCGGTCTGCTCGGCCGCCTGTATGCGGAGCTGGGCATCTGCGAGGCGCGACACTTCGAGCTGTACTTGGGCTTTGCCAAGAGCGCCGCGCCGTGCGAATGGCAGGCGCGGCTCGCACAGCTGGCCGCGCATGAGGCGCAGCTGGTGACAACCCCGGAGCAGCTGCTGCGTTTTCATTCAGGACCGCCCTGAGCGCAGGCGCTTCCTCGCCACAGTTCCTTACAAACTGGGGCGGTCGCGCTGTCTCAGAAGGCGCATCCCCCGCGGCACCAAATCAGCTGTCAGCTGTCTTTTGCCCCGGTATCCTCAGGCTTGCAAAGGGTCACGCGAGGCAAGATGAACGACCGAGCTCACCTGTTGATCGTCGACGATGACCGCGAGATTCGCGGCCTGCTGGCGCAGTATCTGGAGAAGCACGAGTTTCGCACCACGGCGGTGGCCGACGGCAAGGAGATGCGACGCATCATGGAGCGCTCGCACGTCGACCTGGTCGTGCTGGACCTCATGCTGCCGGGTGAGGACGGCCTGTCGTTGTGCCGCGAGCTGCGCGGCCGCTCGCAGGTGCCCATCATCATGCTCACCGCGCGCGGCGAGGACGTCGACCGCATCATCGGCTTGGAGCTCGGCGCGGATGACTACGTCGCCAAGCCCTTCAATCCCCGTGAACTCCTCGGGCGTATCAAGGCGATCCTGCGCCGCTCCGCCCATGCGCCGCGCGATCCGAGCCCGGAGACCGTGCGTGGATTTACTTTTGGCGGCTGGCGCCTCGACACGGTGACGCGCACGCTCACCGACAGCGCCGGCAAGGAAGTGGCGCTGAGCGGCGCGGAGTACCGCCTGCTCGCGGTGCTGCTGGGTTCGGCCAACCGCGTACTGACGCGCGCGCAGCTCACCGAACTGCTGCGCGGGCGCGACGCGGACCCCTTCGACCGCAGCATCGACGTGCGCGTGAGCCGGCTGCGACAGATCCTGGGGGACGACGCGCGCGCGCCCCAGATCATCAAGACCGTGTACGGCGAGGGTTATGTCGTCGGCGTGAACGTCGTGACCGACTGACGCAGCGCGCGGCGGCCGCCGCCGCATGCCGCACAGCGCATTCACACCCGTGCGAGCTTAAGATGACGCACTGCAATGTGCGATCAAACCCGCAAGCTACGCAGGCGCGCCGTCGGCCAGGCCTGCATTCTGGCCGAGCGCGGCCTCGCCGTCGTGGGCGTGGCGCGTCCCCAGGCGCTGCTGCTGATGGGTCACATGCGCTGCGGCTCAACGCTGCTGCTGCACCTGCTCATGACCAACCCCCAGGTCTCAGGTCAGGGCGAGCGCAACGCGGTGTACGCAAGCGGCGCGGACCTGGCGAGACTTGCACTGTCCACGCGCCTTGCGCATGCCGCCCCGCTGCGGCGCCTGCGTTACGTGGCCGACCAGGTGAATCACAACCATGCTATCCCCGAGGAGCGCGTGCTGCGGCAGGGGCGGGTCAAGGCGCTGTTCCTGCTGCGCGGCAGCGATGCGGCGCTGGCGAGCCTGCTGGAGCTGTCGCGGCGCTTTTACGAGGGCGCCTGGTCGTGCGAGCGTGCGCTCGATTACTACGTCGGCCGCGTGGCGCGGCTGCGCGAATTGGGCGAGACCCTGGCTCCCGGACAGGCGGCCTTTCTGACCTACGAGACCCTGACCGCGCAGCCGGCCGAGGCCCTGGAATCCCTGCGGGTCTTTCTCGGGCTCGCGCAGGGCTTTTCGCAGGACTACGCCATCCACGCCTTCACCGGCGAGCGTGGCGATCCGGGGCCGAGGATTGCGAGCGGGCGGGTGCAGCCGGCGGCGCGCGTGCCCGAGCTTACCGTGGCGGATCCGCGGCAGCTGGAGCGCGCACGCGCGGCCTACCGCAGCTGCCGCCAGGGGCTGGCGCGCTTCGCGCTGCTGGCGGCTGACCGGTGAACGATGGCTGAAAGCCTGCGCAGCCGCCTGACACTCTGGCCGCAGTCGCTCTTCGGGCGCCTCCTCATGGCCTCGGTAATCGCGGTGCTCCTGGCCCAGGCGGTGGCGCTGTTCCTCATCGCGCAGGAGCGCGAGCACTTCGTGCTTCAGGGGAGCGTGCGTGAGTGGACGCGGCGCATCGCGGAGACGACCCTGATGCTGCAGCCGCTGACGCCCGCCGAGCGCAGCGCGGCCATCAGCGAACTGGCCGTGCCGGTCAGCGGTCGCCGGCCGCGCTCGATGCGCCCGCCGCCGGATGATGCGGGTCACACGCCGCCGCCGGACCGCGGCTACCTGCGGTTGCCGCTGCTGCCGGGCTTCGAGAACACACTGCGGGAACACCTGAGTGCGGCCCTGGGGCCGGAGTTCGGCGTTGACGTGGACCCGACGCCGGATCCGGCGCCGCCCGCGGTGCCGATCCCGGTGCCGTTCTACGAGGCCCATGAGCTTGCCGCCCACCAGGACGACGCGGTGCGCTATGACGTGCGGGTGCGCTTCCCCGACGGCGACGTCGTCGTATACCGGGTCACGCGCATGGCCGGCGGCGCGCCGCTGCCGCGCAACCTCATCATGAACCTCATTCTGCTGCTGCTGATTCTGGTGGTGGTGCTGTACCTGGTGGCGCGCAGCATCACCCGGCCGCTGTCGGACCTGGCGCGCGCCGCCGACAGCGTGGGGCGCGACGTGCGCCCGGCACAGCTGCAGGAGCGCGGCGCGCGCGAGCTGCGCGATGCCGCGCGCGCCTTCAACACCATGCAGGACCGCCTGCGGCGCTACCTCGATAGCCGCTCGCGCGTGCTCGCAGCCATGTCGCACGATCTGAAGACCCCGCTCACCCGCATGCGCCTGCAGGTCGAGGCGCTCGATGATCATCCAATGCAGGAGCGCATCGGGCACGAGCTCGATGAGATGGAGGCCATGGTGCATCAGGCGCTGGCGCTGTTTCGCGGACTCGATGACGGTGAACCGCTGCTGCCCATCGACATGAATGCGTTACTGGTGAGGATCCGCGAGGAATGCGCGGTATTTGGCGGCGAGGTGCTCATCAGCGGGCGCGCGCTGCAGCCCTTCAGCGGCAAGCCCCAGACCCTCAAGCGCTGTCTGACGAACCTGATCGTGAACGCCATTAAGTTCGGCGGGCGCGCACTGGTGAGTGTCGAGGACGGGGCGCAGCTCACGATCCGCGTGCGCGATGAAGGCCCGGGAATCCCCCCCGACGAGATGGAGCGCGTGTTCGAGCCCTTCTACCGCGTGGAATCCTCGCGCAACCGTGACAGTGGCGGCACCGGCCTCGGCCTTACCATCGCGCGCGACATCGCCCAGGCGCACGGCGGAACACTCACCCTGCACAATATGACCGGCGCTGGCCTCGAGGCGCGCCTTGAGCTGCCGAGGCGTCGCACCAACACCTAGGGAGCGTGCGCTAACTCACGGTTTTTCCGCTGGTTCACACTCCCTAACGATTCCTCACCGCCTCCACGCCACGCCCCCCTAAGCTGGCACTCACGCGGGCTTCCCCACGAACCGCCCCCGCGAAGGAGAATTTCGACATGAGAGCCACCGTTTTAGCGCTCGCGCTGGTGTTCGCGGGCGCAGCGTTTGCCGATACCACCCCGCCTGCCAATGCCGCGGCCCATCAGGCCAAGATGATGGCGGATCTTGCGACGCTGCTCGACCTGACCGATGCGCAGAAGCCCCAGGTGCAGACCATCCTGCAGGCCGAGCACGCACAGATGCAGGCCCAGCACGCGCAGATCAAGCAGCTCTTCGAACAGGCCAAGGCCTCCGGCACCAAACCTGACTTCAGCCAGATCAAGGCGCTGCACCAGCAGGTGGAGCAGGAGACGATCACCAAGCTCACCCCGGTGCTGAGCGCGAGCCAGCTCGCGAAGTTCCAGATCCTCGCGAAGATGCACCACCCGCATTTCCGTCATGGCCACGGCCCTGGCGGCGCGCCCCCGAGTGACGCGCCGCCTGCGGGCTAAAACTGCGTTCATTGGTGGCGGGCGCCAGGGAGTGGCGCCAGGCGGGGGCAGTGCGCTCCCGCACGCCGGAAAATGCTCACGGACTGCCGCGCATCAGCGCGGCAGTTCGTGCAGCCGGAAGTGCCCGTCCTGGTAGCTAAGGTAGCTGCCCTGCTCGTACCAGGCTCCCAGCACGATGCGCTGCGCGGCGGCGCCATCCACCTGCAACTCGTGAATCCCCGGCCGGTGCGTGTGCCCGTGGATCATGCGGCGCACGCCGGTCGCACGGAAGGCGGCCGTCACCGCTGCCGCGTTCACGTCCATGATGTAGGGCACGGTGCGCGCGGTATGGCTACGGCTGCCGGCGCGTACCTCATTGGCGAGCAGTTCGCGCCGCGCCAGCGGCAGGCTCAGGTAGCGCTGCTGCCAGGTGCCATCGCGCACGATGGTGCGCAGCTCCTGGTAGGAGTGATCATCCGTGCACAGGGCGTCGCCATGGGTCAGGAGCACTTCCTCGCCCTCGAAGCCGGCGATGACGGGGTCGGTCAGCAGCCGGCAGCCGCTGCGCTCGCTGAAGCCGGCACCGAGGAGGAAGTCGCGGTTACCGTGCATCGCGAAGCAGGGCACGCCTGAGTCACTGAGCGCCTTCAGGCCCGCACATACGCGCGCCTTGTCCTCATCCGCATCGTCATCCCCCACCCACGCCTCGAACAGGTCCCCGAGGATGTAGAGCGACTGGGCATCGCGGGCCTCGCGGCCGAGGAAGCCGAGGAACTGCGCCGTGGCGGCCGGGGCACTGGCGTCCAGGTGCACGTCCGAGACAAACAGGTGCGCCATCGCAGCGCGCTACTTGGGCGAGAGGATGTTGTCCTGCGGCGGCGTCGGTGCCACCGGGGTCGGGGTCACCGCGGTCGCCGCGGTCGCGCCGATGATCTCGACCTTCTGGATGATGACCGGCTTTAAGGGTGCGTCGGACTTGAACGGCCCGCTCGGCCCGGTCGCCGTCTCACCGATGCGATCGATCACGTCCATCCCCTGCACGATCCTGCCGAACACGGTATAGCCCCAGCGGGTGGGCACCGGATCCAGGTCGGGGTTGTCGACCAGGTTCACGTAGAACTGGGAGTTACTCGAGTGTGGCCCCTCGCTGCGTGCCATGCCCACCGTGCCGCGCTTGTTCTGCAGGCCGTTGCCCGACTCGTTGAAGACCGGGTCGTGCGTGCCCTTGAGCTTCAGGGTGGTGGCGTCGTGGCCGCCGCCCTGGATCACGAAATTCGACACCACGCGGTGCACCAGCGTGTTGCTGTAGAAGCCCTCGCGCACGTAGCGCAGGAAGTTCTGCGTGGTGAGCGGCGCACGGTCGCTGCGCAGCTCGATCACGAAGTCCCCCACATTCGTCGTCACCCGCACCTGGGGCAGCGGCTCATCGGCATGCACGGCGGCCTGCCAGACCAGGCAACCGAGGGCGAGCCCCGCGAGCAGGGCAAGGCGGGTCCGGGTCTTGATGAGCATCGATCCTCCGTGGGTATGAACGTATGCGCGGCGCCGGCGGCGGATTTTATAGCAGTGCGGCGTCGGGCGGCGCTTTGTTGAGATTCGCACGTTTCCCGTAACATGGAGTCATGAAGCCGAGCGCAAGTTCACCCGAGGGCGGCCAGCGGGCCGCCGTGACCCGTTTTGCCCCGAGTCCCACGGGCGAGTTGCACCTGGGCAATGCCCGCACGGCGCTGTTCAACCTGCTCTTGGCCCGCCATGGCGCGGGACGCTTCATCCTGCGCATCGAGGACACCGACAGCGAGCGCAGCAGCGAGGTCCATAGCGCGGCGCTCATGGCGGACCTGCGCTGGCTCGGTATCGGGTGGGACGCGGGCCCGGACCTCGAGGACGCGCGTGGACCGTACCGGCAGTCGCAGCGCGGGCCTCTCTACGCGCACTATTTCGCGGCCCTGGAGCGTGCAGGCCAGGTGTACCCCTGCTTCTGCACGGCGCTGGAGCTGGAGCTGTCGCGGCGCACGCAGCTCGCCGCCGGCCGGCCGCCGCGCTACGCCGGCAGCTGCCGCGAGCTCACCGAGACGCAGCGCCAGGCGCGCCGCGGGCAGGGGCTCGGCTCGACCCTGCGCTTCCGCGTGCCGCGCGCGCAAGTCGTCACCTTCACCGACTTGGTGCACGGCCCGCAGCGCTTCCCGACCGATGACATCGGCGATTTCGTGGTGCGGCGTGCCGAGGGCAGCGCGGCGTTCTTCTTCTCAAACGCCATCGACGATGCGGCCATGGGGGTCACCTGCGCGCTGCGCGGCGAGGACCACCTCAGCAATACCCCGCGCCAGCTGCTCATCCTCGCAGCTCTCGGGTTGCCGGCGCCCGCCTACGGGCACGTGGCGCTCATCGTCGGGGCCGACGGGGCACCGCTGTCCAAGCGCCACGGCGCGGTGAGCGTGCGCGAGTACCGCGAACGCGGCTACCTGCCGCTCGCGCTCCTGAATCACCTGTTCCGCCTCGGGCACTCCAGCCCCGAGCACGGCCTGCTCAGCCTTGCGCAGATGGCCGGCGCCTTCGACACCCATCACCTCGGCCGCTCACCTGCACGCTTCGATGAACAGCAGCTCAACGTGTGGCAGAAGGATGCCGTGCACCAGCTCGGCAGCGAGGCGGCGCGCAGCTGGCTCAGTGCCGTGCTGCCGCCGGGACTCGCGCCGCACGCCGCCACGGCCTTCGTCGAGGCGCTGCTGCCAAACCTGGTGCTGCCGGAGGATGCGCGCGCCTGGGTGGAGATCGTTTTCGGGGCGCCGCCGCCGCTTGAGCCGGCCGCCGAAGCGCTGGTGCGCAGCGCCGGCCCCGGTTACTTTGCGGCCGCCGCAGCGGCGGCGGCGAGGGATGCGACCGACCTTCAGGGGATTGCCGGTGCGGTGCGCGCCGCCACCGGGCGCAAGGGGGCGGATCTTTACATGCCGCTGCGCATGGCCCTCACCGGACGCTCGCATGGTCCGGAGCTGGCACCGCTGTTGCGGGCCATGCCGGCCGACAAGGCACGTGAAAGGCTGGCGCGCTTCGCATGATCCGCATCCACAACTCCCTCAGCGGCGCCAAGGAGGAACTGCGGCCGATCACTCCGGGGCGCCTGCGCATGTATGTGTGCGGGCTCACGGTCTATGACTATGTGCACATCGGGCACGCGCGCATGCTGCTGGTGTTCGACATGGTCACGCGCTACCTCAGACAGCGCGGCTTCGCGCTCACCTACGTGCGCAACATCACCGACATCGATGACAAGATCATCCGCCGCGCCGCCGAGAACCACGAGTCCATCGGTGAGCTCACCGGGCGCTTCATCGAGGCGATGCACGAGGATTGCGCGCGGCTCGCCATCCTGCCCCCCGACGAGGAGCCGCGTGCCACGCAATACCTGCCGCAGATCATCGCGATGATCGAGGAGCTGGTGAAACGCGACTACGCCTACGTGGCAGCCAACGGTGACGTCATGTACGCGGTCGCCCGCTTCCAGGGCTACGGGCAGCTCTCCGGCAAGCGCCTGGCCGACCTGCGCGCCGGGGCGCGCGTGGAGGTGGACGAGGCCAAGCGTGACCCGCTGGACTTCGTGCTGTGGAAGCACGCCAAGCCCGGCGAGCCCGCCTGGGAGTCCCCCTGGGGCGCCGGGCGGCCGGGCTGGCACATCGAGTGCTCGGCGATGTCGACCAGTCTGCTCGGCACGCACTTTGACCTGCACGGTGGCGGGCTCGACCTCAAGTTCCCGCATCACGAGAACGAGATCGCCCAGTCGTGCGCGGCCAGTGGCGACCGCTTCGTGAACCTGTGGATGCACAACGGCTTCGTCAATGTCGATGCGGAGAAGATGTCGAAGTCGCTCGGCAACTTCTTCACCGTGCGCGAGGTGCTGCCGCGGCTGCGCCATCCGGAGGTGCTGCGTTTCTTCGTGCTCTCGAGCCACTACCGCGGGCCGATCAACTTCTCCCCCGAGCAGCTCGAGCAGGCGGATGCCACGCTCAACCGCATGTACCTGGCGCTGCGCGACGTGCCGGAGGTGCCCGCCGTGGCGGGCGAGCACAGCGCACGCTTCCAGCAGGCCATGGACGATGACTTCAACACGCCCGAGGCGCTGGCGGTGCTGCAGAACATCCTGCGCGAGATGAACAGCGTCCGCGACGCCGGCGATGCGCCGCGGGTGGCAGCGCTCGGCGCGGAACTGCGCGCGCTCGCCGGCGTGCTCGGGCTCCTGCAGGTGCCGGTTGCGGAGTGGGCGCGGCTCGGCAAGCCCGCAGAGCAGGCGCAGGCCGCAGCGGTCGCACTCTCGGATGCCGAGGTCGACGCGTGCATTGCGGCCCGCGGCGCGGCCCGCAAGGCCAGAAACTTCGCCGAGTCCGATCGTATCCGCGACCAGCTGGCAGCCGCCGGCGTGATACTTGAGGACAAACCCGGCGGCGCGACCGTCTGGCGCCGCGCTTAGTCGCCCGCGGGCAGGTGGCGGCGGCGGGCGGCTTTC
>Ga0302184_10000272_pt1 | contig 33820 bp, 25 predicted proteins | sample I_Palsa_N3_3_FD_200233 | JGI IMG/M metagenome (GOLD analysis project Ga0302184, IMG submission 200233) | Peat permafrost microbial communities from Stordalen Mire near Abisko, Sweden - I_Palsa_N3_3 | ecosystem: Environmental > Terrestrial > Soil > Palsa > Peat permafrost | place: Sweden...
CCGCGCAGCAGCGAGCGGATGTCGAAGGGCTTCTTGCGTTCGGGGTTGGTCGCGGCACCGAAGACCTCGCCGAGCACGGCGAACTCGGTGGCCGGACCCGAGTGCGGCGATACCGAGATATCCCGGTCCTCCGGGTCGGTGGTCGGAGCCGGCCGGGGGAAGCGCTCGCCCTGCGCAACATACGCGTGCTCGTAGTGCGCCAGCAGCACGTCGACAGCAGCGGATAGGTCCGGCGCCCAGTACTGGGCCTCCCCGTTGGGGCCCATGATCCGGTCGTAACCGCCGATGCCGAAGTTGTCCTCGGCCGAGACCCCGCCGGAATAGTCCAGCGACTGCTTCCCGGTCAGGACCATCGCCGAGTACGGGGTCATGATCAGGATGCCCTTGGTGTGCATCAGCATCGTGGCCTCGGCGTTCCAGTACGGCTGGGCGCCGACGTTGATGCCGGTGACCACGACGTTGATCTCGCCGCCGTCCCGGGTAAACTCGACGATCCCGCGTAGCGCCCGGGAGATCCAGTCCATCGTCTCGGTGCCAGAGTCCATGGAGATCTTGGCTCCCGCCGAGATGGCGAACCACTCCACCGGGACGTGCAGCCGCCGCGCCAGGTCCAGGGCGGCGAGCACACGGCGGCACTCCGGCTCGGCCAGCGCGCCCAGCGCGCGCGTGGGGTCGCCCATCAGTACCACCCGGCGCATTCCCTCGGGGTAGCGCGTGGTTGGCGTGCTGACCACGCCAAGCACCAGGTTCGCGGTATTCAGCCCCGGCTCCCGGTCCACCGGTGCCGGGGAGCCCGACTCGTCGAGATCGTATTCGGCGAACGTGCCCGGGGCGCCGCCCGGGTCCGGCGACCGGATGATCAGCGGAATGAGCTCGTAGGGGTAGACGGTGCCGCGGCGGCGGGCCCGGATCACCTTCTGCGTGTAGGAGTTCAGCTCGCGCAGCGGCTCCGGCGGCGGGTCGGTGACCCGGAGCGTCAGCCCGGCGCCCGGCGGCCGGGACATCCGCAGCATCTGCTCGCGGATCCCGCCGTCCGGGGCGGCCACCTTAAACTGCACCATCACCTGCTCCAGGCCGAGGCCTTCGGTGCGCGGCGCGAGCGACCTGATCACCTGGTCGAACTCGTCGAGCGTGGCGTCCACGACCGGCCAGACGTAGAGCTTGACCCGGTTCCAGTCCAGCCGGGCCAGCTCACGGTCGGCCGAACGGGCCGCGCGCAGGCTGTCCAGGCAGTCGTCCAGGGCGCGCTCGAGCTGCGGCAGGCCGCGGACCCGTCCGTCCTGGTCGCGCGAGATGGTCAGGTCGCGGACGTCGGCCAGCACCATGAGCCGCTGATCGTCGGGCACCTCGCGACCCTGGATGCGGAACAGGTGCACGTCGGGCGCCGCGGGCAGCCGGGTCAGCTCGAACCGGGAGAACCGCCACAGGCCCAGGCGTTCGGCGATCATCGGGTGCAGGTAACGCTGGGTGCGGTCCTCCTCCGGCACACCGTCCGGTCCCAGGCGGAAGGTGAACCAGGCCGGCCAGCCGTCGCCCGGCCTGTGCACCGCCGGCGAAGCCTCGGGGGGGATCGGGGGGGTCGTCCCCCCCGGAGCCAACACCGCCACCGCGACCCGCTGAACGGCGGGCGGGATGACGCCGAGCTTGTCGCGGATCCGCGCGGCGCGGGCGTCAGGGTCGCCGTCGGCCTCGTCCTCGGGGGTCTGGGAGGTCACGTAGAGGTCTACGAGCACGGTACGGCCGACCGCGAGGGCGTCGGCCAAATCGGGCAGGCCGGATTCGGCCGCGCTTTCCGTGCCCTCGGCTACGGTCGCGATGACCAGGTAGTCCTGTCCGTCGTGGGTGTACTCGGCGGTTAGCAGCGGGCGACCGCTGCGCTCGGAGACTTGTACGTTTTCCAGGAGCCTGATCCGGTAGTAGCGCCGGGTCATCACCTCGAGCATGACCGCGTGGTCCCGCTCGGTGAAGATGCCGAGGATCGGCGCGCCTGAGGCGACGATGGCGTCGATCTGGACCGCCCTGGCCTGGGGGTCGGATGATAGGTGGTCGAGTTCCGCGCGCACCTGCTGCTGGGCCCGGACCCGTTCGGCGGCGATGACCGGGGCGTCGAAGCACCGGTACCTGACCTGCCGAGCCAGATCGCCGACGACGGGGTAACGCAACTGGGTGGCCGACATCAGCTGGTCGACGACCCGCCGGTAGTCGTCGCGGGCGTCGTCCGGCAGCGCTTCCGGATCGCGCAGCTGCCAGCGCAGCAGTTCGGCCACGACCGGCACGTGGGTGGCCGCACGCCGGTGGGCCAGGAAGATCCGGTACAGCGCCGGTCCGAGCTCAGGCGAGGGCTCCAGTTCGGTGACCCCGTAGTGGGCGAGGGTCCGGCGCAGCTTGATCCGGAACGACTCGGGTAGGCCCTCTGCGTCGGCGTCCACCGAGCGCAGGTAGGCGTGCAGGTACTCCTGCTGGTTGTGGGCGGCCTCGGCGTCCACTGCGGCTTCGTCGTCGGCTTCGGTCTCACTGGGCACCCGGCGGTTACGCCACAGTGCGGAAATGTCGGCGAAGATCCGCAGGATATTGGTCTCGCCGGCCAGCAGCTTGGGGTCGCCGGCCGGTAGCTTGGCTCGCGCGGCGGCCAGCCTCTTCAGCTGCCGTGCGGCTTCATCTCCGTCGATGTCGAAGCCCAGCACCATGGAGCGCAGGGCTTCCAGAGCGTCGGCGGCGTCCCACGCCGGGTCGTGCTGGTCGCCGCCCGCGCCGGCCAGCGCGCTCAGGTCGACCCGGGCATCTGACTCGCGGCCGCCGCTGGCCTGCAGTTCCGGATCCTGCTCGATCCTGACCAGCTTGGCACCCGTCTCGACCTGAGTGTTGACGTCGGCGAGCACCTCGGCGACCCGGCCGGCCACCGGGGCGCGCAGCGCGGTCTCCAGCTTCATGCTCTCCACGATGGCCACGACGTCGCCCTCCGCGACCTCGTCGCCGACGCCGACCGTCATGGCCACCACCATGGCCGGGGCGGGGGCGCGGACCAGCCCGGCCTCGCCGCCGGAGATCCGGTGCACCGCTCCGTCGACCTCGACCAGGTAGTCCGGACCCTGCGCGACCGAGAGCACGTCGAAGCGCTGGCCGCCGACGCCGAGGGTGAGCTCGAACCGGCCCGACCGCTCGACATCGGCTTCCACCGTACGGCCGTCCAGCTCAACCCGGTACCGGGTCGGCCGCGGCCGGGATACCCGGAGCCGGTAGGCCTCGGCGCCGACGCGGACGTCGGCCTGATACCACGTCTCGTGCCCCACTTCCGGACGCCCGCGCTCAGCTGAGGTGAAGAGCCCGTCCTGCTGGCGTCGGGCATGCGCCTGGTAGGCCTCGAAGGCGGTGGCCAGCAGCGCGACGTCGACTCGCCGCGGCGGGACATAGCCGTCGGCCATCATCGTGTCCAGCCAGGTCGTGTCGACCTCGCCGCGGACGAACTCCGGCCGGTCAAGGAGGTCGAGCAGGAAGCCCTTGTTCGTGGTCCCGCCCTTGATCACCGCGGTGGTCTGCCGCAGCGCCCGGGACAGCCGGGCGCGGGCCTCGGCCCGGTCCCGGCCCCAGGCGATCACCTTGGCGATCATCGAGTCGAACTGCGGCGGGATAACATCGCCCGCCGAGACCCCGGTGTCGACCCTGATGCCGGGGCCCGCGGGCAGCGCCAGGTGCTCGATCAGGCCCGGCGCGGGCGCGAAATCACGTTCCGGGTCCTCGGCGGTCAGCCGGGCCTCGATGGCGTGCCCGTGCACCAGCGGCCCGCCAGTGACCTCATCCAGCAGGGCCCCGATCTCGGCCAGCGCGCCGCCGCCCGCGATGTGCAGCTGCAGCTTGACGATGTCCAGGCCGGTGGTCGCCTCGGTGACCGGGTGCTCGACCTGCAACCGGGTGTTCACCTCGAGGAACGACAGCAGCCGTTCGCCCGGCTCGTAGAGGAACTCCACGGTCGCCGCGTTGACGTACCCGGCGGCCCGGATGAGCTCGGCGGCGTGGGCGCGCACCACCTTCTCCTGCTCCGCGTCCAGCGCCGTGGAGGCCGACTCCTCGATCACCTTCTGGTTGCGCCGCTGCACGCTGCAGTCCCGGACGCCCAGCGTCCACACCGTGCCCTTGGCGTCGGCGACGACCTGTACCTCGATGTGGTGGCCGCCACGGATGGCGCGCTCGAGGAACATCGTCGCGTCGCCTGCTGTCTTCGACGCCTCAGAGCTGGCCCGCTCGAACGCCTCGTCAAGCTGCTCGGCCGACCGGACCAGCCGGATGCCGCGGCCGCCGCCGCCCGCGGTCGCCTTGACCATCAGCGGGTAGCCGATCGACTCGGCTGCGGCCTTTGCCTCCGTTAGGTCAGCCACCGGGCCGCCGCTCCACGCCGCGAGCGGCACGCCGACCTCCTCGGCCAGCCGCTTGGACTCGATCTTGTCGCCGAGCCTGCGCATGACGTCGGCCGACGGGCCGATGAAGGTGATCCCCAGCCGGTCGCACAGCTCGACGAACTCGGCCTTCTCCGACACGAACCCCCAGCCCGGCCACACGGCATCGGCCCGGCACGCCCGCAGGGCGCGCTCCAGCTCCGCGTAATCCAGGTAGGGGCTGGCGGCGAACGCCTCGCCGGGGTCCGCCGGGCCGATCAGGACCGCCTCGTCCGCCTCGCGGACGAACGTCGCGTGCCGGTCGGCGGCGGTGTAGACGGCGATGACGCGCAGCGGCGGGCGCCCCTCGGCGTTCCACTCCCGGACGGCGTTGATCAGCCGCATGGCCGGCTCGCCCCGGTTGACGACCGCGACCCGGCTGAATGCGCCTCGGCTGTCGATGCTCACCGCGTCACCCGCCGAACGCCGCGCGCATGTCGTCACTGCTACCGCCGGCCACCGGCGGCGGCGCCGCGGTCTGGAGGACGACGTCCAGTACCACCTCGTCGGCCATGATGGCCGGGTCGACCTGCAGTACGGCGTAGCCGCCGACCGCGCCGGCCCCGAAGCCGGGCGCGAAGACCCGCGTCCGGCTGGTTATCGCGCCGTCGCGCACCGCGTCGAACAGCGCGATCGGGATGCTCGCCGCCGATACGTTCGCCATCTGGTCTACGTTGAAGTACAGCTGGTCGGCGGACAGCCCGACCTTGCTGGCCAGGTTGAGGATCATCGTCTTGTTGGCCTGGTGCGGCACGATCAGGTCGATGGCCTCGAGCAGCGTGCGCCCGGGGTCGCCGGGATCGGGAAGCTGGCCGAGCTCGTCCAGCATCTGGATCAGGTAGCGCTGCACCAGCGACTTGACCTCGGGGCCGTACACGGTGATGTCGTTGTCGAAGTCCGCGTTCGGCCAGATGATCGAGTTGACCTCGGTGTGCGGCCCGCTGGCGTAGGTCTGCACGATCTCCACATCACCCGGGTCGCCGTCCGGGGCCGGGCCGATGACCATGGCCGCAGCCCCGTCCCCGAAGATCATCCGGGAGGTGCGGACGCTGCCGATCTTGTCGGAGAACTTCTCCACGCAGACCAGCAGCACCGGCCGGCCGACCTCCTGGAGCTGCCGGATGGCCTCGGCCATCCCGTACGGCAGCCCGGCGCAGGCGGCAACCAGGTCGACGGAGGCATGGGTCTGCAGCAGCCCGAGCTCGCCGGATATCCAGCACGCCATGGACGGGATCAGCCGGTTGCTCGTGCACGTGCTGACCAGCACGGCGCCGATTTCCTCCGGAGTGCGGCCGGACTTGGCTAGTGCCGCCCGGACCGCGGGCAGGGCCAGCTGCTCGGGCTCCCGGCTGGTGTAGCGGCGCTGGTTGATCCCGGTCTTCGCGCTGATCTCCGCGGCACTCATCGGCGACCACGAAAAGCTCGCGTTCCTGATCACGTCGTCGTTGGTGCAGACATGCTCGCCGCGTACGACCGCGAGGGCCTCGAGCTTCGGCTGGATCCTGAACGCCTCCCTCACCCGGACCGGCGGATATGGCCTCACCGGCGGCACGGCCTCGACCGGCCCGTTCTGGCTCGCCACGGTGGCCTGCTCGCGGCCGCCGGCCGTCGAACGCCTGACCCGCTCGATAAAGGCCAGGACGTCGCGGTTGCGCGGATGGAACGCGACCACGAAATCGTCGTCGCTGATCTCGCCGGGTCCGCGTAGCTCGGTGCGCGCGCGTTCCCACGGGTACTGGTTGTGCAGCACCATCGCCCAGCGCATCAGCGCCTCGAGCTCCGGCACGTCCTCGTTGGCGTCGAGGATCTGCTCGAACGTAAACGCCGGATAGTCGGGGTCATGGTCCGGCATCACGAACGTCAGCGCCCCGGGCTGGCTGAGGAACTCGGCCACGGTCGGCTTGATCGCGGGCAGTTCGGTGGCGTGGTGCAGCCTGGTGCTGAACACGCCGAACAGCAAGTCGAACACTTTGTCCTCGGTGCCGGCGTCCCACGTCGCGGGCAGTTCACGGAAGGCGTGTTCCACCGCGGCCACCTTCCGCTCGCTGTCCTCCCACGGGGTCAGCACCGGCAGGAAGACATCGTCGCGACCCTTGGGCAGGTCACGCCACCGCGTCGGCCGCTTGTCGAACATCGTGATCGCGTACCGGTTGACCCAGAACAGGTTCTGCCCCAGGTCACGCAGCAGCTCAAAGCGCCCCGGATAGGTGCCGGCCTCGACCCGGGCCAGGATGTCGGTACCGGTCGGCGCCTTGGCCTCGAAGTCCCGCCCGATCACCGCGGTGAACTGGTCAAGAGACTCCAGCACCGAGAAATCCAGCCCGCCCAGGAAGTTGGCCGGGAACACCAGCCGACCGTGCTTATTGATCACGAATGGTTTCACGTGCAACCTCCTGGGCGAACGGGTCGGGCGCTGGCACCGTATCTGCTGCCGTACCCGGAATTCGTTGAATATGTGCGTCCGCCTGGCAAATCGCCTCGGTCAAAATTAGCCTGGCTAGCTCCGGTCACTTTGGTGACTTGAGTCTCGCAGTTTTTGCCGACCAGCGCTCGGTGATCTTGGGCGGCGTTGGCTTGTTACCTTGAGGTTCCGGACGTCCCAGAGGAGAACTCCCGGAACCTGCCGCGCCGGGCGCCCGGTCAGCTGGTCAAGGACATACCGCAGCTGGTCATAGTGCGGCGCGGCCGGGCTGAGCACCACGATCGCGGCGTGCCAGTACCGCAGATCGGCGCGGAAGGCGGCCCGCTCGGCGGCGGTGATCCGGGTGCTTGCCCCGTACTGCACGATATTGATGAGCAGCTCGGCGGTCGGGCGGAGCGGAGGGCCGTAGTTCCCCGAGCTGCCCGGGAACGGCCCGAGGAAGTACCCGCCGACCATCTGGTAGTCCTGCCCGGCCGCGTTGTCCCAGTCCATCGTGGTGAACGAACCGACCCAGAAGACGGAGTCCACGACGAAAACCGAGTCGTCACCGGGCACGTACTGGCGCCACTGCCCGCTAGTGAAGAACCCGGGTACCGGCGCGGCGCGCTCGGCCGGCACCGGCCAGGGCGCGATCGGCAGCAGAGCCACGACCAGGACCAGCGTCCAGCCGTACCGGAGCCAGGCCTGGGATGTGGTCGCCGCCGCGTGAACCGAGAGCGCGAGCAGGATCGCGATGACCGGGACCAGCGCGAGGCCGAACCGGGTGGGTACCACGCTGTGGAAGAACTGCAGGTGGTCGAGCAGGCTCATCGGACCGTGCTGCAGCACGGTATGACCGCCGAACTTGACGGTCAGGCCCAGCGACAGCACGGCGAAGACGAGCGCGACGACGGCCAGCGCCCGTACCGCCACCTGCCGCCGCCACAGCCAGACCACGATCAACCCGACGGCGATGAGCAGCGGGGCACCGAAGAACGTGTTCTCCTCCGGCGGGCCGCCGTAGCTGCTATGCGAGGCGCCGTGCCGGACCAGCGACGACTGGGCGAACGCCGAAAAGGCCCGCACGTCGGTGCCGTACCCGAGCACGATCTCGGGCAGGCCCCGGTAACTTTGCGGACCGAAGAACTGAAACCACAGCGGGTAGGCCAAAAGCGCGCCGGCCGTAAGCAAGGCGGCCAACAGCCCGGCCAGGAACGGCCTGAGCTGTGCCCGCACCTCGGCCGGCCGGAACACCGCGTACACCACCACGAAGACGGCGACCGCAAGGCCGGCCTGGAACAGCAGTTCCTCGTTGAGGAACGCCTGCCAGGTGATCAGCAACCCGAGCACGACGCCGTCGCGGGCGCGACGCAGCGAGATGGCCCGCCAGACGATGAACGGGATCAGGAACTGATTGACCAGGTCCGGGTGGCCGTTCACCTGGTTGACCATGCCGGGGGCGAAGCCGGCGAACAGCCCGCCGACCAGGGCCGCCGGCCAGAAGCCGACGATATGCCGGGAGAGCACGTGGTACCAGGCCCACGCGGTGGCGGTCAGGCCTCCGGTGAGCATGACCGTGAACGCCACGGCGGGCCCGAACAGCAGGGTCACCGGTACCAGCGGCACGGTCAGGCCGAGCAGGCCGGTGTTGGCCATCAGGTTCACGCCGTTCGGCGCGTTGAGCGCAGGGGTGAAGAACGGGTTCTCGCCATGCGAGAAGATCCGGGTCGCGTGGACCAGGGCCCACTCGAAGAAGTGAACGTCGGAACCACCGTTGACCAGGGTTAGCGCGCTGACGTGACGCCACAACCCGGATGTGACCCAGAAGGCGAGCACGAGGTACAACGCGACGGCGACCGGATCTGTCCACCGAGGCGTGGGTCGGGCCGCGGACCGCGGCGCGGTCTGCGGGTCGATGGCCTTGGCCGCACTCGGCGTGCCCACCCAGGCGAGCCTATCGGGTAGGGACCACGTCACCGAGCCTTACTATCCGCTAAGGTTGCCAGGTTCGCCAATTACCACAGCCGCATCAAGCTGTTCCGCCGTCCACGAGCAATAGGCTGCCGAGCCTGGAGTGGCAGATGACGCGAATCAACGGAGATCAGCGCGTACAGTCTGAGGTCCTCGAGGGCCTCGCGACAGCCGTGAACCACCGCGGCTGGTTCGTTGAGCTGGCCGTGCCGTTCCTCGGCGACGACCCGATCGAGATCGGCAGCGGCCTGGGCGACTACGCGCTGGAGTGGGCCCCGCACTTCAGCCGCTTCACCGCGACGGAAGCCGATCCCGGCCGTCTGGTGGCGCTCAAGGAGCGGCTCGGCCGGTACGAGAGCGTGGACATCCGGCAGATGCTGCTGCCTACCGACGAGGTGAACACGTACTCCGGTGCGGTGTCGTACAACGTGCTCGAGCACATCGAGGACCACGTAGCGGCGCTGCGGAGCATGGCGCGGCTGGTACGGCCTGGCGGCCGGATCGTCCTGATCGTGCCGGCGTTCCCGTTCGCCATGAGTCCGGTGGACATCGCGACCGGACACGTGCGGCGTTACACGAAGAAGAGCATGCGGCGGGCGCTGACCGAGGCCGGGCTGACCATCGAGCACCTGCACTACGCCAACGCGCTCGGTCTCATCGGGTACTACATGGCGACGAGCGTGTTCCGGCTGACGCCCAAGGAAGGGACGATGGTCAAGCTCTACGACCGGTTCGTCCTCCCGGTCACGCGCGCGGCCGAACGTGCGGTACGCCCGCCCTTCGGCCAGTCCGTATTCGTGGTGGCACGCGTACCTGAATAGTCAGAGCGGTTCATGGCCGGCGGTAATCTGCCGGCGGGTGGCACTGGAGCCGCCGATGAGTCCGGTGCGCAGGGCCGGGGCGGGAATGGTGACGGGCCCCGAACGGGTGGGCATCAGCGTGGAGCTGCTGAGGCGCAAGGCCAGCGCCGGACACATATGCACGGCCTGCTGGGCGTCCTTTTCCAGCCAGACCGGGACCGGGATGTTGAGGATGACCGGATAGCCCTGAGGGTCCAGGTGGATGATCTCCGGGACCAGGTGTGCGCACAGCCCGTGTCCCTGGCAGCGCGTCCAGTCCACGACGAGCCGCTGCCTACCCTCCCGGTCCGGGCCGGAGGGCAGCGGCAGAATGCCGCGGACCGGGCGGCCGCAGGAGGAGTGAAAGACGTGCGCGGCGAGGTCTTCGGTGAAAACGTCCAGCGCGGACAGCACGAACCTGGTCACGCCGTCCGGATGCGAGCAGGCGCCGCGCCCGTTCACCCCGGCGGCGGACCGGCGGGCCACGTCGAGCGCCTCGATGCCGCCCGAGCCGTCGACCAGCGCGGCCAGGGACCGGGCGATGGCGGGCAGGCCGAGCTTGCACGGACCACACTGCCCGGCCGACTCGCCGGCCAGGTAACTCGCGATCCGCGACACCTCGCCCAGCGGGCAGGTCCCGTCACCCAGGGGCAGGACGATGCCGGAGCCTAGGGTGCCGCCCACGCCGGCCAGCCCCTCACGCGAGACCGGAACCGCGTAGGCCGTCTCGGCCGACAGCCACATACCGTGATACCCGCCGACCAGGACGCCATCGCCCGCAGGTGCCTGGCAGACGTCCAGGACCGCGGCCAGCGGCAGGCCGACCGGCACCTCGACCACGGCGGGATGCGCGGCGGAGCCGCCGACGCTGAGCAGGATAGTGCCGGGCTCGTCCATGGTGCCGACCGCGGCGAAACGCTCCGGTCCCAGCAGCGCAAGCACGGCGAGCTGGGCGAACGTGGACGCGTTGGACAGCAGGGTGGGCAGGTCGTCCACGCCGACGTCGCTGGCCAGGACCTTTACTCCGGGCGGGACGGGCCGCTTGCCGTTGATGGCCCGGACCAGGGCGCCCGATTCGCCGGAGATGAACCGGTCCGGCACCTGCACGACCCTGGCCATCTTGCGCAGGCCAGACTCGGCCGCGATGGCGGCCTCGATCGACCGGTTAGCCAGTTCGTTGCCCGCCACGCCGACGATGATCTCGTCGGCGTCGAGGGCCTCGGCCACCAGAGCGGCTCCGCTGAGGATGAGGTACGGCGAGCGGATCATGAGCATCTTGTCTTTGACGCTGCCCGGCTCGCCCTCGGTGGCGTTGACGACCACGATCGTCGGGCTGTCGCTGGCCTCGGCGGACTTAACCACCGCCCGCAGCTTGAGCGCGAAGGGGAACGCGGCACCGCCCTGGCCGCGCAGGTCGACCTGTTCGACCATCGAGATCAGTTCCTCGATGGAGAGCCTCGGTAGCGGGCCGAAGATCCTGCGGTGGGCATCCAGGTCGAGCCGCGGCATCCGGTCCAGGCCGGCGGTCAGCCGGGCGGCTCCGATCCTCGTGATCGAGGGCGCGTCAAGCCCCTCGACCTCAGTCATCTCCACTCGTCGCCTCCCGGACGCCCGGGAGTGTCGCGGTACCTCGGATCCGTGGCATGCGTCCGGCGTGACCGGCGGGTGGCCGTCGCGGGTGCGGGGCCGGTGGGCGGCCCGTGATGCGGGTCAGGGCTCGGCACCGGGCCGGTACCGGGCCGGGGCCCGCCGTCGGCGCTTGGCGGGGATCCGGTGGCACGAGGATTCGGTCCCGTGCCGTTCCGGGGCGCTGAGCCATAGTCCGCGCCGTGCCTCGGGCCCGTCCCGAGCCGGGGCATCGGGCCGGAGTCGGCGCGAGGCACCGGGCCTGATTCAATTCGCGGCCGGGGATCAGAGCCGCCGCGCGGCCGGGGACCGGTATCGATCCTGGGCATCGGGCCGGTATCGGCGCGGGACGCCGGGCCCGGCCCGGGCCGACGCATGGGACCGGAGACAGGCCGGGACATCGGGCCAGAATCAGGCCGGGGTACCGGGCCCGTTCCGGATCGCGGCATCGGTCCGGAGTCCGCGCGGGACATCGAGCCCGCCCCGGGTATGGGCATGGGACCTGATCCCAGTCGCGGCATCGATCCGGTGTCGGTCCGGGGCATCGGGCCCGTCCCGAGCCGGGGCATCGGACCGGAATCGGCGCGCGGCGTCGGACCGGCCCCAGGCCGCGGCGCGGGACCGGCATCGATCCGGGGCATCGGGCCGGTGTCAGTCCGGGGCATCGGACCCGTCCCAAGCCGGGGCATCGGACCGGAATCCGTGCGCTGCGTCGGACCCGTCCCAAGCCGGGGCATCGGACCAGTGTCGGTCCGCGGCGCGGGGCCCGTCCCAAGCCGGGGCATCGGACCGGAATCCGTGCGCGGCGTCGGACCCGTCCCAAGCCGCGGCATCGGACCGGAGCCGGCACGGGGCCTCGGACCGGAATCGGCACGCGACGCGGGACCCGTCCCAAGCCGCGGCATCGGGCCAGAGTCGGCACGCGGCATCGGCGCCGGACCTGGCCCGAGCCGGGGCAGCGGGCCGGTGTCGGTCCGGGGCATCGGGCCGCTACCGTGGCTAGGAGGCGGGCTGAGGGGCAACGGTCCGGTCCTGCCCTCACCCCAGCCCGGGCGACGGCTCGGCGCGGCGTACGGATAGGACGACAGGTCGTCCTGGGACAGGTGTTTCCTCGATGCTCCCTCGAAGCGCGGCGGACCGTCGTATTCCGGCTCGTACATGGGCTGCCTGCCGGGCGCGCCTGGGTACAGGTAGCCGCGGGTCCCGGCGGTCATGGGCGTTTCGTACACGGGCGCGCTCAGGGGCATGAGCGAGGGGTCCTCGGCATAGTCGGTCCCGACGGGAAATGGGGACAGCGATCCCGACGACGCGGCCCATACGGGCGCGGGCGCGGGCGGCAGCGCGGCCCACCCGGGCGCGGGGGGCAGCGCGGCCCGCGCCTGGCCGCCCGGCAGGCCGAGGCCGGACCCCGGCAGGCCGAGGCCGGAGCCCTGCGCACCGGCGGCGGGCAGCATCTGGATGGTCGCACCCAGCTGAGACTGAGCCATGCTCAGCGCCGCGGAGCGTAGCGGCGAGGTACCTGAGTAGCCCAGCCCGCCGACCGCCCGGTCGACGCCGGGAGCCGCGCTCACCTTGTCCTTCGAGCGCAGCGAGATGGCCAGGAACCTGGCCGCCACGGCCAGCGCGGTCACCGCGATCGCGAACCCGTAGCTCCAGTCCACGTACGGCTTGGCCGCCCGGCCGCCGAGCAGCCCGTGCAGGACCCCGAACACGAACGCCAGGTACGAGCTGTAGTGGATGGCCCGCCAGCGCCAGGCCTTACCGTGCGCGGTGAACCGTTTACGCACGATGCTGGTCACGACAATTAGCAGAAGGAGATCAGACGCGATCGTGCCGAGCCCGATGTAGAAAGTCCGGTATGGCGACAGGAAAGGAATAAATGCGTCGATTACGTGGACCCGCTGCGCGAGGATCTCGGTCACGATGTGGATAATCAGGAAGGCCAGCGCGCCGAACGACACGGCCCGGTGCACGGCCTGGGCCATCACCCGGCGGCCTGGGGTCATGATGATGCGGTCGGTCGCCACCAGGCCGACACCGACCGACGCGGTCAGCCCGATGAGCGCGAACACCCCGGCGTAGAACAGCATAAAACGCTGCGTAGCAGCATCGATGTCCTGCCCTGGCTTGGTCATGACCAGGGTGAAGGCGATCACGACGAGGCCCGTGATCAGCGCCGTCATGATCTTCGGCAAGTGCTCGCCAACCGCTCCCCGCGTGCCCGAACGCACGCCCTGACGGCCGTGTGAACGGCCGGCGGTCGATGGCACGCTTATCCTCCTCGGGATCGTGATTAACGAGAGAAAGCCAATTGCGACGCCCGGAACGCTGGCGTTATCTCTGGTCTATATGTCGTGGAGTGCGACTATATCAGCGACAATAACGCTTTGACCACGAAATGATGTAGGAACGATTTCGCAGCCGGGCACCCGCGCGCCGGGCGGCCGGACGGACGGGTCTCGTCGGTCACGCCATCACGAAACTGAGGCGGCGGCGGTGCACCTGGGGCGGGCCCGGCTCCGGGCCGGGCGGCCGACGCCGCGAGGCAAGTGCTCCGGGCCCGGGTTGCCCGCGAACGAACCGGAGCATAGCGATATACGAGCACGTTCCTCCTTCGCCCTACCCCGCCTCCTTGCCTGTTATACCGCCCCCGACCGTGGCAGATCTGCCAAACCCGCAAGCTCCCTGCTTACGGGACTCTTGCGGGCAGCCAGGCCGCGCCGCCCATAATCGCCCACTCCGGCCGACCCGCCGGTTCTCGCCGCAAACCCGGCATGAACCTGTGAACACCGATCGCCTGGGCCGGGCACCGGCCATGCCTACCGGGGTAGTGACCGCTATGGGCGTCGGGACGGTAAGGAGCACGGCCCGAGCTCGGAGGGTCAGGAGCGCGGCCCGAGTTCGGCCGCGACCAGCTCCGCGATCTGGGCGGTGTTCAGCGCCGCGCCCTTGCGCAGGTTGTCGCCGCAGACGAAGAGGTCGATCGCGCGCGGGTCGTCGAGCGACTGGCGGACCCGTCCGACCCAGGACGGGTCGGTGCCGACCACGTCCACCGGGGTGGGGAACTCGCCGGCCGCGGGATTGTCGGCCACCAGCACGCCCGGCGCGGCGCGTAGCACCTTCCACGCCTCGTCCCGGCCGACCGGCCGGGAGAACACCGCGTGCACGGCTACCGAATGCGCGGTGATGACGGGGACCCGGACGCACGTCGCGGAGACCCGCAGCGCGGGCAGGCCGAGGATCTTGCGCGACTCGTTGCGGATCTTCAGCTCCTCCGACGACCAGCCGTCCGCCTTTAGCGAGCCCGCCCACGGGACCACGTTCATGGCCAGCGGCGCGGGGAACGGGCCCAGGTCACCGATCGCGGACCGGACGTCGCCGGCTCGCTGACCCAGCGACCGGGTGCCCGCGACCTTGTCCAGCTGCGCGTACAGCGTGTCGACGCCCGCCTGGCCCGCGCCGGAGGCGGCCTGGTAGGAGGCGACGACCAATTCCTCGAGCCCGAACGCCCGGTGCAGCGCGCCCACGGCCACGATCATCGACAGCGTGGTGCAGTTCGCGTTCGCGATGATCCCTTTGGGCCGGCGGGCCAGCTGCTCCGGGTTGATCTCCGGCACGACCAGCGGGACATCGGGATCCATCCGGAACGCGCCGGAGTTGTCGACGACCACCGCGCCGCACTCGGCCGCGACCGGCGCCCACTGCGCGGAGACCTCATCGGGCACGTCGAACATGGCGACGTCGATGCCGTCGAACGCGTCGCGGGACAGCGCGACCACCTCGGTCTCGCGGCCCCGCACGGTCAGCTGCCGCCCGGCCGAGCGCGGCGAGGCGATCAGCCTGATCTCGCCCCAGATGTCTTGGCGGGTGGACAGGATGTCGAGCATCACCGTGCCGACCGCGCCGGTGGCCCCGACCACGGCCAGCGCGGGCCGCCCGGCGGAGCCCGCGGCGCTCACCGGCCGGTCCCCCCGTACACGACGGCCTCGACCTGGTCCGAGTCGAGCTCGAACGCCTTGTGCGTCGCGTTCACCGCTCGGTCCAGGTCGTCCTGGTCCACGATCACCGAGATCCTGATCTCCGAGGTGGAGATCATCTCGATGTTCACGCCCGCCTCGGCCAGCACGCCGAAGAACTTGGCGCTCACGCCCGGGTGGGACCGCATGCCGGCGCCGATCAGCGACACCTTGCCGATCCGGTCGTCGTACAGCAGCGACTGGAAGCCGATGGGGTCCTGCAGCCGCTGCAGCGCGCTCATCGCGCGCTGGCCGTCGTCGCGCGGCAGCGTGAACGAGATGTCGGTCAGCCCGGTGGCCACCGCGGAGACGTTCTGCACGATCATGTCGATGTTGATATCCGCCTCGGCGATAGCGGTGAAGATCTTCGCCGCCTCGCCCGTCCGGTCGGGTACGCCCACCACGGTGATCTTGGCTTCGCTGGGGTCGTGCGCTACCCCCGAGATGATGGCCTGCTCCATAGCGGTTCCCTCTGACTCCTCGCTCGCGTGCCCGGTGACCCAGGTCCCGTTCCGGTTGGTGAACGACGACCGCACGTGGATCGGTACCTCGTAGCGCCGCGCGTACTCCACGCAGCGCAGCATCAGCACCTTCGCCCCGCAGGCGGCCATCTCGAGCATTTCCTCGTAGCTGATCTGCGGGATCAGCCGGGCGGACCGCACGATGCGGGGGTCGGCGGTGAAGACGCCGTCGACGTCGGTGTAGATCTCGCACGCATCGGCGGCCAGCGCGGCGGCCAGCGCGACCGCGGTGGTGTCCGACGCGCCGCGGCCCATCGTGGTGACGTCCTTGGTGGTCTGCGACACGCCCTGGAACCCGGCCACGATGGGGATCGCGCCGTCGGCCAGCGCGCCGGCGATGCGGCCTGGCTTGATGTCGATGATCCGCGCCCGGCCGTGCGCGGCGTCGGTGATCACGCCCGCCTGGGAGCCGGTGAACGACCGCGCCTCCAGGCCGAGGGTGGCGATCGCCATGGCGAGCAAGGCCATCGAGATCCGCTCGCCCGCGGTCAGCAGCATGTCGAGCTCACGGGCGGGCGGCAGCGGGCTGACCTGCCTGGCCAGGTCCATCAGCTCGTCGGTGGAGTCGCCCATCGCGGATACGACCACGACCACCTGGTCACCGCTCTTGCGGGTGGCCACGATCCGCTGCGCGACCCGCTTGATGCCGTCCGCGTCGGCGACCGATGAGCCGCCGTATTTCTGCACGATGAGCGCCACGAACGGTCGTACCTCCCGGGTCAGAACGGACCTTGAGTTTAACTAGCCGACGTCGAGGCTGGCGTGCGCGACCACCGCCTGCAGCGCGCGCAGGGCGGCGCCGCCGTGGGTCCCCCAGTGGTTGAAGTAGGAGTACTGCCACCACCACAGCGCCTCGAGGGACCGTCCGGCCTGGTAGTGCTTGAGCCCGTGGATGAGATCGGCGGTGATCGCCGCGATGTCATCGGAGATCCGGAACGGCAGGCAGGCGGTGTCCTTGTACGGGTCGAACACCTCGGCGTACTCGTCCACGGCGGCCAGTCGCCGGGCCAGGCCGGTGCGCAGCGCGTCCAGGTCAGGGTCGGCGCCGACCTCAGGCTCCCAGTTCCCCGGCAGGATCACGTCCCGGCTGGCGCCCAGCTGCGCTCCGGCGAGCAGAATCTGCGACACCTCGAGCAGCAGCATCGGCACGGTCTCGTCGCCCCCGGTCCGGGCCAGCGCGTCCACGCCGTCGATGAAGTTCTTCACGTTCACCGCGATCTGATCCGCGATCGGCCGCCATTCGCCCCCCTGAGCTGGCGGTTCAGACATCAAGCAGTCTCCGTCCTTCGAATGCGCGACCCAGCGTCACCTCGTCGGCGTACTCCAGGTCGCCCCCGACCGGCAGTCCGCTCGCGGGCCTGGTCACCCGCAAGCCCATTGGCTTTACCAGCCTAGCGAGAAAGGTAGCGGTTGCCTCCCCCTCTAGGTTCGGATCGGTGGCCAGGATCAGCTCGGTCACCGTGCCGTCGGCCAGCCGGGTCATCAGCTCCTTGATCCGCAACTCGTCCGGGCCGACCCCGTCAATGGGGCTGATCGCTCCGCCGAGCACGTGATAGCGGCCGCGGAACTCGCGGATCCTCTCCACCGCCGCGACATCCTTGGGCTCTTCCACCACGCAGATCAGCGTCGGGTCGCGGCGCGGGTCGAGGCAGATCCGGCACTCTTCGCCTTCGGCCACGTTCCCGCAGGTCCGGCAGAAGCGCACCCGCTCGGTGACCTCGATCAGCGTATCGGCCAGCCGCCTGACGTCGGCCTGGTCCGTGGCCAGCAGGTAAAACGCGATGCGCTGGGCACCCTTCGGCCCGACCCCGGGCAGGCGCCCGAGTTCGTCGATGAGGTTCTGGATGACCCCTTCGTACACAGCAGGTCCTTGGTTCTAGGTCAGGGGGTTCTAGGTCTCCGGGTCATCGTCGTCGGCTGGCTCCGGCGCGTACGGGCCCGGGCCGCCGAGTCCGAGGCTGGACAGGTCGAGCCCGCCGGGCAGGTCAAGACCGCCTCCGCCGGGCATGCCCGGTATCCCGGGCATGCCAGGTATCCCGCCGCCCTGCATGGCCGCGGCGAACGGTCCCATCTGCTGCTGCTGGAGATTCTCGACCGCCCGGTACGCGTCGCGGACGGCCGCGAGCACGAGGTCGGCGATGGTTCGCGCCGTCTCCTCGGCGTCGTCGGCGTCTACCGCGGCCGCGGCGATGCTGAGGTCAAGCAGTTCGCCCTGGCCGTTGACGGTGGCCTTGACCAGCCCGCCGCCCGCGGTCCCGGTGACCTCTGCGTCGGCCAGCGCCTGCTGGGCGCTCATGAGTTGTTCCTGCATCTGCTGCGCCGCCGCGAACAGCTGCTGCATATCCATCTGGGGTTCCACATCGGCCTCCTACCCAGAGCCTACGACCAGCCCGCTGCGGTCAAGCCCAAGCGGGGCCGTGGCTCAGTCCTCGATCTCGCCGATCACCCGGCCGCCCAGCTCGCGCTGGATCAGGTCCATGCCGGTGAGTTCGGTCACGACGGGAGCCCGATCGCCGTCGGGTTCGTCGGGGGGCATGTCGTCGTCCGGCGGGAACTCGTCGGCCGGGAACTCGTCGGCCGGGGGCTCATCGCGGCGCGGCCGGGACCGGGCCGGGGTGGTAGCGACCGGGGTAGCCGCGCCCGAGCCGCCCGCGGCGCCCGAGCCGGCGGGCCGGGCCGGGCCAGCGCCCGGGTCGGCGCCCACCACCCCCCTGATCGTCACGTCCAGGCCGAAACGGGCGTTCAGCACGCGCTTGAGGATGGCATCGTGACCGCTCACGCCGAAGCCCTTCAGGTCTCCGTCTCTCGGAAACCGCAGGGTGAGGACCTTGTCCTCCAGGGAGAGCACGCTCGCGGTGCGAAGCAGCAGCCACGCCACCTTGCGCTCCTGCATGACCGCCTCGAGGACCGCGTCCCAGTTTTTCCGCAGCGAGTCGGCCGCGGACTGGCCAGGCGCCGGATCGGCGGCGGCCGGAGTGGGGGGCGCAGTGGCCAGCGGGGGGCTGGATGGCGCGGCGCTCTCGGCGGGCTTAGCGGAGGGCTTCCGGTCGGCGGGGGGAGGAACCCGGGGCCGTTCGGCCGAATCGTTGGTACCGGAGTGCGGCGGGGAGGGGGGTGACTGCGGCCTGGGAGCCGACGTGCCCCGGCCTCCGGACTCCAGCCGCTCCAGCCGGGCGAGCAGGGACTTCTCGTCGGTGGTGGCGGCGGGCAGCAGCACCTGCGCGCACATCAGCTCGAGCAGCAGCCGGGGGGAGGTGGCACCGCGCATCTGGTCCAGGCCCGTGCTGACGATCTCGGCCGCGCGGGCCAGCCCGGCCTGGCCGAACCGGCCCGCCTGGGCGGCCATCCGCTCGGCCCGGTCCGGGGGCAGGTCCAGCAGCCCGGTCTCGGCCGCGTGCGGCACGGCGGCCAGGATGATCAGGTCCCGGAACCGGTCCAGCAGGTCGGCGGCGAACCGGCGCGGCTCGTGCCCGCCCTCGATGACCCGGTTGACCACGCCGAACACCGCGGCGCCGTCGGCGGTGGCGAACGCGTCCACGATCTCGTCGAGCAGGCTCGCGTCGGTGAAGCCGAGCAGCGCCACGGCGCGCTCGTAGCTGAGCCCGGACTCGTCGCTCCCGGCCAGCAGCTGGTCCAGAATGGACAGCGAATCCCGGACCGATCCCGCCCCGGCCCGCACCACCAGCGGCAGCACCGCGTCCTGCACCGCCGCGCCCTCGGCGCGCAGGATGTCCTGCATCAGTTCCCGCAGGATAGAAGGAGGCACCAGACGGAACGGGTAGTGGTGCGTGCGGGACCGGATGGTCGGCAGGACCTTCTCTGGTTCCGTCGTGGCGAAGATAAACTTCAGGTGCGGCGGGGGTTCCTCCACCAGCTTCAGCAGCGCGTTGAACCCCTGCTGGGTGACCATGTGCGCCTCGTCGATGATGTAGATCTTGAAGCGCCCGGACACCGGGGTGTAGAAGGCCCGCTCGCGCAGTTCCCGGGCGTCGTCGACGCCGCCGTGCGAGGCCGCGTCGATCTCGATCACGTCGATGCTGCCCGGCCCGGACGGGGCCAGGGCGACGCAGGAATCGCAGACCCCGCAGGGGTCGGGGGTGGGCCCGTTGACACAGTTCAGTGACCGGGCCAGAATCCGGGCGCTCGACGTCTTGCCGCACCCGCGCGGGCCGCTGAACAGGTAAGCGTGGTTGATCCGGCCGGTGCTCAGCGCCTGCCGCAGCGGGCCGGTGACGTGGTCCTGCCCCTTGACCTCAGCGAACGTGGCCGGGCGGTACTTGCGGTACAGGGCCAGGTTGGACCCCGAAACCCGGGTTGCCCCCTCGCGCTCCGACGTGGCTGCGGCCATCAGCTCATCCTCACCGGTGATGGGAGGACCCCCCGCACACCCATCAGAGCCCGCGTACCCTTGCTGCCTTCCGGCCCTGGGGGGGTTGGCGGGATAAACGCCGTGCGGGGGGTCATCGGTCAGTGTAGTCAGCCGCGGGACCGGATGGTGCCGTAGCCGCGACCCGCGCTGGCCGCAGCCCGGTTCATCTGCTCCTTTATCTGCCCCGTTAGCCGACCCTGGTTCGGGTAAGCTTCCCTGCGGAGGATTCGCCTAGTGGCCTAGGGCGCACGCTTGGAAAGCGTGTTGGGTGCAAGCCCTCAAGAGTTCGAATCTCTTATCCTCCGCCAGGTGCTCGTCACTGACCGCCAGAGCTGCCAAACGGCCCGCGGCCTGCACCCCCGCGACCCACGCGCCGCCTGCGTCAGATCGTGAACCCAAGCGCCACGACAATGACGGGAACCGCGATGTCCCACGGAGCGGTGTCATGATCGCCCTGCTGAAGCGCCGTGATCAACGCGAAGGTCATGGGACGTCCCGTCAGCCGAAGATCACCGATACGGTGTCGTCGCCCACGTTAGCGGTGTAGACGGCACCGGTCAGCGGGTTGACCGCCACCCCGACCGGGCCGTTGCCGACCGGGATGGTCGCGGTGATCGTGTTGGTCTGGCCGCTGATCACCGACACGGTGCCATTTTTGACGTTGGTGACGTAGACGGCGCCGGTCGGCGGGTTGACCGCGACCCCGGCCGGGCCGTTACCGACCGCGATGGTCGCGGTGACCGTGCTGGTCCGGCCGCTGATCACCGACACGGTGCCGTCCGAGAAGTTCGTGACGTAGACATCGCCCGTCAGCGGGTTCGCCGCGACCGCGGCCGGGCTGGTGCCGACCCGGATGGTCGCGGTGACGGTGCTGGTCTGGCCGCTGATCACCGACACGGTGCCATCGGAGAAGTTGGTGACGTAGACATCGCCGGTCAGCAGGTTGACCGCGACCCCGTACGGGCTGGTGCCGACCGGGATCGTGGCGGTCACCATGCTGGTCCGGCCGCTGATCACCGACACGGTGCCACCGGAGAAGTTGGTGACGTAGACATCGCCGGTCAGCGAGTTGACCGCGACCGATATCGGGAGGCTGCCGACCGGGATGGTGGCACTGACCGTGTTGGTCCGGCCGCAGATCACCGACACGGTGCCGTGGTTGAAGTTCGTGACGTAGACATCGCCGGTCAGCGAGTTGACCGCCATCCCTTGCGGGTTGCCGACCGGGATGGTCGCGGTGACCGTGTTGGTCTGGCCGTTGATCACCGACACGGTGTTATCCAGTTGGTTGGCGACGTAGACGCAGCCGGTCCGCGGGTTGGCCACGACCGCATCCGACTCGCTGCCGACCGGGATGGTCGCGGTGAGAATCGCAGGCGCGACGGCCGCGATCGGGGTGGTCCGGTCCAGGGTCATGGTGCCGCTCGCACCATTCGCGCCGCGCCTGTGGTGATGTGTCATGACCCCGACTCCTTCGAGTTATGTCCTGGCGCGCAGATGTCGCACACAGACGGCCGGGGTCTAGAGCCGAAGGTATTACCCCCATGATCTCGTGCCACGACGGTCCGTCAAGACTTTGACGGGACACATCTGGGCTTATGGACGGGTCAGCGGGTCAGCGCTGCCCATGGCGGGGCCGCGGCTTGCGGTGGCGAGCGGAGGCGGCGTGCCGTCCCTGGGCCCGCCTGGAATTACCTCGGCCCGGGGTCAGCCGGGCGGCCGCCTGCCCGATAACGGCCAGGATCCCGGCCGTCTGCAGCGCGCTGGTCGCCGAGAAGGCATTGAGCGGCAAGCCTTGTGGCTGAATCCGGGCATCCTTTACCGCACCGCCAGCCATAATGTGCCTCCGTATGCCTGACCAATGTCAGGCGTTACCCCCGCGGCGGCCACATCGCGCAGCGATGCCCCGCCCTTTCAGCTACCAGACGCGCGCGAAAGAACGCCGGTTTACCGTGGCGCAAGCCGTCACGGAACGTAATAGGGCGGGGGCCAAGACAGTCCGGTTTGCGTAAAACTAATTGAAGATTCCCAGGTCAGAGCCACGACATGCCGACACGTTCGGTAACAAATCCGAGATCGGACTTCTGCGGAAGTAGCCTATTAAGGGTGATTTAACCGGAAGCTACCTGGCCGGTTCGGCGGCAATTACGCAGTTTGTCATACCGATATCGGTTCGGTAACGCCGATATCGGTTCGGTAACACCGCGGCTTACTTCTTGTGCGCAGACGAAGGCGGCGGCTTGGCCGGGTGGGCCTTGCGCTGCGCGGCCGCCCTGGCGGCCGCCGCGGCTGCCGCGGCCGCGGCATCCGCCTTCGTGGCCTGCACGGCTAGCTGCGGGGTCATCCACGCGAGCATCGGGCCGAGGGCCGCGCGCCACACGCTGCCCTGATGGCCGCCGCCCGGAACGATCATGTACGGCACGTCCGTCGGCTGCCGCTGCAGCAGCAGCCGGGTCTGCAGCAGTTGCCGGAAGTTCGCTGCCGCGCTGACGTCTTGCTTGTCCAGGGCTCCCGCCGCGAGCCAGAAGGCGGGCAGCCGGACGGTGATCGGCACCTCGGCGATGTACGCCTTGGGCGAGTTGACCAACCCGAGCGCCGGGTGCCCTGCGAATACGTTGACCGTGTACGGCTTCCCGCCGGGCTTGTTGCCCTTGGGCACCTGGCTATCGATGGGGACGAAGTACCCGGACATGACGCCCGCGACCCCGAAGCGGGCCGGCTCCTGCATCGCGATGTTGGCCGCGCAGTACCCGCCCTCTGAATAGCCGGCCACGCCCCAGGCCGGGCCGGGTGCCTGGACACGCACGAGTCGCGAGATGTAGTCCGGCACATCCTCCGCGACGAAGGTCATGTCCTGGATGCCGCCCGGGTTGTTGAGGCACTGCAGCCCGTACTGCTGGCCGCCGTCGGTGTCGGGCATGACCAGGACCGCGGCATCCGACGGATCGGCCTCGAGCAGGTTGAGGAAGGTCGGGATCACGTCCAGCACGGTCAGCCAGGCGCTCGGGTTACCCGGCGAGCCGTGCAGCAGTTCGATGGCCGGGAACCTGTAGTGGGCATAGGCCTTCTGGAAGTACTGCGGCGGGAGGTAGACGTACACGTCGCGGGACAGATGGCTGGCCACGATCGTCGTCTGGAACAGGTAGCCGACCTGGGCTTCTTCGGCGGTGCTGGTGACCCGGCCGATGTCCTTGTCGAACTGCTTGTTGGATCCGGCGCCGGCCACCGTGTACTTGGGAATGCTGCTCGCGCCCTGGCCGGTGAGATCGCTGATCGCTCCGCCCCAGGTCTGGTAATAGTCGTAAAACTTGTTGACCGAGGCAATTCCGAAGGCCATGGCCGGAACGAACGCCAGGCACGCCGCCAGCACCCTGAACACGACCTGTTTGGCCAAGGCCACCCAGAAGATCAGCGCAGCGAAGACCACCACCAGAAGCAGGAAGAACCCGGTTCCTTGCGGACCGAACACTCGGAGCTCCTCGCCGGATTCTGGCCAGTGGGGGTGGTTCGCCTGACCCGGCACAGGCCATACCCGCGCACTGCCGCATGATCACTTGTGCGAACGTCCGAGATGTGACATTGAGTTCCCCCGCCGAGCACGCTGAACGTACGCTCGGCCCCGCTCGGCGGTGGAGGTGGGATTTGAACCCACGGAGGGGTTGCCCCCTCACACGCTTTCGAGGCGTGCGCCCTCGGCCACTAGGCGACTCCACCGTGGGTGAGCCTACCCGAACCGGGGCCCGGCGGGGAGATGCTACCCGCCGTGCGGCCGGGAGATGCTACCCGCCGTGCGGCCGGCGGACCGCGAAGAACTCGCGCAGCACGGCGCCGCACTCCTGCGCCAGGACGCCGCCGATGACTTCCGGCCGGTGGTTCAGGCGCCGGTCCCTGACCACGTCCCAGAGCGAGCCCACCGCGCCGGCCTTCGGGTCCTCGGCTCCGTAGACCAGCCGGCTGAGCCGGGCCAGGGTCACCGCGCCCGCGCACATGGTGCACGGCTCCAGGGTCACGACCAGGGTCAGCCCGGTCAGGCGCCAGCGCCCCAGGGCCCGGGCGGCCTGCCGGATCGCGATCATCTCGGCGTGCGCGGTGGGGTCACGGTCCGCCTCCCGGCGGTTGCGCGCCCGCGCCAGGACCGTGCCCGCCTCATCGAGGATCACGGCCCCCACCGGCACGTCCTCCTGGGCGGTCCCGGCCAGCTCGTGGGCGGTCCCGGCCAGCTCCGGCCCGGCCTGGACCGCCTCGGCCAGCGCGAGCCGCATCGCGGGCTCGAAGCCCGCGATATAACCGGTCACGGGCCGAGCGCACGATCCAGGGCCTGTTCCACCGCTTCCCCGAACCGCAGACGTTCGGCGATGCCGGCCACGGCGTCCTCGGGGTAGAGGTCGAGATCCGCCGCGACCGCGCCGAGTTCCATCTCCTCCAGCCCGAGATCAGCGAAGATGGACAGATCGCCCGCCGGGAGCACCTGATCAAGCTCGTCGTCCGACGGCACCGGGATGTCGAGAGCCTCGAGCACCTGGCGGGCCAGCGGATAGTCCACCGCCGCGGTGAGGTCGGACAGGAACAGCGATACGTCCTCGCCGACGATCCTGACCGCCAGCCAGAAGTCGTCGCCGACGCCCGCGAAGCCGATGGTGCCGCCCATGCTCGGCTGCTGGCGCAGCGCGGCCACGAGGCCGTCCAGATCGACGGTGAGCGCAGCGGGCAGCGCGTCGGCTTCCCACTGGTCTTCTTCCCGGTAGACGATGACGGCGAAGTCCGTCTCAGCCACGCCTGACATCTCACTGCACCAGCATGCTCTGCACGGAGGAATGCTGTCAGATAGCCGCCCGGCCCGGCGGCAGAATGCCCGATCAGGCCGGCCGGGGAAGGTCCGTCTGAGCTGCACCGGGGTCGGATTGCCGGCCCGCTGTGCACGACTGACTCCGATCAGGCATACTGGAGCGGGGGACGGGGCATACTGATGCCGACACGGTAGCTTCAATCCGTTAGCGTTGGCCGGAATTTCGGTTCACGCTAGCATTGGTTCTCTGACCTGACAGGACGGTTCTGGGCGCCTACAGGAGGCAACGTGAGTCTGAAAAGCATCCTCGGATGGCTAGCTCTAGCCTTTGTGGTCTGGTGGATTATCGAGGATCCTACGGGGGCGGCGCATGTCGTGCACAACATCGGGAGCTTCCTGACCTCTCTGGCCCACGGTCTGTCCAGCTTCTTCAGTTCGCTTTAGGTAGGGCGCAGGATGAGGCTGGCCCCGAACACCGACACGGTCCCGGCCTCGGTCAACAAGTACCTCCTGCCCCACGAGCGTCAGGTCATCAGCGTTCATGAGCATCCGGCGGTGCTCATCGGGCCCATCGCCCTTGTTCTGCTCGGGCTAGCCATCGCTGGCTGGCTGAGCAACTCGGTCGCCGGCGGCAACGGCACGGCCATCCTCGTGATCTGGCTCGCGTGGGTGGTCCTGCTGTTGTGGTTCGCGTTCAAGGTCTGGACCTGGTCCGTCGACTACTTCGTGGTCACGTCGCAGCGGCTCATCCTGGCTCAGGGCTTCGTCGTCCGCAAGGTGGGCATGCTGCCGCTCACCAAGGTGACGGACATGAGCTTCCAGCGGTCCACCTGGGGCCGGCTACTCGGCTACGGCGAGTTCATCGTAGAGTCGGCCGGACAGGACCAGGCGCTGCGGAACGTCAAGTTCATCCCGTATCCCGAGCAGCTTTACCTTGAGGTGTGCGGTCTGATCTTCAAAGAAGAAGACGAACCGAAGGCCCCCCCGCCGCCTCAGCCCGACGTCCCCCTCGAGCAGATGGCTCGGGTCCTGAGCCGCGAGCTCGCCACCCAGCTCGCGCCGGTCCTGACCCGCGAGGTCGCCACCCAGCTCGCGCAGGTCCTGACCGGATGGCTCGACCAGACCAACCGGCGCGACGACCCGGACCACCCGGACGACTAGCCCGGCTACACGGTCGTCTGGACCCCGGTGAGCCAGTCGCGAGCCGCGATGGCGGACCCGCGGGCGCCGGCCATGTCGAGGTCGGGCACCAAGGATATTTCCGCGGCCCGGGCCTGCTCCTCGCGCAGCACGGTGTTGGCCCGGACCTGAGCCAGGAACCAGTCGCGGAAGTGCGGTGCGGCCTCCACCACGCCGCCGCCCAGGAAGTAAGCGCCGGGATCGAAGAAGTTCGCGGCGATGGTGAACAGCCGGCCCAGGGCCATCGCCTGCTGGCGGAAGATGGCCAGGGCCAGGGCGTCGCCCTCCTCGCCGTAGTGCCGGATCCGCTTGGCCGCCTCGCCCAGGGACAGGCTGGCCACCGGGTGACCTTCGTACTTGGTCAGCCAGTACGGCAGCAGGTTCTTCTGGATCCCGGTGAGCGAGGCCACGCTCTCCGCGTCCCCCCACTGGCCGCAGTTACAGCCGGGCGCCGGCTGACCCGGGTCCAGCAGGCCGTCCAGCGGGATCGGGACATGGCCGAGTTCGCCGGCCATCCCGGCCGCGCCCTTGATCACCCGGCCGGCCTCGATCAGGCCGCCGCCCAGGCCGGTGCCCACGATCGCGGACACTGAGCTGTGCCGCGCCGACTGCACGCCGAACCGCACGTGGTGCGCGTACAGCGCGGCCGCGTTCCCGTCGTTGTTGTAGATGACCGGCAGCCCGACGCGCTCGGCCAGCGCGCCCCGGATATCGAAGCCGCCCCAGCCGGCGTCGCCGAAGTTCGTCGCGCCCTTCGACGAGATGACGCCCTCCGCGCTGGCGGGGCCGGGCGTGTCCAGCCCGATCGCGCGGACCGCCGCGAGCGGCACGCCGGTCAGCCCGAGCACCCGCTCCACCGCATCGATCAGGGACGCGATGGCCTTGTCCGGGCCCTCTCTGACGTTGCTGGGAACTTCCGCCATCTCCTCGAGGAGGAACCGGCCCTCGGAGTCGAGAACCGTGCCGTTGTTCGTCGTGCCGCCGTTATCCAGGCCCACGACCACCCAGTCGACTGGCATACGTCCTCCTCGTCCGGCCGCTGAGCCACGCTCAAGTCTAGGGAAATGCGTTAGCGAAGAGCAATATCGCCAGCAAGGTCACCCGCAGGCACAGGCGCAACACAGCGCTGGTACGTCACACTAAACCCTGGAGCCCGTTACTGGCCCAGGCGTACTGCGCAGATCTCGGTGCGCGGCCGGTCAGCCTTTGAACGCTTCTTGCAGCTCGCTGGTGATCTGGTCGATCGTTGCCCCTATCTCGCGCTTGACGACCTTGGCGTTGCCAGTGAACACCTTGTCGAGTGCTGGTTCGATGGTCGCCTCGCCGACCACGATCAGCCCTGCCTCGTCAGCAACGAGTTCCTCGGCCGCGTCATTCAGCTCCTTGCGGTTCAGCGGCCCGCCGCCGAACCACTCGGGGATGATATGGGTGAGCGGGCGGTCCATCCGCTTGACCACGTGCGGCTTGCCGTTCTCCTTGTCGATCACGGCCGCGTCGTACGTGCCCTTCACCTCGCTCCCGTGCAGGTGCTCGATGGTGTCCAGCACGGCCCGCGCAGCCGCGACAGTCGGGTACGCCGCCGCGTAGACGACCACATATTCTTGCTCAGCCATGGCATCTCCTCGAGTTCCGGTGACTTCCATGAGCACGCCGCAATAAAAGCGTAGCGCGACCTGGATCACCGACTCCGGGACCCCCGGTAGGCCCGGTAGGCCTGGCCGGAGGAATTTGCTGCGGAGGATCGGGGATTTGAACCCCGGAGGGCCGTGAAGCCCAACCGCATTAGCAGTGCGGCGCCATAGACCGGACTAGGCGAATCCTCCATCCGCACCAGGTGCGGTGGGCCATAGCGTACCGGGAGTGACCCCGCCCGGCAAAGCGTTCTCACCGGTGCGGCTTCGGTCCGGCTTCGGGCCGGCCCGGCCTGGACGGCCAGCAGGTCAGGGCACCTCGATGACCTTGTAGTCGCCGCCGGCGTAGGCGTCGCGCATCGTCCGCTTGGAGAACTTGCCCACGCTGGTCTTGGGCACCTCGTCGATGAAACACCAGCGTTCGGGCAGTTGCCAGCGCGGGATCTGCTCGGCCATGAAGGCCCGGAGCTTGTCCGCCGTGACCTCGGCGCCGGGCCGCAGCACGACCGCCGCGAGCGGCCGCTCGCCCCACTTGTCGTCGGCGACCCCGATCACCGCGGCCTCGGCCACGTCGGGGTGGGCCATCAGGACGTTCTCCAGCTCCATGGAGGAGATCCACTCGCCGCCGGACTTGATCACGTCCTTGGCCCGGTCGCTCAGCCGGATGAACCCGCGCTCGTCCAGCGTCCCCACGTCTCCGGTGCGCAGCCAGCCGTCGTGGAACTTGTCCGGGTCGTCATCCTTGTAGTAGGACCCGGTGATCCACGGGCCGCGGACCTCGATCTCGCCGACCGCCTCGCCGTCGGCCGGGAGCAGGGCCCCGCCGTCTCCGCCCAGCCGGGCCTCGACGGTGCAGAACACCCGGCCCTGGCTGTCCCGGTACGACCACTCCTGCTCCTTGCTGACGCCGGGGGGCGGGTTGGCCACGCTGGCCAGCGGCGAGGTCTCCGTCATGCCCCAGGCTTGCAGCAGCCGGACGCCGAGCTCCTGCTCGTACCTGACCTGCATGGCGTGCGGGACCGCGGAGCCGCCCGCGATGACCAGGCGCAGCGAGGACATGTCACCGCCCTCGGCCCGCGTGTGGGCCAGCACGCCCGCCCAGATGGTCGGCACCCCGCCGGCCACGGTGACCCGCTCGTCGCCGATCAGCCGGACGAGCGCGGCCGGCTGCAGGTACCGGTCGGGCAGGATCAGGGCCGCGCCGGACAGCAGGCCGGCGTAGGCCAGGCCCCACGCGTTGGCGTGGAACATGGGCACGACCGGGAGCACGCGGTCCCGTTCGGACAGGGCGAAGGCGTTCCCCAGGCAGGCACCCATCGAGTGCAGGTAGGTGGACCGGTGGCTGTAGACGATGCCCTTGGGATGCCCGGTGGTCCCGCTCGTGTAGCACATCGCCGCGGCCGAGAATTCGTCCAGCGCCGGCCAGTCGAACGAGTCCGGCTCGGCGGCCAGCAGTTCCTCGTACTCGTGCACGGCCACCCCGGTGAGCTCGTCGGCCCCGGGCGTCTGGCTGAGCGGCGCCCCGGACACGATCACGTGCTTGACGGCGGGCGCGTGCGGCAGGACCTCGGCGAACTTCGAGACCAGCGAGGCGTCCACGATGACGGCGTAGTCGTCGGCGTGGGTGGCGATGTAGCCGACCTCGGCCGGGGCGAGCCGGATGTTCAGCGTGTGCAGTACCGCGCCCATCGACGGCACGGCCAGGTAGGCCTCGAGGTGCTCGGCGTTGTTCCACATGAAGGTGGCCACGCGCTGGTCGGCGTCGACGCCCAGGCGGCGCAGCGCGTTGGCCAGCCGCGCGGCGCGGCGGCCCGCCTCGGCGTAGGTGCGGCGCCGGACGCCATCCTCGGTGCAGGTCACCACCTCGCGATCACCGAACACCGACGTCCCGTAGCGCATGATCGACGCGATCGTCAGCGGGACGTCCATCATCGTGCTGCGCACCGAACTACCTCCTGTGGGTGCTGACCTGCATACCTGATAGTGCCATGAGTCAGGCAGCCCGGAGTAGACCCTCTGGCCGCAATTAATGCCCGCTCGTACCGATAAAGCGGGATAAGTCGTGCTTTCCCGAGTTAAGGCTAAGGCGCCGGAATCCTCGCCGAGTTCGGCGTCAATGCGCAACCGGGCGACCGCACGAGAAACGGTGCTTTTCACCGTGCCCAGGCTGACGCCGAGCAGCGCGGCGATCTCCGGCTCGGTCATGTCCTCGAAGTACCTGAGCATGACCGCGGCGCGCATCCGCTGCGGCAGCCGGTCCAGGGCGTGCCGGACCACCTCGGCTAGGTCGCTGTCGCGCGCGTGGTCCGCCACCACCTGATCGGGCACCTCGTCGGTGGGGAATTCGTCCAGCTTGCGGCGCCGCCACCACGAGATGTGGGTATTGATCATCGCGCGCCGCACGTAAGCGTCCAGGGCGGCGTGGTCGTTGATCTTGTGCCAGGCTACATACGTACTGGCCAGGGCCGCCTGGACCAGGTCTTCGGCGTCGGCCCGGTTGCCGGTGAGCATGACCGCGATCCCGAGCATGGCCGACCCGCGGGCGACAACGTATTCACGGAAGGCGGCATCGTCGTCGCGGGCCGGAGAATCCTCGTGATCGCCGACAAAGCTCATGCCGACTACCTTACTTAAGGTAGTCGGCATGATTACGTTAAGTGCACAAGATGCCGTCTCGGCGCGCCGACCTCCACGTATCCGCCGTGGATGTATCTCTCTGTCCTCACGGACAATTGTGCCTGAATGACTTGACGTAACTGCCCCCACCAAGCATGGTCATACTCAAGGCCCCATGCAATCCCACGGAGGGCAAGTGCGGCATTTGGCTGAGATTCCCCGTTGGTGCGACGATGTCACAGACTTCACCGGTCCGGGACGATTCGCACGCAGATCGTTGCTTAAGGCAGCGGTGCTGGGGCGGGGAGACGAAGCGGGCCATCTGCTCGCCGTGACGGGTGAAGACATCGAGGCCGCGGCGACCACCTTGGTCTATACCGTCACCGGCCGGGTCCTGGACGTCAGCCCGCACGTGCTCGTGCTGCGGACCGAACAGGGCGAGCAGCGCTTCCCGCTGACCGCGAGCGCACGGGCCTGGCGCGGCGGCCAGATTCCGGCCGCGGCCCTCAAGCAAGGCGATCACGCAATTGCCAGGCGCCAGCAGCCGGGCGGCCCCGCCGTGGACCGGATCTGGGCTCAGATCGGCCGGGTGACCGGTACGATCATCGAGCGTGAGGGACCCGCTACGCTGCTGGTCGATGAGGGCCCCGCCCAGGGACGCAAGATCGTGATCATCGCCGCCGAGGCGGCAGGCCGCATCCAGGTCCGGTTCCCGCGGCTCGAGCCCGGCTACCTGATCGACGTGATCGGCCTGAAGCACGACGGCTTCCTGCGGGCGCTGATCCCCGCCACCTCGCAGCCGCCCTACCTGGCCGGCCACCCGCCCGCGCCACCGCTGGTCAACGGGCACGTACCCGATCCGGTGAGCGGGACGGCGGTCTGGCACGAGCCCGGCGAAGAGCCCGAGGGCCTGCTCGGGCTGGCCTACCCCGCCCTGGACCCCGAGACGAGCTGCGAGCGGACCGGGTCGGCGCCGGCCGCCTGCTCCGGTGACCTGCACGCGGTGGACCCCCATGCCACCGGGCCCGGGTGCGTCCGCCTCCCCTACCTGTCGGTGGGAAGCCTGCTCCTGCTGCAGAACGACTGCGCCGAGCGCAGCAGGCTGCTCCCCGTGACCAGCTGCGGAGCGACCGCCAGGCTGTTCTGCGATCGCTGCGTCACGTGCGGGACCTCGCGCAAGGGCCGGATCGCCGACCTGACCATGGCCGCGTTCGTGGAACTCGGCGGTGCCCTGGAAGCCGGCTGCTTCAACGCCACGATGAGGATCGGCGGTTAGACAATGCTCACCGCGGTCAGGGAACTGCAGATTCCCCTGCTCGCCGCGCTGCTGCTGGGCGGCTGCGCGGCCAAGGCGTGGCGGCTGCTGCGGACCCGGTCCCTGAGCACGGTCCTGGTTCCGGACGGACTGCTCCCGCTGCGGCTGCGGCGCCCGGTCATGATGACCATGTACGCGACCGAGTTCACCCTGGGTCTCGGGCTGATCGCGACCGCGGGCAAGGTGGGCGCGGGTGGCCCGGGCCTGCCCGCGACCATCGTGCGCGCCGGGACGGCGCTGTTCTTCCTCGTCGCCATGGGCGCGCTGAACGAGACGCGACAGCGGCGGCCCGACGTCGGCTGCGGCTGCTTCGGCGAGTTCAGCGAGACCCCGATCGGGTGGCGGACCATCACCCGGGCCGGGGTGCTGTGCGCGGCCGCCGCCGCCACCATCGGAGTGCCTCCGCTCCGCATGCCGTCCTCGCCGAGCACGGCCGAACTCTGGCTCGCCGCGCTGGCCTTTGAGCTGTCCCTCATCGCGTTCCTGTCGCCGGAGGTCGGCGAGATCCTGGTCAGGCTCGGCTATTCCGAGCCGTGTGAGCTGCGGCGGCTGCCGGTCGGCCGCACGCTGACCGCGCTGCACTCGAGCTCTCAGTGGCGCCGGTACGCGGGCCAGGTCTGCGCCGCCGCCCCCGACGACGTGTGGCGGGAAGGGTGCTGGCGCTTCGTGGTGTATCCGGGGTCGGCGCACGGACGGGCCGTCGACATCGTCTTCGCCATCTACCTGCAAGCCCGCAGGCCGCCCATCCGGGTGGCGGTCCTCGACGCGGAAGCCGACAGTCCCGGGCCGGCCGGAGCGCGCGAGTCTGTCGTTATCTAGAGGACTCTAGAGCGAACGCTAGACGGCCTTATGGAGCCGTAGGCTAACGCCCGCCACCCGCCTAGGCTGGCTGCGAGCGCAGGAACTTGCCGAAATGCGGGACCGTGAACGCGATCAGGCCCCGTTCGGAGCTGTAGATCAGCCCCTTCTTGATCAGCCCGTCCCGGGCCGGCGACAGGCTCGACGGCTTGCGCCCGAGCTCGTCGGCCACCACCGAGGTCGGCACCGGGTCATCGCCGGTGGCGGCCATGGCCCGCATGTACTCCCGCTCCGCCTGGGTGGCCCGCTCGTACCGGCTGCCGAAGAACCCGACGGCCAGCTCGCCTTCCGCCTCCGGGGCGGCCATGCCGACGTCGGCGGCCGTCACCGGGCTCGAGGCGGCCACGTCCCAGGTGACCTTGCCGTAGGCCTGGACGAAGTAGGGGTAACCGTCGGCCGCGGCGTACAGCGCGTCGAGGGCGCTGGCGGTGAACGTCACGTCCTCCCGCTGCGCCGGGGCGATGAGCGCGAGGTCGGCGGCCTCCCGGTCCAGGCGGTCGATCCTGGCGTACCGGAACAGCCGCTCGGAGTAGCTCTTGCTGGCCGAGAGCACCGACGGCAGGTGCGGCAGGCCGGCCCCGACCACGATGAGCGGGCCGCCGGTCTGCGACAGCTCGTGGCAGGCCGCGCAGAGCGCCGATACGTCGTCGGCGGGTACGTCTTGCATCTCGTCGACGAACAGGGCGATGCCCACGCCGAGGTCCGCGGCGACCGAGGCCGCCTCGGCGAACAGCTCGGTGAGGTCGACCTCCAGGTCGCCGGAATCGGCCCGGCCGCGCTGCACGGGCGCATCAATGCCCAGCCCGACCGTGACCGTGCTGCCCTTGGGGGCCTTCGGGTCGTGCAGCGCGAACGCCTTGAGCACACCGAGGAAGTACTCGACCCGCTCCGGAGCCCGGTGCCGGGGCGCGAGTTCGCGTACCGCCATGTGCAGTGCCGCGGCGACCGGCCGCCGGATCGACTGGCCCGGCCTGGCCTCGATCTTCCCGGTGCCCCACAGGCGCTGCAGGGCCATCGACCGGAACGTATTCAGCAGCACCGTCTTACCCACGCCGCGCAACCCGGTCAGGACCATGCTCCGTTCCGGGCGGCCGCGGGCGATCCGCTCCAGCACCACCTCGAACTGGCTGATCTCGCGGTCCCGCCCGGTCAGCTCGGGCGGCCGCTGGCCGGCGCCGGGAGCGTAGGGATTGCGCACCGGATCCATGGCATCGGACTCTATGGCGAGATCTACCCTGAACCCTAGATTTGGCTAGAAAACC